>Ga0207667_10000383_pt1 | contig 59865 bp, 56 predicted proteins | sample KBSCornC52_FD_184301 | JGI IMG/M metagenome (GOLD analysis project Ga0207667, IMG submission 184301) | Corn rhizosphere microbial communities from Kellogg Biological Station, Michigan, USA - KBS Corn C5-2 (SPAdes) (version 2) | ecosystem: Host-associated > Plants > Roots > Rhizosphere > Soil ... | reverse complement strand
GTCACTTCCCCATCGTCGTCTTCAAGGCTCGCCGACCATCTCACGGCATCCCTTTCACGGTGGTAAATGGCAATGTAGACCAAGCCACGGTAAGAGCCTTGAATGCCCGTCATGATCGAGACCTCTAGCAGCGAGCTTTGTATCTTGCGGCGCTGCGACGACCGCGTCGGTACGGTGGCGCACCGACGATAAGCCTCGGCGTGCACACACTTCGCATTGAGAGCCGCGCCGGAAGGAGAACGGACGTCCCTTCATAATGGGGACACCAACTGCGGCAACGTCGGCACCTACCTGTCCGGCTTCAGGGCTTGCGGGGCAAGACCAGCGGCATGCCACTGAGCCATGGGCACGTGTTCGAAGTCGCACCCTGCATTCATTACTGTCCAGGGCCAGCGCCCGACGCGAACTGGAAAACGTCGTGCCGCACAAGTCATCCGAGGGCGAATGATGTCAGGTTTCGATCAGCGCCTTTGCTATCCCATGACCATGCGCGAAAGCTTCCACCGCCGATCTGAATGAAGGCGCAGCCGAAGCTTTAACCGGTGGCAGTTGCTCAACCGCTGCCTGCACGAAGAAGAAGTTACCTCGCGCGGTATCCATGATCGTCACCCGATAAGCGACACCTTGATGGCGACCGATCTCATGAAGAGCGCGGATGTCTTCATAGTCCCAGTCGGCACGATGCACATCGATGTCGATCGCCACGGCTTGTTGCAGGCCCTCTTCAACAAACAACGTATTGTCGAAGTGGGTAGTGAGCATCCTGCCGTGAACATGACCGACGCGCTGGCCGAATCGGCTGACCTCCGCCTCCCACGTCACAGGCTGCATTCCTAAGCTGTAGGTGCACCGATACGTAAATCCGTCGTACTTGCCAGAGAACGTAAGCATGCTTGAATCACCCGTCCTGTTAGGTGCCCACGGTCTTCACGATCTGCGATGGCCGAAAGACAACTGAGCTGCAGCTGCGCGCCATGGCTACACATCCCGTCGACAGCATTCCGGAGAGCGAGCTTGTGCGGAGAGGGGTAATGCGCGCGGTCAACGCAAATGTGGGTTCTGCTCTAGCAGCTCGTTGGCATATGCGATTCCCTCAGCCATCGCAGCCTTGTGAGCCCCTTCCGCTGAATCAAACGTTCCTTCGGCTGGTCGATCGCGAAGTCGCTTGTCACCAAAATCAGGACGGCGCTGAGAAACGTGCCAGTGCCCGCGATACTCCCCATTCGAATGGATGGCGGTTGCGGTGACGTGGAGCTTGCCTATGTCAGTGGCCATGCGCGAATCCCCATCCTGGATAGTGGCGCCATTCTGTCCCCTTATAGGAGCTACCGCTACCTGCTGACGCTCCGCCTCGGGAACTCTTTTGCGCTTCGGAACTTTCTAGGCCTGCAAGGGCTAGAGCAGTTTGATGCCCCATGGTCGCACCGCCCAAGCGAACAGCACGAAGCAAACAATCGTCACCAAGGCGCTCAGTCCCAACGCCGGCCAAAAGCCGAACCGGGTGAACAGTCGCGGGAAAAGCAAAAACATCGGCAGCGTGGGCACCACATACCAGAACGTATACCAGGCATGGTTGGCGATCTTCTCCGCGGGCTGCTTTTCAATGTAGAGCCAGGTGAGCGCCAGCAACGTCACTATTGGCAACGAAGCCAACACTGCGCCCAACCGGTCACTGCGCTTAGCGACTTCTGAGACCAGAACAACGACGGCGGCCGTGATGGCGTATTTGGCGATGATCCAGGGCATGGGGATATTCCAGCGCGTCAGCGCAGGTAGCTGCGCGCTCCAAATGATAGGCTTTTTCCCCACCTTAGGGCGGAGGTCTTCAATGGACCTGAACTCGATTGACGACGCGCACTCGAATCTCGAAGAGCTATGGGGGCGTCAGCTCGCCACAGAATTTGCCGTAAGGGCCCTCATAGACAGCCACCTGGCCCGGCGCTATCTGATCCGTCTCTGGGATGCCATCTCGCCCAGCTTCCTAGATCACCTTATGGACAAGAGGCCATTAGTGGATGGCCCTATCGTCCGAGAGAAGGTGCTGGCTCAGCTGGCCAACTATCGCGGGTTGCTGGATACCCCGGCGCCTCTGTAGTAACTAGCTCAGCAATTCAATTGATTGATCATCGAACTGCTGGCGGCCACACGGCTGTCAAAGGTTGGCTGTTCGTACCCCGTACCATTCCATTCGATCGCGGTGGTCCCTGCAAAGCCGAATTCGATAGAGGGATCGCGTCTCGCCAGCTCTTCCAGCTTTCGGTAGACCACTGCCCGACAGCTCTCTAAGTACAGAAGAAATGCATCGTTATAGTGTGTCTTAAGGTAACTGATGATCACGTTGAAGCCGGCGGTTACGTACTCCCCGTATTCGTGAGCTTGTTCGCGGGTAGCGATGTAGCCTTTATGTGCGACCTTGTTACGAAACGACGCCTTGTCTGGCGATGTCCTCCAGGGCATGCCAGTGGCACAGAAATACGCGCTACAGAAAGCTCCAAGCTGCCGCTCGGAGGAACTTTCCAGGTCCTTCCAGTATGTCGCGATATCAGCAATCGCCTTGCCGCTCGCAAGGAGAAAGACCTTTGTAAACAGCTCGTACGCTCGTTCCAACGCCGCGCTCAGGGTTACCACTGATTCCGAGTAAAAGCCGGCGGCAAATGCTCTCACCCCTGCGGAATAGATGACCTCAGGTGCGCTGTGCGCCTGATGGACCATAAAGCGATGGCCATTAGGGCAGGTGCATATGGCTAGCAAGTCATTGTCGAGGTCCCCCGACATCATCACAGCAGCACCAGGGGCACTGGTGCACTTATGACAAACGGTCATGACCTTCATAGTTCCCCTTGGAAATGCTTGATTCGCCTTCCCATATACGAAATAGGAGTTAGCCAAGAAGCCGTCACGTTACCAGATGATCGGCCTTGTCCTGCTCATTAGCGTCGATCACGATATCGATAAGGGCGGCAAGGCAGTTACTGTTGCCGCCTCTAAATGCCTAGTCTTACGGGGATCGTCATGAAGAAGGAAGTGGATCTAACGAACTGGGAAGAGGCTGCGGACTTCTTCACGCAACAAACGAACACGGCCCTAGAGGCCATACTTCGGCTGGATGCTCAGCAGAGGGTTGACCAGATGGTCATTGGTGCGCTGCTCATTGCGCACCCGAACATCAAGAAGGCCGCCGAAGCATTCAGGCAGATATCTTCGGAGGCCAGCACGACAAACCTGCTCCATGGGATCGCCGCCGACATCCCCGAGACGGCGCAAGCCACTCACGCTGACCGCGTGGCCTTCTGGGCCGGAGCGTTCCAGAAGTTGGAGGCGAGCGACCAAGAATAGTCAGCCAAAGAACTGCACCAGCTCCGCAGCGCTCGTCCGAAAGAAGATATGCCAGCGGTCCGAGCCTCTATCCAAGATTGCTTCTGCAAATCGCTCGAGAAGAAACTCGGCCTCTTCGCTGGGAACAGCGACGCCACGCTTTACGAGCTCGCCGACAACAGCCAGGAAGTGCAATTTCTCGCTGAACTTCGCTCTTGCGACCCTGCCCGCCTCCTTATCCTGGGCATAAATCGACCCGATTAGACCGTATCCGATGCCCAAAGGGGTCGTCTTCAAGATTAGGTGTCGGTCGCTATTCAAGACTACTTTGCCACGAATCATCACTTGGCTCCGTCCCGTGAACGTGTGATGTCTCTATCTTGGTACCTAAGGTTGTTGTTCTTTGTAGTAGCGAAGCTCTACGAACATTTGGATTAGGCCCTCATAGGGGTGCCCCAAAGGGTTGTCTTTGCAGTATTTGTCTAGGTACAGCTTGATTGTGTCTGCGTCGGGCAAGACTTTCCAACGATTTCCGTTGTGCCCGTGCTCGGCAAAGTTAAGTCCACTTAAAAAGCCTTGCCCCCAAGTTTCGAATAGGTCAGCAGTACCCCTATCCGCAGACCAGGCCACATACTTTCCGCAAGACATCGCCCCGGCACCAGAAAGTGCCTGGACACCCTCTTTAGCTTGGACTTGGTTGGCGACGACTAGTAGCGCAGCTATAGTCAGAATACGGTTCATTTTCTCTCCCCAGCTGCGCCTAGGCTTCTTGTACCTGCGGCATGTCCGGTACGCATTAGGCTGGGGCGCCTCGTGGGCGCCCTGGTTACCGATAGATTTTAAGTGGGGATCTTGCAGTTTGGACCGCACTCACCAAGCGCGAGTAAGTTGTCCGTCCATTTGCCGTCAGCCTGCGTACGCAAGTAGGGGGCTTTTCCTTGCTCCCGGACCACCCTGACATACACTTTTCGGTTTGCAGCGAAGTCCACCGTATAGAATGCCTCTTGCCCGGCGTCGATGCGGCGAATGGCGTCTTCTCGCGTTAGCTTCCAGTTCGCCTCGAGATTTCCGATATGGGTGATGTGCTCGTGCGAGCTGTTGCGATCGGGCTTATTGATGCAAGTGACCTGATATTCGGCCATGTCCATTTCCCCCTGCAAGCGCGGTTTGCGCCTGTGCGCTATATCACACAAGGCTTTGCGGACAAATACGAGCAGGCTGGGTTGTCGACGCCCAGGAAAACAAAAAGCCCATGAAATCATGGTCTTTTGCTTTAGGCGCTAGCTCAGCCTCACCAGCAATCTCCCAAACAATGAGACGGACGGCGACAAACTCGCGGTCCAAGCCCTCACCTGGAGGGGTATTTTGGGGGGTACTTTCCAGAAGTGCCCTTTTAAACTGCGCCAGACGGGGATTTTCGATCCCTCTCACCACGCCTAGCTGGCCGCATGCGCCTTTATCGGCACAACCTGTCCGGCTCTCAACCCATCCAAGTAGTCCGCCCACGCCTGCATGACCTCCCGGCGCTTCTCCCGGAACTTCACCCGGGCGTACGCCGCCTCCACCTCGTCCTTCGGGGCGTGCGCCAGCTGTGCCTCTAGCACGTCCACATCGATCCCCAACCGCTCACGGCCAAGTGTGCGTAGTGATGCCCGGTTGCCATGAGGCGTGTGCTTGCCCTGGAACCCAAGGTCTCGAAGGGCTTTGCTCAGTGCATCTCGGCTCAGATGGGGACTGTTCTGCCTTCCCTGCGGCGGGAACACGTACTCACTACCGTCCATTCGGCCCTTCATCTCACGCAGGACCACTAGCGCCTGCTCGGGCAGCGAGGTCGTGAAGTCCTCACCCGTCTTCATTCGGTTGGTGCCGTCAGGGTTCTTGCCAGGGATCTTCCACTCCCCAACTTCAAGATCCATCTCAGACCAGCGCGCACTCGCGGCAACACCAGGCCGCATCACGGTGAGTGAAACCAAGATCAGGGCCGCCCGCACCACCCTATTCGGATAATCGTGGATGGCCCGCATGATTTCGCCCAGGGTCTTCTCATCGTCCGTCACGGCCGGCATATGGCCGGTACGGAACTTAGGCAGCATGCGATCAAGCCGTAGCCGACTCTCGTCCCTGCGCAGGCCTTCATTGATGGCCTGGTCAACGATGCTCCCGATGTACTGCCTGGCCTTGCGCGCCAGCTGCGGGGTTTCGGCGGCCATTTTCAGCAGGACCGGGCGTACGTCCTTAGTCTCCAATGTCCTCATGTCCAGATCGCCGATCGCCGGCACCAAGTACGAGTCCACGACCAGGAGCGCCTTGCGATAGGTCTCAGCAGCCCAGGTGGGGCGCTTCTCTGACAGCCAACGCCCGGACACGGACCGAAGCGACGCGTTCTGAGCCTCCTGCCTCGCCAAAGCCTCCGCCTGCTCTTCCGCGGTCTCCTCGGCGGCTGCCTTCCTGGCCACGCCGCGCAGGCCTTGGGTAGCCCTCCCTTGGGCCGCGTCACGCTGTATTTCCATCGCGCGCACGCGAGCTTGGGCCAGGGACATGCCCGGGTAGTGCCCTATCACGCAGGGCGCAGGCCGGGTGCCATCCAGAAGGCGATAGCGCACCGACCAGGTCTTACGACCCGCCGGACTGACCAGTAGGGAGAGGCCGTTGCCATCCGACAGGGTATAGGCCTTGGCCGCAGCCTTGGCTTTGCGGATCTGAAGCTCGGTCAGCGGATCGGCGAGGCGTGGCATAGGGAGGGACCGCTTTGGGTAGGATTGGGGAAATCATGCCCAAATTCCTACCCAAAAGTCCAAGACTCCACTGGACGCCCATGGACGCCTAGAAACAAAAAACCCCGCAGCTACGCGGGGTTTCGTGTATTCCGTGGACGTCCTTGGACGCTATGGAACTTCGATTGGTGCCCAAGGGGGGACTCGAACCCCCACGACTTGCGTCGCTACCACCTCAAGGTAGTGCGTCTACCAATTCCGCCACCTGGGCAGGTGTTTTGCTGTTACTTCTTTCCGGCGCTGGTCGGCTTGGCCGGGGCGGTCGCCGCCGGGACTTCCGCGCTCTGGGCCGGAGTGGTCGCCGGGACTTCGCTGCTCGCCGCCGGCTTGGTGGCCTGCGGCACGTCGCCGGTGGCCGGCGCCGAGGGCTGCGCATTCTGCGTGGCGGCCGGCTGGTTGGCAAGACCGGACACCACGCCGAGATCGGCGCCATTGTTCTGCGGCGCGCCATGGCGGCCGAGATAGATGCCCATGCCGAGGCTGAGCAGGAAGAACAGCCCGGCGAGCACGGCGGTGGCGCGCGTCATGAAGCTGGACGAACCGCGTGCACCGAACACGGTGGCGGACGCGCCGCCGCCGAAGCCGGAACCCGCGTCGGCACCTGCGCCGCGCTGCATCAGGATCAGCACGATCATCGCGGCGGCGATCAGGATGTAGAAGACGCTGAAGATGACGAACATGGTTTCCAGGGAGTCCGTGCGCTCAGTGCGCGGCGGCGCAGATTGCGAGGAAATCGGCCGAGGTCAGACATGCACCCCCGACGAGCCCCCCATCCACATCCGCCTGCGCGAATAATTCCGCGGCATTGGCCGGCTTGACGCTGCCGCCATAAAGCAGCCGAGTCAGACGGGCGATCATAGCATCCTCCCGGGCCAGTTGGCTACGGATGAATCCGTGGACCTGCTGCGCCTGCTCCGGCGTGGCGGTGCGGCCGGTGCCGATCGCCCAGACCGGTTCATAGGCGATCACCGCGGTATCGAAGCTGGCCACGCCGTTGAGCGCCAGCACGGCCAGCAACTGGCGGGCGATCACCGCCTCGGTCTCGCCCGCCTCGCGCTGGGCCAGCGTCTCGCCCACGCACAGCACCGGCGTGAGGCCGCCGGCGCGGGCGGCGGCGAACTTGCGCGCCACCAGTTCGTCGCTCTCGTGGTGGTACTGGCGGCGCTCGGAATGGCCGACCAGGGTCCACTGCGCGCCGACGTCCTGCAGCATCGACGCGGACACTTCGCCGGTGTACGCGCCCTGCCCTTCGTGCTCGCTTACGTCCTGGCCGCCGAAGCCGAGGCCGGAACCGGCGTGCTGTGCGGCCAGCTCGGCGATATAGGGAAACGGCGGGAACACCACCGCGTCGACCGACGCCGGCATGCCGGCCGCGATGTCGCTGGCCAGTGCGGCGGCCATCGAGCGGCTGCCATGCATCTTCCAGTTACCGGCAACGAGCTTCTTGCGCACGGCACGTCTCCCTTCGTTCAAAACGCGGCAGCTTAGCGAGCGTCCCCGGGGCCGGCAACGTAGCGCCCGCTGGCGCGTTCGGCCAACTGACAGCAAGATCGCGCTCTCCACACCGCACCGAAGGAACCGGCATGCCGCAGTCCCGCCCCCTGAGTCTGATCACCGGCGCCTCCGCGGGCATCGGCGCCGCCTTTGCGCGCGAACTGGCCGCGCGCGGCCACGACCTGGTGCTCACCGCCCGCCGCACGGAGCGGCTGGAGGCGCTTGCGGAAGAACTGCGCGGCAAGCACCACTGCCAGGTGACGGTGCTGCCGGCCGACCTGGCCGACCCCGCCGCACCGCAACAGCTGCAGCAGGCACTGGCCGAACGCAAGCTGGCCGTGGACTGGCTGATCAACAACGCCGGCTACGGCCTGCCCGGCACCTTCGAGGCCAATGCCTGGGAAGACCATGCGGCCTTCATCCAGGTGCTGATGACCGCGCCGACCGAACTGGCATGGCGCGTGCTGCCCGGCATGCGCGAGCGCGGCTATGGCCGCATCGTCAATGTCGCCTCGCTGGCCGGCCATGTGCCGGGCACCGCGGGACATACGCTGTACGGCGCATCCAAGGCCTACATGATCAAGTTCTCGCAATCGCTGGCGCTGGAGAACCGCCACCTCGGCGTGCACGTCTGCGCGCTGTGCCCGGGCTTTACCTGGTCGGAGTTCCACGACGTCACCGGCACCCGCGAGCTGATGAACCAGATGCCGCGCTTCATGTGGCAGACCGCGGAAGACGTGGTGCGCGAAGGCTGCGACGCGGCCGAGCGCGGCGACATCGTGCGCGTCACCGGTCGCGTCAATCGCTTCATCAAGTCGCTGGTCAAGCTGATGCCGGACCGCATGGGATTGTGGCTGTCGGCGCGCGAATCGCGGCGCTACCGGCACGCCGCGCCGCAGTGAGTTACTGGCGCTTGCAGGTAAGCGTGTCGCCGACCGCGAAACTGCCGTTGCGCTGCACCTGCCAATCCATCCGCAGCGTGCCATCCGCCGCGCGCACGTAGACGAACTGCTGCGCCGGCTGCACTTCCGGCGCCGATGTCCATGTCAACGTGTCGCCAGCCCAGCCTGGAGAGCTGAAACGGCGCGCGCCACCGAAGCTGTCGACGATGGCGGCGTTGAACTGCCTGCCCTTGGCGTCGTAGGTCCATGCCTCCACCGCACGATAGGTGTCCGGCGCGATGTCGTCATGATGCTTGAGCAAGCCGGCGCCGCCGAGATCGGTATCGAAGCGGATGGTCGAAGCGATCTTCTTGCCGCTGGCGGGGAACACCCCGTCGCAATGCCAACTGCCCAGCAGCGGCTGCATGGCCTGCATGGACGACGGCGCATCCGCGGCGCAGGCAGCGCCGCCGGCCAGCATCAGGACGAACAAGAATCCAACACGCATCGCGGCATCCCAGGATCCAGTGCCGCGAGGCTAGCCGACTCCCGGCCGGTGCGAACCGACCGGAAGTCATGCATGACCGTCAGATCAGCTTGATCTCGCGCAGCCGCTGCAGCAGGTACTCGTGCGAGGTGATCGAGGTGTCGTAGCGGCTCGGGTTATCCGGCGTCACGCACTGCGGCAGCGGGTCCAGCACCACGTCGGGATTCGGATGCAGGAAGTACGGCACCGAATAGCGCGGCTTGCGCGCGTTCGCGTTCTGCGGATTGACCACGCGGTGCGTGGTCGACGGATACACGTGGTTGGTCAGGCGCTGCAGCATGTCGCCGATGTTCACCACGATGGCGTCGCCCTCGGTGGTGATCGGCAGCCACTCGCCATCGCGACCCAGCACTTCCAGCCCCTCGGCGCTGGCGCCGACCAGCAGGGTGATGAAGTTGATGTCCTCGTGGGCGCCCGCGCGCACGTTCGGGATGTTCTCCTCGGTGATCGGCGGGTAGTGGATCGGACGCAGGATGGAATTGCCCAGGTCGGTCTTGTCCTCGAAGTAGTTCTCCGGCAGGCCGATATGCAGGGCCAGCGCACGCAGCACGCGGGTGCCGAGCTGGTCCAGCGCCTCGAACAGGCCGTAGCCGTACGGCTTGAACGCCGGCACTTCCTCTGGCCACAGGTTCGGCGCCATCACGTCGGCGAAGCGGGAGTCGCGCGGGATCTCGCGGCCGACGTGCCAGAACTCCTTCAGGTCGGCGTACTTGCTGTCCTTGGCGGTCTCCACCTTGAACGGGGTGTAGCCGCGCGCGCCGCCGCTGCCGGGCACGTGGTACTTCAGCTTGGTCTCGGCCGGCAGTGCGAAGAACTGCTGGAACGCCTGGTAGGCGTTGTCGATCAGCTCGGTCGGGATGCCGTGGCCGCTGATGCCGCAGAAGCCGTACTCGCGGTAGGCGGCGCCGAGCTCCGCCACGAAGGCCTCGCGGTCGGTGTCGTAACGGCGGATGTCGAGGGTGGGAACCCGCTTGACGGTCGTATTCATGGTGTCGTGATCCACAGGTAGGCGTGCGGTCGATTTGTCGAACCCGCCACCGCAGGGGCGGGGCACGTCGGGCCAATCCTTGGCGACCTGGGTGGGGCACGGCCTGTTACGGCCGCCCCCACTGGCTCACGAGCGTTCGGCCGCGGATTTTACGACTTCCGCCAGCTGCTCCGCCATCCGCCTCACCTCGGCCTCGTCGGCGGCCTCCACCGTCACCCGCACCAGGGGCTCGGTGCCGGAGGCGCGCAGCACCACCCGGCCGCGGCCGCGCAGGGCTTCCTCGGTCTCGGCCAGCGCCTGCTTCACCTCGTCGCTGTGCAGCGACTCGCGCGCGCCGTTGGCACGCACATTGATCATGATCTGCGGCATCTTGTAGAGACCCTGGCGGGCCTCGGCCAGGTCGCGCCCACCCAGCGCCTCCAGCACCGCCAGCGCCGAGACGATGCCGTCGCCGGTGGTGGCGCGGTCCAGGCAAAGGATGTGGCCGGAGGTCTCGCCGCCGAGCTGGCCGCCGTGTTCCTTCAGCTTCTGCAGCACGTAGCGGTCGCCCACGTTGGCGCGGATCAGATCCACGTCCAGCGCGGCGAGCGCCTGCTGCAGGCCGTAGTTGCTCATCAGCGTGCCGACCACCGGACCCTTCAGGCGGCCCTGCGCAGCCCAGGCGCGGGCCAGGATGAACAGCATGTCGTCGCCGTCGGCCAGCACGCCTTCGCGATCGACCAGCTGCACGCGGTCGCCATCGCCGTCGAAGGCGATGCCGATGTCCGCGTGATGTTCCAGCACGGCCAGCTGCAAGGTCTGCGGATGAGTCGAGCCGACGCCGCGGTTGATATTGAAGCCGTCCGGCTTGTGGCCGATGGCAATCACCTCGGCGCCCAGTTCGGCGAACACTTTCGGCGCCACCTGGTAGGTCGCGCCGTTGGCGCAGTCCAGCACGATGCGCAGGCCGCGCAGGGTGAACTCGCTGTCGACCAGGGTGCGCTTGCAGAACTCGATATAGCGCCCGCCCGCGTCGTCGATGCGGCTGGCCTTGCCCAGGCGCTCGGGCGCCTCGGTGGTGAACTCGGCATCCAGGCCCAGCTCGATCGCCGCTTCCACGTCATCGGACAGCTTCTCGCCGGTGGCGGAGAAGAACTTGATGCCGTTGTCCTGGTGCGGGTTGTGCGAGGCGCTGATCACGATGCCCGCCTGCGCGCGCAGCGAGCGGGTGAGGAAGGCCACCGCCGGGGTCGGCATCGGGCCGAGCAGGCCCACGTCCACGCCGGCGGCGACCAGGCCGGCTTCCAGCGCCGCCTCGAACATATAGCCGGAGACGCGGGTGTCCTTGCCGATCAGCACTTTCGGCCGCCCCTCGCGCGTATCGCGCGCCAGCGCCATGCCGGCGGCGCGGCCCAGCCGCAGCATGAAATCGGCGCTGATCGGCCACTGGCCGACCGGCCCGCGAATGCCATCGGTGCCGAAGTATTTGCGTTCGCTCATGGGGGTCCTTTCGACGCGCTGCCTGCGCGATTGAGTTATTCGTCGTCCGGCCAGCGCGGCGCGGCCGGACGCGTGTCCCGGCGCACCGCGGGCTCCCCTGCAGCCACGGCCCGCCATACTGCCAAAGCATCGACCGTAGCGGCCACATCATGTACGCGCACCATACGGGCGCCACGTTGCACGGCGATGAGCGCCGCGGCCAGCGAACCGGCCGCACGCTGCGCGGGATCTTCGCGGCCGGTGAGCTTGCCGATCATCGACTTGCGCGACAGGCCGGCGTAGCAGCCGCTGCCGAGGTTGCCGAAGCGCTCCAGCGCCCGCAGCAGGGCCAGGTTGTGTTCCAGCGTCTTGCCGAAGCCGAAGCCCGGGTCGACCAGCACCTTGCGCTTGTCGATGCCGGCCAGCTCGCAGGCGAACAGGCGGTCGGTGAGGAAGCGGTGCACTTCGCCCACCACGTCGTCGTAGCGCGGATCGTCCTGCATGCCGCGCGGCTCGCCCAGCATGTGCATCAGGCATATCGGCACGCGCAGTTCCGCGGCCGCATCCAGCGCGCCTTCGCGGCGCAAGGCATAGACGTCGTTGATCATGCCCGCGCCGGCGGCCACCGCCGCGCGCATCACTTCCGGCTTGGAGGTGTCGATCGCCAGCGGCAGCGCGGTGCGCGCGGCCAGCTGCTCGAGCACCGGGATCACCCGGCGCAGCTCTTCTTCCAACGGCACGTCGGCGGCACCGGGACGGGTGGATTCGCCGCCGATGTCGAGCATGTCCGCGCCTTCTTCCGCCAACCGCAGGCCATGCGCGACCGCGGCTTCCGTGGTCGCGTGGCTGCCGCCGTCGGAGAACGAATCCGGCGTGACATTGACGATGCCCACCACGCGCGGCCGGTCCAGCACGAGGCGCCGGCCGGCGCAGTCGAGCACGGTGGCGAAGAGTTCGTCGACGGACATGGTCACTCCTTGCCGGTCAGTACTGCCGTCAACCCGCACCGCCCAGCGCGCCCATGAACTGGCGGTAGTAGCGCAGCTCCTCGATGGAGTCGCGGATATCCGACAGCGCGGTATGCGCGGATTCCTTGCTGAAGTTCTTGCAGATGCTCGGCGACCAGCGGCGCGACAGCTCCTTCAGCGTGGACACGTCGAGGTTGCGGTAATGGAAATAGCGCTCCAGCCGCGGCATCTGCCGGTGCATGAAGCGGCGGTCCTGGCAGATCGAGTTGCCGCACATCGGCGACTTGCCCGCCGGCACCCAGGCCTTGAGGAAATCCAGCGTGGCCGCCTCGGCCGCCGCATGGTCGTCGGCGGAAGCCAGGACCTGCTCCCACAGGCCGGACTTGCGGTGCTGGTTGCGATTCCAGGCGTCCATCGCCTCCAGGCGCTCCAGCTCGTGGCGGATGGCGAACACCGGCCCCTCGGCCAGAATGTTCAGCTCCTTGTCGGTCACGATGGTGGCGATTTCGAGAATCGAGTCGTTATCGGTATCCAGACCGGTCATTTCCAGGTCGATCCAGATCAGATTTTCTTCGTTCGCTAGGCTCATGCTCCCTCCTGGGCGCGCAGTCTAGCAGCAGCGGAAGCCCGCTCTGGGCGGCGTATGCCCATTGGCCGGTCGTGCTGTGCGAGCGGACACACCTGGACGGCCATGCGATCATCCCCGCATGCAGACGTTCTTCTGGCACGACTACGAGACCAGCGGCGCCGATCCCTGGCGCGACCGCCCCCTCCAGTTCGCGGGCATCCGCACCAGCATGGACCTGGACATCGTCGGCGCGCCGGTGATGTTCTTCGGCAAGCCGCCGCGCGAGATGCCGCCCAGCCCCGAGGCCTGCCTGATCACCGGCATCGCGCCGCAGCAGGCCGAGCGCGACGGCGTGGGCGAGGCCGAATTCGCCGCCCGCGTGCACGAACAGCTGGCCGCGCCGGGCACCTGCGGCGTGGGCTACAACTCGCTGCGCTTCGACGACGAGTTCACCCGGCAGATGCTGTATCGCAACTTTCACGAGCCCTACGGGCGCGAATGGGAGAACGGCAATTCGCGCTGGGACCTGATCGACCTGGTGCGCATGTGCGCGGCCCTGCGCCCGGAGGGCATCGCCTGGCCCACCCGCGAGGACGGCACGCTCAGCTTCCGGCTGGAGCACCTGGCCGCCGCCAATCACCTGACCCAGGAACGTGCGCACGATGCGCTGTCCGACGTGCACGCGCTGATCGACCTGGCCCGGCTGATCCGCGTGCGCCAGCCGCGCCTGTGGGACTGGCACTTTGCCCTGCGCCGCAAGCAGAAGGTGTTCGAGCTGCTCGACGTGGTGAACATGACGCCGGTGCTGCACGTCTCCTCGCGCTATCCGGCCAGCCGCTACTGCCTGGCCATGGTGGCGCCGATCGCGGCGCATCCGACCCGGCCGGGCGAGGTCATCGTGTACGACCTCTCCGGCGATCCCTCGCTGCTGCTCGCGCTGGACGAGGAAGAAATCGCCGACCGCGTGTTCACCGCCCGCGCCGACCTGCCCGAAGGCGTCGAACGCATTCCGCTGCGCACCGTGCGCGCCAACCGCTCGCCGGCGCTGGCGCCGCTGTCGGTGCTCAAGGGTGCGGACACCGCGCGCCTGCAGCTGGACGTGGAGGCTTGCCTGGCGAATCGCGACATCCTCGCCGCCGCCGAAGGCCTGGCCGAGAAGTTGCGCCGCGTGTTCCAGCGCGCGGGCGACCTGCCGCCGCCGGCCGATCCGGAGCTGGCGATCTACGGCGGCTTCCTGCCGGACGCGGACAAGCGCCTGCTGGCCGAGGTGCGCGCCACGCCGCCGGAGCAGTTGGGCACGCGCCAGTTCCCGTTCCGCGACCCGCGCTATCCCGAGCTGCTGTTCCGCTACCGCGCGCGCAACTGGCCCGAGACCTTGGCGCCGGACGAACGCGAACGCTGGGATGCATTCCGTCGCGACCGCCTGTTCAAGTCCACCGCGCTGACCGGCCTCACCCTGCCCGACTATTTCGCCCGCATCGAGCAACTGCGCGGCGAACTGGCGAGCGACGCCGGCAAGCTCGCCCTGCTCGATCAACTGCAGGTCTGGGGCGAACAGCTCGCCGCCGACCTTGCGCCCCTGCCCGCCTGACTTTCATCGACCATGGCCAACGCTTATTTCACGCCTGCCACTTTCCGTTTCCTCCGCGCCCTCGACCGCAACAACAACCGCGAATGGTTTCTGGCGCACAAGCCGGAATACGAGCGCGACGTGCGCGACCCGTTCCTGCAGTTGATCGCCGACATGCAGGCGCCGCTGACCAAAATCAGTGCGCACTACCGCGCCGATGCGCGCAAGAACGGCGGCTCGCTGTTCCGCATCCATCGCGATACGCGCTTCTCCAACGACAAGCAGCCGTACAAGCCGTGGCAAGGCGCGCGCTTCTTTCACGAGCGGCGGCATGAGATTCCGGCGCCGTCGTTCTATGTGCATATCCAGCCGGGCGATTGCTTCGCCGGCGGTGGCATGTGGCATCCGGAATCGGATGCGCTCAAGCGCATCCGCGCGTTCCTGGCCGACAATCCGGCGGCGTGGAAGCGGGCGACGCAGAGCAAGACCTTCCGCGAGCACTTCGGCTTCTGGGGCGAGGCGCTGACGCGGCCGCCGCGGGGCTTCGATCCGGCGCACGAGCTGATCGAGGACATCAAGCGGAAGGATTTCGCGGCGGGCGAAGGGTTCGACGAAAAGCTGGCGTGTTCGGCGGAACTGCGGCCGTGGCTGGTGGAGACCTATAAGCGGTTGGCGCCGATGATCGATTATCTGTGCGCTACGCAGGAACTCGATTTCTAGAGAAAAACATCCGGCGTAGGTTGGGGTGAGCCGCAGGCGAACCCCAACAGGCCTCGCACGAATGTAGCCATGTTGGGGTTCGCCTGCGGCTCACCCCAACCTACGCCGACGCTTTCAGCGCTCGTGGAATTGTCGGCGCGTCGTCAGCAGATACACCGCGCACAGCACGCCGATCGCCGCCGTCACCGCCACGTAATGCGCCGGCGCCATCGGCCCCAGCTTCGCCGCCAGGTATGCGATCAGCGGCGGCGTGATCGCCCCGAACACCGCATAGGCGATGTTGTAAGAGAACGACAGGCCGGAGAACCGCACCGCCGGCGGGAAGGCCGCCACCATCACCGCGGGCACCACGCCGACCACGCCGACGCACAAGCCGGCCAGCGCATACAGCAGCATGAAATGCTCGGCGCCCTGCCCCAGGTCGCGGTATAGCAGATACGTGGTGACCAGCAGGGCCACCGACCCGACCAGCAGCGACCAGCCGCGCCCGAATCGATCGACCGCCACGCCACCGGCAATGCAGCCGAAGCACAGCATCAGCGCCGCCAGGCTGTTGCCGTGGAACGCCAGCTTCTGCGGCAGATGGAAACTGCTCTGCACCAGGGTCGGCGTCATCAGGATCACCACCACCACCGCGGCGGTAAGCATCCAGGTCACCAGCATGCTGAGCAGCACGCCGCCCAGGTGCCCGGTCATCACCCGCTTCAGCGGCAGCTCGCTGGCCAGTTCCTTGCGCTCGCGCAGCTCGGCGAACACCGGCGTCTCGCTCAACCAGCGGCGCAGCCAGACCGCGAAGAAGCCGAACACGCCGCCCAGGATGAAGGGCAGACGCCAACCGTAGGCCAGCATTTTCTCCGCGCCCATGCCGGTGACGCCCGCCGCGACCAGCGAGCCGATCAGGATGCCGGCGGTCAGGCCCGAGGTGAGGCTGGCGCAGGCGAAGCCCACGCGTCCGGGCGGCGCATGCTCGGCCACGAACACCCATGCACCCGGCACTTCGCCGCCGATGGCCACGCCCTGCACCACGCGCAGCAGCAGCAACAGCATCGGTGCGAGCACGCCCAGTTGCGCGTAGGTCGGCAACAGGCCGATGCAGAGTGTGGGCAAGGCCATCAGGAACACGCTCAGCGTGAACATCCGCTTGCGTCCCGTGCGGTCGCCGAAGTGCGCCATCACGATGCCGCCCAGCGGCCGCGCCAGATAGCCCGCGGCGAAGATGCCGTAGACCTGCACCTGCGCCAGCCACTCCGGCATGTCGGCCGGGAAGAACAGCTGGCCCAGCGCCTTGGTGAAGAACACGAACACCACGAAGTCGTAGAACTCCAGCGCACCGCCCAGGGCGGCCAGGGCCAGGGTGCGCAGGTCGTTGCGGTTCAAGCGCGGTGCGGAGGAATCCAGCGGGGAAACGGACGGAGCGGCTTGCGTCATCGTGAAGACGGCGTGCGGGAAAGGAGTTGGCGGAACATAGCACTCGCTACAACGGAATGCTGCCCCAAAGCCGTCATTCCGGCGCAGGCCGGAATCCAGTAGCGATATCGCTCGATGGTCGCCTGGCGCACAGAGCTCTATGCGTGACTTCCATGTCCTTGCGAAGCGCTTCGCCACTGGATTCCGGCCTGCGCCGGAATGACGGCGGGTTCGGGGCCACCTAGCATCGCAGCTGTTCCAATGCCTCCAACGTTTGCGTAGGCTAGCGCCGCGCCGGACAGGACGACCGGGGCCGTAGGGGTTACAAGAACTTTTTGCTTTTTCCCTTCCCGCCTTCGCAAGGAGACCTGCTCATGAGCATTGGCAAGCGTTTGACCGCCGAATTCTTCGGCACTTTCTGGTTGGTATTCGGCGGCTGCGGCAGCGCGGTCCTGGCCGCGGCGTATCCGGAACTCGGCATCGGCTTCGCCGGCGTGGCGCTGGCCTTCGGCCTGACCGTGGTGACCATGGCCTATGCCGTGGGCCACATCTCCGGCGGCCATTTCAATCCCGCCGTGACCGTGGGCCTGTGCGCCGGCGGCCGTTTCCCGGCCAAGGACGTGGTGCCTTACATCGTGGCGCAGGTGATCGGCTCGATCGCCGCCGCGGCCGTGCTGTACGTGATCGCCAGCGGCAAGGCCGGCTTCGACGCCACCGCGGGCTTCGCTTCCAACGGCTATGGCGAGCATTCGCCCAACGGCTATTCGCTGCACGCCGCCATCGTGGCCGAACTGGTGCTCACCGCGTTCTTCCTGCTGGTGATCCACGGCTCGACCGACAAGCGCGCACCGGCCGGCTTCGGCCCGCTGGCGATCGGCCTGGCGCTGACCCTGATCCACCTGATCAGCATCCCGGTGACCAATACCTCGGTGAACCCCGCGCGCAGCACCGGCGTGGCGATCTTCCAGGGCACCTGGGCGCTGCAGCAGCTGTGGGTGTTCTGGCTGGTGCCGCTGATCGGCGGCGCGGTCGGCGGCCTGATCTACCGCCACCTGCTGGAAAGCAGGGACTGACGAAACGACAAAGGCCGGGCGCCGGGGGCATCGGGAAGATGCTCCAGGCGCCCGGCCTTTTTCACGCATGCTCAGCTGGTGCGGCGGACCATCATGCCCACGCCCAGGGCGATCAGCACTACCGGCCACCAGGTGGCGAACAGCTGGCCAAGGTGCAGATCGAGGCCGAGGTTGCGCAGCAGGAACAGTGCGCCGATCACGATCAGGATGATGCCGGGTGCGCTGGGTTTCATGGGTCTCACGGTGGTTAGGCGACGGCGGCCACTCTGCCACAAGACCGTAGGTTGGGGTGAGCGCAGCGAACCCCAGCGTCGCGGCAGGTTGGGGTTCGCTGCGCTCACCCCAACCTACGATCAGGCCTCCGCGAACGGAAACGCCAGCACATCCGCAATCGCATCCGTCCCCGCCAGGCACATCAGCAGTCGCTCCATGCCCATCGCCACGCCGGCGCAATCGGGCATCGCATCGAGCACCGCCAGCAAAGACTCGTCCAGCGGGACCTCGCGCAACCCGCGCTCGCGCCGCACCGCGTTATCGCGCTCGAAACGTTGCCGCTGTTCCGCGCCGTCGTTCAACTCGTGATAGCCATTGGCCAGTTCATAGCGCCCCAGGAACAGCTCGAAGCGCTCCGCCATCGGCGGATCCCCGGGCCGGATACGCGCCAATGCACACTGGCTTGCCGGGTAATCGTGGATCACCGTGATGCGGTCGCGCGGAAACGCCGGCTGCAGCTTGTGCGTGATCAGCAGGTCCAGCCAATCGTCGCGGCCCAGCCCTTCCGGACCGATGCCGTACTCGGCCAGCGGCGCGCGCAGTTCGTCAACCGGCGCATGCAGCGGATCCAGCCCCAGCTCGTCGAGGAACAGCTGGCGATAGCTCTCCACCACCACCTCGGCGCGCCGACCGGCCATGGCCAGCGCGGCTTCCACCAGCGCGATGCTCTCTTCCATCAGCTGGCGATGGTCCCAGCCGACGCGGTACCACTCCAGCATGGTGAACTCGGGATTGTGCCGCCCGCCCGCCTCGCCGTTGCGGAACACGCGCCCCAGCTCGTAGCAGTCGCCCACGCCGGCGGCGAGCAGGCGCTTGAGCGGATATTCCGGCGAGGTGCGCAGCCAGCGCTCGCGCGGACCGGCATCGACATGCCCGCTGAAGCTGGCGCTGAAGCTTTCGATGTTCGGATCGGTATTGCCGGCCGCCGACAGGATCGGCGTCTCCACTTCCAGCACGCCGCGCTCGGCGAAGAACTGCCGCACCAGCGCGTTGAGCTGCGCGCGCAGGCGCAGCGAGCCGCGGTCACTGGGCAATTGCACGATGCGCGCGGATTCCTTCGCCGTCATGCGCCGCCCTCGTGCTCGGCCAGCAGCGCCAGCAGGCGCCCTTCGTCCCACACCTCGACGCCCAGTTCCTGCGCCTTGTCCAGCTTGGAGCCGGCCTCGGTGCCGGCGACCACGAAGCTGGTCTTCTTCGAGACCGAACCGGACACCTTCGCACCGAGCGCTTCCAGCCGCTCCTTCGCTTCGTCGCGGGTCAGCCCGGCCAGGGTGCCGGTGAGCACCACCGTCTGGCCTTCCAGTGGCGCGGCTTCCGCCTTGGCCGACTTCGGAATCGCATCGAGCAGCCGCTGCATCGCCGCTTCTGCCTCTTCCAGCGCCTTGCGGTTCTCCTGGTCGGCGAGGAACAGCTCCAGGTTGGTCGCGGCGGCCGACGGCACGCCTGCCACCACCCAGTGCGACGCGCCCGCATCCGCCAACTGCTTCAAGCTGCGGTAATGCTGCGCCAACTGCTGCGTGCTCTTGGGCCCGAGCTTGGACACCTTCGCCGTATCCAGCAGCACCCCCAGCCCCAGCTTGCCGCGCAGCTTGGGCGACGGCGCGCTCTCGTCGCCGAGCTCGATGCCGGCGGCGAGCAGCGCATCGACCACCCGCTGGTTGCCTTCCTGTGCGAAAAAGCCATCGATGGAGTTGGCCACTTCGTCGCCGATATCCGGCAACACGCGCAGCACCGGCGCCGGCGTCGAACGCACCAGCTCCAGCCGGCCCAGCCAGCTCGCCAGCGTCTTGGCCGTGCTCTCGCCGATATGCATGATGCCCAGCCCGTAGAGGAAGCGTGGCAGCGTGCTGCGCTTGCTCGCCTCGATCGCCTCCAGCAGGTTTTCCGCCCACTTGGTGGCGACCTTGCCCTGCTTGACCGTCTCCGGCGTGGTGCCGTCGCGCTCGTCGGCGCGGCGCTTCATCTCGAGGAAGTCGTCCAGGGTCAGCTGGTACAGGTCGGCCGGCGTGTGTACGTAGCCGAAGTCCACCAGCGCATCGACGAAGCGCTCGCCGATGCCTTCGATATCCATGGCGCGGCGCGCGGCGAAATGGATCAGCGCCTCCTTACGCTGCGCCGGGCAGATCAGGCCGCCGGAGCAGCGCCACACCGCCTCGCCTTCCTCGCGCAGCAACTCGGAGTTGCACACCGGGCAGTGCGACGGCATGTGCCAGGCCTTGGTATGCGGCGGGCGCAGCTCGGGCATCACCCGCACCACTTCCGGGATCACGTCGCCGGCGCGGCGCACGATCACCGTGTCGCCCACGCGCACGTCCAGCCGCGCCACCTGGTCGGCGTTGTGCAGGGTGGCGTTGCTGACGGTGACGCCGGCCACCTGCACCGGCTTCAGCCGCGCCAGCGGCGTGGCGGCGCCGGTGCGGCCGATATTGATCTCGATCGCCTCGACCGTAGTGGTCTGTTCCTGCGCCGGGAACTTGTGCGCGATGGCCCAGCGCGGCGCGCGCGAGACGAAGCCCATCTCGCGCTGGCCTTCGTAGTCGTCCAGCTTGTAGACCACGCCGTCGATATCGAACGGCAGGCTGTCGCGCTTCTCGCCGATGCGCCGGTAATAGGCGAGCAGACCCTTGAAGCCCTTGGCCGTGCCCACCTCGTGCGAGACAGGGAAGCCCCAGTCGCGCAGCTTCTGCAGCGTGGCCGAGTGGGTGTCCGGGATCGTGCCGCCTTCCACCACGCCGATGGCGTAGGCGAAGAAGCTGAGCTTGCGCTTCTTGGTGATCGCCGGATCCAGCTGGCGCAGCGAGCCGGCCGCGCCGTTGCGCGGATTGGCCAGCACCTTCTCGCCGTGTTCGCGCGCATGCGCGTTGAAGGCCTCGAAATCCTTGCGCAGCATGATCACTTCGCCGCGCACTTCCAGCACGCGCGGCCAGTCCTTGCCGCGCAGGCGCAGCGGGATCGCATCCACCGTGCGCAGGTTGGCGGTGACGTCCTCGCCGGTGGCGCCGTCGCCGCGGGTCGCGCCCTGCACGAACACGCCATCCTCATAGCGCAGGCTGATGGCCAGGCCGTCCAGCTTGGGCTCGACCGAGAACACCGGCTCGCGCCGCTGCAGGGTCTGCTCGATGCGCCGCTCGAACTCGGCCACTTCGCGGAAGCGCTCCAGCTCGGTGTCGCCCTCCTGCTCGAAGGCATTGCTCAACGACAGCATCGGGATGGCGTGCTGCACCTCGGCGAAGCCGCCGACCGCGCGCGCGCCGACGCGGCGCGTGGGCGAATCGGGCGTGGCCAGTTCCGGGTGCGCGGTTTCCAGCGCTTCCAGCTCGCGCAGCAGGCGGTCGAACTCGATGTCGGTGATCCGGGGATCGTCGAGCACGTGATACTGGTAGTTGGCGCGCTCGATCTGCTCGCGCAGCTCGGCGGCGTGGACCTTAGGGTCAGATGAATGGCTCATGCGGGGCTCCTCATGCCGCGCAGTTTACTAAGACAACCGAAAGCCACACGCCCTAGCCTCCTTTTGGTTTTACATCCATCAGGGGCAACCAAGACCACCCTCAAGGAGGTCCGGACGTGTTCGTGCCCAGATCAGTCGTCGCCCTGCTCGTGGCCGCCCTGGCCCTGCCTGCCGCCGCCCATGCCGCCGGCGGCCCCTTCGGGATCGACCATACCCTGCATTACGACAACAGCGGAGTGTGGAAACGCGGCAATCAACGGATCGTCTACTACGGCTCCCTGGCCTCGGTCGCCGCCGGGGCTCTGTGGCTGGGCGACCAGGACGAGATGGGCGATACCCTGTGGCGCTCGGTCGATGCCATCGTGATCGCCGGCGCCGGCACCCAGGCCCTGAAATGGACCTTCCAGCGCGAGCGGCCGACCCAGAGCAACAGCCCCAATCAGTGGTTCAAGGGCTTCCATGCGCAGAGCTTCCCCAGCGGCGAAGTGGCGGCGATCAGTGCGGCAGTCACGCCGATCATGGCCCACTACGGCGAGGAACACCCTGCCGTGTACGCGCTGGCCCTCTTGCCCGCCTATGACGCGGTGGCACGCATGAAGGTGCACGAGCATTGGCAGAGCGACGTGCTGGTCGGTGCGGCGATCGGCGTGGGAGTGGGTTTGTGGGCAGAGCACCGCAAGTCGCCGTGGATCGTGGGCTTCCTGCCGGGCGGGTTTCAGGTGGGCTTTGCCAAGCATTGGGATTGAATGCTTTCACGCCATCTGCACGGACACGGCACCGGCGTAGGTTGAGGTGAGCGCAGCGAACCCCAACGCCGCGACCACGTAGGGGTCCGTTGGGGTTCGCCTTTGGCTCACCCCAACCTACGTCAGCGGCGGTCGTGCTCCGCCGCTTCCGGCGGATACGCGATATCGACTACATGCAATCGCCGCCGCCTGCCATCCGGCATCGACCAGTCGTGTGCTGCTCCTTCGCCAACCGAGCAAGGCACTGCCCACCGGCGCAAGCCATGAAAAGCAAGTTGCCATAGCAGCTATCATGCGCAGGTCATGTCCGATACCTCCGCAGCCACGGAAGTGCCGCCCGAACTGGGCAAGCCCAACCCCGGCGTGCCGCCCGCGCCGCCTCCCGTCTCCTCGCGCGAGCGCTATCGCGGGTTGATCTGGCTGGTCGCCGCCTCGTTCTTCATGCAGGCGCTCGACTCCACCATCGTCAACACCGCGGTGCCGGCGATGGGCGAGGCGCTCGGGGTCACGCCGCTGGGCATGCGCATCGCGCTGACCAGCTACGTGCTGACCCTGGCGATCTTCATTCCCGCCAGCCCGTGGCTGTGCGATCGCTTCGGCACGCGGCGCATCTTCGCCGCGGCGATCGCCATCTTCACCGTGGGCTCGCTGTTGTGCGGCATCTCGCAGACCCTGCCCCAGCTGGTGGCCGCGCGCGTGCTGCAGGGCCTGGGCGGCGCGGCGCTGATGCCGGTGGGCCGCTATGTGCTGGTGCGCAGCATCGACAAGCGCGACTTCGTACGCGCCATGAGCACGGTCGCCACGGTCGGCCTGCTCGGCTCGGTGATCGGCCCGCTGCTCGGCGGCGTGCTGGCCGAATACACCTCGTGGCGCCTGATCTTCCTGATCAATGTGCCGGTGGGCGTGGTCGGCTACTGGATGAACCGCCGCGAGATGCCGGACTACCGCCTGGCCGACCCGCACCGCTTCGATCTCTCCGGCTTCCTGCTGTTCGCGCTGGCTTCCGCCATGCTGCTGACGGCGTCGGAAGTGGCCAGCGGCGGCGGCGGCCAGTGGCCGCAGATCGCCGTCAGCGGCACGCTCGCGCTGATCTTCGGCGGCATCTATGTGTGGCACAGCCGCCGCACCGAATACCCGGTGGCCGACCTCAACCTGCTGCGCGTGCGCAGCGTGTGGGTGGCGCTCGCCGGCAACCTGTTCACGCGCCTGGGCGTGTCCGGCATGTTCCTGCTGCTGGTGCTGTTCCTGCAGGTCGGCTGCGGCTGGTCGCCCACCATGGCGGGCCTGATGATGGTGCCGCAGGCGCTGGGCTCGATCTGCGCCAAGTGGGTGATCAATCGGCTGCTGCAGGGCATGGGCTATCGCCGCTTCCTGCTCACCAACACGCTGGTAGTCGCGGTGCTGCTGGCCTCCTTCGCCCTGCTGGGCAGGGACTCGCCGATGTGGGTGATCGCGCCGATGGTGTTCGTCTACGGTGGCTTCATGGGCCTGCAGTACACCGCGATGAACACGCTGATCTACAACGACCTGGACGTGAAGTACGCCTCGATGGCGTCATCGATGGCCTCGACCGCGCAATACCTGTCGATGAGCTTCGGCATCGCGCTCGCCTCGCTGCTGATGGAAGCGCTGCTGCAAGGCCATGCGCATGACGACTACGTGGTGTCGTTCCGCTGGACCGTGCTGCTGCTGGGCATCGTCACCGCTACGGCGAGCTGGGTGTTCAGCAGGCTCGGACGCGACGCGCCGAAACGCGGCGCGAGCGTGTAGCATGCCCCGGTCAGATCGACCGGAAGGAATCCTGCATGCATCACGCGGCCGACATTCTGCTCACCTTGTTCATCGTCTTCGTCGCCGCGCAGATCGGCAGCGAGATCGCGCAACGCCTGAAGCTGCCCGGCGTGGTAGGCGAGATCGCCGCCGGCTGCGTGGTCGGGCCCTCGCTGCTGGGCTGGATCACGCCTGGGCAGATCGCCACCGGCACGCCGCTCGATGTGCTCGCCGAAATAGGCGTAGTCCTATTGTTGTTCGCCGTGGGCCTGGAGACCCGGCTCGAAGACCTCAAGAAAGTCGGCAAGGTCGCCTTCCTGGTCGGCGTGCTCGGCGTGCTGCTGCCGTTCGCCTTCGGTGGTGTGTGGGCACACGCCAGCGGCTACGACTGGGGCAAGTCGCTGTTCATCGCCGCGGCCTTCGTCGCCACCTCCGCCGGCATCACCGCCCGCGTGCTGCAGGAGCTCAATGCGCTGCAGCGCACGGAGAGCAAGGTGATCCTGGGCGCCGCCGTGATCGACGACATCCTGGCCATGCTGCTGCTGGGCGTGGTGGTGTCGCTGCAGGGCGGCGAAGGCTTCAACGCCATGCACCTGGTCACCACCCTGGTCGGCGCGATCGGCTTCATCGCGGTGATCGGTCTAGGGGGCGCGCGCGCGATGCGCTGGAATTCCAGCTGGCTGGACAAGCCGCACAGCCAGCATTCCGCGCTGGGCATCGTGCTGGCGCTGTGCCTGGGCCTGGCCTATGTCTCCACGCTGTTCGGCTTGGCGGCGATCATCGGCGCCTTCCTGGCCGGCATGATCGCCTCCGAAACGCGCCAGCAGCACACGTTGGAGAAACAGGTACAGCCGCTGCTGGCCCTGCTCACGCCGTTCTTCTTCGTGATCACCGGCAGCAAGATCGACCTGCAGCAGCTGGCCAGCGGCGATGCGCTGCTCACGCTCGCCGTCGTCACCGTCATCGCGATCATCTCCAAGCTCGCCGGCGGCTTCCTGGGCGCGCTGTCGCTGGGCAAACGCGGGGCCACCATCGTCGGTTTCGGCATGGTGCCGCGTGGAGAAGTGGGCGTGGTGATCGCCAGCCTGGGGTTGGCGGCCGGAGTGTTCAGCGATCGTACTTACGCGATCATCGTGGCGATGTCGCTGTTGACGGCAATGGTGACGCCGCCGGTGTTGGCGGTGATGCTCAAGCGCGACGGCGGCGGCGTGGCGGAACCCGATACGCGCGGCTGACCGTACTTCCCCCTCTCCCCTCGGTGAGAGGGCCGGGTGAGGGGCCGGGCGAAGCGCGGAAGCCGCTACGGAAAACGAGCCGCAACCTGCTTATTGTTAACCCCGGCCACGCATCGCCTGATACACCCCCAACGCCTCCCTCCGCGACTCCGCCAGATCCACCATCGGCGCCGGATACCCACTGCGCGACAACAGCGCAGCATCCTTCCACGGCTCATGCAGCAACGGCACCGGCGCATCCTTCAGCTCCGGCAGCCACCGCCGCAGATAATCCCCCTCCGGATCGAACTTCTGCGCCTGCGCCACCGGATTGAACACCCGGAAATACGGCGCCGCATCCGCGCCGCACCCGGCCACCCATTGCCAACCCAGCGTGTTGTTGGCCAGATCCGCATCCACCAGCGTGTCCCAGAACCACTTCGCACCCTCGCGCCAATGCTGGCGGAGATTCTTGGTGAGAAAGCTCGCCACCACCATGCGCACGCGGTTGTGCATCCAGCCGGTGTGCCACAGCTCGCGCATGCCGGCGTCGACTAGCGGGATGCCGGTGCGGCCGTGGCGCCAGCGGTCGAGCAGTGCTTGGTCGGGTTCGGCCCAACGGAAGCTGGCGAATCCCTGGTTGAAATTCTCGGTGGGCGTTTCGGGGAAATGAAACAACAGGTGGTGGGCGAATTCGCGCCAGCCCAGTTCGCGCAGGAAAGGCTCCAGGTCCGGGCGATGCTTCGCGGCGCGCCCTTGCGCGTCGCGATGGAGGAAGTGGTGGACCTGGCGTGGCGAGATCTCGCCGTAGTGCAGGTGCGGCGACAGGCGCGAGGTGCCGGGGCGGGCCGGCAGGTCGCGCAGGCGGGCGTAGCCGCCGAGTGCGTCGTCGGCGAACACTTCCAGAGCTTCGAGAGCGCCCTGCTCGCCCGGCGTCCAGGTCTCGTGCATGCCCTGGTCCCAGCGGATGCGCGGGAGCAGTTCCAGGGATGCCGATGATTCGCCATCTTTGGCAGTGGCGAAACGCAACGGGGGAACCGGCAGCGGTTCCTCCGGCGACAGTCGCGGCCTTATGGCACGCCAGAACGGAGTGAAGACGCGGTAGGGGCCATCCTGCTGCGTGGCAACCTGCCAGGGTTCCACCCACAACGCCGCGTTGAAGCTTTTCGCTTCTATACCCTGTTCGCGCAGCGCCGCCTTGATGTGCTTGTCGCGCTCGATGGCCGCAGGCTCGTAGCGACGGTTCCAGTACACGGCGGTGGCGCCGGCGGCACGGCACATCGCGACGAGGCTGGCCAGCGTATCGCCGGCGCGAATATGCAGATGCCCACCCTCGCGCCTCAATGCCGCGGACAACGCAGCGAGCGAATGATGCAGCCACCAGCGACTGGCCGCGCCCGGTGCCCACGCATCTTCCTCGTCCGGCGCATGCACGTAGACCGGCAGGATGCGCTCGTGCTCCGCGCAGGCGGCGGCGAGAGCGGGGTTGTCGGCCAGGCGGAGGTCGCGGCGGAACCAGACGATGGCGGTCATGGGGCGGGAAGCCTGCGGAGGAACGACGCTTATCGCCCAAAGCGAGGGCCGGCGCCAATTCTGCTAGGATGACGCGGCTTTCGCTGTCCTGGACAGCCAACACGCTTACGGAGAGATGGCCGAGCGGTTTAAGGCACCGGTCTTGAAAACCGGCGAAGGGTCAAACCTTCCGTGGGTTCGAATCCCACTCTCTCCGCCAGATACCAAAACGCCCCCACCGGGGGCGTTTTGGTATCTGGCGGAGAGAGTGGGTGCAGAGAACCGGTGACTCGGCCAGCCGAGTCACCGGTTCGACAAATTCGCCGGGAGCGAATTTGGACAGCCGCAGGCTGGCCCCGCAGCGCGCAGCGCGGAGGGGTGAGGCCCATGGATGGGCCTCACAATCCCACCCTTCAAGGCGAAGCGCACCCTCCATCGAAGCGTCATACCAAAACGCCCCGCTCGGCATGAATGCCCTGCCCCCTCACCTCCTCACCAACAACGCCCCCGCAGCCCGCTCCACCGCAGCATCCACACCCCGCTGAATGTCCTCAACCGTGGGCAAGACAGCGATGTCAGGACGAAGCCCCACCCCCTCGAAAACCATCCCATCCGGACCACGATCGTTCCTGGTGCAGACACGCCCACTGCCACCGCCAGGCAACGGGAAGAACAACGGCTGCCCGGTGCTCCCCGCCGTCGTCTCCCCCACCGTGATGCCACGATGCATCGCATCGAACGCCGCAACGAAATCTTCCGCCGCCGAAAAAGTCCGCGCACTGGTCAAGACCGCGATCGGCACATCGACCTTATGCCCGGGATCGGCCGGAACCTCGAACGGCGGAACATCGGTCCACCCTGGCAATACACCGCGCGCGCGATCTGCCGCGACGTAGCTTCTCGTTCGGTCATGGCGCCGCGAATCTTATCCCGCGTCAGCACCTGCAGCAGATCCACCGGCGTGCTGCCGCCACCGTTGTCGCGAAGATCGATGACCAGCCCTTTGGAAGCATTGACAAGCGGCAAGTTGGCAAGCAATGCCTTGGTGCCCTCCGTGTCCTCGAACTCATCGATCGTGAGCACGGCAACTCCATCCGGCCTCAGCTTGAACGAAGCCCCGTTGACTCTGAACTTCGACCGCTCCGCCAAGGTCAGCCGCAGCAGCTCGCGCTCTTCTTGCCTGCCTTCGGCATTCCTCACGGTGACGCGCAAACGGCTGCCGGCGTGCCCGCTGAGCAGCGCATAGTCGTAGGTGCGCACCTGCAGATCCTGCGGTGTCGAAGCACTCTGGTAAGGCGCGATTTCGCGCTCTGCATAACGGCCGATGTCTTCCCCGTCGATCTTCAGAAGCACATCGCCCACACGCCAATGCTGCCCGGGCAACGCAGGATCGTCGATCCGCGTCACCACGACGGCATGCTCCACCAGTTGCGTGCGCAACCCAGGGCGACCATAAAAAGCGTCGCGCATGGATTCGGGAGGATAGACATTGGTGTGCCCGTCCTTCAGCAGTGCCGCGAACCGCATCAGCAGGCGATAGTAGTCCTCGGTCGAGGCGGTTGCGCGCACTTTGGGCAGGAAGTCCAGATAGGCCTGGTTCCAGTCCAGCTCCGGTTGCCGGTCGAAGAAAGCAAAGTTGAAGCGGGCCTCCGACCACAGCACGGACAGCCCCGCGATCTTGGCGTCATCACTCAGATTCGGCGCGAAAGGCAGGTTCTGGCCGGGCTCGCGCGCCCACAGGCGCTCCTGGCTGTGCGTCGCTTCCACGAGTCGGGCGAAGCGCGGGTCGCCATGAAGCGAGGCAAGATCGGCATCCGCCGCCAACTGCTCCGCCGGCACGCTGCCGCCCCTGGCTTGCGCGGCCAGGAGTACGTCCATCGCTTTTTCCTTGCGGCCGGCAAGCGCCTCGTCGCGGGCGAGCTGGTACATCGCGGCGTTCCAGTGCCAATCCATGCCCTCGGGGCCGGCCGCATAGAACGGCTCAAGGATCGCCGCTGCGTCGGCGTATCGCTTCGCTTCATGCAGTTTGAGCGACTCGATGTAGCGCCCGGGCAGGCTGGCTGCCGATATGGATGCTGGCTGGGCTTCCGCGCCGAGCGCCGATCCGCAGGCCAGGAGAGGGAAAATCAGGCCACCGATTCGCATCCACGTCTTGATCATGTCGTCTTCGCCGTTCAAATGACCATGCATGAGCCATCTCGAACGGACGGCCCGGTCGGTCATCCGCCATAGCAGACGACCCGTCTGTATTCCGGCAACCCCATCTCCGGCCCGAAAAGAAAAAACCCGGCGAAGGCCGGGCTTTTTCATCAAAGGCTCAGGCGATTTTCTCCAACCCGTGCATATAGGACCGCAACACCTCCGGCACCGTGATCGAACCATCCGCGTTCTGATAGTTCTCCATCACCGCCACCAAGGTGCGCCCCACCGCCAGGCCGGACCCATTCAAGGTATGCAGCAACTCCGGCTTGCCGGTGGCAGGATTCCGCCACCTCGCCTGCATCCGCCGCGCCTGGAAATCCCCGCAGTTCGAACACGAGGAAATCTCGCGATACGTGTTCTGGCTCGGCAGCCACACTTCCAGGTCGTAGGTCTTCTGCGCCGCGAACCCCATGTCGCCGGTGCACAGCAGCACCTTGCGATACGGCAGACCCAGCTGCTGCAGCACCTTCTCCGCGTGGCCGACCATTTCCTCAAGCTGCGCCTGCGACTGCTCGGGCGAAGCGATCTGCACCATCTCCACCTTCTCGAACTGGTGCTGGCGGATCATGCCGCGCGTATCGCGGCCGTAGCTGCCGGCCTCGGCGCGGAAGCACATCGAATGCGCGGCGAGGCGCAGCGGCAGCGCGTCGGCTTCGACGATGGTGTCGGCGACGAGGTTGGTCAGCGCCACTTCCGCGGTCGGAATCAGGTAACGCTTGCTGTCGCCCACCTGGGTCGAGAACAGATCTTCCTCGAACTTCGGCAACTGGCCGGTGCCCTGCATCGTCTCGGTGTTGACGATCAGCGGCACGCTGCATTCCAGGTAGCCGTGCTCGGCGGTATGCAGGTTGAGCATGTACTGCGCCAGCGCGCGATGCAGCTGCGCCAGCTGACCGCGCAGCACGGTGAAACGCGCACCGGAAAGCTTCGCGCCTGCATCGGCATCCAGCCAGCCATGGCGGGCGCCGAGGTCGACATGATCCTTCACCGCGAAATCGAAAGCGTGCGGCGTGCCCCAGCGCAGTTGCTCGGCGTTGTCGGCCTCGTCCTTGCCGTGCGGCACGGATTCATGCGGAATATTGGGAATGCCCAGCGCGATCTGCGCGATCTTTGCTTGCACCGCGTCCAGCGCATGCTCGTTGGCCTTGAGCTTGTCGCCCAGGCCGGCCACCTCGGCCATCAGCGTGGCGACATCCTCGCCCTTGGCCTTGGCCTGGCCGATCGCCTTGGAGCGGGTGTTGCGCAGGTTCTGCAGTTCCTGCGTCTCGGTGGACAGCCGCTTGCGTTCGCTCTCCAGCGCTTCCACGGCGGCGACGTCGAGTTCGTAGCCGCGGGTTTCCTTGAGGCGCGCGGCGGTATCGGCCAGGCGCGAACGCAACAGGGCGGGGTCCAGCATGATGGGTCCGGATGATGGCTTGGGAACACCGGATTATGGCGGCCGGGCCCTGATGGCCGCAATGCGACAGGCGGCGGCGCATCGCCCGCCGCCTGCGATACGGACCCGCTCAGGCCCCGCGCCGCTCCGCGCGTCCCAGCCACCAGGCCATGGCGGCGCCGGCCAGCAGCCAGCCGACCAGTTGCTCGACCAATGCGGCCAGGGTGAAGTCCAGCGGGAAGCGGTACCAGTTCCAGTACGGCACCATCGCGCTGAGCCAGGCGAACAGCGCCGCCGCCACTGCGATACCGAGCCGCTTGCGGAAGCCGAACGCGGCCAGGCCCATCACGAAGGCCAGGGCCAGCGCGGACAAGGTGTCCGAGGCCCACTGCCGGCCCAGCTGCGGCCCCATCTGCATCAAGTCGTCGCCCTGCGGCATGTAGACGATCCAGGCATACGGCGAGGACTTGGCCTTGTCGGAATAGGCGTGGATCGCCGCCTGGTCCGACATCTTCTTGGGATCGAACGCAGGCAGGATGTAGACGCCGGCCTGCGGGCCCAGGCCCTGGTGCAGGCTGCCCAGCACCACGTCTTCGGCAACCGGCTGCCGTATGCCGGTCTCGCCCAGCCCCAGCGCCATATGTGCCACGGCGCCCCAGACGAACATCACGATGCCGCCGATCAAGGCAGCCATCAGTACGCGCATATCCGTTCTCCCCCGGTTGCAGACGCTGCGGTGGCCGGAATCTATGCCGGGGCGCCGAAGCCCTGCAAGGGCGCGCGCAGCAGGGAGAACTACAGGCGCGAGGCGCCGATCGGCAAGGTGGCGACGCGGTGCATTTCCGCCTCGTCCCAGATGGCCGGATCGCGCAGGTAGGCCAGGGCGAAGTCGTGCGCGTCGCTGCCCCAGAACAGGCGGCCGTCGATGGCCAACGTGGGCACGCCGAAGATGGCGTCGGCGATGGCCGCCTCGAAGTTGGCCTTGAGCTGCGCCTTCACCGCGGGATCGGCGATGGCCGCGGCCGCATCGTCGATGCCAAGTTGCGCGGCGACCGGCGCCAGGGCCTCGGCGCTGTCCGCCACCTGCCCCTGTCCCCAGATCCACTCGAAGATCGCCTCGGTCGCGCGCGCATCGCTGCCGGCGGCGATGCACAGGCGCAGCGAAGCCAGCGGATTGAACGGATGCTTCGGCGGAAAGCGCAGCGGCTGTCCCGTTTCGCGCGCCCGCCACAGCACGTGGCGATAGATGAACTCGCGCTTGGCCGGAATCTCCGCCGGCCCCTTCTGGCCGACGCGATCGAGCACGCCGGCAAACAGGATCGGACGCAAGATCACCTCATGCGTGCGCATCAGCTCCTTGACGCGCGGCCACTGCAACCAGGCGAACGGCGAGACGAAATCGAAGTACCAGACGATCGACATGCGGTGGCCTCGAACACGGCGAAATGGAAACGTCCCACGAAGGATGGGAAGGAAAACCGCCTACTTGCCGCGCGCCTGCCGCCGCGCCTCGCGCAGGCTCAGCAGTTTTTCGCGCAGCTTCAATTCCAGGCCGCGCTCGACCGGCTCATAGAACACCGTGCCGTCGAGCGCGTCCGGCAGGCATTGCTGGTCCAGCGCGATGCCGCCCTCGGCGTCGTGGTCGTACTGGTAGCCCTGCCCGTAGCCCAGGCCCTTGAGCAACCTGGTCGGCGCATTGCGCAGGTGCATCGGCACGTCCAGCGTGCCGGTCTCGCGGATCACCGCGCGGGCCTGGTTGTAGGCCATGTAGGCGGCATTGCTCTTCGGCGCCATGGCCAGCCAGATCGCCAGTTGTGCCAGACCGAGCTCGCCTTCGGGACTGCCCAGGCGCTCATAGGTATCCCACGCGTCCAGCGCCATGCGCCAGGCGCGCGGCTCGGCCAGGCCCACATCTTCCACCGCCATGCGGGTCATGCGGCGGGCCAGATAGAGCGGGTCCACGCCGCCGTCGAGCATGCGGCACATCCAGTACAGCGCGGCGTCCGGATCGGAGGAGCGCACGGATTTGTGCAGCGCCGAGATCTGGTCGTAGAACTGCTCGCCGCCCTTGTCGAAGCGGCGCGTGCGATCGGCCAGCACCTGCTCCAGCGTGGCTTCGCCGATGCGGCCGTCCTCGGCCAGCTCCGCGGCGATTTCCAGCAGCGTGAGCGCACGGCGCACGTCGCCGTCGGCGGCGCGGGCGATCAGCTGCAGCGAGGCATCGCTGACGGTGAGCCCCTGCCCGCCCAGTCCGCGCTCGGCGTCTTCCAGCGCGCGCTTCAAGGCGCCGACGATGTCGTCCGCCGACACCGCTTCCAGCACGTGCACGCGGCAGCGCGACAGCAAGGCGGAGTTGAGTTCGAACGATGGGTTCTCGGTAGTGGCGCCGACGAAGATGATCACGCCGCGCTCGATATGCGGCAGGAAGGCATCCTGCTGCGCCTTGTTGAAGCGGTGCACCTCGTCGACGAACAGCACGGTGCGGCGGCCCTGCGCGAAGTTGGCTTCCGCTTCCGCCAAGGCCTTGCGCACTTCCGGCAGGCCCGACAGCACGGCGGAAATGGCGCGGAAATCCGCATCGGCATAGCGCGCCACCAGCAAGGCCAGCGTGGTCTTGCCGCAACCGGGCGGGCCCCACAGCACCATCGAGTGCACGCGGCCTGCTTCCAGTGCGCGGCGCAGCGCCTTGCCGGGCGCGAGCACGCGCTGCTGGCCGACGATCTCGTCCAGGCTGCGCGGCCGCATGCGCTCGGCCAACGGCTTGAGCTCGTCGGATTCGGGGAAGAGGTCGGGGGAGGAACCGCGGGCGGACATGCCGACGATGATAGCGCGGGGATGAATTCAAAGCCCCTCTCCCGTCGGGAGAGGGGTTGGGGTGAGGGTACGGCCAGAGCGCAAGCATGATGTGCACCGCTCCGCCCGTACCCTCATCCGGCTGCCGCCACCTTCTCCCAGGGGGAGAAGGAACGCATCGATGCAGCACTATCAATCGATCTGGTGGCGATGGCGGTAGATCGCATAAACCAACCCGATCGCCCCCGTCATCACCGCCGGCAACAACAGCGTGCGCTCCGCCATCACACCGAATGCCAACGCGCCAACCGCGCTGCCCGCGATGAAACTCCCCGCCACCAGCACGCACACCTGGATGCGCAGATGATCCACTTCCAATCCGCGCAGGCGCTGGCCGAGGTAGATGCCGAGGTCGGTGAAGATGCCGGACAGGTGCGTGGTGCGGAACGTCGCGCCGCTGTACGTGCTGGCCATGGCGTTCTGCAGGCCGCAGGCGATCGAAGCCAGGTACAGGCCGGCGTCGCTGCCCGCATGGATCAACGGCACCGCCGCGAACAGCAAGGCCGATTCCACCATCAGCGCCACGCCGTAGCGCCGCCCCAACTTCAAGGTGTGCTGCTGCACGATGAAACCGCTGAGCACCGCACCGCCGAGAAACGCCAGGATCGCCAAGGCCCAATGCAGCAGCTCGCCGCGGTTGCCTTCCGCCGCCGCCACGCCCATCAGCGTGGCGGTGCCCGTGAGATGGGTGATCGCCTGGTGGCGGAAACCCATGAAGCCCACCGCATTGATCATCCCGGCAATGAAGGCCAGCAGGCCTCCGCCGATCCAGGCCCAGCGCGGCAGCTGGCGCAGCATGGGGAAGGATCAGTCCTTCAGCGGCTGGGTCTGGATCACCGGCGCGTCGCCGATCACGTCGGCGCCCTTCGGTGGCACGAAGTTGAACGTCGCCGGCGCAATCGTGGGATTGCGCTGCCAGTTGGCAAAGCGGATCTCGGTCACCGCGCCGAGCTGGTCACGGAAGGTCATGCGCGCCAGGCCGTTCGCGTCGAAGCCCAGATCGGCGTAGTCGAACTGCGGATCCTTGGCGGTGGAGGTCAGGCGCAGCCAGGCCAGGCCGTCGTGCTCGCCCTGCTCGGTCACCTTGAAGTCGCGGTCCATCTGTTTGAGATCGGTGAGCACGGTCAGCGGACTGTGCGCTTCCTCGGTGCTCTGCACGCGCACGGTGACCTGCTCCAGGTCCGGGTCGTACAGCCACACGCGGCTGCCGTCGGCGACGATGGTCTGCTTGTACGGCGTCAGCGTCTCCCAGCGGAACTGGCGCGGCGCCTCCAGCGACAGCGTGCCGGCGCTGGTCTTGCCCTTGCTGCCGTTGGCGTCGGTGAGGGTCTGGGTGAACTGGCCGGTCAGCGCGTGCAGGCCGGTGGCGAAGCTGTCCAGGCGCGCGCGCGCGGGGCCGGCGGCGGCATGGACGGCGCCGGCGGCCGTAAGGGCCAGTGCGGCACAGAAGGTGAGCAAGCGGTTCATGGGGTTCCCTGTTTTGCGTGTCGCGGATGGCGGCGGAGTCTGCGCCGTCATCGCTTAATGGTTACTTCGGCGGCGGCGGCGCCAGCACTTCGCGGTTGCCGTTGTGCTGGGGCGCGCTGACCACGCCGTCCTGCTCCATCTGCTCGATCAATCGCGCGGCGCGGTTGTAGCCGATGCGCAGGTGGCGCTGCACGCCGGAGATGGAGGCGCGCCGCGTCTCGGTGACGATGCGCACCGCCTTGTCGTACAGCTGCGCGTCGGCGTCGCCGCCCTCCTCGCCTTCCTGCGGCAGGCCGGAGTCGTTGATGAACTTGCCGTCGGAGGTGGCCTGCACTTCTTCCAGCACGCCCTCGATGTACTGCGGCGAACCCTGCGACTTGAGCCAGGCCACCACGTTGTGCACCTCGTGATCGTCGACGAAGGCGCCGTGCACGCGCTCGGGCGTGGCGGTGCCGGGCGGCAGGTGCAGCATGTCACCGTGGCCCAGCAGCGCCTCGGCGCCGGACTGGTCGAGGATGGTGCGCGAGTCGATCTTGCTCGATACCTGGAAGGCGATGCGGGTGGGAATATTGGCCTTGATCAGGCCGGTGATCACGTCCACCGACGGGCGCTGCGTGGCCAGCACCAGGTGCACGCCGGCGGCGCGCGCCTTCTGCGCCAGGCGGGCGATCAGCTCTTCGACCTTCTTGCCGACGATCATCATCATGTCGGCGAACTCGTCGATGATGATCACGATGTACGGCAGCGGCTCCAGCGGCTCGGCCGCCAGGTTCGGCATCTCGGGATTGGGGCGGAACAGCGGGTCCAGCAGCGGCTGGCCGGCGTTCTCGGCGTCCTTCACCTTCTTGTTGAAGCCGGCCAGGTTGCGCACGCCCACGGCGGCCATCAGCTTGTAGCGGCGCTCCATCTCGGCCACGCACCAGCGCAGCGCGTTGGCGGCTTCCTTCATGTCGGTGACCACCGGCGCCAGCAGGTGCGGGATGCCCTCGTAGACCGAGAGCTCCAGCATCTTCGGGTCGATCATGATCATGCGCACGTCCTTGGCGCTGGCCTTGTACAAGAGGCTCAGCACCATGGCGTTCACCGCCACCGACTTGCCCGAGCCGGTGGTGCCGGCCACCAGCAGGTGCGGCATCTTGGCCAGGTCGGCCACCACCGGGCGGCCGGCGATGTCCTTGCCCAGGGCCAGCGCCAGCGGCGACTTGGTCAGGTCGTACTTCTCGGAGCGCAGGATCTCCGACAGGTACACGACCTGCTTCTTGGCGTTGGGGATTTCCAGGCCGATCACGTTCTTGCCCGGGATCACGTCGACCACGCGCACGCTCACCACCGAGAGGCCGCGCGCGATGTCCTTGTCCAGGCTCGACACCTGCGAGCCGCGCACGCCGGCGGCGGGCTCCAGCTCGAAGCGGGTGATCACCGGGCCCGGATAGACGCCGACCACCTTGGCCTCGATGCGGAAGTCCTTCAGCTTCAGCTCGACCTGGCGCGACAGCACCTCGAGGGTTTCCTCGGAGTAGCCCGGCCCCTGCGGCGGCGCCTCGTCCAACAGCGACAGCGGCGGCAGCTCGCCGGCGGAAGAGGCGCCGGTGAACAGCGGGATCTGCGTCTCGACGCGGGCGCGCTCGCTCTTCGGCGGCGGCGGCGGCGGGGCTTCGATGCGCACCGGCTCGCGCTTGGCCTGCTTGACCGCCTCGACTTTCTTGACCACCTCGCGCTCGGCGCGCGCCTGGCGCGCGGCCAGCACTTCGGGGGCCTCCTTCAACTTGCCGCCGAACCAGCCGGCGATCTTCAGCATGCCCTGCCCGGTCAGGTCCATCAGCTTGAACCAGGACAGCCCGGTGGCCAGGGTCACCGCGATCAGGAAGATCGCCAGCAGCAGCAGCGGCGCGCCGGTGCCGCCGAAAGCCTGCAGCAGGCCGCGGCCCACCCACATGCCGATGATGCCACCCACGCCCTGGGGCAGCACCGGCTCGTCGCTGAACTTCAGGTACAGCAGGGCCGGCGCGGTGATGAAGAAGAACACCGAGCCGATCAGCCGCAGCGACGGCTCCCACGGATGCACCGTGCGCACGCCGCGGTGGCGCAGCACCTGCACGCCCAATCCGAGCAGCAGCAGCGGAAAGCAGTAGGCGACCAGCCCGAAGATGTAGCGCAGCAGGTTGGCGATATTGGCCCCGACCGCACCGCCGAAGTTGCGCGCATGCTCCACCGTGCTGGCGTGGCCCCAGCTGGGATCCTGGTCGTTGTAGCTGAACAGGCAGACCAGCAGGTACAGCGCCAGCGGCAGCAGCAGCAATGCGCCGGCCTCGCGCAGGCGGCGCTTCAGCTCCTCGCTGAGGCCGCTGGGTTCCTTGTTCTTGTCTTTCTTGACGTTCGCGCTACGCGCCACCGTATTCCTCGCGTGCCGGTCTTAAGAGACCCGCTTCTGCTGCGTCGCCTGGGCAAAGGCCAGGACTCCAGATACCTCGTTACCGCCCCCCGCGGTCCGTTCCCGATGGGCCGGGCCCAGGGGCCCGTCAACCGCCGGTTGCCGGTTCAGCTGCCTTGAATCGCGCACCCGTCTTCCCCATTCTGTCGGGCTCCAACCTGGCGCCGGAGCCTTGAACCGGTGTGAGGAAACCGCCGTAAAGGCCGGAACGAATAGCAATTCCAAGCTGCTGATAACACCCAAGGATTATAACCATGAGCACCCCCAAGCACAGCCGCCTGCTGATCCTCGGTTCCGGCCCCGCCGGCTACACCGCGGCCGTGTACGCTGCCCGCGCCAACCTGAAGCCCACCCTTGTGACCGGTCTGCAGCAGGGTGGACAGCTGATGACCACCACCGACGTGGAGAACTGGCCGGGCGACAAGGCGGTGCAGGGTCCGGAGCTGATGCAGCGCCTGGCCGAGCATGCCGAGCACTTCGAGACCGAGATGGTGTTCGACCACATCCACAGCGCCGACCTGGGCCAGCGCCCGTTCCGCCTGAAGGGCGATTCCGGCGAATACACCGCCGACGCCCTGGTCATCGCCACCGGCGCCACCGCCAAGTACCTGGGCATCGAGAGCGAGCAGCACTTCAAGGGCAAGGGCGTGTCCGCCTGCGCCACCTGCGACGGCTTCTTCTTCCGCGGCCAGGAAGTGGTGGTGGTCGGCGGCGGCAACACCGCCGTGGAAGAAGCGCTGTACCTGTCCAACCTGTGCAGCAAGGTCACCCTGGTGCATCGCCGCGACAAGCTGCGCGCGGAAAAGATCATGCAGGACAAGCTGTTCGAGAAGGCCGCCGCCGGCAAGATCGAGCTGGTGTGGAACCACACCGTGGCCGAAGTGCTGGGCGATAACAGCGGCGTCACCGGCGTGCGCGTGAAGGACGTCAACAGCGGCGCCACCCGCGACATCCAGGCCACCGGCTTCTTCGTCGCCATCGGCCACACGCCGAACACCGGCATCTTCGAAGGCCAGCTGGACATGCACGACGGCTACATCAAGATCCACAGCGGCCAGGAAGGCATGGCCACCATGACCTCGGTGCCTGGCGTGTTCGCCGCCGGCGACGTGGCCGACCACGTCTACCGCCAGGCCATCACCTCCGCCGGCTTCGGTTGCATGGCCGCGCTGGACGCCGAGCGCTGGCTGGACCAGCAGACCCCGGTGGTCTGATGAACGCGCCGCACGCCACCCTGCATTACATCCATGACCCGCTGTGCGGCTGGTGCTACGGCGCCCAGCCGCTGGTCAGCGCCGCGGTCGCCATGCTCGGCAACCGCCTGGCCCTGCGCCTGCACGGCGGCGCGCTGTTCGCCGAGCCGCAGCAGCTGACGCCGGCGATGGCCGAGCACATCGTGCGCGCCGACGAGCGCATCGAGGAAATCAGCGGCCAGCCGTTCGGCGAGGCCTATACGGAAGGGCTGCTGGCCGAGGCCAGCACCGTGCTGTATTCGCTGCCACCGATCGCGGCGGTGCTGGCGGCCGAAACGCTGCATCCGGAGGCGGGCTATCCGATGCTCGTGGCGATCCAGCACGCGCACTACCAGCGCGGTCTGCGCGTGGTGGAAGCCGACGTGCTGGCCGAACTGGCCGAGGAACTGGGCCTGGACGCCACGCAGTTCGCCGATGCCTTCGCCAAGGCCAGCGGCAACGAACTGATCGAGCACGTCCAGGCCAGCCGCCGCCTGCTCGGCGAGGTGGGCGGCCAGGGCTTCCCCACCCTGGTGCTGGAAGTCCAGGGCCAGCGCCACGTCCTGCCGCACCACCAGGACTACGGCCGGCCCGATGCCTTCGTCGAACGCATCGCGGCCCGCCTGCCGGCGGTGCACTGAATGACGCGCGGCCATCGCCCGTCGATGGCCGCCGAGCGGCACGGCGTGCTCGAAGCCCGCTTTCATCCGCGCATCGACGAGGTGCCCGCGGCGGCGTGGGACGCGCTGCGCACCGACGGCAATCCGTTCCTCTCGCATGCCTTCCTCGCCGCGCTCGAACGCACCGGCTGCATCCGCGACGACTGGGGCTGGCAGGCGCACCATCTGGGCCTGTACGAGGACGACCGCCTGGTCGCCGCCGCGCCGCTCTACGTCAAGGGCAATTCGCATGGCGAGTTCGTGTTCGACTGGAGCTGGGCCGCCGCCTGGGAACGCGCCGGCGGCGATTACTATCCCAAGCTGCTCAATGCGGTGCCCTACTCGCCCGTGCCCGGGGCACGCCTGCTCGCCGGCGATGGAGCACAGGCGCCGCGCCGGCGCGAGGCGCTGGTGTCGGCCATGCGCCAGCTGGCGGATGCGCATGGGTTGTCCTCCGTCCATGCCAATTTCCTTGCGCCCGACGACCTTTCGGCGTTCGACAACCACTGGTTGGCACGCACGGACGTGCAGTTCCATTGGCCGAACAGGGGCTATGGCCACTTCGAGGATTTCCTCGCCGCGCTCAATCACAAGAAGCGGAAGAACATCCGCCAGGAACGCGCCCACGTCGCCCGCGCCGGCCTGCGCCTGGAGTGGCGTCGGGGCGACAGCCTGGGTGCGGACGAATGGCGCCAGGTGCATGGCTTGTACGAGCACACCTTCGACGCCAAGGGCAACCACGCCGCGCTGACGCGCGAGTTCTTCCACGCGCTGGGCGGCGAACTCGGCACCGCCACCCACCTCGCGCTGGCCTGGGAAGGCGCGCACATCGCGGCGATGGCGCTGTTCCTGCAAGGCGACGAAGCGCTGTACGGCCGCTACTGGGGCAGTCGCGTCGATGTGCCCGGCCTGCACTTCGAGCTGTGCTACTACCAGGGCATCGAACATACCATCCGCGCCGGCCTGCAGCGCTTCGAGCCCGGCGCCCAGGGCGAACACAAGCTGGCGCGCGGCTTTCTTCCGGTCCACACGCATTCGCGCCATTACCTGGCCGACGCCGGCTTGCGCAAGGCGGTGCGCGCGGCGCTTGCGCGCGAGACCGAAGCAGTCGACGCTTACGCCGCCGACCTGCTCGAACACAGCCCGTACGCCCACCGCGACGCCTGACCATGATCCGCCTGCCCCTGCTCGACGCCGCCCATCCCGAGCAGTTCCCCGATCCCGGCCGCGCCATGGCCGATCCCAACGGCTTGCTCGCCTTCGGCGGCGATCTCACGCCGCGCCGGCTGCTGGCGGCGTACGCCGGCGGCATCTTCCCCTGGTACAACGAGGACGAGCCGATCCTGTGGTGGTCGCCGGATCCGCGTTGCGTATTCCATACCGATCGACTGCGCGCCAATCGCAGCCTGCGTCGGCAGCTCGCGGGCAGGCCGTGGCGGATCACGCTCGATCATGCGTTCCGTGCAACGGTCGAAGCCTGTGCGGCACCCCGCTCCGGCCAGCTCGGCACGTGGATCGTGCCGGCGATGGCGGAGGCGTATATCCAGCTGCACGAGATGGGGCATGCGCACAGCGTGGAAGTGTGGGAAGGCGAGCGGCTGGTCGGCGGGATCTATGGCGTGACGGTCGGGCGGCTGTTCTGCGGGGAATCGATGTTCAGCCGTGAGAGCGGCGGGTCCAAGCTGGCCCTGCTCGCCCTGGGCCAGTTGCTGCGCCGCTGGGACTATCCGTTGATCGATGCGCAGGTCACCAATAACCACCTGCTCAGCCTCGGCGCGGTGGAGTATCCGCGGGATCTGTTTCTGAAGACGGTGCGGCAGTTGGTGAAGTTGCCGGGGCAGCCGGGGAGCTGGAAAGAGTTCACCCCGCTGGTGGAACAGACGATGGCTACGCTGCGGCGTTGACGGCGTAGGTTGGGGTGAGCCGCAGGCGAACCCCAACGATGCGATGTGTTTGGTGATGGCCATGTTGGGGTTCGCCTGCGGCTCACCCCAACCTACGCCCAGCGATTAGGTTCAGGCCGCCTTCGCCTCGCGCAGCTTCCGCGCATTCGCATACGAGGCCAGGATGTCCTCCCGCACCGGCGCCTCGCCGGTCGCCAGGCAGCGCTCCCACTCTTCAACACTCAACACCGCGGCGAAGCGCGACTGCTCCACCACCGCGAACACGCGATGGATCTCCTCGGCGGTCGCGTAACCCGCGCGGTTGGCATACGACACCGCGCCCGAAGCGTCATGCAGGAATTCCACCTCGAGGCCGCGATCGAAGGCGTGCTTGATGGTGGTGTCGTTGCAGTTGTGGGTCATGTAGCCGACCACCGTCAGGGTGTCGATGTCGCGCGCCCGCAGCCAATCGCCCAGGCCCGTCTCGGCGAAGGCGCTCGGCAGCGGCTTGCCGATCAGCACGTCGCGATGGCGGCGCGCCACTTCCGGATGCAGCTGCCAGCCGTGGCTGCCTTCGGCAAAAGCCGGACCGTTCGACGGCGAGTCCTGGCGGATCACGATCACCGGCAGACCGGCCGCGGCGGCGACATCCATCGCGCGGACGATCTTCGGCAGGCTGTCGGCTACCGGCGGATACTCGATCTGCAGGTTGCCGTCGAAATACTCGTTCTGCACGTCGATCACGATCAGTGCGCGACGGGGAGCATTGGCGTTCATGGCTTGGAGTTCCCTGGCTTGGAAAAGGTGTGCACATGCTGCGCTCCGGACCACTTGCGCGAGAGTGGCCTGAAGGACAATCATCGATGTGATCGGGCCAACCGGAATTCCCATGCGCAAGATCCGCATCGCCGTGGTGGCGTTCAACGACATCCTTCCCTTCCACCTGTCCGTACCCTGCGGCGTGTTCGCGGCGGTGCTGCGCGACGAGCAGTCGCCGTTCCGGCTGCGCGTGTGCTCGGCCGAAGGCAGGCGAGTGCGCAGCGCCTCCGGCTTCATGATCGCCACCGACTACGGCCTGGACGAATTGCGCAACGCCGACATCGTCATCGTGCCGTCGTGGCGCAGCGCCGAGGAACGCCCGCCGGAACCTCTGCTGGAAGCCCTGCGCCGCGCCGCCGCGCGCGGCAAGCGCATCGTCGGCCTGTGCATGGGCGCCTTCGTGCTCGGCCACGCCGGCCTGCTCGACGGCCGCCGCGCCACCACGCACTGGTTCGCCACCGACGAGCTGGCCGCGTGTTTTCCCACCGCCGAAGTCGACCCGGACGTGCTGTACGTGGATGCCGGCCAGGTCGTCACCTCCGCCGGCGCTGCGGCCGGCATCGACTGTTGCCTGCACCTGGTGCGCCAGCTGCTGGGCAGCGAGGCCGCCAACCGCATTGCGCGACGCATGGTGGTATCGCCGTTCCGCCACGGCGGGCAGGCGCAGTTCATCGAGCAGCCGGTGCCGAGCATGGCCGGCGACGAGCGCATGGCGAAGTTGCTGGACGAAGTGCGCCGCAAGCTGCACCAGCCGCAGAACCTCGACGAGATCGCCGTGCGCGCGGCGATGAGCCGGCGCAGTTTCACGCGGCATTTCCGCCAGCTGACCGGGAGCAGCTTCGGGGACTGGCTGATGGCGCAGCGGCTGAGCGAAGCGCAGCGCCTGCTGGAGACGACCGGCCTGCCGCTGGACCGCATCGCCAGCGCGGTCGGACTGGGTTCGCCGGTGACGCTGCGGCAGCATTTCCAGCGGGCGTTTCGAACCTCACCGGCGAATTACCGCAGAACCTTCAACGCAGGCAAGGCCGCATAGAAAACCACGACGTAGGTTGGGGTGAGCCGAAGGCGAACCCCAACAGGCCTCGCGCAGTATCCAGCTCATGTTGGGGTTCGCCTTCGGCTCACCCCAACCTACGTCGGCTAATCGGCCAGCCCTACCCGCTTGATGTCCTCGTAATTGGCCAGGAACAGCTCCACCAGCGTCGGATCCAGCTGGCTTCCCGCGATCTTGCGCAGATGCGCGATCACCTCGTCCTCCGGCCAGGCCGGCTTGTACACCCGCGGGAAACTCAGCGCATCCCACACATCCACCACGCTGAACACTCGTGCGGCGAGCGGAATCTCCTCGCCGCGCAGGCCGCGCGGATAGCCGCCGCCGTCCCAGCGCTCATGATGGTGGTACGGAATCTCGGCCGCATCGCGCAGGAAATCCACCTGCTGCAGCAGGTCGTAGCCCACCTGCGGATGCGTGCGCATCACCACGATCTCTTGCTCGGTCAGCGGCCCCGGCTTGATCAGGATCGCATCCGGCAGCGCCAGCTTGCCGATGTCGTGCAGCAGCGCGCCGAAGCGCGCCTTGCGCAGCTCCTCGCCGCGCAGGCCGGCCAGCCGGGCCAGCGCCACGGTCATGCGCATGACGCGGTCGGAGTGGTCGCTGGTTTCCTTGTGGCGGATGTCCATCGCGTGGACCAGCGCGCGCAGGGCCTGTTCGTTGCCCTTGAGCAGCAGGCGGTTGGCGCGGCTCATGCCGCGCAGGTCGCGGTCGACCAGCACGTACAGCAGCGCGCCGGTGACCAGGACGAAGAACGTGCCCTTCAGGCTCTGCATCAGGCTCAGCGTGTCGGTGTCCTGCACGAACAGGCGCAGCACGCGGTTGGACAACCAGATCCACAGGCTGGCCACGATCACGTACGCCAGCGCGGTGCGTACTTGAGGCTTCAGTCTCATCCGACTCCCCTTGCCGCGCCGGGAAACTCCGTCCCGGCAGCGAGAGCCGCGAGCTTACCGCTATCCGCGCAGGAAGGAACGTGCGTCAAGCCCTGGGCGGCCGGGGCTCGAGCACGAAGATGATCGATGCGGGCCGCCCGCCGTGCGGATGCAGGGGTTCCTCGATGCGCGCCACGCGCAGGCCGCAGGCCGCGAACGTATCGAGCCAGCCGCCGAGCGTGCGGAAATACCAGGGCGCCGCCTGGCCGAAGCCTTCGCCGCAGCCGGCCCAGGAGCCTTCGCGCCAGCCGTCGCGGTACGGCAGCTCGCCGCAGGCAACGACCGGATGCAGCGTCTGCACCAGCAATGCGCCGCCGGGTTCAAGCAGGCCCGGCACCGCGGCCAGCACGGCCTCGGTCGATGCCTCGCCGAGCAGGGAAAAATTGCAGATCGCCACGTCGGCTTTCGCGTGCAGCTCGCCGGCGGCGATCTGCGCGTAGCTCATGGTTTCGAAACGTCCGCCGCCCTTTGCGCGTGCGGTGTCGATCAGCTCGGGCACCGCATCCAGGCCCAGCACATCGACGCCCTGTGCCGCCAACGCCCGGACCAGCCAGCCTTCGCCGCAACCGAAGTCGATCGCGCTGCGCGGCTTAAGCGACAACGCCGCCTGGATGACGGCGTTGTCCGTGGCCAGCCTGCGGCTTTCGATACGCTGGCCTTGTACTGCCGCGATCCATGGCTCGGCGTTCTGACGCCACACGCTCAGGATGGCGGCTTCGAAATCCTGGGCGCGTCTGTCCATGTATTCCCTTGTCGGCGGCAACTACAAGCCTTGATCCGGCATGGCCGGCGATGAGGCATTGGCGGGCCTCATCCGCGCCCACAAGGGTACTGGATTTACCTCTGCGCGCAGGAAAAGACGTTGGCGCTCATCGTGGTGGCCTTCACTCCGGTGTATCCATCCACCTGGCTCTGGCTGGGGTTGCTGGTCAGGATCTGCACCACGTTGCCGCCCATCGCCGAAGCCTTATTCTTCAGGTCAGCGCGGGCGCCGGTCTCGATATCCGCTCCGGTACGGAACACCGCCGCCTGGCTGCCCGTGATGTCGCCAAGCAGCTTGCACCCCTGCGGCTCGGTGTTCGTAAAGCGGACTTTTTCGGAACCCGCGATCGGCTTCGTCGTCGCGCAGCCCACCATCATCATCGCGCATGCGATCGCCATCATCTTCTTCACGTCTGCCACTCCTCAGGTTTGGGTTAGGAGGCGCAGAAATTAGTGAGCGGCAACGTCCGGACCAACCGGAAATTTCGCGCCATGCGCCGGCATGGGCCGCGCATTCAGGTCCAAGAGGCGTGGCTTGATCGCTCCCCGGCAGCGCGACGCATCCGCCCCCGCGCTGCGGGAACCGGGCCCCGGTCAGCCCGGCAGCGCCCGATAGCGCCTGGCCACGTAGTCGTCGAGGATGCCGATGAACTCCTCGGCAATCCGCTCGCCGCGCAGGGTCATGGCCTTCTCGCCGTCGATGAACACCGGCGCCGCCGGCGCCTCGCCATTGCCCGGCAGCGAGATGCCGATATTGGCGTGCTTGGATTCGCCCGGGCCATTCACCACGCAGCCCATTACCGCGAGGGTAAGGTTCTCCACGCCGTCGTACTTCACCCGCCACTCCGGCATGCGGTCGCGCACATGCTCCTGCACGGTCTTGGCCAGTTCCTGGAAGAACTCGCTGGTGGTGCGGCCGCAACCCGGACAGGCGGTGACCAGCGGAGTGAATGCGCGCAGGCCCATGGTCTGCAGCAGCTCCTGCGCCACCACCACTTCGCCGGTGCGGGGAGCGCCGGGTTCGGGCGTGAGCGAGATGCGGATGGTGTCGCCGATGCCTTCCTGCAGCAGCACCGCCAGCGCGGCGCTGGACGCGGTGATGCCCTTGGAGCCCATGCCGGCCTCGGTCAGGCCCAGGTGCAGCGCGTAGTCGCAGCGCCTGGCCAGGTCACGGTAGACCGCGATCAGTTCCTGCACGCCGGAGACCTTGCAGGAAAGAATGATGCGCTCGCGCGGCAGGCCGATTTCCTCGGCGCGGATCGCCGAATCCACCGCGGAACGGATCAGCGCCTCGCGCGCCACCAGCGCGGCGTCCCATGGCTCGGCGCGCGTGTGGTTCTCATCCATCAGCGCGGCCACCATGCTCTGGTCCAGCGAGCCCCAGTTAGCGCCGATGCGCACCGGCTTGCCGTACTGGATGGCCTTCTCGATGATCGCGGCGAACTGGCTGTCCTTCTTCTTGCCGAAACCGACGTTGCCCGGATTGATGCGGTACTTGGCCAGCACTTCGGCACAGGCCGGCTCCTGCTCCAGCAGCTGGTGGCCGTTGTAGTGGAAGTCGCCGATGATCGGTACCTCCACGCCCATCATCTGCAGCCGCTCGTGGATGCGCGGCACCGCAGCCGCCGCGGCCGGCGTGTTCACCGTGATACGCACCAGCTCGGAACCTGCGCGCGCCAGTTCGGCGATCTGCCTGGCGGTGCTGGCCGGATCCTCGGTGTCGGTATTGGTCATCGACTGCACCACGATCGGCGCGCCGCCGCCCACCGTCACCTTGCCGATGCGCACGCCGACGCTGGGACGGCGCTGCTCGGGCTCGGCCGGGCGGGGATTGGAAGAGGACTTGTCGCTCATGGGGAAACCGGCGGAATGGCTGGATGGGGACGCCGCGGCCGGAAATCGCCGCGGACGATGGACAAGGATACTTCAAGCCGCCTGGCGGCTTCATGACCCCGGATGGCCCGATCGCGGTACGGTTTTGACCGAAATCCGCGGCGCGACGCCGCGCGGCATAAGCGCGCACCGGCGCAGCGCAGGTGGCATGCGGCGCTCATCATGCGTGGCAACCGGATCGCAGGAAGAAGCCGCATGTCCGTCGCCCATGCCATCGAAACCCCGTCGCCGGGCCCGCTCCATCCGGCGCGCTGCAACGGCTGCGCCCACCTGCCGGCGTGCCAGGCCGCCGGCTACGGGCGAAGCGAGCTGCGCGGATTGCAGTGCATCGCCGAACCTGCCGGCCTGTTGCGCGACGGCGAATACCTGTACCGCCCGTTGACGCCGTTCCATGCGGTGTACGCGGTGCAGGCCGGCATGGCCAAGAGCGTGGCGGTGGACCGCGCCGGCCGCGAGCGCGTGCTGGCCTTTCATCTGCCGGGCGAGCTGTTCGGACTGGACGCGCTGTGGCTGGGCCAGCACGACAACGCCGCGGTCGCGCTGGGCCGCACGCAGTGCTGCCGCTTTCCCTATACGGCACTGCGCGAACTGGCCAGCCGCCAGGTAGAAGTGCAGACGCATCTGCTGTACGCGATGAGCCGGCAGCTTCACCGCCAGCACCTGGATGCCGCCGACGGTTCGGCCGAACAGCGCATGGCCGCCTTCCTGGTGGATCTGCATGCGCGCCGCGAGGCGCTCGGCTGCACCGGTGCCGCGCTGCCGCTGCCGATGTCGCGCGCCGACATCGGCAATCATCTGCGCCTGGCCACCGAAACGGTCAGCCGGCTGCTGGCGCGGTTCCGCGACGCGGGGCTGCTGCGGGTGACGCGCAGCGGCGTGGAGCTGCTGGACATGGATGGACTGCGCCACGTAGGTTGGGGTGAGCCATAGGCGAACCCCAACGATGCGAGACGTCTGAAGTCAGCCCAACCTACGTCAGGCCTTGGCCCGGCTCAGGCGCAGCGCATTGCCCACCACCGACACCGACGACAGGCTCATCGCCAGCGCCGCCACCATCGGCGACAAGGTCAGGCCCAGCCACGGATACAGTGCACCTGCCGCCAGCGGCACGCCCAGCGCGTTGTAGATGAAGGCGAAGAACAGGTTCTGGCGGATGTTCGCCACCGTCGCCTGCGACAGTGCCCGTGCACGCAGGATCGCGGTCAGCTCGCCCTTCACCAGGGTCACCTGCGCGCTCTCGATCGCCACGTCGGTGCCTCCACCCATGGCGATGCCGATATCCGCCGCGGCCAGCGCCGGCGCATCGTTGATGCCGTCGCCGGCCATCGCCACGCGCCGCCCTTCGGCGCGCAAGGCGTTCACCACCACGGCCTTGTCGGCCGGCGAGACATCGGCGTGCACCGCGTCGATGCCCAGCGTCTTCGCCACGGCCTGCGCGGTGACGGCGTTATCGCCGGTGAGCATGACGATGCGCAGGCCGGCTTCGTGCAAGGCGGCGATCGCCTGCGGCGTGGTCGCTTTCACCTGGTCGGCCACCGCCAGCAGGCCGGCGAGCGCGCCATCCACGGCGAGGAACATCACCGTCGCGCCGTCCTTGCGCCAGGCATCGGCGCGCAGCTGCGCATCCTCGCCGAGGGCGATGCCCAGTGTCTCGAACAGGCGCGCATTGCCCAGCGCCGCCTCGCGTCCCAGCACCCTGCCCTGCACGCCGCCGCCGGTGAGCGTGCGGAACGCCTCCACCTCAGGCACCTTGACCCCGCGAGCCTCGGCGCCGGCCAGGATGGCGCGCGCCAGCGGATGCTCGCTGGGACGCTCCAGCGCGGCGGCCACGGCCAGCAGCTGATCCCACGGCAGCGCGCCATCCTGGCCGGTGCCGAGGCTCGCCACGTCCTTCAGCGTCGGCCGGCCCTCGGTCAGCGTGCCGGTCTTGTCCAGCACCAGGGTGTCGACATCGCGCAACGTTTCGATCGCGGCGGCGTCCTTGAACAGCACGCCTTCATGCGCGCCGCGGCCGCTCGCCACCATGATCGAGATCGGCGTGGCCAGGCCCAGCGCGCAGGGACAGGCGATGATCAGCACCGACACCAGCGCGATCAGCGCATGCGCCAGCCGCGGCTCCGGCCCCCACACCGCCCAGGCCGCGAAGGCCAGCACCGACACCGCCACCACCGCCGGCACGAACCAGGCCGCCACGCGGTCGGCCACGCGCTGCAGCGGCGCCTTGCTGCGCTGCGCCTGCGCCACCAGGGCGACGATGCGCGACAACATGGTGTCGGCGCCGACCTTCTCGGCGCGCATGGTCAGCGCGCCGTCCTGGTTGACGGTACCGCCGGTGACGCGATCGTCCGCGCGCTTGGCCACCGGCAGCGGCTCGCCGGTGAGCATGGCTTCGTCGACATGGCTGGCGCCGTCCAGCACCACGCCGTCCACCGGCACCTTCTCGCCCGGCCGCACGCGCAGCACGTCGCCGGCCTGCACGTCTGCCAAGGCCACGTCCTGCTCGCTGCCGTCGCCGTTGACGCGGCGCGCGGTCTTCGGCGCGAGACCGAGCAAGGCCTTCAGCGCCGCGCCGGTACGGCGCCGCGCGCGCAGCTCGAGGAAATCGCCCAGCGTGACCAGGGTGACGATCACCGCGGCGGATTCGAAATACACGCCAACCCGGCCGTGCGCATCGCGGAAGCCTGCCGGAAACGCGTCAGGCAGAAAGAACGCCACCGCGCTGTACAACCATGCCACGCCAGTGCCGAGCGCGATCAGCGTGTACATGTTCGGCGACCACGGCCACAGCGAACGCCAGCCGCGCGCGAAGAACGAAGCGCCGCCCCACAGCACCACCGCGCTGGACAGCAGCGCCTCGGCCCACGCCGCCACGCCATCCCATGGCATCGGCAGATGCCAACCGAACAGGTGCGGCCCCATCGCCAGCGCGAACACCGGCACCGTCAGCGCCACCAGCGTCCAGAAGCGGCGCGACAGGTGGCGCAGTTCGCCGCCGTCTTCTTCCAGGCTGGGCATCATCGGTTCCAGCGCCATGCCGCACTTGGGGCAGTCGCCGGGACCGACCTGCTGCACTTCCGGATGCATCGGGCAGGTGTAGATGGTGCCCGGCGGCGCGTCGACCGGCTTGGGACGTTCGCCGAGGTAGCTGGCCGGATCGGCCAGGAACTTCTCGCGGCAACGGGCGGCGCAGAAGTAATAGGTGTGGCCTTCGAATTCCGCGCGGTGCCTGGCGGTATGCGGGTCGACCGCCATGCCGCAGACCGGATCTTTCACGCTGTGATGAGCGTGGGCGTCATGACTGCCATGTGCATGATCGTGCTGCGCATGCTCGTGATGCGCGTGCTCCGCCTGGGCCTTGGCCCCGCCATGGCAACAGCTCGCCGCTACCGGTTCGGCCGGCGCCGCCTCCGCCTTCGAGCCGCAGCAAGCCTTGTCCTGCCCGGTCATGCCTGGTCCTCCGCGTCCGACAGCGCGCGCAGGATCGGGCACTGCTCCGGCGAACCGTGCCCCGGGCAGGCATCGATCAATTCCTCCAGCCCGTCACGCACGCGGGTCAACTCGGCAATCCGCGCATCGATCGCGGCCAGCCGCTCCTGCGCCCGTTTCTTCACCGCCTTCACGCCGCGCTGCCGGTCGGCTGACAGCGCCAGCAGGTCGCGGATCTCCTCCAGCGTGAAGCCCAGGTCCTTGGCGCGCCGGATAAAGCGCAACTGGCGTACCGCGCCTTCGTCGTAGCTGCGATAGCCGGAGGCCCGGCGCACCGGCTCCGGCAGCAGCCCTTCGCGCTCGTAGAAGCGGATGGTGTCGATATTCACGCCGACGCGCTTGGCGACGGCACCGATGGTCAGGGTGGGGTTATGAGTGTCCATGGGGCGAAGTCTAGACCATTGATCAAGGTCCAGAGTCAAGCCGGCGCCAGGCAAAAAGAACCCGGCCATGCAGCCGGGTTCTTTGGTGACAAGCAAGCGCAACCGCCGCCCGATCCATGCGGCGGTCGGGAGCACGTACTTACTGCACGGTCAAGGTCACATCGTCCAGCACGAACGAGGTCTGCAGCGACGAGTCTTCGGCGCCGGTGAACTTGATCGTCACCGTCTGCCCGATATACGGCGTCAGATTCGCCGTGTGCACCGTATACCCGGTCCCCTTGTTGAGGTTGGAGTAAGTCGCCAGCGTCGCCAACACCGTGCCGGAGCTGTTGAGCACCTGCACCTTCAGCGTGTCGTAGGCGGTGCTGGTGGTGGTCTCCGCCGTATCGACATGCAGGTAGTACTGCAAGGTCGCGCTGGTCTTGCCGCTCGGGATGGCCACCGACTGCGACACCGTATCGGTGTGGCTGGAACCATAGCCGTCCATCCACGCAAACCACGTACCGCCATGCGCCGTCTCGCCGGAGCAGCTGCTGTTGCTGCACAGCACGCCGGAACTGATCGACCACGGCGAGGCCGCACCGCTTTCGAAGCCGGTGTTGCCGAGCAGCTGCGAGGAACCGCCACCGCCGCCGCTCACCGTCACCGCCTGCGTCTTGCTGTTGCTCGCGCCGAGGTTGTCGGTCACGGTCAGCTTGACGTTGTAGGTGCCGCCAGCCGCATAAGTGTGGCTGGGGTTCTGGGCGGTGGAGGTGCCGCCGTCGCCGAAGTCCCAGGCATACGAGCTGATGGTGCCGCCCGTATCCGTGGAGCTGTTGGTGAAGCTCACCGTCAGGCCGCTGATGGTGTCGCCGAAGTTCGCCACGGGCGTGCTGCCGCCACCGCCGCCGGAACCGGCCAGCGAGTTGACCAGTGCCGCCTGCGGGCTGCCCCAGCCGGTGGCGAGGTCGTAGCCGGCCACGGCGCTGAAGCCGTTGCTGCCGCTGGTGACGTCGTGGAAGTTGCTGGTATAGCTGCTGCCGATGCCGACGTTGTAGATCGCCGGATTGACGAAGCCCACCGTGGCCTTGCCGTTCGCCACGGCCTGCTGGTTCACCAGGGCGAGGAAGCCCGCCCAGCGCGGCGCGGCGAAGCTGGTGCCGCCGTAGCCGGTTTCGAAGGAGCCGTTGCTCACCGTCGGGTTGTCGAAGTTCGCCTCGGCCGCGACATCCGGGTCGTTGCGATAGGTGGTCGAGCCCTTGTTCGCCGAGGTGATGACGCCGGCCAGCTTCTGATAGCTCGGCGTGCTTTCGCCCGAGGCGCTGGTGTAGCCGCCGCCGCCATCGGACCAGACCGTTTCCGCCGACCACGCGCCGCTGCTGCTGGTGGTCAGATCGGTGCCGCCGACTTCCAGCACATTGGAGTCGGCCGAGGGCGGATCGTAGGCGCTGGACGAAGCGTTATACGAACCGCTGTCGCCGGTGGCGTTCACGAAGGTCTGGCCCTGCGCCGCCATTTCCTGATAGATCGGATCGTCGGTGGCATTATCGAAATCGCCACCGCCCCAGGAGCAGCTCAGCACCTTGGCCTGGTTGTCCGAGGCCATCTTGTTGAGGATGTCGGTGGCGCTGTCGCCCTCGTAGAACAACACCTTGGTCAGGCCCGGCGCCATGCCGATCACGTTGACGATATCGAGGATCTGCTCGCCGTCGTCGCAGCTGCTGCCGACGTGCCCGCACTTGCCGTCGAAACCGCTGACCAGCACGTTGCTGACCGGCACGCTCGAGCTCATGCCCGTATTGCTGTAGTACACGGAAATGTCATTGCTGACGTAGCCATCGAACGAGAAGATGCCGACCGTCTGCCCGGAACCGGTCAGCGAACCGCTGCCGTAATAAGCCGTGCGCATGTCGCTCGGCAGGAATTCGCCGCCCGGGCCCGAACCGCCATGCGGAATCGGCGTCGCGCTGGATTTCTTGGAATAGTGCGTATGCGGCAGGCGGAAGTTGTCGAGTCCGGAAATGTGCAGCAGCGGCACGCTCAGGCCGACGGGCGTCGGTTCGCGATCCGCGGCGAAGAACGTGCGGTTCTCGCTCGGATGCGCGTAGTTGCCCATCTTCACCTTGAAGGCGCGGTTGATCGTTTCCACCGGGCCCTCCACGTCGACCAGCCGGCGGTTCGCGGCGGTGGCGGTGACGGTCAGGCCGTTGGCCTGCGCCCAGGCGACGACGGTGTCGTAATCAGCCTGCGTCGGCGCGAAGCGCGCGGTGAATTGCTCGACGCTGAGGTACTGGTGGTACTGCGGACTTTTCGGATCCTGCAGGTCGCGCAGCAGCTGATCGAGCTCGGCCTGGTTGCGCGGCTGCAGGCTGAGGGCGAGCTTGAGATGCTTTTGCGTATCCAGGTTGCTGACCAGCGGCGCCGCGCCATTTCTCACGGCCAATGGCACGTGCTGCGTCGCCGTCGTGCCGACGACCGCTACCGCGGCGTCAGTCGCGCCGGCAGCAGGAATCGCGCACAGACCCGATGCTGCAACCCATATGGACAGACCCAGAACCAACCGGATCCGGCTTGCGAGCCCCTGCTGTTTCAGGGCATGACCGTTCTTCATGGCTTTGTGGCGGAAATGGCTTGGCATGCAATACTCCGAAGGATTTTGAGGACAAACGAACCCCATGGGGTTGCGAGAACCCTCATCGATGGAAACCGTGAACAGGCACGGCCGCTTTGTGTTTTTCCGGAATTGCCCAGCGATCCAAGGCGCGTCGCAGTCCCCCCGCCCGATCTCCTGCACGAAACACGCCCTTCCATGTGCTGGAAGTGCGTTACGCCGTACCGCGCTAATCACAGGATCATTCATCAGTCCCCGACTGATGAATTCATTTATTGAATGGCGAGACGTCGAGAGGCGTCAATAGGAATCGAGGAAATATCGCGTGATTTAAATCACGGATTTTCGCGGGATAAATCAAGACTTAGTGAAAACATTTATGCATGGCGCTGCATTATATACAGCGAAGCGACGATATTTGTCGCAATATCATAGTCTTATAGAGAAATCCGCAGGAATGCAGGGTAAATGACGCAATTAATTGCAGATCGGTAATTAATTGCGAATATCGCGCCGGCGCAATTAATTGCAGGTCGGTAATTAATTGCGATTATCGCGCACCAACCATTCAAGCCGCGGCGCCGGCCGGCGCACTCTTCCAAGGCACACCGGCAATCGTGCAAAAGACCGCGGCAACCAGCAGCGCGGCACAACCGCCCAGCAGGGCAGCCACGACGATCTCTCCGCTGTCCCGCAGGTAGTACTTGTAGGCCGCAGCCCCGCCAGCCGCCCCGACCAGGATGCTCAATCCAATGCAAGGCAAGCATGTAAGCCGTCGTGCAAGCAGCAGGCAGGCGATCACCGGCGCGCCGAGCACATAGCTGGCCGCATAGCAGACGATGGCCATCGCCAGGAGGCCGAGCAGGAATTGATCCAGGTGCTCGGGCGCCTCGATCGCATAGCTCGAGAACAGCAGCGCGAACAGCGCATAGGCCAGCGGCAACGCAGACGGCGCCAACACCACGCCAAGGACCACGCGGGATCGTTTCATGGCCGCGGCGCCTGCGAACGCGTTCTCAGCGGATCGAGCAGCCGCTTCAAGCCGTTGTGATCGAGCTCGTGCGCCAGTGCGAGCAGGTTGCCCAGATCGCCCGGCGGGAAACCCTTGCGCGCGAACCACGCCAGATAGGCACCGGGCAGGTCGGCGATGAGGCGTCCCTCGTACTTGCCATAAGGCATGGTCATGGTGACCAGACGCTGCAAGTCTTCGGGCTTCACTGAGCATTCCTGTCATTCGAGTCGCGGCAGAGTGTATCCGCTTCAGTCGAAAGCGCCGCGCCGAGCAACAGGCCTGTCGACTGACCACGCGATGCGGGCCGGCGTTCGCTCAGGGATGCAGCGAAAGGCCCTTGATCGCCTTGTCCACCGCCTTCTTCGGTCCGCGCAAGCCGAGGCCGACCAGGTTCAGGGCCTGCGGATCTTCCGCCAGGAAAGCTTGCCGGTTCGCCTCGTCGTGCCCCGTGGAAAACATCGAGTAGACATAGGGCACGATGGCCAGCCCGCGTTCCAGTGCGGACCTGTGCGCGGATTGCAGACCGGCCAGATCGGCCTGGAACACCAGCATCGGCTGGCCCAGCATGTTGCCGTACTGATGTCCCGCCGAGTCGCGGTAAGGCAAGCCCAGCGCCTCGGGCGCCGCGGCGGCGATGCCGGTAGCCAGAAACGCGGTTACGTTCAGCCGCTGCCAGCCCGCCAGGTCATCGCGGACGATAAGCGCCACTTTGGTGTCGAACATCCACAGCTCCGGTCACGGATCGATGGCGCTCATCTTCGGCACGACCGGCATGGCGATCTAGAACGTTTGTGCATTCGCGCTGATAGGCCGCCGGCGACAACCGGTAGGCGCGCTGGAACCATCGCCCCAGATGGCTCTGATCGGCAAAGCCCACGTCCAGCGCAACCTGGTTCGGCTCGCCGCCACCGGCCAGCAGCGCCCTGGCCGCGCGCAATCGCAAGCGCACCAGGTAAGCGTGCGGCGACTGGCCGAATCTGCGCTTGAACTGCCGCGTGAGGCGGAAGCGATCCATGCCGGAATGGCGGGCCAGTTCGTCCAGGCCGATGTCGCCGGCCATGCGGTCGTGCAGAAAATCGCGCGCACGCAGCAGCTGATCGGTCGAACCCGCTTCGGGCAGGACAAGCTCGCCGGCCTGTGCGGAAAGTCGTCGCACCAGCTCGTCCAGGCACTGGTCGCGCGCCAGCCTGGCTTCGTTGCCATGCAGGGCGAGGAAGGCGTTCTGGATGATTTCGCGCAAGCCGTCGTCGATGGCCACCGTATTCCTGAAGGCGGCGCCGATACCCGAGGCATTGGGTAACTCGAGCCGGCCGGTCATGCCGGCGAGCCAGCGCTGCGGCAGGTACAGCATGGCGTAGGTGAAGCCGACATCCTCCGGCGCATCGCCGTCATGAACCGCGCCGGGTTCGATCAGGATGACGCGGCCCGCCGTGCTGCGATGGACGATCCGATGGCAGCGGAACTGCTGGACGCCCTGCTGGGTGACACCGACCAGGACCTCGTCATGATCGTGCGGATCGTAGGCATGGCCGCGGAAATGCGCGTGCACGCTCTCGATCCCGGTGTCATGGTCCCGGCGAATATGGATCCAGTCGTCGCTGCGCGTCGGTCGATTCACCGCAGCACTATGCATCGCGCAACCGCGCCGGGCCACCTCGGCACGGGAAAGCGCCGTTCTGCACACGCGAAAAGCCCGCCCTCGCCCGCACCGCGCCCCGCTGCCCGCCCACGCTGCCGACCTCATCCCGGACGATCCAGCCATGCCATGCCAAGACCGGTCTTCGCCATGCTCCTGCTTGCCTTCGCCTGCCATGCCGCGCGGGCGTCCGCCGCCACGTGGCAACCCTCGCCCGGCCATGCGCAACTGCCGATCTGGCCCGCCGGCAAGATGCCCGACGCACTGCCAGCCACCAAGCCGGAATCGGTCGCCGCCGACTGGGCGAAGGTCGAGAACGTCAGTGAGCCGACCATGACCGTCTATGCGCCGCAGGGCCGCAACACCGGCGCCGCCGTGGTGGTGTTCCCCGGCGGCGGTTACCAGATCCTGGCGATGGACCTGGAAGGCACCGAGATCTGCGATTGGCTCGTCTCGCGTGGCATCACCTGCGTGCTGCTCAAATACCGCGTGCCCGATTCGGGCCCGACCTGGAAAAACGACCGGCGCTACTACCCGAAGGTGCAGACGGCGCTGCAGGATGCGCAACGCACGCTCGGCCTGGTGCGCCAGCACGCGGCCCAGTGGCAGGTCGATCCGCACAAGATCGGCGTGATCGGCTTTTCCGCCGGCGGCCATCTCGTCGCCGCGGTGAGTACGCATGTCGACAAGCGGACCTACCCGGCGGTCGATGCCGCGGATCGACTGAGTTCGCGTCCCGATTTCGCCATCGCCCTCTACCCCGGCCATCTATGGCTGCACGAGGACGAGGATCGCGCCACCCGCCCGCAGACGGATCTGCGCCTGCGGCCGGACATCCGCGTCCGCGCCGATACGCCCCCACCTTCCTGCTGCAGGCCGAGGACGACCCCACCGACACGGTGGAGGAATCGCTGGCCTACTACGTCGCGCTGCAGAAGGCCGGCGTTCCGGCCGAGCTGCATCTCTATGCGCAGGGCGGCCACGCCTTCGGCCTGCGGCCGACCAGGCTGCCGATCGGGCAATGGCCGGTGCTGGTGGAGCGATGGTTGCGCACGATTGGCGTGCTGGCGGCGGACTGAGCATGGGCCTGCCTCGCAAAGACACGCCTAATCAATAAGTTGCAGGAAATGCATAAGTTGCAGAAAATGCACGGCGGATTTCGCCGCCATTGGCCCGCACCGCCGGCCCTTGGGTTAATCGACGCGTCCCACCCCCCGTGTAGAATCGTCGTCTTTTTTACCCAGCCGCATGGTGCAAGCCCTCCACCGGACGCCCGTCCGCGGCCCGACGTTCATCCGCCTGCTCGCCAGCCTGACGGACGCCGCCGCCCCGTCCTCTCCGCCCCCGCTGCCGGACCGGTTGAGCCAGTGGCTCGACTGGAACCAGGCCATTGCGCTGTCCACCGTGCTCGATGGCCGGCCGGCGCAGGGCGACGGTGTGCCGTTCGGCAGCGACGACGAGGACGAATGCGCGCAACTGCGCGCTGCGCTGGCCCAGGCCATCGCGGGCGAGCAGGCCTTCGCGCGGCAGGACGCAACACACGTTGAAGTTGGCATCGACTACGCCATCTTCCGCCAGCGCTATATCGCCCATCAGCGCGCGATCCAGGCCGCCACCGGCCGCTTGCGCGGCAAGTTGCGCGATCGGCTGGCCGGCGCCAGCGCCGGGATGGCGCGGCTCGCCGCGCTGGACGCCAGCATGGAAATCGTCCTGAGTCCGCGCGAGCACGAGCTGCTGGCTGCCGCACCCAGGCTGTTGGAAGTGCATTTCGAACGTCTGCGCCAGGCCGCGGAAACCGCGGATGGCGCACAGGGAGCACAGCTCCCTTCCGGGGAAGCGTCGGCCGCGTGGCTGGACGTGTTTCGCAAGGACATGCAGAGCGTGCTGCTCGCCGAACTGGATGTTCGTTTTCAACCGGTCGAGGGCCTGCTCGCGGCCCTTCGCGCCAGCTAACTGGGACGTCATGTTCAGAAGTCTTGTTTATCCCCTCGTTTTCCTGGTCGGCCTGGCGGCCGTGTGCTGGATCGGCGCCGGCTATGTCGGCTCCAGTCCGCTCGGCGCCGGCGTCGCGCTGCTGATCGGCGCGTGTTACCTCGCCGGCGGATGGGAGCTGTATCGCTATCGCCAGGCTACGCGCACGCTGGACGATGCCGCCGCCGGCCTGGCCGTGGCGCCGCCCAGCCTGGGCGACTGGCTGCAGCGCGTGGACCCGAGCCTGCGCAACGCCGTGCGCCTGCGCGTCGAGGGCGAACGCACGGCGCTGCCGGCACCGGCGCTGACGCCGTACCTGGTCGGCCTGCTGGTGCTGCTGGGCATGCTCGGCACCCTGCTCGGCATGATGGCCACCCTGCGCGGCACCGGCCTGGCGCTGGAAAGCGCGAGCGACCTGCAGGCCATGCGCGGTTCGCTGGCCGCGCCGGTGAAGGGCCTGGCCTTTGCGTTCGGCACCTCGATCGCCGGCGTGGCCAGCTCGGCCATGCTCGGCCTGTTGTCGGCGCTGTGCCGCCGCGAGCGCCAGCAGGCGACGCAACAGCTGGATGCGCACGCCGCCACCACCCTGCGCGTGTTCTCGCAGGCACACCAGCGCGACGAAGCCTTCCGCCTGCTGCAACGCCAGACCGAGCTGATGCCCACCCTGGTCGACCGGCTGCAGGCGTTGATGAGCAGCATCGAACAGCAAAGCAGCGCCGCGCACGAGCGCCAGCTGGCCGGCCAGGAGGCGTTCCACGGCCGGACGGAGGCGACTTACGCGCGCCTGGCCAGCTCGGTCGAGCAGTCGCTGCAGCAAGGCGTGGCCGACAGTGCGCGCGCCGTCAGCGCCTCGATCCAGCCGGTGGTGGAAGCCACCATGGCGGGACTCGCGCGCGAAACGGCGGCGCTGCGCGAAGCGGTCGAGCAAGGCGTGCAGCGCCATCTCGACGGCCTGGCCGGCGGCTTCGAGGCGACGACCGCCAACGTGGCGATGTTGTGGAAGGATGCATTGGCCGAGCACCGCCGCGCCGGTGAAGCGCTTACCGGCGACCTGCGCGACTCGCTCGCGCAGTTCACCGGCGCGTTCGAGCAGCGCTCCGCCGCCTTGGTGAGTGAAGTATCGGCACGCCTGGAGAACGCCGCCGGGCACGCGGCCGACGCCTGGCAGCAGGCGTTGTCGCGCCAGGAAACTGCCAACGAGAGCCTCGCCGCGCGCAACCAGGAAGCGCTGGCCGCGGCCGCGGCGACGTTCGAGGAACACGCCTCTTCGCTGGTCGGCGTCGTGCGCCAGTCGCACGAGGACTTGCAGGCGGCGCTGGCCGCGCGCGACCAGGCACGCCTCGCCGCCTGGACCGATACGCTGGGCCATATGTCCACCGCGCTGCACGGACAATGGGAGCAGACCGCCGCCCATGCCGCCGATCGCCAGCGCGAGATCTGCGACGCCCTGGCGCAGACGGCGCGCGACATCACCGAGCAGAACCGCAGCCACGCCGGCGAAACCATCGCCGAAATCTCCCGCCTGGTGCAGGCCGCCTCGGAAGCGCCGAAGGCCGCCGCCGAAGTCGTCGCCGAGCTGCGCCAGAAACTCTCCGACAGCATGGTGCGCGACACCGCGATGCTGGAAGAACGCAGCCGCCTGCTCGCCACCGTGGAAACCCTGCTCGACGCGGTCAACCACGCCTCGACCGAACAGCGCGCGGCCGTCGACGGCCTGATTGCCACCTCGGCCGACCTGCTCGACCGTGTCGGCACGCGTTTCCAGGATCACGTCGAAGCGCAGACCGGCAAGCTCGGCACGGCCGCCGCGCATGTCGCCGGCGGCGCCGCCGAGGTAGCCAGCCTGGGCGAGGCGCTGGGCGTCGCCGTGCAGATGTTCGGCCAGTCGAACGAGGCCTTGATGGAACGCCTGCAGCAGATCGCCACCGCGCTGGACAGCTCGCTCGCCCGCAGCGACGAGCAGCTGGCCTACTACGTGGCCCAGGCCCGCGAAGTAGTCGACCTGAGCATGCTGTCGCAGAAGCAGATCATCGAAGAGATGCAGCAACTCGCGGACCAGCGCGCGGCGGCCGGAGCCGAAACCGCATGAGCGGCGAGATCGAGGCCGAAACCGAATCGACGCCGATCTGGGCCGCCTTCGGCGACCTGATGTCGGTGCTGCTGGGCGTCTTCGTGCTGATCCTGGTCGGCATGCTCGGCATGCAGATGAAGCTGTCGAACCAGCTGGAGCAAGAAGTGCAGCGGCGCCAGGCCGAGGCGCAGCGCCGGCAGACGCTGGAACAGGCGCTGGCCGCGCCGCTCGCCGCCGGCCGCGTGACCCTGGTCGACGGCCGCATCGGCATCCGCGGCAACGTGCTGTTCGCGCTGAACTCCGACCAGTTGCAGCCGGAAGGACGCGAGCTGCTCAAGAGCCTCGCCGGCCCGCTGGCGGGATACCTGAAGTCGCGCGACGAGATCCTGATGGTCAGCGGCTTCACCGACGACCGCCAGGTGCGCGAC
>Ga0207667_10000381_pt1 | contig 59990 bp, 64 predicted proteins | sample KBSCornC52_FD_184301 | JGI IMG/M metagenome (GOLD analysis project Ga0207667, IMG submission 184301) | Corn rhizosphere microbial communities from Kellogg Biological Station, Michigan, USA - KBS Corn C5-2 (SPAdes) (version 2) | ecosystem: Host-associated > Plants > Roots > Rhizosphere > Soil ... | reverse complement strand
CCTCGCCTTCGGCTGCGGCTCCCACTGCTTGGGCTGCGGCTCCCACTGCTTGGGCTTCAGCTCCCCCTTCCATCGGCACCAGGAGCATGACGTCGGCGCCGTCGTGGAGGGGGGCGGTGCGGTCGGCCAGCTCGCCGTCAATGGCCGCGGTGACATCGAGGGCCGCGTCGAGATCGAGGGCGGCGAGCAGGTCCGCAAGGGTGGCCCCCGCGGCCAGGACGTGACGCTCGGGGCCGTGGTCGCGGCCGGGCCGCCGCCGACGTAGGGCAGCGGACAGGACGACGGACACGGCGATCGACGAAGCCACGGGGCGCGATGCGTCGTGAAGCCGGCTCATGAGCACGGCGAAGTATACTACGCGGGAACCCGCTCGTGTATCTAGCCTAACTCTTCGTCCTCGTTGAACTTGACCGGCTTGGGGCGCGGGACTAAGCTCGCGCCACCGTCGAGCCGGCCCGAGCGAGCGGGGAGGATACGGATGAGGAAGGACTTTCCGATCTTCGACTGTGACAGCCACGTGGTGGAGCCGCCCGAGATCTGGGACGAGTACGTGCCGAGCGATCGTCGGTCCTGGGTCAAGACCCAGTTCCACTTCCATACCGACACGGACAAGCTGCACATCAACGGCCGGGTCGTGCCGGCCACCCGGGAGCGGTCGAACGCGGCGGAGGTCGGGTGGCCTCGCTGGAACAAGAAAGCGGTCGGGGCGCTGGTGCCGGGCACCGAGCCGTGGAAGCAGCGGTTCGGCCGCCTGGCCGGCTGCCGTGACCCACAGGCCCGGCTCCGCGACATGGACGCCATCGGCACCGATCAGGTCATGCTGTTTCCGACCTGGTTCGTGCGCCTCGCCCTCGTCCGGGATCCGGACGCCGCGGGCATTCTCGCCCGCGCCTACAACGACTGGGTCTACGACTACTGCGCGACCGATCGGCGGCGCCTGTTCCCGTGCGCGGTCCTGCCGATCCAGAGCGTCGAGCGGTCGATCGACGAGCTGCGTCGCGCGGCGAAGCGAGGGTTCAAGGCGGCCGCGGTGCGGCCCTGCTTCTGGGGCGGACGCTACCCGACCATGCCGGAGTTCGATCCCCTGTGGCGCGAGTTCGAGGAGCTGGGGGTCGTGCTCGCCATGCACACCTTCCCCTCCCGGGAGGCCTTGACCCCGGAGTGGGCCGAGCGCATCGCGCGGACGCGCGGGACCGGCGACGGGCTCCTCTTCACCGACGAGGCGGTGGTGTATTCACCCGGTCAGTTCCTCAGCAACATCGTGTTCAGCATGGAGCCGAGCATCGACGCCTCCGAGGCCCTGGGGTTCATCTTCGAGGCCATGACCTGGCTCACGACGGTGCTGATGACGGGATGGCTCGACAAGTTCCCGCGGCTGCGGGCGGCGGTGCTGGAGTCGAACGCCACCTGGCTGCCGCTGGTGCTGGCCCGCAGCCGGAATTTCCTCGACCTCTACGCCTTCCAGCGGGGCCCTGTGGTGCGCGATCCGGTCGAGGCCTTCTACGAGCGGTGCTTCATCGCCTTCGAAGGCGACGAGGAGTCGGTCTACCGCCTGTGGGATCAGTACGAGAACGTCGGGCTCTGGTCCTCGGACTATCCCCATCACGACGCGGAGGATGCCTGGGAGGCGCTCGAGCTGATGGCGAAGCACCGGGTCCCGGTGCCCGTCCAGCACAAGCTGCTCGGCGACAACGCCCGCCGGCTCTACGGTATCGATCCCGTGTTGGCGGTCACCGAGCGCATCGAGCACTACGAGCCGGCCAAGCTGCCCTGGTAGACGAATCTCCGTCGCCCGCCGCGGAGTCGCCCGCCGCGGCGGGGCCGGTCAGCGCAGGAACACGCCGCTCTGCTCGAGTCCGGCGAGGATCATCTACGCGGAGACGGCGGTCAGCAGGATGCCCAGGATGCGGCTCAGAACGTTCATACCCGTCGTCCGGAGCAGCCGCTCGATCCACCCGGCCGCGAGGAAGGCTACGAACGTGAGCCGCATGACCGCGGCCAGCACGAGCCAAGAGCAGCCGGTCTCGAGGACGCCGTTGCCCGCCTCGGTGGCCTGCACCACCGCAGTGGTGATCGCGCCGGGCCCGGCGATGATCGGCGTGGCCAGGGGGAACACCGAGACGTCCTCGCGCTCCACCTCGAGCTCCCCGGCCGCGGCGGCGGGACGAAAGGGGCGGCCGAAGACGATGTCGATCGAAAGAAGCATGAGCAGGATACCGCCACCGACGCGCACGCCCGCCAGGCTCATGCCCATGGTGTGCAGGAGATCGTCGCCGACCAGCACGAAGACGGTCAGCAGACCCGACGCGATGAGCGTGGCGCGCGCGGCCACCCGCCGCCGCTCTGGCCGCGAGTCCCGCTTGGAGAGCACGGCGAAGACGGCCGCGCCCTTGATCGGGTTGACCGTCACGAAGAGGGCGGTGAACGAGGGGAGGACGAACGCGATCATTGCCGCGGCGGGCGGCGGCGGGCAACGACCGGCGGTGCCGTGTTCACGGCGACACCCGGCGCGGGCCCGCGCCGGCGGTCAAACGCGCACCCGGCCGTGATGAGCCGTCGCCGGGAATGGTTCCACGACTTCTTCGACGCGTCGTACGTGGCCCAGCTCCGCGAGGAGAAGCCCCCCGCCCAGACCCGCCGCGAGGTCGATTTCGTCCTGAAGGCGCTCGCGCTCCCGCCCGGCGCCCGCATCCTCGACGTGCCGTGCGGCTACGGCCGGCACGCCTCCGTCCTGGCCCGGCGGGGCTGTCGGGTGGTGGCGGTCGACCTCTCGCGCGCCATGATCGCGGAGGCTCGCCGGCGCTTCGCGGAGGGCCCGCGCCTCGCCTTCGTGCGCCGCGACATGCGTCGCCTCGCCTACCGCGCCGAGTTCGACGCGGTGGTGAACCTCTACACGAGCTTCGGCTACTTCACCGCGGCCGAGAACCGAGCGGTGCTCCGGCGGTTCGCGCGGGCGCTTCGCCCGGGCGGCCGGCTGCTGATCGACCATCGCGATCCGGCCTACGACGCGACGCTGCCGAGCCGCCCGTGGTACCGCGCGGGAAGGACGCGCTTCCTCCTGGAAGACCGCCGCTTCGACCGGCGGACCGGCGTGACCGAGAGCACCCAGCTCGTGCTGATGCCGGGCCGTCGCTGGGTGCGGCAGCGGCACTTCCGGATCCAGGAGCTGACGCTCGGCCAATGGCGGCGCGCGCTCCGCGGCGCGGGGCTCTCGCTCGAGCGCGCGTACGGCGGCTACGATGGGCGGCGCCATCGCCGCGGAATGACCGGACGCCTCATCGTGGTCGCGCGGCGACCGCTGCGCCGTCGTGAGCCGCGCGCGGCCCTTGACAGGAGCCGGTCCGCGTCGTAGCATGCGAGCACATCACGATTCACTCCTTTAAGCGGGCCCTGCGAGGCCGGCAAGGAGCGCACGATGCAGTTCTGCGGCTCGTTGTACCTGGCGACTGAGTGCGGCCCCCCGCCCCGTGAGGGGCATTTTTTTTGCCGGCGGACCGACCCCCGAGGGGCGTCGTGAGCGCGCGCGAGAAGGCGCAGGTGCTCGACGAGACCGGGCTCGATCGGGCCCTCACCCGCATCGCCCACGAGATCGTCGAGCAGGCGGGCGGCGGTGAGGACGTGGCCCTCGTGGGCATCAAGACCCGCGGCGTCACCCTGGCCCAGCGCATCGGAGCGAAGATCGCGGCCATCGAGGGCACCGAGCCGTCGGTGGGGGCGCTCGACATCACCCTCTACCGCGACGACCTGGGGCTCAAGGCCGAGCAGCCGGTGGTGCGGTCCACCGAGATCGGCTTCCCGATCAAGGGGCGCACCGTGGTGCTGGTCGACGACGTCCTCTTCACCGGCCGGACCATCCGCGCCGCGATGGACGCGCTGATGGACCTCGGCCGTCCGCACATCATTCGCCTCGCGGTCCTGGTGGACCGCGGTCATCGCGAGCTGCCGATCCGTCCCGACTACATCGGCAAGAACCTGCCCACGAGCCGCCGCGAGTCGGTGGCCGTGCTGCTCCGCGAGCACGACGGCGTGGACCGCGTCGTCATCCAGGAGGAGTGAGCCCCATGGGCTGGAAGCGCAAGGATCTGGTCGGCATGCAGGAGCTGGAGGCGGCGGAGATCACCGACGTGCTCGACACCGCGGTCTCCATGAAGGAGATCTCCACCCGCGAGATCAAGAAGGTCCCGACGCTTCGGGGGAAGACGGTGGTGAATCTCTTCTACGAGTCCTCCACCCGCACCCGGACCTCGTTCGAGATCGCGGGCAAGTGGCTCTCCGCCGACGTCATCAACTTCTCCGCCTCCGGCTCGAGCGCGGAGAAGGGTGAGAGCCTGCTCGACACCGCCCGCAACATCGAGGCCATGAGCCCGGACGTGGTGGTGGTGCGCCACAAGGCCTCCGGGGCGCCCGCGCTGCTCGCCCGCAGCCTGCGCTGCGGGGTGGTCAACGCGGGCGACGGGGCGCACGAGCATCCGACTCAGGCCCTGCTCGACCTCATGACCATCCGGGAGAAGAAGGGACATCTGGAGGGCCTCAACGTCACGATCGTGGGCGACGTGACTCACAGCCGGGTGGCGCGCTCCGACATCTTCGGCATGCGGAAGATGGGCATCACGGTCACGGTGGCGGGACCGCCGACCCTGATCCCGCCCCAGTGCCAGGAGCTCGGGGTGAAGGTCAGCCACCGCCTCGAGGAGGCGATCGAGCATGCCGACGTGATCATGATGCTGCGCCTGCAGCACGAGCGGATGCAGGGCGGCTTCATTCCCTCGATCCGGGAGTACTCGCGGGTGTGGGGCCTCACCCTCGCCCGGCTCCAGCACTGCCGGCCCGACGTGCTGATCATGCATCCGGGCCCGGTGAACCGCGGGGTCGAGCTCTCCCCCGAGGTGGCCGACGGCCGCTACTCGGTGATCCTCGACCAGGTCAGCAACGGCGTCGCGGTGCGCATGGCCGTCCTCTACCTGCTGGCCGGGAGCAAGGGCGCCGGCGCATGAGCCTCCTACCGGCGGGCGGCGAGGGCCGCGCGTGAGCCTCCTCATCCGCAACGGGCGCGTGGTGGATCCGGCCGGCGGGGTGGACCAGGTCCAGGACGTGCTGATCGCCGAGGGGCGGATCTCCCGGCTCGGGCGGGCCCTGAAGGCGCCGGCGGGCACCGAGGTCATCGACGCCACCGGCAAGGTGGTCTGCCCGGGCTTCGTGGACATGCACGTGCACCTGCGGGAGCCCGGCTTCGAGTACAAGGAGACGATCGCCTCCGGCACCCGCGCCGCCGCCGCGGGCGGCTTCACCGCGGTGGCCTGCATGGCCAACACCTTCCCGGTCAACGACAACCGCGCGGTCACCGACTACATCCTGGCCCGCGCGAAGGTCGAGGGTGTGGTGCGCGTGTACCCGATCGGGGCGGTCACCCGCAACCTCGAGGGCAAGCAGCTCGCGGAGATGGCGGAGCAGGCCGAGGCCGGCTGCGTGGCCTTCTCCGACGACGGCAAGTGCGTGATGAACGCGCAGCTCTATCGGCGCGCGATGGAGTACGCGCTGCCCTTCGGGGCCCCGATCATCAGCCACGCGGAGGACTGCCACCTGGCCCACGAGGCGCCCATGAACGAGGGCATCGTCTCCACCGAGCTCGGCCTCTCCGGCCAGCCCGGCGCGGCGGAAGACGTGATGGTGGCGCGCGACATCATCCTCGCCGAGCTGACCGGGGCCCACCTGCACATCGCGCACATCTCCACCGCGCCGGCGGTGCGGCTGGTGCGCGACGCCAAGGCGCGCGGCGTCCGCGTCACCGCGGAGGTGACCCCGCACCACCTCGTGCTCACCGACGAGGCGGTGCGGAGCTACGACCCCAACTGCAAGATGGCCCCGCCCCTCCGCACCAAGCGCGACGTGGAGGCGTGCCTCGAGGCCCTCGCCGACGGCACCATCGACTGCGTGGCCACCGACCACGCGCCGCACGCCACTTCCGAGAAGGAGGGCGAGTTCGCGGAGGCCGCCAACGGCATCGTGGGGCTCGAGACCGCGGTCCCGCTCCTGCTGGACCGCCTGGTGCGGCCCGGCGTCATCGACCTGCCGACACTGGTGACTCGCATGAGCACCGCGCCCGCGCGCCTGCTGAACCTGCCCGGGGGCAGCCTCGCGGCGGGCGCCGACGCCGACATCACGATCCTCGACCTGGCGCGGGCCTGGACGGTCGAGCCGGCCAGCTTCCGGTCGCGCAGCCGCAACACGCCCTTCGCGGGGCAGAGCGGGGTGGGCGCGCCGTGGATGGTGCTGGTAGGCGGCGTCAAGGTGACGCCGTGACGCGGGCCGCCCTGCTCGCGCTGGCCGACGGCCGCGTGTTCCGCGGGGAGGCGCTCGGCGCCCCCGGCGTGGGCCGGGGCGAGGTGGTGTTCAACACCTCGATGACCGGCTACCAGGAGATCCTCACCGATCCCTCGTACCGCGGGCAGATGGTCTGCATGACCTACCCGCTCATCGGCAACTACGGGATCAATTCGGAGGACGTGGAGTCGCGCCGTCCGTGGGTGGCCGGCTTCATCGTGAAGGAGGCGTGCCCCTACCCCTCGAGCTGGCGCTCCCGTATCTCGCTCGACGACTACCTGCGCGAGCACGGGATCGTCGGCATCCAGGGGATCGACACCCGCGCCCTCACCCGACACCTGCGCGATCAGGGCGCGCAGGAGGGCATCATCTCCACCGAGGAGCCGGACGCGGCGCGCCTGGCGGAGCGGGCCCGCGCGCTGCCCGGCCTGATCGGGCGCGACCTCGTCTCCGAGGTCAGCGTGGAGCAGCCGCACGCCTGGACCGAGGGGCCGTGGGACCTCGTGCGTGGTTACACCTCACCGCCGGCCGCGCGCTTCAAGGTCATCGCGTTCGACTCCGGGATCAAGCAGAACATCCTCCGCTGCCTGGCCGGCATCGGCTGCGACGTGGAGGTGGTGCCGGCGGACACCGGCGCCGCCGCGGTCCTCGAGCGCAAGCCGCACGGGATCTTCCTCTCCAACGGGCCGGGCGACCCGGAGGCGGTGCCCTACCTGATCGAGACCGTGCGCGGGCTCGCGGGGAAGGCCCCGATCTTCGGCATCTGCCTCGGCAACCAGATCCTGGGACTGGCCCTCGGCGGCAGCACCTACAAGCTCAAGTTCGGGCACCACGGCGGCAACCACCCGGTCCGCGACCTCGAGACCGGGCGCGTGGAGATCACCTCCCAGAATCACGGCTTCGCGGTGGATCCCCGATCGATCGAGCAGCTCGGGCTGGTGGAGACCCACGTGAATCTCAACGACGGCACCTCGGAGGGGATGCGGCACCGCGAGCTGCCGATCTTCTCGGTGCAGTACCACCCGGAGGCCTCGCCGGGTCCGCACGACGCGCACTACCTGTTCCGTCGGTTCGCCGACCTCATGACCAAGGGAGCGTGACCATGCCCAAGTACCTGATCGCCTACCGCAAGATCGAGGAGTCGGGCCAGAAGCCGGACTGGGCGGTCTTCACGACCGACAGCGATCTGAGCCTCGAGGCCCACGCGGTGAAGGAGCGCGTCGAGAAGCGCATGAGCGTGCTCGGCGAGAAGCTCTGGGGCAACGGCGAGGTGCTGTGGATCGGCAACGGTCGCCTCGACGACGTGCTCTACCGGCGCGACGAGGCCGCTCCCGAGGTCTCGGTTGTGTACGGGTCCATCGACGCCTAGGGGCCGGCGTGCCCAAGCGGACCGACCTCAAGAAGATCCTCCTCATCGGCTCCGGACCGATCGTCATCGGCCAGGCCTGCGAGTTCGACTACTCGGGCACCCAGGCCTGCAAGGCGCTCCGCGAGGAAGGCTTCGAGGTGGTGCTGGTGAATAGCAACCCGGCCACCATCATGACCGACCCCGAGATGGCCCATCGCACCTACGTGGAGCCGCTCACCCCCGAGTTCGTCGCCAAGGTGATCGAGCGCGAGCGGCCGGACGCGATGCTGCCCACGGTGGGCGGCCAGACCGGGCTCAATCTCGCGGTGGCGTTGGCAGAAGACGGCACGCTCGAGCGCTACGGGGTCGAGCTGATCGGCGCCAAGCTGCCCGCGATCAAGACCGCGGAGGACCGCAACCTCTTCGGGGCGGCCATGGAGCGGCTCGGGCTCGCGATGCCCAAGGGCTTCTACGCCCGGAGCCCGGAGGACGCGCTCGCCGGCATGCGGCAGCGGCGCATGCAGTTCCCCCTCATCATCCGGCCCTCGTTCACCCTGGGCGGCACCGGCGGCTCCATCGCCTACCACCCCGAGGAGCTCGAGGCCTCGATCAAGTGGGGGCTCCAGCAGAGCCCGCTCCAGCAGGTGCTGGTGGAGGAGTCGGTCATCGGCTGGAAGGAGTTCGAGCTCGAGGTGATGCGCGACCTGAAGGACAACGTGGTCATCATCTGCTCGATCGAGAACTTCGACCCCATGGGCGTGCACACCGGCGACTCGATCACGGTGGCGCCGGCCCAGACCCTGACCGACAAGGAGTACCAGCTGATGCGCGACGCCTCCCTCGCGATCATCCGCGAGATCGGCGTCGAGACCGGCGGCTCCAACATTCAGTTCGGGATCAACCCCGCCGACGGGCGCATGGTGGTGATCGAGATGAACCCGCGGGTGTCGCGCTCCTCCGCGCTGGCCTCCAAGGCCACCGGCTTCCCGATCGCCAAGATCGCAGCGAAGCTCGCGGTGGGCTACACGCTGGACGAGCTGCGCAACGACATCACCCGCGAGACGCCGGCCTCCTTCGAGCCCGCCATCGACTACTGCGTGGTGAAGTTCCCGCGCTGGGCCTTCGAGAAGTTCCCGGAGGCGGACCAGACCCTCACCACCCAGATGAAGTCGGTGGGCGAGGTCATGGCCATCGGGCGGACCTTCAAGGAGGCGCTCCAGAAGGCGGTGCGGTCGCTCGAGCAGGACCGGTGGGGTCTCACCCTGGACCGGCCGGTCGCGGATCTGGACGAGCTGCGCCAGAAGCTGCGCATCCCCAACGCGGACCGCTGCTTCGCGATCGGGGAGGCCTACCGGCGCGGCCTCGGCACCCGCGAGATCCACGAGCTGACGTTCATCGACCCGTGGTTCCTCGACAACATCCGCCAGATCGTGGAGCACGAGACGGTGATCGCGGCAACCGGCCTCGGCGACGTGGACGTCCTGCGCCGGGCCAAGCAGATGGGCTTCTCCGACGTGCGCCTCGCCCAGCTGACCGGAGCCACCGAGGATGAGGTCCGGCACGCCCGCGCGCGAGCCGGCCTCAAGCCCGTCTATAAAATGGTCGACACCTGCGCGGCCGAGTTCGTGGCCCACACGCCCTACCTCTACTCGACCTACGAGGAGGAGGACGAGGCCCCGCCGACGTCTCGAGAGAAGGTGGTGATCCTGGGAAGCGGGCCCAACCGCATCGGCCAGGGCATCGAGTTCGACTACGCGTGCGTGCACGCCGCCTTCGCCCTCCGCGACGCGGGGGTCGAGGCGATCATGGTGAACTGTAACCCGGAGACGGTGTCGACCGACTATGACACCTCCGACCGCCTCTACTTCGAGCCGCTGACGTTCGAGGACGTGATGGCGATCGTGGAGCGGGAGCGGCCCCGCGGGGTCATCGTTCAGTTCGGCGGCCAGACCCCGCTCAAGCTGGTGGTGCCGCTCGAGCAGGCCGGGGTCCCGATCCTGGGCACGCCGCCCGACGCCATCGACCGCGCGGAGGACCGCCGCCGATTCTCCGATCTCCTCGACCGGCTCGGCCTCGCCCAGGCCCCCGGCTCCACCGCCCGCTCCTTCGAGGAGGCGGCGCGCATCGCGGCCAACATCGGCTACCCGGTGCTGGTGCGTCCCTCCTACGTGCTGGGCGGGCGCGCGATGCAGATCGTCTACGACGAGACCGATCTCAAGAGCTACATGACCGAGGCGGTGCGGGTCAGCCCCGAGCACCCGATCCTGGTCGACAAGTTCCTCGAGGACGCGCTCGAGATCGACGTGGACGCCATCGCCGACGGCGAGCGAGTGGTGGTGGGCGGGGTCATGGAGCACGTGGAGAAGGCGGGCGTGCACTCGGGCGACTCCGCCTGCGCCCTGCCTCCCTACTCCCTGGGCGACGATCAGATCGAGCGCATCCAGGCCCAGACCCGCGCGCTGGCGCGCGAGCTGGGCGTCATCGGCCTGCTCAACATCCAGTTCGCGATCAAGAACGAGCAGGTCTTCGTGCTGGAGGTCAACCCGCGCGCCTCCCGCACCGTGCCCTTCGTCTCCAAGGCCATCGGGGTCCCGCTGGCCAAGCTGGCCACGCGGGTCATGCTCGGCTCGTCGCTCGTCTCCCTGGGATTCGCGGAGGAGCGCGAGGTCTCGCACATCGCGGTGAAGGAAGCGGTGTTCCCGTTCATCAAGTTCCCGGGGGTGGACACCATCCTGGGTCCGGAGATGAAGTCCACCGGCGAGGTCATGGGCATCGACTTCGACTTCCGCAAGGCGTACGTGAAGTCGCAGGTCTCGGCCGGCTCTCCCCTGCCCACCTCGGGCAAGGTCTTCCTCTCGGTGAAGAACCGCGACAAGCGCGCGGTGCTGCAGGTGGCCAAGCGCCTGGCCGAGATGGGCTTCAGCCTGGTGGCGACCGTCGGCACCGCCAAGCTGCTCCAGCGGCAGGGCATGACCGTCGAGGTCGTGCACAAGGTCAACGAGCAGTACCGCCCGAACATCGTCGACCTCATGAAGCGCGGCGAGATCGCGCTCGTGTTCAACACCCCGGAGGATGGCCGCGCTCGCCGCGACTCCTACCTGATCCGGCGGACCGCGGTGACCCAGAACATTCCCTACTACACCACCGTGGACGGAGCCCAGGCCGCCATCGGCGGCATCGAGGCGCTGCTGAAGGGCGAGATCTCCGTCAAGCCGCTCCAGGAGTACTACGACCCGTTCCCGCCCCTGACCGGGAAGCGGGCGGGCTGAGGGCCGCCCCATGGATTCGCGAACCGCGTCGCCGACCGATGCCAAGGACCGCCTGATCGTCGCCCTCGACGTCGAGAGCGTGGCCGACGCGGAGCGCCTGGTCGACCGCCTGCAGGGGCTGGTCACCCGCTTCAAGATCGGCTCGCAGCTCTTCACCGCGGCGGGGCCGGGCGCGGTGGAAGCCATCCAGAAGCGCGGGGCGGAGGTCTTCCTCGACCTCAAGTTCCACGACATCCCCAACACGGTCGCGGGCGCCGCGCGCGAGGCCACCCGCATGGGCGTGCTGATGTTCAACGTCCACGCCTCGGGCGGGCGCGCCATGATGACGGCGGCGGCCGAGGCCACCGCGACCGCGGCCCGCGAGCTCGGTCGCCGGCGACCGATCGTGCTGGCGGTCACCGTGCTGACGAGCCTCGACCGGGCCGCCGTCGGGCGGGAGCTACGGGTGTCCGACTCGGTGGAGGGCCACGTGCTGCACCTGGCCAGCCTCGCGGCCGACGCCGGGCTCGACGGCTGCGTGGCCTCGCCCCGGGAGATCGGCGGGCTCCGGCTGAGCCGCGGCCCAAACTGGGTGATCGTCACCCCGGGCGTGCGGCCGGCGGGCAGCGCCCTCGGCGACCAGTCGCGCATCGCCACTCCCGCCTCCGCGATCGGGGCGGGCGCCCACTACCTGGTGGTCGGCCGGCCGATCACCGCGGCGCCGGATCCGGCCCGCGCCGCGGAGGCGGTGCTGAGGGAGATGGGCGCATGAGCGCGGCGGACGCGCACGCGGCACTGATCCGCCGGCTCTTCGAGATCGGGGCCATCCGCTTCGGCGAGTTTACCTTGAAGTCCGGCATCACCTCGCCCTTCTACATCGACCTGCGGGTGGTGATCTCCTTCCCCGACGTGCTGGAGCAGATCGGCGCGCTCATGGCCGCCGTGGTCGGCCGCTGCGGCGGCGACCGGGTCGGCGGCATCCCCTACGCGGGCCTGCCGCTCGCGGTGGCGGCGAGCCTGGCCGGGCGAGTCCCCCTCATCTACCCGCGACGCGAGGAGAAGGGCTACGGCACCCGCAAGCGCATCGAGGGACAGTTCAAGCCGGGCGAGCGCGTGGTGCTCATCGACGACATCATCACCGACGGGGCGAGCAAGATCGAGGCGATCGCCCCGCTGGAGGAGGCGGGCCTGGTGGTGCGCGACCTCGTCATCCTGGTGGATCGCGAGCAGGGCGGCCGCGAGCTGCTGGCCGCGCGCGGCTACGTGCTGCACGCGGTGCTCACGATCTCGCAGTGCTTCGACGAGGGCGAGCGGGCCGGGCTGGCCCCGGTCGACCTGATCCAGCGGTCGCGGGAGTTCCTCAAGGCCACCCGGTTCTCCTGATGCCCCCGAGCGACGGTCCCGGCGAGGTCCTGGTCGACCGCGAGTCGATCCAGGCCGACGTGGCCCGCCTCGCGGCCCGGATCTCCACCGACTACGAGGACCGGCCGGTCCACCTGATCGGGGTGTTGAAGGGCTCCGCGGTCTTCATCTCGGACCTCATGCGGGCGATCACCGCGCCGGTCACCGTCGACTTCATCTCGGTCGGGGCCTACGGGCCGACCATCGCTCCCTCCGGCGTGGTGCGGATCCGCAAGGACCTCGACGAGCCCATCGAGGGGCGCGACGTGGTGGTCGTGGAGGGCATCTGCGCGAGCGGGCGCACGCTGGCCTATCTCCTGCGCAACTTCCAGACCCGCAATCCGGCATCCATCCGGGTCTGCGCTCTCCTGGCCAAGCAGTGCGCACGGTCTCAGGAGCTGACCCTTCACTACGTGGGCCGGGAGATCCCGGACGTGTTCGTGGTCGGCTACGGCCTCGACCGGGAGGAGCGCTTCCGGAACCTGCCCCACATCGCCCGGCTGGGCTGAACGGCCGCTCTCGGACCGCTTCGCAGGTCGGGGGCGGTTTTCTGCACTTGCGGTATGCTTTTGTGGTGAGGCTGCGCCGCCCGTTCTTTCCGCCCGTCGTGCTCCTGGCCGTGCTCGTGCTGTCGATGGGGCTCGCCGGCTGCGAGAGCAGCGGGGTCTCCCGCACCGTGCAGATCGGGGAGCGCCCGACCTGGAACGCGGGCGACTCGTGGACCTACCGGGGCCGCGGCCCGAGCGGCACCTTCAACGTCACCCGGAAGGTGCTGCGGGAGGGCGTCTTCGAGGGCCGGGAGGCCTACGAGGTCGACGCGGGCGGCACCCACTACTGGTACACCAAGCAGCTCGGTTACCTGGCCCGGACCAAGGGCGATGAGACCACGCGCCTGGCGCGGCCGCCGGAGGACTGGCAGTGGCCGATCCAGGTCGGCAAGCAGTGGTCGGCGATCGTCGCCTGGATCGATCGGACCGACACCCAGCAGCAGACCTACACGCTGACCTCGGTGTGGACGGTGGAGGCCTACGAGGAGGTCAAGACGCCCGCCGGGACCTTCAAGGCCTTCAAGGTCACGCGGCGTGAGATCGAGAGCGGCGCCTCCCAGGAGCTCTGGTACAGCCCGGAGGTCAAGAGCTGGATCAAGATCCGCGGGGCCAACACCGCCGACGGCAACTACGAGGAAGAGCTGACCAGCTTCACCTTGCGCTGACCCTCAGCGCGGGCGATTCTCCGGGCGCCACCTCAAGAGACGCGCCTCCAGCTGCCGGATCCCCAGCGCCATCACGATCCCGATCGCGCCCAGCACCACCAGCGCCACCATCATGTCCGCCGCGTTCAGGGTGCCGAGCGACTGGATGATCAGGTAGCCGAGCCCGCCGCCCGATTCGCCGCCGATGAACTCGCCCACCACCACCCCGATCAGGGCGAAGGAGATGGACGGGGTGAGCGACGCAAAGGTCCAGGCCAGCGCGGAGGGCACGATCACGCTGGTCATGATCTGCCGCTCCGAGGCCCCCAGGAAGCGCGCGGAGTGGACGAGGTCCGCGTCGACGCTGCGCACGCCCTGGAAGGTGTTGAAGAACACGATGAAGAACACGATGCTCCAGGCCAGCACGATCTTGGCCAGGAGGCCGAAGCCGAAGATCATGGTGATGAGCGGCACCAGCGCGATGCGCGGCAGCGAGTTGAATGCCACGATGTAGGGCTGGAGCACGCGGGCCAGCCCCTCGCTGCGCCCGAGCACCAGCCCCGCCCCGAAGCCGGTCGAGACCCCGGCCAGGAAGCCCCACAGGGTCGACTGCACCGTCGAGAGCGCCATCTGCCAGAGGGTGAGCCGCACCCGGGGCGACATCAGGTACACGAACCGCTCCGCGATCGCGGAGGGCCGGCTGATGAAGAAGGGATCGATCCAGTAGAGCCCCGGCGCCTTCGACACCGCCTTGATCCCGGTCAGGTACTGCCAGGCCCCCAGCACCAGCGCCAGGATCGCGACCTGCCAGAACAGGATGTGCAGTCTTTCTGTTTTCATGTAGGCCGTTCGCGCCCATTCGAACGAATCCGCCCCTCTTTCATCTGCGGGGGCCCAGAAATGGCCCCCGCACTCCCCCATTCGGCGGACAACCCGTGCTGGTTGCGCCTCCGGCCTGCGGCCGGCCCGCGCGGCGGCCCGGCGGCGCCCCGCTTGGTCATGAACGGCTCTCCCTGAATTCTTCGCCGAGGGCGTTCCAGATCTCGGCGTACTCGCGCGCGTACTCGTCGGTGGCGCGGAGGCGGATCACGTCCCGCGGGCGGGGCAGCTTCACGTCGTAGATTAGCTTGACGCGGCCCGGGCGGCGGGTCATCACCACGATGCGATCGGCCAGCGTGATGGCCTCCGAGAGGTCGTGGGTGACGAAGATCACGGTCTGCCGCCTGGCCTGCCAGATCGCGAGCAGCTCCGCGTGGAGCTCGAGCTTGGTGTGGGTGTCTAGGGCCCCGAAGGGCTCGTCCATCAGGAGGATCTCGGGGTCGACCACCAGCGAGCGCATGAGGGCGACGCGCTGGCGCATGCCACCGGAGAGCGTGGCCGGGAACGCGTCCTCGAAGCCCTGGAGGCCGGCGAGCGCGACCGCCTCGCGCACCCGCGCGGCACGCTCCGCGGGCGGGACGCCCCGGTACTCGAGACCGAGCGCGATGTTGCGCTCGACGGTCCGCCAGGGGAACACGGTGTCCTTCTGGAACACGTAGCCGACCTGGGGCGGCGGCGCGCCGAACATCCGCTGCCCGTCCACCCGGATCTCGCCCGCCGACGGCGCGAGGAGGCCGCCGATCATGTTCAGGATGGTGGACTTGCCGCAGCCGGACGGCCCCACGATGGCCACGAACTCCTGGTCGTGGACGTCGAACGAGACCGGGGAGACCGCGGCGACCTCGCGCGGGCCCTGACCGAAGGTCTTGGCCAGGGCCCGGATCGAGACGCGCGCGCGCGCCGTCACCGCGGGGCTACTTGAAGCGGGCCTGCGCCTTCTTGACGAAGCTCATGTCCACCGCCTGCTTGTACGGGATGGGCTTCTCCACCGCGGTGGGCACCCACACCTTCATGCCGCGCTCGTAGTCCTTCTCCTCGATGATGAAGTCCCAGTCGAAGATGGTGCGGTAGTAGCGCACCGACTCCAGCACCACCTCGCGCTTGAAGGTGTCCATGTACGGCTTCCACAGCAGGTCGGTGACCTCGTCGTCCTTGGCGTGACGGATCCACTGCTGCGCGCGGTAGTTCGCGTTCACGTACGCCTGCACCAGGTCGGGCGACTTCTCGACGGTCTCCTTGAGCGCGTAGCCCACCGTCACCGGGATCGGCCCGCCGAAGACACGGTTCCACGCCTTCTCGTCCTGGATGTCGAAGATCGGCTTGCCGAAGCCTTCCTCGACCGAGGCGGCCTGCCACTCGGGCACCGCCATGATCGCGTCGAACTTACCCGCCTTGAGCCCGCCCAGCATGGTGGTCGACGCGCCGCCGCCGACCCAGTCCACGTGGTCGTTGACCGGCCGGCCGTCGCCACCCTTGAGGTTCTGGAGCACGTACACCCCGTACACGTAGGTGCCGGAGCCGATCGCGGTCGCGGCCACCACCGCCTTCCGGCCGACCAGCTTGCCGTCGGCCAGCGCCTCCACCGTACGCACGCCCTTGTCCCACAGCTCCCTGCGCACCACGACGTTGGCGTAGGAGCAGCGGGTGTCGGTGGCGAAGAGCATGAGAGCGTCCTTGCCCTTCTCGGTGACCTTGAGCGGGTGGTTCGAGTCGCCGAGCGCGAACTGGACCTGCCCCGCGGCGAGGGCCTGCACCACCTTGGCCCCGCCGCCCGGCACCACGAAGTCCGGCGTGCGCACGCCCTCTTCCTCGAAGAACTTCTTCTGGGCCGCCACCAGGTGCTGACCGTAGACGAAGGTCGACACGCTGTGGGAGGCGGTGATCGACTTGAGCGCCTGGGCCCGGGCGCGTCTCCCCCAGGACCCGGAGGTCAGGACGATGGCGCCGCCCCCGAGGCCTGCCAACCTCATGAAATCCCGGCGCGTCGAGCGCCCGGTCCGTGCCGCTGCCGCCATGCGAGTCCTCCTTTGGGAAACCCGGGGGCATGCTACCGCCCGGCACTCCGACTGTCAACGCGGGATTGGCCCCAAAGACATTGACAGATAAGGTGTTTTGGGCTATCGTTCGGCGATGCCTGTGGTGGCGTCCCCCCTCATCCCGCACCCGCCGAGGCCCGCATGATTCGCAGCATGACCGGCTACGGACGGGCGGAGGCCATGGGCGCGCGCACCATCCTCACGGTCGAGTGCCGGTCGGTCAATCACCGCCACCTGGACGTCTCCCTGAGGCTGCCCCGGGTCCTCGCTTCCTTCGAGTCCGACGCCCGCCGCCTCGTCCAGGCCGCGGTGCCACGCGGCCGCGTGGACGTGAGCGCCGCGGTCACGACCGCGGAGGGGACCGTTTTGAACCCGATGAGCGTCAACGTCGCCCAGGCGCGCGAGTACGCCGACGCGGCCCGCAAGCTGGCCGACGCCCTCGAGCTGTCGGACGGCCCCTCGCTCGGATGGGTCATGGGGCAGCCCGGCGTGCTGACGCGAGAGGAGCAGACACCGCTGTCCGCCGAGGAGGCCTGGCCGCTGCTGGAGAAGGCGCTGGCCGGGGCGCTGGCCCTCCTCGTGGAGCGGCGCGAGACCGAGGGCGCCGCGCTCGCCCGTGAGCTGGCGGGCCTGCAGGCCACGCTCGCCGACCACGTGGACACGGTGGCTCGCCGCGCCCCCGCCGCGGTCGAACGCCGCGCGGCTCGGCTGCGCGAGCGGATGCAGGCGATGCTGGGCGACGCCCCGGTCGACGCGGCACGGCTGGCCGCGGAGGTCGCGGTCTGGGCCGACCGCACCGACGTGAGCGAGGAGCTGGCCCGGCTGCGCGCGCACCTCGCCCAGCTCGGCACCCTCCTCGCGGGCCACGAGCCGGTGGGGCGCACGCTCGATTTCCTGATCCAGGAGATCAACCGCGAGGTGAACACCGTCGGCTCCAAGGCGGACGACCTGGAGATCTCGCAGACGGTGATCGCGGCCAAGGCCACCCTCGAGAAGATGCGCGAGCAGGTGCAGAACATAGAATGATGCGGGCGTGATGCGGCTCATCAAGCGGCGCGGCACCCTGGTGGTCGTCTCGGCGCCCTCGGGCGCGGGCAAGACCACGCTCTGTCACGAGGTCCGCATGCTGGTGCCGGATCTCTACTACTCGGTCTCCTACACCACCCGGACCCCGCGCGCGGGCGAGACCGACGGCACCGACTTCTACTTCGTGACCGAGGGCGCGTTCACCGCGATGCGGGCCCGCGACGAGTTCGCGGAGTGGGCCGAGGTCCACGGCCATCTCTACGGCACGCCGGCCAAGGCCCTCGAGGGCGCCCTCGGGCGCGGGCTCGACGTGCTGCTCGACATCGACACCCACGGGGCGCGGCAGCTTCGTCAGCGCTATCCGGAGGCGGTGTCGGTCTTCATCATGGCCCCGTCGATGGCGGAGCTGGAAGCACGGCTGCGCGAGCGCAACAGCAACTCCCCCGGCGACATCGCGCGCCGGCTGAGCCGCGCCAAGGAAGAGATCGCGGCGTGGCGGCAGTACGATTTCCTGATCATCAACCGTGACGTGAAGGAAGCGGTGGACCAGCTCGCGACCATCATCCAGGCCGAGCGCTGCCGCACGAGCCGATTGACCCTGCGTTTCCCCGACATGGAGGTGCCGGCGTGATGTCGTTCCCATCCCTCGAGAAGTCCCTCGACAACGTCTCCAACCGCTACATGCTCGTGGTGCTCGCCGCCAAGCGCGCCCGCCAGCTGAATCGGGGCGCCAAGTCCCAGGTGGAGAGCCGCCACAAGAAGCCCACCAGCAACGCCCTCGAAGAGATCGCCGAGTCCCGCGTCGGCTACCGCGTGAAGGAAGAGGACGCGCCGAAGCTCTGACGGCCAAACCCCAACGGTTGTCCGCCCCTGGGGGAGTGCGGGGGCCATTTCTGGGCCCCCGCAGCTGAAAGGCCTGAAGACTTAAACGGTAGACCGCAGACCCGGGGGGGAGTGCGGGGGCCATCTCGGGGCCCCCGCAGCTGAAGGGCCTGAAGATTTAAACGGAAGACCGCAGAACCGGAAAGACGGCAGAGAACTTGAGCCTCCGCGACAAGGACCTGATCCTCGGCGTCACCGGCAGCATCGCCGCCTTCAAGGCGGTCTACCTGCTGCGCGAGCTCACGCGCCTGGGGGCGCGGGTCACGGTGGTCACCACCGCGCACGCGGAGAAGTTCATCGGTCCCCTCACCTTCCGGACGCTCTCCGGCCGACCGGTGCTCTCCGATCTCTTCGATCCCCAGAGCCCGGACGCGGTGGAGCACGTGGCGCTCGCCGAGCGGGCGCACGCGGTCGTGGTGGCGCCCGCGACCGCGAACCTCCTGGCCCGCGCCGCCCACGGCATCGCCGACGACTTCCTGACCACGCTCCTGCTCGCCGCCCGGGGTCCGGTGCTGATGGCCCCCGCGATGGACGGCGGCATGTGGGACCACGCCGCGGTGGCCGCCAACGTGCGCACCCTGCGCGAGCGAGGGGTCACGGTGCTGGAGCCCGACGCGGGCGAGCTGGCGTCCGGGCTCTCGGGGCGCGGACGGCTGCCCGAGGTGGACGCCATCGTGGAGGCGCTGGAGCGTCTGCTCTCCCCGCGGCGGGACCTGGTGGGCGAGCGGGTGCTGGTGACCTCGGGACCCACCCGTGAGCCGATCGATCCGGTGCGCTACATCTCGAACCGCTCCTCCGGGAAAATGGGCCAGGCGGTCGCGACCGCGGCGCTGCGACGCGGAGCGAAGGTCATCCTGATCTCCGGCCCCACCGCCCTCACGCCGCCCGGCGGCGCGGTGTACGTGCCGGTGCAGACCGCGGAGGACATGCGCGAGGCCGCGCTCCAGCACCTCGAGCGCGCGACCATCGTGATCAAGGCCGCCGCGGTGGGCGACTACCGGGTGAAGCGGCCCAGCGCGAGCAAGATCAAGTCGAAGAAGGACGAGGGGCTCACCCTGGACCTGATCGCCAACCCGGACATCCTGCGCGAGCTGGCCGCGCGCAAGGGCCGCGCCTTCCTGGTGGGCTTCGCGGCGGAGACCAACGACGTGCGGGCCAACGCGGCGGCCAAGCTCGAGGCCAAGGGCGTCGACCTCCTGGTGGCCAACGACGTGAGCGTGAAGGGCATCGGCTTCGACGCCGACGACAACCAGGTGACGCTGCTGGACCGCTGGGGCGGCGTGGCCGAGCTGCCCCGCATGAGCAAGCTCGAGGTGGCGGACGCCATCCTCGACCGGGCCCTCGGGCTGCGCGCCGCCCATCGCGCCGGCGCGGCCGACCCCACCGCGCGCTAGCGATGGACGATCCCCGGGAAGCGGTGGGCCTGGCCCTGCGCGGGCTCGCCGACACGCTCCGCCATCACCGCGACCTCGGACTGCGCGACCTCACCCTCGCCTCGGTGCCGTTCCCCGATCCGGCCGACGCGCTCCGCCTGCAGGAGCAGGCCCGGCAGGGCTGCCAGCTCTGCAAGCTCTGCAAGAGCCGCACGAACGTGGCCTTCGGCTCCGGCAGCGCTCGCGCGCGCCTCGTGGTGGTGGGCGAGGGGCCGGGCGAGGAGGAGGACAAGCAGGGCGTGCCGTTCGTGGGCCGCGCGGGCCAGCTCCTCACCCGCATGCTCGCCTCGGTCGGCTTCGATCGCGAGCGTGACTGCTACATCGCCAACGTGGTGAAGTGCCGGCCGGAGCGCAACCGCAACCCGGAGCCGGACGAGGTGGCGGCGTGCAGCCCGTTCCTGATGGCCCAGATCGACACCGTCCGTCCGGTGGTGGTGCTGGCCCTCGGCAACTTCGCGGCCCAGACCCTGCTCGGCGTCAAGGAGGGTATCACCCGGCTGCGCGGCCGCACCTACGGCTTCCGGACCGGCGTGCTGGTGCCCACCTTCCATCCCGCGTTCCTCCTGCGCAATCCCGGTCAGGAATACAAGCGCATGGCGTGGGACGATCTCAAGCTGGCCCGCCGCGAGTACGACGCGCGCGCGGGCGACGGGGGGCGGCTCGCCGGTTGATCGCGGATATCGTCTTCGATATCCCGATCGATCACGCGTTCTCCTACGTGGTGCCCGTCGGCCTCGCGCTCCACCGCGGCCAGCGGGTGAGCGCGCCGCTGTCGGGGCGCAGCCGGGTCGGCGTGGTGGTGGCCCTGCGCGAGGGCGAGACCGCCGGGCTCAAGCCGCTCCAGCGCGCGGTGGAGCCGGTGCCGGTGCTCTCCGACGCGGGCCTCGAGCTGACCCGCTGGGCCGCGGGCGAGAGCCTGTCCTCGTGGGGCTCCACCCTGCTCTCCCTGCTGCCGCCCGCGCCGCGTGCCTTCGCGGCGGAGACCGTCTCGCCGCCCGCCAATCCGTCCGCGGGCCGCCCGCGTCGGCCCGAGCTCTGGACGGACCAGCGCCGCGAGGCCCGGCTGGCCGAGGCCCTGGAGCGCGACGCGGGCGCCGCCCTCGTGATCGCGCCGGACCGCGAGGCGGCCGCGCGCTGGGCGCGGCGGCTCGACGCGGCCCGGCTCGACAGCGGCGTGTCCGAGCCCGAGCGGCGCCAGGCGTGGTTCGCGGCCTCGCGCGGCCGCCGCCGCGTGGTGGTCGGCACGCGCTCGGCCCTCCTCGCGCCGCTGCCGCCGCCCGCCACGCTCGCGCTCATCGACGAGCACGATCCGGCCCACAAGCCGCCGGGGGCGCCGCGCCTGCACTCGCGCGACCTGCTGCTCCGGCGCGCGGCCCTCGACGGCAGCCGCCTCCTGCTGCTCTCGGCCACCCCGTCGGTCGAGACGTGGTGGCGCGCGCAGGAGCACCAGATCGCCGCCGCGGACGCGCCCGCCGGCCCGTGGCCCGAGATGGTGACCGCGGACACGCGCGGCATCCTGCGCAACCATCCCCTCACGCTCCCGCTCACCCGCGCCATCGAGGAGAGCAGCCGGCGGGGGCGTCGCGCCGCGCTCATCGTCAGCCGCCGCGCCGCCGCGCTGGCCTGCGACGAGTGCGGCACGATCCTGCGCTGCCCGGACTGCGGGGTGGCGCGCGCCCTCTCGCGCGACCGCCGGGAGCTGCGCTGCCCGCTGTGCGCGCGGGCGGACCCGCCCCCCGAGCGCTGTGCGGCGTGCGGGGGCCACCGGCTCTCTCCCTTCGGCTGGGATCCGGAGCGCGTGCAGGTCTCGGTGGTACGGCGGTTCCCGCGCCTGTCGGTCTCCCGCCAGAGCCTGGAGGCCCAGGTGGTGATCGGGACCCCCGCCCTGCTGCGCGCGCTGCCCACGCGCTCGCTGGGCTGCGTGGGGTTCATCGCCCTCGACGGGCTCCTGCGGGTCCCGGACTTCCGCGCGGGCGAGCGCGCGTGGCAGCTACTGTGGGCAGGGGCGGAGGCGGTGGTGCCCGACGGGCGGATCATCGTCCAGACCCAGCATCCCGAGCACTACGCGATCCGCTCCGCCCAGGCCCAGGACCGCTCCCTGTTCTACGAGGACGAGCTGCGGTTCCGCGCGGAGCTCGGCTATCCGCCCTTCCGTCGGCTCTGCGAGATCTCCACTCGCGCCCGTGAAGACGCCCGCGCCCGGGCGCTCGCGGAGGAGTGCGCGACGGCCCTGCGCGGGCTGGACGGGCTCACCGTCTATCCCCCCGCCTCGGCGAGCCCGGCGGGGGTGCGCACCCGGCGCTGGCGCTTCGTGGTCAAGGGCCCCGCCGACCTGCCGCATCGCGTGGCCCCCGCGCTCGGGCCCCTGCTCGGGCGGCGCCGGGGCTCGGCCGGTGTGGTAGAAGTAGAGATGGATCCGCAGGCGAATAGCTGAAAGAGGAGGAGACGAGGCCCGTGGCCCTGCTGACGGTGAGGCTGTACGGCGACCCGGTGCTGCGCCAGGTGGCCGCCCCGGTGCGCGAGATCACGCCGGAGATCAAGCGGATCATCGCCGACATGACCGAGACCATGTGGCACCAGGTCGGCATCGGGCTGGCCGCCCCGCAGGTCGGGCTGCCCCACCGCATCCTGGTCATGGACGACGGCAAGCGTGGGGTGCAGGTGCTCATCAACCCGGTGATCGAGTCCCGCGGCGGGACGGTCCGGGAAGAGGAGGGCTGTCTCTCCCTGCCCGGCATCTTCGCGGAGGTGGAGCGGAGCCGGACCATCACCGTCTCCGCGATCGACACGGACGGCCAGCCGACCTCGTTCGAGGCCAGCGGGCTCAAGGCGCGGGTGGTGCAGCATGAGCTGGACCACCTGGACGGCGTCCTCTTCATCGATCGGCTGCCGCCGGTCACGCGGGACCGCATCAAGAAGAAGATCCAGAAGGAAGGCTTCCCCAAGGAATCGGGGCACCACGCCTTCGCGCTCTAGGACGGCGGGGATGCGCGTGCTGTTCTACGGCACCCCGGCCTTCGCCCTGCCGACCCTCGACGGCCTCCTCGCCCATCACCAGGTGGTCGGCGTGATCACCCAGCCCGACAAGCCGGTGGGCCGCGGCCGCCCCGTGATCGCCTCCCCGGTGAAGCGGCGCGCGCTCGAGGCCGGCGTGCCCGTGCTGCAGCCGCCACGCCTGCGCGACCCGGGCTGGCCGGAGCGGCTCGCCGAGCTCGCCGCCGACGTGGCGGTGGTGGCCGCGTTCGGCCAGATCCTGCCCAAGCCGGTGCTCGACGTGCCGACGCGCGGCTCGATCAACGTCCACGCCTCGCTGCTGCCGCGCTACCGCGGCGCCGCGCCGATCGCGTGGGCCATCATCCGCGGCGAGACCGAGACCGGCATCACCACGTTCCAGATGGATCCGGGCATGGATACGGGCGGCATGCTCCTGCGCGAGGCGACACCGATCGGTCTCGAGGAGACCGCGGGCGAGCTCTCGGTGCGCCTCGCCGCCATCGGCGGGCGACTCTTGCTGCGCACGCTCGAGCAGATCGACACGCTGCCCCGCGTGCCCCAGGACGCCACGCAGGCGACCCTCGCCCCGCGGCTCAAGAAGGAGGACGGCTGGCTGCGCCCCACGGAGCGGGCGCGCGACCTCGTGAACCGCGTCCGCGGCTGCAACCCGTGGCCCGGCGCCGCGCTGCGAACGCCGGCGGGACGCCTCCTGGTCTGGCGCGCCCGCGCCCTTCCCGACCCCGCTTCAGCCGCGCCCGGCACCCTGGTTTCCCTCTCGCCTCAGGGGAGAGGGCAGGGTGAGGGGAACGCGGCCCTCGCCATCGCCACCGGCTCGGGCCTCCTGCTCCCCCTCGAGGTCCAGCCCGAGAACCGCAAGGCCATGCCCTGGGCCGACTTCCTCCGCGGCGCCCGCCTCGAGGCGGGCGCGCGCGTGACGGAGCCGACCCCGTGAGCCCGGTCCTCAAGGCGGGACCGGTCTCGCAGGCGCGCTACGAGGCGCTCCACATCCTGGTGCGGGTGGAGCGCGACCGCGCCTTCGCCGACATCGCGCTCGAGCACGCGCTGGACCGTGCGCGCCTCGATCCCCGCGATGCCGCGCTCTGCACCGAGATCGTCTACGGCACGCTCCGCTGGCGCCGCCACCTCGACTGGCGGCTCGCCCCGCACCTCAACCGGCCCCTCGCCAAGCTCGACCCGTGGGTGCGTGCACTCCTCCGGCTCACCCTCTACCAGCTCGTGTTCCTGGACCGCGTGCCGCGCTGGGCCGCGGTGGACGAGGCGGTGAGCGTGGCCCGCCTGAAGTCGCGGGTCCCCGGTCCGGCCGAGTTCGTCAACGCGGTGCTGCGCTCCTTCACGCGCGTCCCGGGCCCGCCCCGGCCCCCCGCGAGCGCGGTCGAGGCCGCGGGCGTGCGGTGGTCCTTCCCCGACTGGATGGCCGGGCGCTGGATCGCGCGGCACGGCCCCGAGGAGGCCGGGCGCCTCATGGCCGCGCTCAACGAGCGGCCGCCGACCACCATCCGCGTCAACACCCTGCGCATCTCGAGGGACGACCTCGCGGCGCGCCTGCGCGACGAGGAGCTCGCGGAGACCGATCCCACCGCGCTTGCCCCCGAGGGTCTGACCGTGCGGCGCGGAGCGGTTGGCCGCTGGGCCGCGTTTGCGGCCGGCTGGTGCACGATCCAGGACGAGGCATCGATGCTGGTCGCGCGCCTGCTCGACCCGCAGCCGGGTGACCTGGTGGCCGACACGTGCGCGGCGCCCGGCACCAAGACCACGCACCTGGCTCAGCTCATGGGCAACCGCGGCCGCATCGTGGCGATGGACCCGCACGCGGCGCGGCTCCGCCTGCTGACCCAGGCCGCGGCGCGGCTCGGAATCGACATCGTCGAGGCCCATGCGGGCGGGGTGGGCGCGGTCGCCGGACGCTGGAAGGGCCGATGCGATCGCGTCCTGGTCGATGCTCCGTGCTCGAACCTGGGCGTGCTGCGTCGAAATCCCGACGTGAAGTGGAAGCGGGAAGAGGCCGATCTCGTCCGCCTGGCCGAGAAGCAGCGCGGCATCCTGGCCTCGGCCGCCGCGCTGGCCCGGCCGGGTGCCCGGCTGGTCTACGCAACCTGCTCGCTCGAGCCGGAGGAGAACGACCTGATCGTGCGGGAGTTCCTGACCGGCCACCCCGAGTGGGGACTCGATCCGCCGGCCGGGTTTCCGGTGCCGGCAGACGCCGAGGGCTTCATCCGCTGCCTGCCCCACGTGCACGGGACCGACGGCTTCACCGCGATCCGCCTGGCCCGCGCCGGCCGCCCCTGACCCGCGGCCGGGGCTCCTTTGCGGGCCCGCCGGCTTTCGGGTAAGGTCGCACCATGAGAATCGCTCCGAGCATCCTGTCCGCGGACTTCGCCGCTCTCGGCGACGCCATCGCCCGGGTGGAGGCGGCCGGAGCGGACCTGCTGCACGTCGACGTGATGGACGGGCACTTCGTGCCGAACCTCACCCTGGGCCCCCCGGTGATCGAGTCGATCCGCAAGCGCACCCGGCTGCCCCTGGACGTGCACCTGATGATCGAGGAGCCGGAGCGCTGGGTCGACACCTACGTCAAGGCCGGCGCGGACTACCTGACCCTGCACGTGGAGGCCTGCGCCCACCTGGACCGCGCGCTGCACATGGTCCGGGAGGCAGGGGCCAAGGCCGGGGCGGCGCTCAACCCCGCCACCGGCCCCGGCACCCTCGAGTACGTGCTGGACGACCTGGACCTGGTGCTGGTGATGTCCGTAAACCCTGGGTTTGGCGGGCAATCCTTCATCCCGACCGCCTACGAGAAGCTCCGCCGGATCCGGGGCATGCTGGGCAAGCGCGACGTCCTCCTCTCGGTGGACGGGGGCGTCAAGGCAGCCAACGCGGCCGCCCTGGCGCAGGCGGGTGCCACCGTGCTGGTGGCGGGCTCGTCGGTCTTTGGGGCCGCCGACCCCGGCGCCGCGGTGGCCGCCCTGCGGACTGCTGCGGAAGTAGCGAGAAGCGCTTGACTTTTCAGCACCACGTCAGTACTCTTTAGCGTTTCCAGACGCAGTCTGCCAGGTGGTAACGCAATGCTCGACAGTCTGACCAGTCGTCTGACCGGCATCCTCGACCGTCTCCGCGGCTTCGGCCGTCTGACGGAGGAGAACATCCAGGAGGCCCTGCGCGAGGTGCGCGTGGCCCTGCTGGAGGCCGACGTCAACTTCAAGGTCGTCAAGACCTTCGTCGAGCGCGTCCGCGTCAAGGCGGTGGGCCTGGACGTGCTGCAGTCGCTGACGCCGGGCCAGCAGGTGGTCAAGGTGGTGCGCGACGAGCTGGTCGAGCTGCTGGGCGGCTCCGGTCATCGCCTGGCGATGGCACCGCACCCGCCGACCGTGATCATGCTCGTGGGCCTGCAGGGCTCCGGCAAGACCACGAGCGCGGCCAAGCTGGCCCGGCACTTCCAGAAGCAGGGGCAGCACCCGCTCCTCGCCGCCGCCGACGTGTACCGCCCCGCCGCGATCGACCAGCTGAAGACGCTCGGGGCCCAGCTCGGGGTACCGGTGGTGGGCGAGGCCGACCAGCGCCCGGTCGCGATCTGCTCGGAGGCGCGTGACGAGGCGGCGCGGCGCGGCCTCTCCCCGCTCATCCTCGACACCGCGGGACGCCTGCACATCGACGAGGAGATGCTGGAGGAGCTGCGGGCGATCAAGCGGGCGGTTGGCCCGCACCACGTGCTCCTGGTGGTCGACGCCATGACCGGCCAGGACGCGGTCACGGTGGCCGACAAGTTCAACGCGGCCATCGGCATCGACGCGGTGGTCCTCACCAAGATGGACGGCGACGCGCGCGGCGGAGCAGCGCTGTCAGTGCGAGAAGTCACCGGCCGGCCCATCGCGTTCGTGGGCGTGGGCGAGAAGACCGACGCGCTCGAGCCCTTCCACCCCGACCGCGTGGCCCAGCGCATCCTCGGCATGGGCGACGTGCTGTCGCTGGTGGAGAAGGCCCAGGCCACCGTCGACGCCAAGCAGGCGGAGGAGCTGGCCCAGAAGATCCGCGAGGACTCCTTCACCCTGGAGGACTTCGCGACCCAGCTGAAGCAGCTGCGCTCCATGGGCCCGCTCGGCCAGCTCCTCGACATGGTCCCCTTCTTCAAGGGCGCCAAGGGGATGCCGAAGGAGATGGCGGGCGAGGAGAAGGAGCTGCACCGCTACGAGGCGATCATCGCCTCGATGACCCCGCTCGAGCGGCGAGACCCCGCGGTGATCAACGGCAGCCGCCGGGCCCGGATCGCGCGGGGCAGCGGCACCGGCGTGTCGGACGTGAACCGGCTGCTGAAGCAGTACGCGCAGCTCAAGAAGATGATGAAGGGGCTCAAGCAGATGGAGGGACGTATGGGCAAGTTCAAGGGGGCCCTTCCGTTCCCGCCGCGCTGAGCGCGGACGTATGGCGACGCACAACCCAGAGGAGAGGTGACCAGTGGCGGTTCACATCAGGCTGAGACGGACGGGAACCACGCGGAAGCCGGCCTACCGCGTGGTGGTGGCGGATTCGCGCGCGGCGCGCGACGGCAAGTTCATCGAGGTGCTCGGGCACTACAATCCGCTCACGAATCCACCCACCGTGAAGATCGAGGTGGAGCGCGTGAACGAGTGGATCAAGAAGGGCGCGCAGCCGAGCAACACGGTGAAGAACCTGCTGGCGCGGGCGGGGACCGCGGCCGCGGCCAAGGCGTAGGGCTCGGTGACGGACGCGCCGCTCGTCGCGGTGGGCGAGGTGCTGCGGCCCTACGGGCTGCGCGGCGAGGTCAAGGTGCGTCCCCTCACCGACCGGCCCCGGGAGCGGTTCGAGCGGCTCGACCGCTGCGTGCTCTGGGAGCCGCGGGGCAACCGGCGCGAGGAGTGCCGCATCGCCTCGTGCCGCTTCGAGGCCAACACCGTGGTCGTCCGCATGGACGGGGTCGACTCGCCGGAGGCGGCGCGGCGCCTCCAGGGACACCTGCTGGCGGTGGGGCGGGAGGAGGTGCTGCCCCTGCTCGACGGGCAGTTCTACCCGTGGCAGCTCGAGGGCGCGCACGTCGAGACCACCGACGGACGCTCCGTCGGCCGGTTCGTGCGGGTCGAGAGCGGGGCCCAGGACCTGTGGGTGGTCGAGGACGAGGCGCACCGCCAGCGGCTGATCCCGGCGGTGCCGTCGATCGTGGTGGAGGTCAGCGTGGCGGATCGGCGCGTCGTGATCGATCCGCCGGAAGGGCTGCTCGAGCTGTGAGGATCGACATCGTCACCCTCTTCCCGGCCATGCTGGAGGCTCCGCTCGCCCAGTCCATCCTGGGACGGGCCCGCGGCCGCGGCCTGGTGGACGTGCGCGTTCACGACCTGCGCGAGCACGCGGCCGGGCGCCACCGGGTGACCGATGAGCCTCCGTTCGGGGGCGGCGGCGGCATGATTCTCAAGCCGGAGCCGCTCGCGGCTGCGGTGGACGCGCTGCGCGCGGAGGGGGACGAGGCGCACGTGATCCTCCTCGGGCCGGCCGGGCGGCGCTTCAGCCAGGAGGTGGCGCGTGATCTGGCGGCGCGACCGCGCCTTGTCCTGCTCTGCGGCCGCTACGAGGGCGTCGACGAGCGAGTGAGCGAGACCCTGGCCGACGAGGAGCTGTCCATCGGCGACTACGTGCTGAGCGGCGGGGAGCCGGCCGCGCTGGTCGTGACGGACGCGGTGGTGCGTCTCTTGCCCGGCGTGCTGGGCGACGAGGCGGCCCCGACCCACGACTCGTTCGCGCGCGGGCTGCTCGAGCACCCCCAGTACACGCGGCCGGAGGTCTTCCGCGGGGCGAGCGTGCCCGAGGTGCTGCGGTCCGGGGACCACGGCCGGATCGCGCGCTGGCGGCAGCTGATGTCGCTCTGGCGGACGTGGCGACGGCGGCCCGATCTCCTGGAAACGGCGGATCTCACGCCGGAAGAGCAGAAGTGGACGGACGGGTTCCGGCAGGGCCGGACCCCGGACGATTTCCTGGACTAACTTCAGCGAGCGAGGAGCATCAGATCATGGAAGCGATCCGAATCGTCGAGGCGGGCGACCTCAAGAAGGACCGGGGCGGCTTCAAGCCCGGGGACACCGTCAAGGTGATGGTCAAGGTCGTCGAGGGCGAGAAGGAGCGCCTGCAGGCCTTCGAGGGCGTCGTGATCCGCAAGCGCGGCGGCGGCACCGGCGCCTCGTTCACGGTGCGGCGCATCTCCTACGGGGTCGGGGTGGAGCGCACGTTCCCGGTGCACTCGCCGCGGATCGACAAGATCCAGGTGATGAAGCGGGCGACGGTGCGGCGGTCGAAGCTCTACTACCTCCGCGATCTGGTGGGCAAGGCGGCGCGCCTCAAGGAGAAGCGCGTCAGCGCGGTGCCGGCCTCGGGCGAGCACGGCAGCTGAGCCGCGGGACGTGGGCGCGGGCGCCCCGTACCGCTTCGAGCACGCCGCGTGGCGGCGAGGGGTAACCCGTCTCGCCGGAGTCGACGAGGCGGGGCGCGGGCCGCTGGCGGGGCCGGTGGTCGCGGCGGCGGTGATGCTGGCCCCGGGCACGCGGATCCGGGGAGTCGACGATTCGAAGCGGCTGGACGCCGAGCAGCGGGCGGAGCTGTTCGAGATCATTCACGCGAGGGCGCTGGGAGTGGGCGTGGCGGTGGTGGATCACCTCACGATCGATCGGATCAACATCCTGCAGGCCACCCGTCTGGCGATGGCCCAGGCCCTGGGTGCGCTCGCCCTCCCGCCGGACATGGTGCTGACCGACTTCGTGGAGGTGCCGGGCCTGTCCTGCCCGCAGCGCAACCTGGTCGAAGGGGACCGGCGCTCGGCCTCGGTGGCCGCGGCCTCGATCGTGGCCAAGGTCACGCGCGACCGGATCATGGTGGCCGCCGACCAGGAGTTCCCACTCTACGGATTCATCCGCCACAAGGGCTACGCCACCCCGGAGCACCGGGACGCGCTGGAGCGACACGGTCCCTGCGCGCTGCACCGCCGCACCTTCGCCGGACTGTGGAACCAGCTCTCGCTGTTCTCGCGAAGCGAGCTGCAGTGGATCGGCGCCGATTCGTGATGGGCGATCTCGTGATGGACGATCTCGACATGGTCAAGGAGTAGGGCACGTGCCAACCGACACCCGAAAGGTCACCGGAGAGAGAGGGGAAGAGGAGGCCGCGCGGTTCCTGACCCGGAGCGGCTTCGCGATCCTGGACCGCAACGTCCGCACCCGCGCGGGGGAGATCGACCTCGTGGCCAAGGAGGGCAAGACCCTCGTGTTCGTCGAGGTGAAGACCCGACGGGACATGGAGGGCGATCCGCCCCAGGCCGCGGTCAACACTCGCAAGCAGAACCGGCTCGGGAAGCTGGCCCAGGGCTACCTGAAGCTCAAGCGTCTGCGCCAGGTCTCCTGCCGGTTCGACGTGGTCTCGGTGATCTTCAACGACGAGGGCGCAGTCAAGGCGATCCGCCACATCCCGAACGCGTTCTCGGTTTCCGCCTGGTAGTGCGAGGCGAGCCAAAGGCGAGCCGAGCGGATGTACAGAGCCTTGAGGAAGTAAACGAGCGACCGCTGCACCCAACGAAGTAAACGAGCGACCGCCGAGCGCAACGAAGTAAAGGAGCGACCGCTGCACCGCGACGACCTTTTCCGCACGACCGTCCCCCTCGACCCCAAACGCACCGCGCTCGTGGTCGTCGACATGCAGCGCGCGTTCGTGGAGGAGGGTCAGGCCATGGAGGTCCCGCCCGCGCGCGAGGTGGTGCCGCGCATCCAGGCCCTGGTCGAGATCTTCCGCGAGAAGCGCTTGCCGGTGGTGTTCACCGAGTTCACCTACTCCCCCGCGGCCCCGCTGCTGGTGGGGACCCTGCACCCGGAGCACCGTCCGGCCGAGCCGGGGCAGCCGACCGGTTTTGGGCGCCCCTCGTCGTCGTGCCTCGAGGGGGATCCGCACACCGCGGTGATCCCGGAGCTGGCCCCGCGGGCGGACGAGCTGGTGGTGCGCAAGCACTACTACGACGGCTTCAACGGCACGGTGCTCGACGGCGCTCTGCGAGCGCGCGGCGTCACGACGCTGGTGCTGACCGGCACCATGACCGACATCTGCGTGCTGGCCACCGTGATCGGCGGGTTCAACCGCGAGTACCGGATGGTGGTGGTGGAGGACGGCGTCGCCACCCTCTGGCCCGACATCCAGCGCGCGACCCTCGACATCGTGCGCCGCGCGTACGCCCGCGTGATCTCGGCCAAGGAGCTGGCCGACGAGCTGGCCTCGATATGCTAAGGTCGAGCCCATGAGCCACGCCCCGCGCTTCCACGGATGCATGCCGGCCAACCTGCTGCCGTTCACCGCCGACCTCGCCATCGACGAGCCGGCCTACCGCAAGCACCTGCGGTGGCTCGTGGACGCCCCGGGCGTCACCGGGCTGGTGGCCAACGGCCACGCGGCGGAGGTGGCCTCCCTCACCCGCGAGGAGCGGCGGCGCACCCTCGACATCGCGCTCGACGAGGTCGCGGGCAAGGTCCCGGTGGTCACCGGCATCTACTCCGACGGCACGCTGGAGGCCATCGAGCTGGCCCGCGACGCGCAGGCGGCGGGCGCGGCGGGCCTTCTTGTCTTCCCGCCCACGCTCTTCATGTGGGGCGCCCAGCTCAAGCCCGACATGGTGCTGCGACACTTCCAGACGCTGGCCGACGCGGTCGACCTGCCGCTGGTGGTCTTCGAGTACCCGGTCGCCTCCGGCATCGGTTACAGCCCGGAGACGCTGGCCGAGCTCTGCAAGATCCCCACCGTCGCCGCGATCAAGGACTGGTCCAACGAGATCGTGAGCTACGAGAAGAACCTGCGGGCGGTGCGGGCGAGCGGGCGGCCGGTCGCGGTCATGTCCTCGTTCACGATGTCGCTGATGGCGAGCTTCATGCTGGGAGCCGACGGCTGCATCTCGGGGATGGGCAGCGTCACCGCTGATCTGCAATCCGCGCTGTTCGCGGCGGTGCAGGCCGGCCGCCTCGACGAGGCGCGCGGGATCAACGACCGCGTGGCGCCGCTCGTCAACGTGTTCTACGCCCCGCCGTTCGTGGACATGCACAACCGCATGAAGGAAGCGCTCGCCATCCTCGGACGCATCCCGGCCGCGCACGTGAGGCCGCCGCTGACGCCCGTCTCCGAGGACGAGCGGCACCGCATCCGTCTGGCCCTGCGCGCGGCCGGCCTCTCCTCCTAGCCACCTTCGGGCTGGCCTCCCAGGGGCTAGCCACTCTCGGGATCGGGCCCCACGGGCGATCCCGGTCGGGCCTCCGTGTAAGTGCACCCTTGCAGCCGGGGGCCCTTTTACGGTATAAAACCCGCCAATCTCTCCGTCCCAGCGAGGTGGAATGGCAGGTCCAGCCGGTCGTAGCTCCGACGAAGAAGCCCTGCTCCAGAAGGCGATGCGGATCCTGCCCGGCGGTGTCCTGGGCGGATACTACGCCCCGCAGGAGCTGGCCTTCGTCGTCCGGGAGGCCCACGGCTCCCGCCTCCAGGACTTCTCGGGCCGAGAGTACATCGACTACATCCTGGGCAGCGGCCCCCTGGTGCTGGGACACGCGCACCCGGCGGTGGTGGCCGCGGTCGAGGCCCAGCTCCGCAAGGGCACGACCTACTTCCAGCTGAGCGAGCCGACCCTGGCCCTGGCCGAGGAGATCTGCCGGGCGGTGCCCTGCGCGGAGCAGGTCCGCTTCTGCGGCACCGGCAGCGAGGCCACCTTCTTCGCATTGCGGGTGGCGCGCGCCTATCGCGGCCGGGACAAGATTCTGAAGTTCGAGGGCGGCTTCCACGGCGTACACGACTACTCGCTGATGAGCGTGGGCCCGCGCGAGCCGAAGGCCTTTCCCGCCCCCACCCCGGACTCGGCCGGCATCCCGCACGCGATCCAGGCCGAGGTGCTGATCGCCCCGTTCAACGACGCGGCCACCGCGGAGGCGATGATCGAGGAGCATCACCGCGACCTGGCCGCGGTGATCATGGAGCCGTTCCAGCGGCTGATCGTCCCGCAGCCGGGCTTTCTCGAGAGCGTGCGCGCGGTGACCGCACGCCACGGCGTGCCCTTGATCTTCGACGAGATCGTCACCGGTTTTCGCTTCGCCTACGGCGGCGCCCAGCAGCGCTACGGGGTGGTGCCCGACCTGGCCGCCTTCGGCAAGATCGTGGGCGGAGGCTTTCCCCTCGCCGCGGTCGCGGGGCGGCGCGAGATCATGCGCCACTTCTCGCACGAGCTGGACGGCAGCGGGGAGTTCGTGCAGCAGGCCGGCACGCTCAACGGCAACCCGATCGCGGCCGCCGCGGGATTGGCCACCCTCGCCGAGCTGCGCAAGCCCGGCACCTACGAGCGTCTCTTCGCGACCGGCACCCGGCTCAAGCAGGGCCTCGAGGCCGCGGCCCGCCGCGCGGGCCTGCCGGTCCAGGTGGCGGGCGAGGCGCCGGTGTTCGAGATCTACTTCACCGACCGGCCCATCGTCGACTACCGTGCGACTCTCACCGCGGATCCGGGCCGCCACGCCGCGTTCACCCGCGAGATGCTGGTGCGGGGGGTCGTGAAGGCGGCCCAGAAGTTCTACGTCTCGCTCGTCCACACCGACGCCGACGTCGCCCGCACGCTGCAGGTCTTCGAGGAGTCGCTGACCGCGGTGGCGGGAACTTCTCACTGAGCGGCTCGATTAGCAGGCAAAGGAGGCTTCGCCCATGGCTCATCCGGACAACGAGCAGGATTTCTGGTACCGCGGCAAGATCACCCGGCGGCGGTGGCTCGGCCTGAGCGCGGCCGCGGCCGGCGCGCTCGGCTCGGGCATGCTGGTGCCCGCCCCGTGGCGGGACGCCTTCGGCCAGGCCAAGCCGTTCAAGATCGGCGCGCTGCAGCCGCTGTCCGGCGCGGCGGCGGCGGGCGGCAAGACCGCGCTGGTGGGCTCCCAGATGGCGGTGGACCGGATCAACAAGGCGGGTGGCGTCAACGGCCGGCCGATCGAGCTGGTGGTGGCCGACTACGAGTCCAAGCCGGACGTGGGCCAGCGCAAGGCGGAGAAGCTCGTCACCGAGGACAAGATCGACGCCCACCAGGGCGGGTTCCTCTCCAACGTCTGCCTGGCCTGCATGCCGATCTGGGACGAGCACAAGATCGTCAACATGATCGGGGTGTGCCTCGACACCACCATCACCACCAGCAAGTGCAGCCGCTACACCTTCCGGCCGTTCGACTACGCGCCGGCCCAGGCGGTGGCCTTCGCGCCGTACCTGGTCAACAAGCTCGGCAAGAAGTGGTACATCGGTTACGCCGACTACTCCTGGGGCCAGTCGACCAAGGACGCCTACGCCGAGCAGATCAAGAAGGCGGGCGGCGAGGTGGTCGGCACCATCGGCATCCCGCTCGGGACCGCGGACATGACCGCGTTCCTCTCCAAGATCACCGGCTCCTTCGACGGCTTCTTCGGGATCTTCTTCGGCAAGGACGGGGTCACGATCGGGAACCAGGCCTATGACCTCGGGCTCACCAAGAAGTACAAGTGGGCCGGCGATGGGGCCATCGCGGAGTCGACCAACCTCCCCGCGCTCGGCAACAAGATCGAGGGCTTCGTGGGCATCAACCGGTACATCCCGGTGCTGGAGGGCCCGCTCAACACGCCGGCCCACAAGAAGTTCTTCGACGAAGCGGTGGCGCGGCTCAAGCAGATCGACCCCTCGGGCCCGCTGCCGGACCGCTACGTGCAGTCCAACTTCGAAGCGATGAACTTCCTCAAGCTCGGCATGCAGAAGTCCGGCTTCAAGGGGCGCGAGGACACTCCGAAGCTGATCGAGGCGCTCGAGGGCCTGGAGGTGAAGGCGGGCGACGACTTCCCGCAGGGCGACAAGACCCTGCGCAAGGAGGACCACCAGGCCTTCCTGAGCGAGTTCCTCTTCGACATCAAGAACGGCAAGCACCACATCCTGGAAGTGGTCCCGAAGGAGAAGACCATGTTCCCGGCGGCCTGCAAGTTCGCCTAGTGACGGCGGAGCCGTCGACCGGTGCCGCTCCCCGCCCCGCCCCCGCCGCGGGCGGGGCGACGGTGGGGAGCGGCGCCGGGACTCCGATCCTGCGCACGGAGGGGCTCACCGTCCGATTCGGCGGGCTCACCGCGCTCAACAACGTCAGCCTGGAAGTCCCCCGCGGCGAGATTCGCGCCATCATCGGCCCGAACGGGGCGGGCAAGAGCACGTTCTTCAACTGCCTGACCGGCGTGCTGCGGCCCACCTCGGGCCACGTGCGCCTGAACGGCGAGGACGTCACCGGGCTGCCCCCGAACCGGATCTCCCAGAAGGGCATCGCGCGCTCCTACCAGGTCACCAACATCCTGCCCAACGCCACCACCCTGGAGAACGTCCGCATCGCGGCCCAGTCGCGACGGCACAGCTGGGCGCTGCTCACCCACCACCGCGCCTACCGCGACATCCTGGAGAAGGCGGAGACCGCGCTGGAGGCGGTGGGCCTGCGCGGCAAGGCCGACGAGCTGGCCGCCAACCTGTCGCACGGCGAGCAGCGCAACCTAGAGATCGGGATCGCGCTGGCCACCGAGCCCCAGCTGCTCTGCCTGGACGAGCCCACCGCGGGCATGAGCGCGGCGGAGACCCACGACACCATGCAGCTGGTCCGCCGCATCGCCAAGAATCTGACCATCCTCATCGTCGAGCACGACATGCAGGTGGTGATGGAGCTCTGCCACCACATCACGGTGCTCCACTACGGCGAGGTCCTGGCCGAAGGCAGCCCGGCGGAGATCCAGCGCAACCCCCGGGTGCTCGAGGTCTACCTCAAGACGTGAGCGGCGCCGCGTCTCCCGCCTCGCCGCTCGTGGCCGTGGAGGAGATCCACACCTACTACGGCAAGAGCCACATCCTGCACGGCGTCTCCCTCACGGTGGGCGCCGGCGAGGTGGTGGGGCTCCTCGGCCGCAACGGGGTCGGCAAGAGCACCACCTTGAAGACGGTCATGGGCCTGGTGCGGCCGAGCCAGGGGGAGGTGCGCTACGAGGGCCGCGCCATCACCGGGCTGGCGCCCCACCGGCTCGCGCGGCTCGGCATCGCCTACGTGCCGGAGGACCGGCGCATCTTCCGCCTGCTCACGGTCATGGAGAACCTGCGCACCGGACTGGACCGGGCGGGCCTCGATGAGGCGCGCAAGCAGGCCCTGCTCGACAAGGTCTACCGCTACTTCCCGGTGCTGGCCGACCGTGGCAACCAGGCCGGGGGCACGCTCTCCGGCGGCGAGCAGCAGATGCTGGCCATCGCGCGCGCCATGATGCTCGAGCCCAAGATCATCCTGCTCGACGAGCCGACCGAGGGCCTGATGCCGCGGATGGTGTCCCAGATCAGCCACATCATCGACGCGCTACACCAGGAGGGGGTGGCGATCCTTCTCGTCGAGCAGAACGTGCCCCTGACCCTCGAGGCGTGCCAGCGGGTCTACCTCATGGAGAAGGGCGTGGTGCGCCACCACGCGCCCGCATCCGAGCTCCGCGACGACCGCGCGGTCATCCACCAGTACATGGGAATCTAGCCGACCATGCTGCTCGATCAGATCATCATCCAGACCGTCAACGGCATCGTGACCGGCATGATCCTGGCCCTGGTGGCGTCGGGACTCACCCTCATCTTCGGCATCATGGACGTGGTGAACTTCGCGCACGGCGAGCTATTCATGCTCGGCGCGTACGTGGGGGTGATCACGATCGTGGCCACCGGCAGCTTCTGGATCGCGCTGCTGGTGGCGACACTGGTCATCGCGCTGCTGGGCGCGGTGATCCAGATCACCACCCTGCGACCACTGCTCGGGCGCGATCCCCTGACCACCATCCTGGCCACCTTCGGGCTGTCCCTCGTGCTCCAGAACTATGCCCTCTGGCAATTCGGGCCGGTGGCCCGGAAGATCCCGGAGCCCTTCACCGGGCACTTCCAGCTCTTCTATCTCGACTATCCCTGGTACCGGCTCGCGATCGCGTTGCTCTCGGCCGCGATCATCGGGGCGCTCTGGCTCTTCCTCAAGTTCGGCACCTACGGCATCTGGATCCGCGCCACCACCCAGGATCGGGTGATGGCCTCCGCGATGGGCATCCCGGTGCCGTGGGTGCACACCGCGGTATTCGCCATCGGCGCGGGCATGGCTGCCGCGAGCGGGGTGCTGTTCGGCCCGCTGGTGGGCGTCAACCACGCGATGGGGCTCGACTGGGTGCTGAAGGCCTTCATCGTGGTGGTGGTGGGCGGGATGGGCAACCTGGGCGGCTCGATCGCGGCGTCGATCTTCATCAGCCTGCTCGAGGCCTACGCCTCGCTGTGGGTGAGCCCGGCCCAGGCGGTGATCGTCTCCTTCGTGGCCCTGATCCTGACGCTCCTCTTCCGGCCCACCGGCCTCTTCGTTCCGACCCCGAAGTGATGAGCCGGCACTCGCCCGTCGCGTTCTGGACCGGCTTCGCGGTGGTGCTGGCCCTGCTGATCGTGGCCCCGCTGGTGCTGCCCGAGTTCTGGCGCCGCTTCGTGACCGAGATCCTGATCTGGGGACTGCTCGCGATGTCCTCCGACATCCTGATCGGCTACACCGGGATGGTCTCGTTCGGCCACTCCGCGTTCTTCGGGCTCGGGATGTACGGGGCGGCCGCGGCGCTGCTCACCGTGAAGCCGCCGAACCTGTGGCTGGCCATCGTCTACGGGCTGGTGGCCGCGGCGGGTGTCGCGGTGTTCGTGGCCTACTTCTCCACCCGGCTGCGCGACATCTACTTCTCGATCACGACCCTGATCTTCTCCCAGATCTTCTACGTCATGATCTTCACCTGGACCGAGGTGACCGGAGGCGAGAACGGGCTCTCGTTCCGTCGCCCCGCCCTGGCCATCCCGGGCCTGTTCTCGATCCCGTTCGACTCGAACAGCCTGCACTGGTTCGTGCTCGCGGTGGTGGCGGTGTCCTACCTGGTCCTGCGGCGGATCACCCGGTCGCCCTTCGGCATGGTGCTGCAATCGATCCGGGAGAACGAGCCGCGCACCCGCGCGGTGGGCTACGCGGTGGAGCGGTACAAGATCGTGGCGGTCATGCTCTCGGGGCTCTTCGCCGGACTGGCCGGCGTCCTCTACGCGGTCCACAACCGGTTCGCGGCCCCCGACTACGTCTTCTTCTTGATCTCGGGCGAGGTCGTCATCTTCAACGTGATGGGCGGGATCGGCACGTTGGTCGGCCCCCTGCTGGGTGCGGCGTTCTTCCTGCTGCTCCGCGAGGGGTTCTCGCGCTTCTTCACCGAGTTCTACCTGATCCCGGTGGGCATCATCTTCACCGCGATGGTCATCTTCATGCCGCAGGGGCTGCTGGGCTTCCTCCGTCGCCGCCTGAACGAGTAGGCGGCCGCGACGTCGCGGGCACGCCCTCCCGGACTCTTCCGACCCTGCGGTCAGGCCCCGCTGGATGCGCTGGCCGCGGTCACACACCGGTGGATCCGAAGCCTCCGGTGCCGCGCGTGCTCTCGCCGAGCGCAGGCACTTCCAGGAGCGTGGCGCGCGCGACGGCCTGGATCACGAGCTGAGCGATCCGCTCGCCCCGGCCGATCGTCACCGGCTCCGCGCCGTGGTTGATCAGCAGCACTCCAATCTCGCCGCGGTAGCCGGAGTCGATCAGGCCGGGCGCGTTCAGCACCGTTACCCCGGTCCGAAGCGCCAGCCCCGAGCGCGGTAGCACCAGTCCCGCGTGACCGTCGGGGATCGCGACGCGCAGGCCCGTCGGCACGAGGGCTCGGCCTCCCGGCGGCAGCGTGACGGGCGCCGCCGCCGCCAGATCGAGGCCCGCGTCGCCCTCACGCGCGTACGCGGGAAGCGGGACGCTCGGATCGTCGCGCCGTACCTGGACGAGTACCACGGAGCTGGATCGCTCGGTCACTCGAGGCTCTCCACGAAGGGATTGCGCGCGCTGCTCGTGCGCGCTGCCGCAGAGTAGCAGAGTCGCGGCCGGCCTTGACAACTTCGGAGAATCCCGAGATCGTAGATGGCCCGCAACTACTCGATTACGTGGATGTATTTAGGTGGCCCCGCGATTGCTATCCACCCGATTGCCCGGGACGGACGCAGGCTGGCCCCCGGCCTGCTGCGGGTCGCGGCTCTTCCGTGCGCGACACGGGTGGATGGATTTTCGAGGAGGCTCACATGCTTTCGCACTTCGGACCGTCGGGGTTGCTGAGGCTGGCCGCCGTGACCGGCATCGGGGCGTCGCTGCTGCTCGCCGGCTGCGCGACATCCACGCACGAGACGACGCAGGCCGCGGTGGACGAGAAGCCAGGCTGGACCCGCTGCGACCATCCCCGGGACGGCGGCATCACCGTCGTCTGCTGGAAGCGGTGAGCGAACATGGCCGGGACCTCGTCCCCGCGGCTCTGGCTCTCGCTCGGCACGCTCGCGATGCTGCTCGGCGCGTCCGGCCCCGCTCGTGCGGAGGGCGGCGACGACGTGGCCGCTGACATCGCCCGCCTGCGCGCGCGCGTGGCCGCCAACAGCGCCCAGGAGCAGCATTGCATGGCCAACGCGACCCGCCCGGTGTGGACCGCCTCGCTCGCCGACGACCTCAAGATGCTGCAGGACCGCGCCCGCCAGGCGGCGGCCAGCGGGAGCTCGACGGAGGCGCAGCGCTGGAAAGAGCTGGCGCGCAAGGCGGAGGCGCTGGAGACGCAGGCCACCGCGAACGCCCGCACCGGCGCCGAGCTGTTCCAGAGCCAGCAGATCGGCCTCGACTGCCTCGATCGGTTCGCGGGCGAGCGCGAGGCGCTCCACGCCTCGCTGCAGGTTGCGGTGGACGATCCCACCGCCTACGGGGCGTCGCTCCGGCTGTCGCGCGAGCAGGGCACCGCCGCGCTCCGCCAGGATCTGGCGCGGCTCCAGGAGCACAGCCGGACGCTCTCGGCGGAATGGAAGAAGACGCCCGCGAAGGCCGGGACCGGAGCGGCACCGCTCCGGGAGGACGTGGACGCCCTGCGGCGCCGGCACACCGCGACGCTGGAGAGCGGCGCCGCGCGCACGCTGGCCGATCCTGGTCTCCGGGCCGCCGAGGCCCTCGTGGCCGCCGCGGCCGCGTGGGATCGGGAGCGCGCGGCGGCCGCGCGGCTGGCCGCCGCCCGGGACGACGCGGAGCGGCGCCTGGCGGGACGGGACCGCGACGACGCGGGGCGGGTCGCGCGGGAGTACTGGGCGACCGCGGACCGGCTGCTCGGCCGGTAGCGCGGGCGGGCTAGCCGCCCGGGATCAGCGTGCTCAGGAGCTGCCGGAACTCCTTGAGCTTGAAGGGCTTGGTGACCACCGGCAGCTTCGAGTCCTGGAGGAACTTGCGGTATTCCGGCGCCTCGTCCTCCCCGGTGATGAAGACGAAGCCGGGCATCCCCTCCGGCCGGCGCTTCTGGAGCTCTCCGTAGAGCTTCGGCCCGTCCATCTGCGGCATCTGGAGATCGCTGACCACCAGGTCGTAGGGCTGCGCCTCGAACAGCTTGAGCGCGGCCATCCCGTTCTCGGCCGCGTCCACGCCGTGCCCATCCGCCGAGAGCGCCTCCACCAGCAGCTCCCGCATGTGCTCCTGATCGTCCACCACCAGGATCCGAAGCGTGCGCATGGCTCCGAGTCTAGCAGAGGCGCCGTTTTTGACGTATCCGTTCGAGGGCGTTGAAAATCGATCCGGGGTCATCCTGAGATCAAGGAGGACGGTCATGAATCGACACTGGATGCTCGGGCCCGTCGTGGCGTTTCTCACCCTAGCCGGCTGCACCTCGTCCTCGTCGCCTCGCCTGAGCTCCCTCGGGCGTGAGGTCGACGTGACCCCGCGGCGAGGACAGAGCGCCGAGCAGCTGCACCGAGACGATGCCGAGTGCGCGGCCTGGACGCGAGCGACAAAGGGTCCGAACGAGCCGTTCGAATACGCCGAGCTCCGGTACGCCTCGTGTGCCAGCGCGAGAGGCTACCGGACCACCATCGGGGGGGTTCCGCTCTCCAGCCCGCCAGAGCGGCCGCTCGAGACGGTGGTCGCGGATTGGCGGGCCTGTCACGTGGACAAGCTCATCCCGGAGGTTGGCTTCGACAAGGGCCGCCGCGAGGCGGCGATGACCTGCTTGAAAGGCCGGGGCTACCTGACGTGACCGCGCGCGACAAGCGGCGTGGCGGCGGCCCCGCTTCTGTCTCCTTCCCGGGACATTGACGGGTCTCCCGACGCTTCGCACACTCGGCGCGTGCTGGCGCGCGTCCGATCCGCGACGATCTCCGGTGTCGAGGCGGCCACCGTCTTCGTGGAGGTGGACGTGACGCCCGGGTTGCCGTCGTTCACCACGGTGGGATTGCCGGACTCGACCGTCCGCGAGAGTCGTGACCGGGTCCGGGCGGCGATCCGCAACGTCGGCCTCGAGTTCCCGGTCGACCGCATCACGGTGAACCTCGCCCCCGCCGACCTCCGCAAGGAGGGCGCGGCCTTCGATCTGCCGGTGGCGCTGGGCATCCTGTGCGCGACCGGCCTGGTGAAGCCCGATCGCCTCGACCGCTGCCTGGTGATGGGCGAGCTGTCCCTCGACGGCAGCGTGCGCGCGGTACGCGGGGTGCTCCCGGTCGCCCTGCACGCCCGCCGGCAGGGCTTCGGCCCCCTGCTCGTGCCCGCGGACAATGCGGCGGAGGCCAGCGTGGTCTCCGGCATCGAGGCGATCGCGGTCGGCACGCTGCACGACGCGGTCGAGTACCTGAACGGCGAGCGTGAGATCGCGCCCAGCCACGCCACGGGCGCGAGGCGGGTGAGGCCGGGCGAGGGTGACGGCCTCGACTTCGCCGACGTGCGCGGACACGCGCACGCCAAGCGCGGGCTGGAGATCGCGGCCGCGGGGGCGCACAACGTGCTGATGATCGGGCCGCCCGGCACCGGCAAGACCATGCTGGCCCGTCGCGTGGCCTCGATTCTGCCGCCGCTGTCGCTGGAGGAGGCGATCGAGGTCTCCACCGTCTGGAGCGTCGCCGGCCTGCTCACTCCCGGGCAGGGACTGCTCGCGTCGCGCCCGTTCCGGAGCCCGCACCACACCGCCTCCGAGGCCGGCCTCATCGGCGGTGGCGGGGTACCGCATCCGGGGGAGATCAGCCTGGCGCATCATGGCGTGCTCTTCCTCGACGAGCTACCCGAGTTCTCCACCCGCGTGCTCGAGGCCCTGCGTCAGCCGCTCGAGGACGCGTGCGTGGTCGTCTCGCGCGCCTCCGGGACCGCCGCGTTCCCCGCCCGCTTCCAGCTCGTGGCGGCGGCGAATCCCTGCCGGCGCGGCTGCCCCTCCTTGCCCACCTGCGCCTGCTCGCCGCCCGAGCGCGCGCGTTACCTCGGTCGCCTCTCGCGTCCACTCCTGGACCGGATCGACCTGCACCTCGAGATTCCCACCCTGCCCACGGCCGAGCTCATGGGAGGCAACGCCGGCGAGATCTCTGCCGCGATCCGCGATCGAGTGCTCGCGGCGCGCGCGCGGCAGATGGCCCGCTTCGCGGGCACCGCCACCTACGCGAACTCCCGCATGAACGGACGCCAGACCCGTCGATTCTGCGCGCTACCGCCAGAGGCCGCGCGGCTCCTCGGCCTCGCGGTCACGCGTCTGGGTCTCTCCGCGCGTGCGCACGACCGGCTCCTGCGCGTAGCGCGCACCATCGCCGACCTGGCGGGCGCCGACGCCATCGCCACCGAGCACGTCGCGGAGGCCATCCAGTACCGCTCGCTCGACCGCGCGCGCTGATCGTCTCGTCGGCTGATGGCCGCGACGGCTTGCCTCCGCCGTCAGATGTGAGAGGATGGCGGCGGTTCGAGACTCCCACCTCCGGAGGATCACGATGACCCAGTCAGGCTCCCGACCCGCCCCGACCGACACAGGCCACCCCATGGCCCTCGCGCGCGAGCAGAGTGCCCTGGTCGTGATCGACGTGCAGGAGCGTCTGTTCCCCGCCATGGATTCGGACCATCGCGAGGAGGTCATGCGGAACCTGAAGGTGCTGGCCGCGGCGGCTCAGCGCCTGGATCTGCCGACGCTGGCCACCGAGCAGTACCCCAAGGGCCTGGGCCACACTCTGCCCGAGATGAAGGCGGCCCTGCCCGCCGGGCTCGAGCCGATCGAGAAGGCGGAGTTCTCGTGCTGGGCAGTGGAGTCGTTCCGCAGCCGCCTGACCGCGAGCGGGAAGCGGCAGATCCTCCTGGGCGGCATCGAGGCCCATGTGTGCGTGCTGATGTCGGCGCTCGATCTGCTGGCCGCCGGCTACGCGGTCCACGTGGTGGCGGACGCGGTGACGTCGCGCACCCAGGCGAACTGGCGCCTCGCGATGGATTATCTGCGCCAGGCGGGCGCGGTGGTCACCACCACCGAGACCGCGCTCTTCCAGCTGCTGGGACAGGCCGACTCCGACGCCTTCCGGGAGCTCGCGCGCCTGATCCGCTGATGTCCCGTTACTTCGACGTCCGGAGCACGGTCCTCCTGGTGGTCGGCTACGGCATCCTGCCCGAAGAGGAGGACCGCCCGGTCGCCTACGACCTGAAGCGCGAGATCAACTCGCGGCGGAACGGCTCCGCGGACCGGAGCGCGGTGGTCGTCACCGACATGTGGATGCTCAACCAGGAGATGGCGGAGATGTTCCCCGGCATCGCCATCGGCGGCCCCGGGGTCAATGCCTTCACCGCGCAGGTCTACGAGGACCTTCCCCTGGCCTTCTCACGCGATCAGCAGGTCTTCATCCAGATGAACCAGGAGCAGGGCAAGCGAGTCGCACTCTGGGGGATGGAGCGGCGAGGCACGCGTGAGGCAGCGGAGCTCTTCGTGAAGGAAGGGCTGCTGGATCGCTTCCTGGAGCTGGTCTGGCACCGGTCCGAGTGACCGGCGCCGGGCGGCCTACGCCTTAGCGGGCGACGGTGAGGCGGCTGCCGGGCGGCAGATTGCTGTAGGTCACGGTGCCGTCGGAGCCCGAGTAGCGGTACACCGACTTCGGCAGCGGGCCGACGGTGCGGCTGGACGAGACCGCGCTCCCCCCGAGCACGCGCTGCACGTACTGCTGCGTCTCCGCGAACGGAGGGATGCCCCGATGCGAGTCGACCGCGCCCTCGCCCGCGTTGTAGGCCGCGACGGCGAGCGAGACGTTCCCGGGATAGCGGTCCAGCAGATAGCGGAGGTGCCGTACGCCCCCCTCGATGTTCTGGCGGGGATCGAACGAGTCGCGGACGCCGAGCATCGCCGCGGTCTGGGGCATCAGCTGCATCAACCCGCGTGCGCCGGTGCGCGACACGGCGGTCGGGTTGAAGGCCGACTCCGCTCGGATCACGGACTCCACCAGGCGTGGATCCACCCCGTGACGCATGGAGATCTCACGGATGTCGAAAGCGAACTGGTGGTGGGAGGTCTCGGTCATGCGCAGCCAGCCCGTCGAGGTGCCGGAGACGATCGGCATGCCGCGGTAGCGCGGGTCGTTCGGCGCGTTCGTGAGATGGACCACGCCGTTGCCGTCCACGAGGCGGAAGCTGTCGGCCTCGGCCGAAGCCACCCAGAGAAGAACGACTAGGCCGGCGGCCGCCGCGAGGATCCGCTTGGTGAGCACGAACCCCTGGGGTCCAAGAGACGTGCCACCCCCCCTCCAGACAAGCGAAGAGGCCGCCCGACGTGGGCGGCCTCTTTTACTTTCTCGGCAGCTACTTGTGTATCAGTTCCTGGCCTGGAGCAGCGCCTCCCGGACCCGATGATCCTTGGGAATCGGCTCCTCGAGAGCCAGATTGAGGACCTGATCCACCGTATCCACCAGGTGGAAGGTCATCCCGTTTCGAACCTGGCTCGGCACGTCCTCGATCAGGTTTTTCTCGTTTCTTTTCGGCAAGATGACTGTCGTCACCCCGGCGCGGCGCGCGCCGAGGACCTTCTCCTTGATGCCGCCTACTGGCAGCACGCGGCCAGATAACGTCACCTCGCCGGTCATCGACACGTCCGCGCGCACTGGCCTCTGAGTCATCAGGGAAACGAGTGCCGTCACCAGCGTGACGCCCGCAGACGGCCCGTCTTTCGGGATCGCCCCTGCCGGCACATGCACGTGGATGTCGGAGGTGTCCCAGTAGTCCGAGCGCACGCCGAGCTCGGAGACGTGAGAGCGGACCCAGGACAGCGCGGTCTGGGCGGACTCCTTCATGACGTCGCCCAGCTGACCGGTCAGCGTCAGCGACTTGCTGCCCTTCATCCTGGTCGCCTCGATGAACAGGATCTCGCCGCCCGTCGGAGTCCACGACATGCCGACCGCCACGCCGGGGATCCGGGTGCGCTCCTCCAGCTCTTCGTGCTCGAACCGAGGCGCCCCGAGCAGCTCGCCCACCAGCGCCTCCGTGACCTCCACCGGCGCGGTATGCCCTTCCACTCGCCGCTTGGCGACCTTGCGGGTGATCGCGGCGATTTCCCGCTCGAGATTCCGCAGCCCAGCCTCCCGGGTGTAGCTCCGCACCAGTCGGCGCAGGGCTCCGTCGGTCCACCGGATGTGCTCGCCGTCGAGCAGCCCGTGATCGGCAATCTGCTTCGGAACCAGATGGGTCCGGGCGATGGCGACCTTCTCCTCCTCGGTGTATCCCGCGATCTCGATGATCTCCATCCGGTCCCGCAGCGGCGCCGGCACGGTGTCCAGCACGTTCGCGGTCGTGATGAAGAGGATCTTCGACAGGTCGAACGCCACGTCGATGTAGTGGTCCCGGAACGCCACGTTCTGCTCCGGATCCAGCACCTCGAGGAGCGCGGAGGCGGGGTCCCCCCGGAAGTCCATCCCGAGCTTGTCCACCTCGTCCAGCATCAGCACCGCGTTCTTCGACTCCGCCCGCCGCAGGCCCTGGATGATCTGGCCCGGGAGCGCCCCGATGTAGGTGCGCCGGTGGCCGCGGATCTCCGCCTCGTCCCGCATGCCACCGAGCGAGATCCGATGAAACTTCCGGCCGAGCGCCCGCGCGATCGAGCGACCGAGCGAAGTCTTTCCCACGCCCGGAGGACCGACGAAGCACAGGATGGGGTCCTTGCCCGCCGGACGCATGGTCTTCACCGCCAGGTACTCGAGAATCCGGTCCTTCACCTTCTCGAGGCCGGAGTGGTCTTCGTCCAGCACCCGCCGCGCCTCCGCAATGTCCAGGTTGTCGGTGGTCTGCTTGCTCCACGGGAGCGCCAGCAGCCAGTCCAGATACGTCCGGGCGACCGTGTACTCCGCAGCCGCGGGCGGCATCTTGCCGAGGCGGTCGAGCTCGCGGAGGGCCTCCTTCTTGGCCTCCTCGCTCATCCCGGCCGCCTCGATCTTCTCGCGGAGCTCGTCGAGCTCCTGGGTCCGCTCGTCGCCGCCGCCGAGCTCCTTCTGGATCGCTTTCATCTGCTCGCGCAGGTAGTACTCGCGCTGGCTCTTGCCGACCTCGGACTCCACCTGCGACTGGATCTTGGAGCCCAGCGCCAGGACCTCGGCCTCCTTGGTCAGGATCGCCACCAGGCGCGCGAGCCGCGCCTTCACGTCGGCGGTCTCCAGGAGCTCCTGCTTCGCCGGTGTCGTGAGCGTGGGCAGCGTGGCCGCGATGAGGTCGCCAAGCCGGTCCGGCTGGGTGACGTTCTGGACCACCATGGCGAGCTCGTCCGGAAGCATCGGGGACAGCTCGACCACCTGACGGAACAGGTTGATCGCGTTCCGGGCCAGGGCCTCGGTCTCGAGATCACCCGCGGGCGGGGAGAGCTCCGGCTCCTCCGCGATCCGGGCCACCAGATACGGGCGCACCTGACTCATCTCGACGATGCGGATGCGGTGCAGACCCTGAACCACCAGCCGGACGGTTCCGTCCGGCTGCTTCAAGACCTTGTGCACGGTGGCCAGCGTACCGATCCGATGGAGGTCCGCCTCCTGCGGCTCCTCGGTCGAGGCGTCGCGCTGGGTGAACACGCCGATGAGGCGGTTGCCCCGAACCACGTCGTCCAGCAGCCGGACCGAGGACTCGCGCCCGGCCCCGAGCGGAAGGGCGGACTGGGGGAACAGAACGGTATCGCGCAACGGCAGGATCGGCACCTGATCCGGAACCGCCGCGACCCGAGGGCTGGCGCTCGCGGTGGACACCTTGTCGTCTGCCATGGTGATGGCTTCCTTTCCTAGAAAAGATCAACGGGCGAGAGCTGGCTGGAGGCGGCCCGGACGAGCGCTTCGCCCTTACCGCGCCGTGACTCGTCCTGTGACGTCGCCATGTCGCCTCGCACGTGGTCGGTCAATTCCTCGATCCGCGCCTGCATGTCGAGCATGCGGCGCCTCATCTTTAGGATGATCTCGATCCCCGCGAGATTCACCCCGAGGTCTCGCGCCAGGCGGGTGACGCGGGCAATCTCCTCCACGTCCTCCGCCGAGTAGAGCCGGGTCTTGCCCTCGGTGCGGCTCGGGCGAATGAGACCCTTCTTCTCGTACATCCGCAGCGTCTGGGGATGGATCTTCACCATCTCGGCCACGACGCCGATCATGTACAGCGGACGGCTGCGGTCGCTCATTCGCGCGCGCTCCCCGGGCTCGTGGCGCCGGGGCGGCCCGGCAGCAGTCTTGCCAGCTCACGGAACAACTCCTGGGCGCGCGGATCGACGTCCCGCGGTATCTCCACCCGCGTGGTCACGTAGAGATCACCGCGCCCTTCGCCGGTCAACCGGCGCACGCCCTTGCCCCGCAACCGGAAGGACTGGCCGCTCTGGGTCCCGGCCGGTACGACGAGATCGACGACCCCGTCGATCCCCCGGACCTGGACCTTTCCTCCCAGCACCGCTTCCATCAGCGTGAGCGGCACCTCGCAGTAGAGGTTGTCGCCCTTCCTGACGTAGCGCGGGTCCTCGTGAACCCGGGTGCTGACGATCAGGTCCCCGCGCGGGCCCCCGAACGGGCCCGAGTGGCCTTCTCCCGGCACCCGCAGCTGCGCTCCGGTGTCGAGCCCAGGGGGCAACACCACGTGCACCGTGGCGCGGCTCGGAGACACACCGCGCCCGCGGCACGCCCGGCACGGTTCCGATACGCGGGTGCCCGCGCCGTCACAGGCGGGACACACGGCCGCGACCCGGGACGAGTCGTTCCAGATCGTTCCGAGCCCGCCGCAGTGCGAGCACGCGACGGCCTCGGCGCCCGCCGCCGCGCCGGTGGCGCGGCAGATGGAGCAGGCCGAGAGCCGGTCGACCGGCACGTCGACCTCCACCCCCGCCATCGCCTGCGGAAACGAGAGCTCGACCGGCACGTGGACATCGTCGCCGCGGCGCCCGCCCGCCGGCCCAATCCGCCCGTCTGCGGCGGGCCGAGGTCCGCGCCGATCGTAGACACTCCGGGCGGTCGGATCGCTCAGGATCCGGTACGCCTCCGCGATCTCCTCGAAGAGAGCGCGCGCGTCGTGCTCCCAGAAGTTGACGTCCGGGGAGTAGCGACGCGCCAGCCGCTGGTACGCCCGACGGATCTGCACCGCCGTCGCGCCCGCCTCCACCCCGAGCACCGCATAGTAGTCACGCATGGTGTCGCGCGGGACCCGCGATCTCGCGCGGGCCCCGCGCCCTCATCGCCGGACCGGTCGGCCCGGCGCTACTTCTTCTCTCCCAGATCCTCGAACTCGGCGTCCACCACATCGCCCTTCGCGGCGTTGCCCTCGCCCGCACCTCCGGGCTGCGGACCCTCCGGACCGGGCTGGCTCTTGGCCTGGGCGTCGCGGTACATCGCCTCCGCCAGCTTGTGCGACGCCTGGGTGACCGCCTCCTGCGACCTCTTGATCCGCTCCAGGTCCTCGGTCTTGAGGGCCTCACGGAGCTCGTTGAGCGCGGCCTCGGTCGCCTGCTTGTCCTCCGCCGAGACCTTGTCGCCGTGGTCCCGCAGCATCTTCTCGGTGTTGTAGACCGCGGCGTCACCCTGGTTCTTGATCTCGATGCTCTCGCGCTGACGGGCATCCTCGGCCGCGTTCGTCTCGGCCTCGCGCTTCATCCGGTCGATCTCCTCCTTGCTCAGACCGGACGACGCGGTGATCGTGATGTTCTGTTGCTTGCCCGTCGCCTTGTCGCGCGCCGAGACGTTCAGGATGCCGTTCGCGTCGATGTCGAACGTCACCTCGATCTGGGGCACGTTCCGCGGCGCGGGCGGGATCCCGTCCAGGTGGAACCGACCGAGGGTGCGGTTGTCGCGGGCCATCGGCCGCTCACCCTGTAGCACGTGCACCTCCACCGAGGGCTGGCTGTCCGAGGCGGTCGTGAACGTCTCTGCCTTCTTGGTCGGGATCGTGGTGTTGGCCTCGATCAGCTTGGTCATCACACCGCCCAGCGTCTCGATGCCGAGCGAGAGCGGCGTCACGTCGAGCAGGAGCAGGTCCTTGACCTCCCCGGTGAGGACCGCGGCCTGCACTGCCGCGCCCACCGCCACCACCTCGTCGGGGTTCACCGTCCGGTTGGGCTCCTTGCCGAAGAGCTTCTTCACCTCTTCCTGCACCTTGGGCATGCGAGTCTGGCCACCCACCAGGATGACTTCGTCGATATCACCCGGGTTCACCCCGGCCTGGCGCATGGCCTCGCGGCAAGGGGTCAGGCTCCGCTCGATCAGGTCGGCGACCAAAGACTCGAGCTTGGCCCGGGTCAGCGTCAGCACGAGGTGCTTCGGCCCGGTCGCGTCCGCGGTCACGAACGGCAGGTTGATCTCGGTCTGGACGGTCGTCGAGAGCTCGCACTTGGCCTTCTCCGCCGCCTCCTTCAACCGCTGCAGCGCCATGCGGTCCTTGCGCAGATCGATCCCGTTGTCGCGCTTGAACTCCTCCGCGATCCAATCCATCACCCGCTGGTCGAAGTCGTCGCCGCCGAGGTGGGTGTCACCGTTGGTGGCCTTGACCTCCACCACGCCCTCACCGATCTCGAGCACCGAGATGTCGAACGTTCCGCCGCCGAGGTCGTACACCGCCACCGTCTCGTCCTTCTTCTTGTCGAGCCCGTAGGCCAGCGCAGCCGCGGTCGGCTCGTTGACGATGCGGAGCACCTCGAGACCCGCGATGGCCCCCGCGTCCTTGGTAGCCTGGCGCTGGCTGTCGTTGAAGTAGGCGGGCACCGTGATCACGGCCTGGGTGACCTTCTCGCCCAGATAGGCCTCGGCGGCCTCCTTCAGCTTGCGCAGTACCAGGGCGGAGATCTCAGGCGGCGAGTACACCTTGCCCCGACTCTCCACGCGGGCGTCGCCGTTCTGGGCCTTGAGCACCTTGTAGGGCACGAGCTTGATCTCGCTCGTCACCTCGTCGTAGCGCCGGCCCATGAAGCGCTTGATCGAGAAGATGGTGTTGTCGGGGTTGGTGATGGCCTGACGCTTGGCCACCTGCCCGACGAGGGTCTCCCCTTCCTTCGTGAAGGCCACCACGGACGGAGTCAGGCGGCTGCCCTCCTGATTGGCGATGACAGTGGGATCTCCCCCCTCCACCACCGCCACCACCGAGTTCGTCGTTCCGAGGTCAATGCCGATCACCTTCGCCATGTCGTTCTCTCTCCTATCTGATTGTCTGGATCGTTCACCGGCGCCGGCGGGGCGCCACTCCTACCCCGCCGGCACCACTGCGGGGCGGCGCTACGCCACTTCGATCTTGATCTCTTTCGGCTTCACTACCTCCGCCTTCGGAAGCTTCACGGTCAGCACCCCGTCTCGGAAGGTGGCCTTCACCTGACCCGCCTCGACCGGGAACGGCAGCGAGAACGCCCGCTCGAACTTCCCGAACCAGCGTTCCTGCCGGTAGTGGCTCGCGCCCTCGACTTCAGTCCGCTGCTTCTCGCCTTGGACGGTGAGCACGTCGTCTGCGATGGAGAGCCGGATGTCTTTCTCGCTCAGGCCGGGCAGCTCCACGGCGATCACCGCCTCGTCTGGTGTCTCGTGCATGTCCGCCGGCGGCGACCACATGCGCTCGACCGGGCCGAACAGGCGGTTCATCTGAGTCTGGATATCGGTCAGATCTCGGGACAGGTCCTCTCCGAACGGGTGGAATCGAACAGCCATCATGGATTTCCTCCTGGGTTGCCGCGGCGCCTTGCCTCGGCTGAATCTGAGTCTATATGACTTATATATGCTGAGCTAGTATCTGTCAAATTAGAGCCAAAAGGTCTCGATAGCCAAATAATTCGGGTGCTTCCGTAAAGCTGGGTGATAGGGTCCGGCCATGCGCCTGGGTTGTCTCGGCTGTCTGGGGACCTCCCTCAGCCTGGTGGCCTTCCTAGCACTGGTCGGCGCAGGCGCTTCGGCCTGGTCCAGGGCCTGGACACCCCCTCCGCCTCTTGCGGGAAGCCAGGCCCGGAGCGAGCCCTCGGGGCTCGACCGAAAGCTGGCCCAGCTCACGCACAGGACCGGAAACCGCGCCACTCTCCCCGAATCGGTCATCCTGAGCGAGGCCGAGGTCTCCGCACTGGCCGCCAGGCTCCTGGAGGACGCCGGGCTCCTGACCTCCTCCTTCTCCACTGAGATGCGCGAAGGCCGGGCCGTGGTCCAGTGGCGGGGGCCCGTGGCGTCACTGCTCCAAGGGCCCCCCTTCGGGTGGCTCGCGGCGGTGCTGACGCAGCCCATGGGGCGATCACCCATCTGGATCACCCTGGCCGGGGTCGTCCAGCTCCAGTCAGCCTCCAGGCCGGGGCGCCCCCGCTACGCGGAGGTGAAGATCGCGAGTGCTCGGGTCGGCAGCCTCCCGGTGCCGGGCTGGCTCCTCACGCTGATGGCGGGGGCCCGGGGAGCGTCGCTGCTTCGCTGGCCCGTGCCGTCCACGGTCGATCGGCTCGACATCAGGGAGGGGCGCCTGATAATCCGGACTCGCTAGCCGCCGCTTCGGGTCGCCTGGACGAACCGCATCTGGAGGTCGTACACGATCTCCTCCAGCAGACGGCTCTCCAGTTCGGTTCGGTTGCCTTGGGTCTTCTCGCGTAGCATCACCAGGATATCGATGGCAGAGCGGGCGCGATCAAGGTCCACGTGTGGCTCGGCGGCCCCCGGTTCGGTGACGGCCCCGAGGCTGACCAGGGCCGAGTTCGCGAACATCACCAGCAGCGCGCTGAGCTCGGCGGGAGGACCGCCCGGCCGGGCGCTGGTGGGCTGCCCAGACGGTGCGGCAGGCCCGTCCGGCTTCGGTGTCTGCCCGGCCGACTCTTCGATGCGGCCGCGCCGATCCGTGACCTTGAAGCTCTCCTCTTCGCTCATGCCATGCGCTCCCGGGGTCACATCGGCGCGGAGCCTAGCACGCGGCCCCAGAGCCTTCAAGCGAACGTACCCATTGTGTATAATGCCCCTGCGACTTCTAGGTCCTCCCATGAGTGACGCCGCCGGCAATCGTTTCGTGTCTCTCCTCTCACTCATGGCTCGCCTCAGGGGAGAGGGCGGCTGCCCCTGGGACCGCGAGCAGACGCGGGCCTCCCTGAAGCCCTATCTCGTCGAGGAAGCCTACGAGGTGCTGGACGCCATCGACGAGGGCTCGCGCGACCACCTCGTGGAGGAGCTCGGCGATCTCCTCTTCCAGGTCGTGTTCCACTGCCAGGTGGGCGCGGAGGCGGGGGAATTCACGATGGAGGACGTCGTCGAGCGCCTCTGCGAGAAGATGACGCGCCGGCACCCGCACGTGTTCGGGGACCGCGTAGTGGCCGACGCCAGTGAAGCCCTGGCCCAGTGGGAGCAGATCAAGCACGAGGAGTCCGCCGCGAAGGAGCAACCCACATCGGCCCTCCATGGAGTTCCGGCCGCATTGCCCGCTCTGCTGCGCGCTCAACGGTTGCAGGCGAAGGCGGCCCGTGTGGGGTTCGACTGGACGCGCTGGGAGGATGCCTGGGCGAAGCTCCAGGAGGAGATGCGTGAGGTCGGTGAGGCGCTCGAGAGTGGCATCGACGACCGGGTGGCGGACGAGCTCGGCGACCTGCTGTTCTCGATGGTCAACGTGGCCCGGCTGCGAGGGCTGGACGCCGAGGAATGCCTGCGGCGCTCCTCCGAGAAGTTCACGAGGCGATTTGGAAAGGTGGAAGTGGAGATGAGGGCCGGGGGACGGTCGGTCACCGAGGAGTCGATGGAGGACCTCGATCGGGCGTGGGAGGCAGTGAAGGCAGAAGAGGCCAAGCGGACCGGATCGCGGCCATGAAGTGCAAGATCGGCAAGACGACGGTCGTGGTCGAGCGGGGCGACATCACGGACGCCGAGGTGGACGCGGTGGTGAACGCGGCCAACGACGAGCTCCTGATGGGCGCGGGCGTGGCCGGTGCGTTGAAGCGCAAGGGCGGATTCGTGATCGAGGAAGACGCACTGCGCCAGGGCCCGATCGAGATCGGAGAGGCGGTCCTCACCGTCGCCGGCAACCTTGCCGCCACCCATGTCATCCACGCGGTGACCATGGGCAAGGACCTGAAGGCGGATCCGGCCAAGATCTCCGCCGCGACCCGGGCGACGCTGGCACTCGCCGAGAAGCACAAGCTGTCGTCCCTGGCCTTTCCGGCTCTCGGCAGTGGCATCGGCGGGGTTCCGGCGGTCCAGTCCGCCGACGCGGTGATCTCAGCCGTCGTGGAACACGTCAAGCGTGGGAATTCGAGCCTCGAGAAGGTGATTTTCATCCTTTATGAGGATCAAGCCCAGAAGGCCTTCAGCGAGGCGCTGAAGCGCCTGGGAGAGATTCGCTAGCTTCCAACGGTCCGCCCCCCACCTGGCCCCCGAGCCTCCCCGGGGCCCCGTCGTTGCAGCCAATACGCATTTACTGGCCCACCCCTGGGCTAGAATGAACTGTCCGTCCTGGCACGCCCTGCCACCCAGGCACGCCCCGGGCATCCGGCAAAACGCCGGCAGGATCTCAGGGGATTGTGGAACGCAGGTTGCATGCGGTTTTGAGGGGCGCATCAGCATCAACCCCTCATACCGCCAAGGAGGCACAAGGCACCCAATGGCCGCGACGATGCACGACCTGCTGACCCTCATGATCGAGCGTGGGGCCTCGGACCTGCATATCACCACCGGGACGCATCCGCAGATCCGACTGCACGGCAAGCTCACCGCGCTCACCCAGTTCGACGTGCAGATGCCGCCGGACACCCAGCGCCTGGCCTATAGCGTGCTGAACGAAGGGCAGAAGCAGAAGTTCGAGGAAGAGAACGAGCTCGACCTCTCCTTCGGTATCCAGGGGCTCGCTCGCTTTCGCTGCAACGTCTATCGCCAGCGCGGCGCAGTGGCCGCGGCCATCCGCGTTATCCCGGTGAAGATCCGCGGCTTCGACGAGCTGGGCCTCCCCGCGATCGTCGAACAGATGGCCGACCGACCCAAGGGGCTCATCCTCGTGACCGGCCCCACCGGCTCCGGCAAGTCGACCACTCTGGCCGCGATGGTCGACAAGGTGAACTCGGAGCGGGCCGAGCACATCGTCACCATCGAGGACCCGATCGAGTTCGTGCACCAGCACAAGAAGTGCATGGTGAACCAGCGTGAGGTCTACTCGGACACGCATTCGTTCAAGAACGCCCTGAAGTCCATCCTGCGGCAAGACCCGGACGTGGTGCTCGTCGGCGAGATGCGGGACCTGGAGACCATCTCCGCCGCCCTGACCATCGCGGAGACCGGCCACCTGACCCTGGGCACCCTGCACACGAACTCCTGCGCCCAGACCATCAACCGAATCATCGACGTCTTTCCCACCAGCCAGCAGGCGCAGGTGCGCGCTCAGCTCTCGCTCGTGCTCGAGGGCGTGCTGTCGCAGCAGCTGATCCCGACCGCCGACGGACGGGGTCGGGCGATGTCCCTGGAGATCATGGTGGCCACTCCGGCGATCCGGAACCTCATCCGTGAGGAGAAGATCCACCAGATCTACTCCGCGATGCAGGCCGGTCAGAAGTTCGGCATGCAGACCATGAACCAGTCCCTGGCCGAGCTGGTGCAGAAGCGACGGATCAGCCGCGAGGAAGCGCTGAACCGCAGCACGCTTCCGGAAGAGCTCGCCGGACTGCTCGGCGCGACGGCCACCTCGTCCGCCACTCCGGCCGCCGCCGCGGCTGGAGGCTCTCCCTTCGGCCGACGGTAGTAGGCTACCGAGGAGGCTCACGCGATGGCTGTCTTCGTCTATCAGGGGCGTTCCGCGAACGGAATGCAGAATGGCGAGATCGAAGCGTCCGACCGCTCCGCGGCGGTCGGGGAGCTGCGACGACGCGCGATTCTCGTGACCAAGATCGCGGAAAAGAGCGCCCCCCGGGTGACGTTCAAGTTCGGGGGCAAGGTCAGTGACAAGGAGATGGCGATCTTCACGCGCCAGTTCTCCACCATGATCGACGCGGGCCTACCGCTCGTGCAGTGTCTGAACATCCTCGCCGAGCAGAGCGACTCCAAGACCCTCCGGTCGGTGACGGGCCAGGTGGCTCGCAACGTCGAGGCGGGGTCCACACTGGCCGACGCGTTGCGGCGGCACCCGCGCACCTTCGACGATCTCTTCACCAACCTCGTCGAGGTCGGGGAAGCGGGCGGTATCCTCGATGTCGTCCTGCAGCGTCTCTCCGCCTACATCGAGAAGGCGGCGGCCCTGAAGCGGAAGGTCAAGGCCGCGATGGTGTACCCGAGCGCGATCATCGGCGTGGCCATCATGGTCGTCATCTTCATGTTGACCTTCGTGATCCCGACCTTCGCCCAGATGTTCAAGGATCTCGGGGCCGACCTGCCCCTGCCGACCAAGGTGGTCCTGTGGCTCTCCACCTTCGTCCGCACCTACATCCTGCTGATCATCGCCGCGATGGTCGGATGCGTGCTCGCGCTCCGGTCCTACTATCGCACCGAGGGCGGGCGGGCCACCATCGATGCTCTGATGCTCAAGCTGCCGATCTTCGGAACCCTGATCCGCAAGGTCGCGGTCGCGCGCTTCACCCGGACGCTCGGGACTCTCGTGCAATCCGGCGTGCCGATCCTCGATGGTCTCCGGATCACCGCCCGCACCGCGGGCAACAAGGTCGTCGAGAAGGCGGTGCTGCAGTGCCGAGCGGCGGTGACGGAAGGTAAGACCCTGGCCGAGCCACTCCGCGTCTCGGGGGTGTTCCCCCCGATGGTCACCCAGATGATCTCCGTCGGAGAGCAGACCGGTGCCCTCGACGCGATGCTGAGCAAGATCGCCGACTTCTACGACGACGAGGTGGACACCGCGGTCAGCACCCTGACCTCGCTGCTGGAGCCGATCATGATCGTGTTCCTGGGCGTGGTCGTCGGTGGCCTGGTCGTGGCCATGTACCTCCCGATCTTCAAGCTGGTCACGCTGGTGAAGTAGCGAGACCTGGTTGCCGAAGCCGCAGGCGCTCCAGTCGTCCCTGTGGGGGCTGAACCGGGCGCGGCTGCTGACCGCCGTCATCGTCTTGGCGGTCGGCGCGCTGCTCCGGTTCACCGACGCCTTCCCCTATGCGTTCGGACCCTTCTCGCTGATCGTGTTCGGCGGGGTCGCGGCCTGCCTCGTCCTCCCGGTGGCCGACTGGCTGCGCGTCCGATCGGAGCACATCGCCTGGTTCCAGATCTCCCTCGACGCGGTGCTCATCACGGCCATCGTCACCGACAGCGGCGGGCCCCGATCGGTCTTCATTCCGCTCTACGTCCTGCTCGTGGTCGGGTCGTGCTTCGTCCTGTCTCGCTCGGGAGGGTTCATCGTCGCCGCGATGTGCAGTCTGCTGTACGTCTTCCCGGTGTGGGGCCGGACCATCCTGCCCATGCTGGAGACCGGGGCGGCCTCCGACAACACCGCGGTGGAGATCCTCACCGTGTTCATGAACGCGGGGGTCCTGCTGCTGGTGGCGGTGCTCACCGGGGCGCTGGCCGGCCGCTATCACGAGCTGCAGCAGCATATGGAAGATCAGCGGAAGCACCTCTCGGACCTCCAGGCTTTCCGCGACCTCATCTTCGAGTCGGTGGGCTCGGGTCTCGTCGGAGTGAATCCGACCGGTCAGGTCACCGCCTTCAACCGTGCCGCGGAGTCCATCACCGGGGTGCGTGCCGATGAGGCCATCGATCAGCCGTGGGAGTCGATATTCGGCCACGGCGTGAATCTCGCCGATGTGCAGAAGGCGGTCTCCGAGGGCGGGGAGCCGGCTCCCCGCTACGAGTTCCGCCTGCGCCGCCGCGACGGCCAGGAGGTCCCGGTCGGGATATCGTTCTGGTCGCTCCGCTCCGGCGCCGGCGACGTGGCCGGCCTCATCGGCGTGTGCCAGGACCTATCGAGCATCAAGCAGATGGAGCAGCGGGTGCGGCAGGCGGACCGCCTGGCCGCGGTGGGGCGCCTGTCCGCCAACATGGCCCACGAGATCCGCAATCCGCTCGCGTCGATCTCGGGCGCGGTGGAAGCGCTCGCCCGGGACTTGCCCGCGGATCCCACTCGCAGCCAGCTGGTCGAAATCGTGCTGCGCGAGTCGGCTCGCCTGAACCAGATCGTCGGCGATTTCCTGGAATACGCGCGGCCGGCTCCCATGGCGCCCATCGAGATCAACATGGCCGAGATCCTGGACGAAGTCCTTCTCCTGATCGAGCACCGGAGTCTGCCCGCGAATCTCAAGGTCGCTCGCGAGTACGGCGATGCGCTGCCCACCCGGGCGGATCCCCAGCGGCTCCGCCAGGCGATCTGGAATCTCTGCCTGAATGCGGTCCAGGCGATGCCCGACGGCGGGGAGCTCCGGGTCGGCGCCCGGAACCTGCGCGAGCGCGCGGGTCGGCTGCAGATCTCGATCAGCGACAGCGGCCAGGGCATCGCGGAAGGAGATCTCCCCCACATCTTCGAGCCGTTCTTCTCCACCAAGCCGGAAGGGAGCGGCATTGGCCTCGCCCTGGTCTATCGCGTCGTCGAGGAGCACGGCGGCTCGATCGAGGTGCGCAGTCGCGTGGGAGAGGGCACCACATTCATCCTCATCCTCCCGGCGCCGGACGGCGCCGGGCGCGGATGAGCAGATAGTCCGAAACGAGGAAGACATGAAAGAGGCACGGGTCCTGGTGGTGGACGACGAGAAGAGCATGCGTGAACTGCTGGCCATCACGCTGCAGAAGGCGGGCTACGAGGTCACCCTCGCCGACGGAGGCGCGGCCGCGATCGAGGCGATCCGGCGCGATCCGTTCGACGCGGTCATCACCGACCTCCGGATGCCGAAGGTGGACGGGCTCCAGGTCCTGCGCGCGGCCAAGGAGCAGTCGCCCGATATGTCGGTGATCATGGTGACCGCGATGGCCTCCACCGAGACCGCGGTGGAGGCGATGAAGCTCGGCGCCTACGACTACATCACCAAACCCTTCAAGCTCGACGAAGTCAATCTGATCATCAAGAACGCGCTCGAGCGCAAGCAGCTGCGTGCCGAGAACCAGTACCTACGCAAGCAGCTCGAGACGCAGCATCGCTTCGAGAATATCATCGGCAAGAGCTCCCGGATGGTCGAGGTCTTTGACACCATCCGCAAGATCGCCGACAGCCCCTCGACGGTCATGATCACCGGTGAGAGCGGCACCGGCAAGGAGCTCGTCGCCCGCGCGATCCACTTCAACAGCCACCGCCGGGACAAGCCGTTCGTGTCGGTGAACTGCGGCGCGATCCCGGAGGGCCTCATGGAGTCCGAGCTCTTCGGGCACGTGAAGGGCGCGTTCACCGGCGCGGTGGCCAACAAGATCGGCCTCTTCACCGCGGCCGAGGGCGGCACCCTCTTCCTCGACGAGATCACCGAGATCCCGGCCTTGCTCCAGGTCAAGCTGCTGCGGGCGATCCAGGTGCGCGAGATCCGGCGGGTGGGCGACACGCGCGACGTCAAGACCGACGTGCGCCTCATCGCGGCATCGAATCGCGATCTCGAGACCGCGGTGCGGGACGGGGTCATGCGCGAGGACCTGTTCTATCGCCTGAACGTCCTTCCCATTCACCTGCCGCCGCTGCGTGAGCGGCGCGAGGACATCCCGCTTCTGATCGCGCACTTCCTGCAGAAGTTCAGCAAGGACCTCGGCAAGGACGTGCGGGGGGTGACTCCGGAGGCGCTGGCGGTCCTGGAGCGCTATCACTGGCCCGGTAACATCCGGGAGCTCGAGAACGTGCTGGAGCGCGCCATCGTGCTGGGCGCAGCCGACATGCTGAACGCCGATTCGCTGCCCGAGTCGGTGCGACGCGAGCGCCCGACCCGCGGGCCGGAGCTGGTCGACATTCCGGAGGAGGGCCTCGACCTCGAGGCCACGCTGGACGATCTCGAGCGGCGCTACCTCCAGAGGGCTCTGGATCGCACCGGCGGTGTTCAGACGAAGGCCGCCGAGCTGCTCCGAATGACGTTCCGGCAGTTTCGCTACAAGCTCCAGAAGCACAGCCTGGCCAAGCGTGGCGCGCCGGGCGACGAATGACATTCTGTGACCTGACGGTAACAGGGGCTGTCAACCCGGCGTCTCATGTCATGAATTCGGCGGGCCAAGAATACAGGTGGAGCATGACGGGTAATTAACATTTAGAATCGAATACTTACTAGTCATTCACTGCCTCGTAGTACTCCTCGAGCACCGTTCGCGCTGTGACGTGTGGCAGTCCGCGCCAGCTGGCACTGAACCTGCAATCTCCCATGGCAGACGCAATTCAACTTCCATACTCGGCCGAAAGGCCACCAGGCTTCAGGAGGAAGAGAGCAATGACCAAGTTCTGGAACCGCAAGGCGCTGGGCAACCAGCGCGGCTTCACGCTCATCGAGTTGATGATCGTCGTCGCCATCATCGGCATCCTCGCCGCTATCGCCATCCCGCTCTACGCCAACGTCCAGGCGCGCGCGCGGCTGGCCAAGGCCCAGGCCGACGCCCGGGCCCTCGCGTCCGCTGTCAGCATCTATTCCGCACACATGGGCACGCTCCCCACGGCCCTGACGAACCTCACCTCGGTCGTGACCAACTCGCTCGGCCAGCCGGGCGGTCCCTTCATGGCCAGCGTGCCGGCGGGGCCCGCGGGCTGGGGCACCTACGTCTACACCCAGGTGGCGTCCGCCGGTACCTTCACCATCAGCAACTCCGGCGATAGCACCAGCGTCTCCGTTCCGTAACGTCTGATCAGAGAGAGCTGCATCCAGCGTCCGGGGGGTGGTCGCCACCCCCCGGACGTTGTTTTGCGTCCAGCCTCACCGACATGTCTGGGGCATCACGAGACGTCGGCCGCAGGACGGGGGCCGGCCGGAAAGCAGGCATTCCCTTGCCGTGATCTCACGTATCCGCGACGCGAGCGGCGGTTTCCCCGCTGGGCCG
>Ga0207667_10000380_pt1 | contig 60133 bp, 49 predicted proteins | sample KBSCornC52_FD_184301 | JGI IMG/M metagenome (GOLD analysis project Ga0207667, IMG submission 184301) | Corn rhizosphere microbial communities from Kellogg Biological Station, Michigan, USA - KBS Corn C5-2 (SPAdes) (version 2) | ecosystem: Host-associated > Plants > Roots > Rhizosphere > Soil ... | reverse complement strand
GTGCGCGCGCCTGCCGCGGTGAAGGCCTCGGCCATCTCCAGCCCCAGCCCCCGCGCGGCCCCGGTCACGAGCGCTGTGCGCCCCTCGAGCGAAAAGTTCTTGCTCAACATTGCTGCGGCATATCATGCTTGGCGAAGAGAACGAAAGCGGGTCCGTCAATGACCCCGTATGGAGCGGATGCACGATGGCCAGGATAATTCTCGACAGCCGCCCGATCGTTGTGACGGGGGGCGGCAGCGGTATCGGCCAGGGCATTGCCGTGGGCCTCGCCGAATGCGGCGCGACGATCGTCGCGGTCGACATCAACCTCGAACATGCGCAGGAAACGGCCGATCGCATCGTCGCCAAGGGCGGCAAGGCCATCGCGCTGCAGCTCGACGTCAGCGATCTCGACCAATGCCGCGAAGTCGCCGCCCAGTCGCTTGCGCAGGTTGGCCCCGCCTACGGCCTGGTCAATTCGGCCGGGGTCCGCGGCCTCGGCACGATCGACGATCCGGGCGTGGCCAAGGCCTGGGCCGATTGCATGAACGTCAACGCCACCGGCTCCTTCTACACCTCGCTCGCCTGGCTCGACCAGCTGCGCGAAACCAGGGGCAGCATCATCAACATCGCCTCGATCTCGGGCATGGTCACCACCCGCACCTTCCCCGGCTACAACGCCTCCAAGGCGGCGGCGATCGGGCTGACCAAGTCGATGGCCGACAAGCTCGCCAAGGACGGGGTCCGGGTCAATGCCATCCTCCCCGGCGCGATCAACACGCCGATGACCGTGAACCTGCGCTCGAACCCGGCCAACATCGAGTATTTCCTCGGCCGCACGCCACTCAAGCGCTTCGGTGAGCCGGAAGATTTCATCGGTCCGGCCGCCTTCCTCCTCGCGGGGGACCTCTCGGCCTATGTCACCGGGGCGACCCTCGCCGTGGATGGCGGGCTGCTCGCCGAATAGGCCGGCCCTGCCGGGTCATTCCCGGCACGGCCCGGCGTTTCAGTAGATGATGCCGGTGAGCCTGTCGGCGCCGTGGGCCGTGTCGACATGTTCGGAGGCCCAGACGATCAGGCCGTCCTTGAACCGGAACCAGAACGTGTACTTGTTGCTGTAGAGCTTCCCGTTGTTGAGCGGGACGTGGGACTCCGCCCGGGTCACCACCACATCGTCCTTGGCCACCATCTGGTGGATCGTGAACCTGAACTTGCCGTCCACGCTCGCGGCGAGGATCTTCTCGATCATCCCCTTCACCCCGGCACGCGTGTTCATCTTGGTGTTCGGCGGGGCGACCGGACTTTCCCAGATCACGTCCTCATGGACGAGGTCATAGGCCGCATCGGCATCGCCCGCGGAATGGAAATCGAACCAGGCCCGCGCGATCCGGGCATTCTCCGCTTCCGCTGGCGCATCGGTCACCGTCCGGCCCCCCTCTTCATTGCTCATGATGTGGCACCCTTTCCAGAATTCAGCCGTCCAGCCCCATCTTATAGGTCGGATCGGTCCGGTCGCGGACGAAAGTGCCGATCACCGGCTGGATTTCGCGCACATTGCTGAAGCTGCGGATATAGCGGCGCTTGTCCACGGCCCAGCGCCCGCCCTGCTCCGACCAGCGGTCAAGATAGCGGCCATGGCTGGTGGTGAGGATGTGCTTGTCGCCCTCGCGGCGCAGCAGGTTGACCTCGACATAGGTCTCGCTGACCGCCTTGTCCCCGTCGACCCGGATCGAGATGTTGAACACCTCGTGGCTGGTCACCACCAGCCCGCGATGGAACTCGGCGACCCACTCGCAGAACTCCGCGCCGGTGCCCACGAACACGCCTTCATAATTGGCCTCGCCGCCCGGGTGCCACAGCGCATTGGCGAGATCGTCGTCGATGCGGTCCATCCCGCGGCAATAGTCGTGCAGCCGCTGGCGGATCTGGTCCTTGGCCACCAGCACGGCAAGTTCATTCGACATCTCTGGAAATCCTTTCGGTTACGAGTCTTCAGCCGAAATCGGGCAGCCACTTGCGCGCCTTCATCTCGCCGAACAGCTCGCGGTACATGTCCTCGGTATCGATGCAGTCATGGAACCCGTGCTGCCGCGCCTTGACCGTCGAGAGCAGCGAATGGTGCGGCGCCATGCTGCCATGGCGGAACACGAAGTCCATGAACTGCCACGAGGGGCAGACCTGGTCCCAGCCGACGGCAAGGCCGTGCTTCTGGACGATGCGCTCCCAGGTCGGGGCAAGGTCGGGCATCACCGTCGCCATCGGGAAGGGCTGGTGCACGCCGGGCTCGACCCCGAATTCCTTCGCGATCACCGGCCAGATGAACTGCCACGAGAAGATGTCGCCATTGGCGATGTTGTAGACCTCGCCCGCCGCGCGCGGTTCGCTCCCCGCCCACTCGATCGCGCGGGCGAGCAGCCGCGCATCGGTCGCCTGCTGGAAGCAGGGCACGCCGCCGGGAAAGCGCAGCGGCTGGCCCAGCTCGCGGCAGATCGCGGCATAGACCCCCAACCCCGCCACGGTGTTCATCGGGTTGCCCAGCGCCACCCCGCACAGCACCTGCGGGCGCAGCACCGTGTAGGTCCAGTCCGCCTTGGCGCTGCGCTCCTCGATCAGGTCCTGCTGCGCGAAATAGAAGTTGGGCGCGAAGAACGGCGCGTCGCGCTCACGCGAAGGGAGCTTGGGCGGGCTGAACTGCACGCCATAGGCCTTGCCGCCCTGGATCAGGGTCAGGTGGCCGAACTCGGTGCCGGCCTGCTCGAAGGCGTCGAGCAGGTTGGCGAGCATCTCCCGGTTGATTGCGATCTGCTTGCTCGACGACCAGCCCGAGACGATGTCGGCCTCTTCATAAAGCGCGGCATAGAGAACCTGGTCGAACCGGCCCTCTCCCCGCAGCACCTCCACCAGGCCGTCGCGGTTCCTCAGGTCGGCCGCGATGAACCGCATGCCCTCCGTCGCCGTCACCGCCGGACGCCGGGCCATGCCCACCGCCTCGCAGCCGTCCAGCGCGGCGAAATGGGTCATCGCCGACCGGCCCACCATCCCGCCCGAGCCCACGACCAGGATCTTTTTCTGCGCCATCACCGCTCCCGATCCTCTTCCCTTTGCGCCGAACCTACCGCCCGGGCTGCTTTGGGCAAGCCCGTATCAAATCACCGGTTATTCAAGGCGGAATACTTTTCGCTTCCGTTGCGCAAAAATCTCGCCACCATGGCATCCGAGTCCAGCCGGACGGTTGAACTTCCGCGGCAATGACGGAAGGAGGGGACAAGCCATGCCTGCCTACTACCAGGCCACGATCGTGATCCACTCGCACCTGCGCAGCCAGTATTACGAGGTCATGAAGGAGTTCGTGCCCCTGCTCGGAACCTTCGGGTTCAAGATGCTGCACGCCTTTTCCTCGGTCACGGGCAACGTCGCCACGCTCTATCACCTGTGGGAGGTCAAGGACGCCAATATGCTGATGGACGGCATCCAGGCCTGGCGCGATCATCCCGATTTCCCGCGCATCTCGGCCAAGCTCTATGAGTGCACCGTGTCGGAGAGCATCGTGCTCCTGCGCCACACCCCCTATTCCCCGGCCTGAACACAACGAGACGGAAGAGACGGACCGATGCTGAAGGTCATCCAGTGGGCAACCGGCATCGTCGGGCAGAGTTCGATCAAGGCGATCCTCGGGCGTGACGACATGGAACTGGTCGGCTGCTACGTCACCAACCCGGAAAAGCACGGCAAGGATGCCGGCGTCCTCGCCGGCGAAGCGCCCACCGGCGTCTTGGCGACCACCGACAAGCAGGCGATCCTCGCGCTCGATGCGGACTGCGTGATCTACGTCCCCATCTTCCACGACACCGACGAGGTCTGCGCCATCCTCGCCTCGGGCAAGAACGTGGTCACCGGCTGCCCCTACCAGTTCCTGCCCGACGGGCCCGAGCGCGAGAAGATCGACGCCGCCTGCGCCAGGGGCGGCACCAGCCTGCTCGGCGGCGGGATCGCCCCGGGCCAGCTCACCATCCTCTTCCCCATGGCGATGAGCACGCTCAGCACCAACGTGCGCCACATCCACGTCAAGGAAGGCGGCAAGCCCGCCGAATATCCCTCGCCCCTGCTGGTCGGCGAACGGATGAAGTTCGGCCGCCCGCTCGATGAAGCCTATGACAATCCCAACCTGCGCGGCTGGGTGCTTCCGTGGTACGCGCAGAGCCTGCGGCTGACCTGCTCGGCCATGGGCTTTGCGATCGACGAGGAAATCCGCAGCCGCCACGAGGTCTGGCCGGCCACCGCCGATCTCGAAACGCCGATCGGCTTCATCGCCAAGGGCACCGCCGCCGCCCAGGTCTTCGAGGTCCAGGCGACGTCCGGAGGCACGCCCGTCTTCACCTACACCAAGTACTGGCCCTCCGGCGCGCCGACCGATTGCGAGGTCGCCATCCAGCGCGGCTGGGAGGTCGAGATCGAGGGCGAGCCGACCCTGACCTGGACCGTCCGCGGCTTCGAGGCCGCCTTCATGGGCCAGATGGACCCGCCGGTCGTCCGCGCCACGGCCAACTGCCTGGTCAACGTCGTCCCCGAAGTCTGCGCCGCCCCCGCAGGATTCACCACCCTCGCCCGGCTACCCACCCCCACCGCCCGGGCGGCGGCGGACCTGCGCGCCCGGGGCTGAGCCGGCGATGAGCGGGCCAGCTCCGATCAGCCGCCCGTCCGACCTGCAGAATGCCGGCCACAACCTTGCGCGTGACAGCCTGGGGCCCGCATTCCTCGCCTGGGCCGCGCGGCGCTGGCCCGAGCGGCGCGGTCTGGCGATCGGCGACTGGGCGCCGCCCGCCAACGGCGGCTCCAGCCAGATCATCCTGTTCGAGCTCGACTGGACCGAGCATGGCCGTCCCCGCTCGGAAAAACTCGTCCTCCATCTCGAGGTCGCCGACGCACCGGTGTTCCCGCGCCTGTCCGACCGCTACGGGTCGAGCGCGGAGATGGAATACCGGGTCCAGCACGCGATCGCCGCCAACAGCCGGGCGGCCGTCCCGCCGATGGTGGCGCTCGAATGCGATCCGCAATATCTCGGCCAGCCCTTCTATCTGGCCGGCCAGGTCGAAGGCTGTGTCCCCCCCACCTTCGCCCTGATGTCGTCGCCGCTGATGACCGCGCAACTCTCGCCGGTCGAGCGCACCAGGCTGGTGATGGGCGGGATCGATCAGCTCGCCGCCATTCACGCGATCGACTGGCGCCGCGCGGGCCTCGAATTCCTGCTGCCGGAACCGGCGATCGGCTCGGTCACGCAGGACCACATGCGGCGCGTCTCCGACCACGTCGCCTTCCACCTTTATGGGCAGCGGCACCCCGAACTCGAAGAAGGAATGGCCTGGCTGGTCGCCAATGTCCCCACGGACCGCGCCCTCGCCCTGACCTGGGGCGACTGCCGGATGGGCAACATGATCTACAACTCCGCCTGCAATCCGGCGGCGGTGCTGGACTGGGAAGGCGCCGCGATCCTTCCGCGCGATGCCGATCTCGGCTGGTGGCTGCTTTACGACTGGCGCAACCACGAGGGCGAAGGGCTGGCGCGTCTACCCGGCGTTCCCACCCGCCCGGAGCAGCTCGACCGCTACGTCGAACTGACCGGGCATAGCCCCGCCAATCTCACCTACTGGGCCGTGGCGGCCAGCGTGAAGACCGTGATGGCGATGCAGGCCATCGCCCACCGGATGGAAGTCTCCGGCCTGGTCGCACCCGGCCAGTGCACCTTCATGTTCAACAACCATCACACCCGCTTCATCCAGCTTATCCTCGACCGAGCGGACCCGCTCGGCCTCCCGTGACCGCCTGCCCGAGCCGCAGCGACAAAGACCCCATTCAGGAGCCACAAGACCATGCGCATCGCAACCCTCCCCGACGGCAAAGTCATCGATCAATACACCGTCGACGACGAAGCCCTGCACACCCCCGGGCCCGAAGAGAACTGGCAGGAAAGCGTCGCCATGTGGTGCCGCGACGAGGAGGCCAACCTCGATGTGTTCATGCGGCTGGGCCACGAGCCGCGCATGGACGGCGGCAATGTCACGCAGTGGGCCTTCCTGCAGACGCCGGATTGCGTCTTCGCGCATAACGAACAATTCCCCTTGCGGGCCGGAGACATCGGTGAAGCCTCGATCAACGCCGGCGGAATGGGCTCCTATCGCTATGACGGCAAATGCACGACCTGGGGCCTGAAGAGCGACGAGGTGAGCTGGGAATTCTCGCTCACCCCGATCCACCAGCCGATCCCGCTCTATCCCGCGCACAACCCCGATTATGTCCGCGCGGTCGGCGGAGCGCACTTCGAAGTGTCCGATCTGATGGAGGGCACGGTCACCATCAAGGGCAACACCCGCCGCCTGCGAGGCCTCGCCTACCGCGATCACAGCTGGGGCCCGCGCAACTGGTACAACCTCAAGACCCACCGCTGGACCGCCGGCGTGCTCAGCGAAGAGCGCACCTTCGCCTTCTCGAACTTCTGCACCGACAATACCGGCATCAGCCGGCGCGGCTACATCCGCGAGGGCTCGATTATCCATTACACGCTCGACGTCGACATCCTCGCCTACATGGAATCCGACGCCTTCTGCCATCGCGGCGGGGTGATCACCGCCACTCTGGACGACGGCACGGTCCACCGCATCGAGATGTCGCCGCATTTCCCCGGACAGAAGGGCAATGTCTCGCCCAAGCGCGGCAACCTGATGTTCGATGGTCCCGCCGCGGTCCGCTGGAACGGCATGACCGGCGGCGCGATCCTGGAAGTCGCCGAAAACCACCGTCGTGGGCGCGAACCGCTCACCGTGCTGACGCGCGGCTATTTCGGCAACGGCATCCTCGAATACGAAGGCCAGGCTCTGGCCCGGCAAATCGCCGAATATACGCCGGCCTGACCCGAGCTGAGGAAAGCACCGATGGCCCACCGCGCCTTTGCCGAACTCAAGGTCGGCCCGGTCACCCTCCCCAACCGGATCGTGCGCACGGCCCATGCCACCGGGTTCAGCCGGCCCACCCATTCGATGACAGACCGGCTGATCGCCTACCATGTCGCCCGGGCCAGGGGCGGGGTCGGGCTATCGATCCTCGAAGCGCTCGCCCCGCATCCCTCCGGCCGGGTGGACTATTGCCTCCACGGCGGGGCGCCGGGGCTGGTCGAGGGCTATCGCAAGCTGATGGACGCGGTGCGCCCCCACGGCATGCGGGTGTTCCAGCAGCTGCACCACGCCGGCTATGCCGCCCCGCCGGTCGACGGCTCGCCGCCGTGGTCGGCGTCCGACGGCGTCTTCGCCCCGCTCGGCCAGGTCGCCGTAGCCATCAACCGCCGGCAGATCGCCTCGCTGATCGAAAGCTATGTCGCCTCCACGCGCGACGCCGCCGCCGGCGGGCTCGACGGCATCGAGGTCCATTGCGGCCACGATTACCTGATCCAGCAGTTCCTCTCGCCGCTGATCAACCGGCGCGAAGATGAATACGGCGGCTCGTTCGAGAACCGCTGCCGCCTCGCCCTCGAGATCGTCACGGCAGTCCGGGCCGCCCTCCCCGCGCACATGGCGCTCGGCGTCCGCCTCAGCTCCGAAATGCTCCCCGGCGGCTTCGGCCCCGACGATGTCGCCGGGCTCGCCGCCATGCTGCAGGACCGCGGCCTCGTCGACTATCTCAACCTGTCGATCGGCCAGAACCTCGCCACCGACCAGATCATCGGGCCGATGAACGAGCCGGTCGGCTACCAGCTCGCCCACAGCGCCCCGACCAGCGCCGCGCGGCGGGTGCCCCTGCTGGTGACCGGGCGGTTCCGGACGATCGAGGAAGCCGATCAGGTCATTTCCCGCGGCGAGGCCGACATGGTCGGGATGACCCGCGCCCACATCGCCGATCCCGACATCGTCCGCCTCACCAAGGCCGGCGAGGAAGACCGCATCCGCCCCTGCATCGCCTGCAACCACGGCTGCGTCGGCGGGCTCGCGCTGCAGCGCCAGATCGGCTGCGCGGTCAATGTCGCGGTCGGCCAGGAAGACCAGCTCGCCGAAGACCTGATCGCGCCCGCGCCCGAGGCCCGGACCGTGCTGGTCGTCGGCGGCGGCCCCGCCGGTCTGGAAGCGGCCCGTGTCGCTGCCCTGAGGGGCCACCGGGTCATCCTCGCCGAGGCGAACAGCCGCTTGGGCGGCGCCGTCGAGATCGCCCGCCGCGCCCCGCGCCGCGCCGCCCTCGGCGACATCGTCGAATGGCTCACCCGCGAGGTCTACCGGCTCGGCGTCGACCTGCGCCTCAGCACCTATGTCGAGGCCGAGGACGTCGCCACCATCGCGCCCGATCACGTGATCGTCGCCACCGGCTCAAGCCCGCGGATGGACGGCGCCCAGGGCTTCGCCCCCGGCCTGCGCCCCAGCGGGGTCGACCTGCCCCACGTGATCTCCAGCCACGACCTGTTCCTCGACAACACCAATCGCGCCTGGGGTAGCCGCGCCCTCGTCGTCGACGATACCGGCCACTACGAAGCCGTCGCCGCCGCCGAATTCCTTATCGAACAGGGCGTGGCGGTGACCTTCGCCACCGGCCACATCTCCTTCGCCCCGCGGCTGGAGCCGAGCGTCTCGGCCGCCCCGGCCCTCGCCCGCCTCGCCAAGGGTGATTTCACCGTCCTCACCCGCGCCCGGCTCAACGCGATCACCCCGGAGAGAGCCACCCTCGCCTATCACTACTCGGACCAGCCGATCGAGGTGCCGGCCGATACGGTGATCCTCGTCAGCCACAATCGCCCACACCGCGAACTCCATGACCAACTGGAGGAACGCGGCATTCCCGCAACCCTCGTCGGCGATGCCCTCAGCCCCCGCTACCTCCAGTCCGCCATCCGCGAAGCCCACCTCGCCGCCCGCGCGATCGCGTGACTACCGCCCGCCTTCCGCTCCCCGGCGGGGAGGGGTCAGGGGAGGGGGAACCACGCCAGCGTCGAGCCCCCACCCCCCTCCTCAGCGGGGAGGGAAGAAGCAAGATGCCCACGCCGTTCAGCCCATCTCGGCCAGCCGACGAACCGCCTCGGCCACCGCTCCCGGCGCTTCCTGCGGAATGTTGTGCCCCACCCCCGACAGCACCCGGCGCTCGACCAGTCGGGCAAGGCGCTCGTCCCCGGTCGTCGACGCGGGCGGCTGCACCGTATCGTCCCCGCCGCACAGGACCACCGTCGGCACGCCGATCACCGGACGGTCCTCCAGGCTCCGGGCAAGCTTCACCACCTGCGGGTCGCCATCCACCAGACCCGCCCGGTGGCGGTAGGAATGGATCACCACCGCCGCATAGTCCGGGTTGCGAAATGACTCCGCCGACCGAGCGAACGCTTCCTCCGCGCCCTGCCAACTCGGCGACCACAGCCCCCAGATGTAGCGGCTGAACCCCACCGGATCGTGCGCGAACAGGTTCGCCCCAGCCGGGCCCTGGAGGAGATAGGCATACCACATCCGGTGCGCCGTCTCGGCGTCGAACGCGTGATAGCGCCCGCCCGGCCCGAAGATATTGTAGCCGCCACCGGTCACCAGGCCCGCGACGCGGTCCGGCCTCGTGGCCGCGGCAATACAGGCGGCGCGCCCGCCCCAGTCGTAGCCGACGAGGATCGCGCCGCTCAGCCCCAGCGCCTCGATCAGGTCGATGAGGTCGGCACCCAACGCGGCCTGCTCGCCCGAGCGCGGCTGGTCCTCGCGCAGGAACCGCGTCGGGCCATAGCCGCGCAGGTAGGGCACGATCACCCGCAAGCCCTCCGAGGCCAGCGCCGGCGCCACTTCGTCATAGGCGCGCGGATCGTAGGGGAACCCATGCAGCAGCACCGCCGGCCGCCCCGCCGGATCGCCCCATTCCTCATAGGCGCAGTCCAGCATCGAAGTGCGCACCCGCCGCAGGCTCGCTCCGGCGGGCGTCGCCGCCCAGCTGTCCGCCCCCGCCATGGTCAGGCGGCGGCGCTCTGCGGCTCGGGACGGGGATCGGCCTGCTGTCCCCGCACCAGCTGCCCCGGCAACGCCCCCGTGGGCTCACCCTCGATCCGCACCGGCACGCCCGAGACGATCGTCGCGCAGTAGCCGATGCCCGGCTGGGCGAGCCGCTTGCCGTTCGCCGGCAGGTCGTAGCGCACGGTCGGGCGCGACACGCCGAGCCGGTCGAGGTCGATCACGTTGAGATCGGCCTTCAGCCCCTCGGCGATCAGCCCGCGGTCGGCCAGCCCCACGGCCAGCGCGCCGTCGCGGGTCAGCCGCTTGACGAGGAACGGCAGCGGCAGCTTCGGCCCGCGCGTGCGGTCCCGCGCCCAGTGGGCGATCGTCGTGGTCGGCGCCGAGGCGTCGCAGACTGCCGCCACGTGCGCCCCGCCGTCGGAGAGGCCGAGCACCGTCGCCGGGTGCCGCATCATCGTCTCCACCGCATTGAGGTCGCCGTCGGCGTAATTGACCATGGCGACGTAAACCATCGCCTTGCCCTCTTCCTCCAGCAGCAGGTCGTAGCACAGCTCGGCCGGAGCCCGACCCTCGCGGGCAGCCCGGGCTGCCACGCTGTTCGTCGGATCGGGCTCGTAGGTGGGCCGCGCGTCGAGCGGGAACATCATGCGCCAGTACTTGTCCCAGGGCTGGCTCAGCGGCGGCTCGGGCGCCTCGGCAAGGATCTTCGCCTTCATCGCCGGGTCACGCAGCAGCGCGATCTTCTCGGCCAGCGGCAGGTCCTTGTTCTGCCGGTAGCTCGGCTTGTCCATGAACGGGTTACGTGAAGTCTCGAAGCCCAGAGTCAGGCCGATCGGGCGGCCCATTACCTGGCCGAACATGTCGAGGCCGTCCTTGCGGGCTTCGACCAGGCGATCGAGCAGCCACTGCCATTGGTCAGGACGCGAGGGGGTCTGCAGGATCTGGGTGGTCAGCGGCCGCCCGGTCCGCTCCGCCACCCGCCGCAGCATGGCGAACTCGTCGTCGCGCTCGGCATAGTCGGAGATCACCTGCAGCCACCCCTCGGGCATGGCCGCGCCGATCTCGGTCAGCTCTTCCTCGGCCGAGCCGTAGGTCGGCGTCACCTCGCCCTTGAGCGTCTTGTGGTTGAGCGAGCGCGAGGTGCTGAAGCCGATCGCCCCCGCCGCGATGCCCTCGGCGGTCAACTGCGCCATGCGCGCGCGGTCCGCCTCGGTCGCCGCCTCATGCCGCGCCGCCCGCTCGCCCATCACATAGATGCGCAGGGCCGCATGGGGGACCTGCGCCACCACATCGAGGTCGAAGCTGCGGCCTTCGAGGAAATCGAGATATTCGGGAAAGGTCTCCCAGGTCCACGGCAGCCCCTCGGCCATGACCACCTCGGGGATGTCCTCGACCCCTTCCATCAGCGCGATCAGCATGTCACGCTGCTCGGGCTTGCACGGCGCGAAGCCCACGCCGCAATTGCCCATCACGATCGTGGTGACGCCGTTCTCCGAAGACGGATCGAGGTGCGACGACCAGGTCACCTGCCCGTCGTAGTGCGTGTGGATGTCGACGAACCCGGGCGTGACGATTCGTCCCGCCGCATCGATCTCGCGTTTGCCCGTGGCAAGATTGCTGCCTATCCTGGCGATCAGGCTGTCTTTCACCCCGATATCCGCGACATAGGGAGCCCCGCCGCTGCCGTCGATGATCTGTCCGTTGCGGACGACGAGGTCGTAGGCTGCTCGCTCCATGAGGCGGTTCTCTTTCTGCCAAATCCTTTAATCCCGGCACAATCTACCCCATTCGGCCATATCGTCCAACCGGTTGGACGTGGATTGCATTGGTCCGTCGCAGGCGTATCATCGCGGCTTGATCTGCAACAACGCGGGCCCGGCGCCGGGGTGCGAGGCAGGGCCCCGGCAAGACAGACAGCCGGCAAGACAGGCAAACGGAGTTGAGAGGAATGGCCGACTACGATCTGATCATCCGCGGCGGCACCATCGCCGACGGATCGGGCAGTCCCACCTTCGTCGGTGACGTTGCGGTCAAGGGTGGCAAGATCGCGGCAGTCGGCGAGGTCGCCGGCTCGGGCGCGGAAGAGATCGACGCCGGTGGCAAGGTCGTCACTCCCGGCTTCGTCGATGTCCACACCCATTATGACGGGCAGATCACCTGGGAACACACCCTGGCGCCGTCTTCCGGCCACGGGGTAACCACGGTCATCATGGGCAACTGCGGGGTCGGCTTCGCGCCCTGCCGCGCCGGCGATCAGGAAATGCTGGTCAAGCTGATGGAAGGCGTGGAAGACGTGCCGGAAGTCGTCATGGCCGAGGGCGTGCCGTGGAACTGGGAGAGCTTCCCCGACTATCTCAATGCGCTCGACCAGCGCCACGCCGATATCGACTTCGCCGCCCAGCTGCCGCACTCCCCCTTGCGGGTCTACGTGATGGGCGAGCGTGGAGCGGAGATGGAGCCGCCCACCGCCGCGGAACTCGCCGAGATGCGCCGCCTCACCGCCGAAGCCGTCAAGGCCGGCGCGATCGGCGTCAGCTCGTCGCGCTCGCTGTTCCACCGCTTCGTCGATGGCACCCCGGCGCCCAGCGTGCGCACTGCCGATGACGAGCTGCTGACCCTCGCCCAGGGCCTGGGCGACGCCGGGACCGGCGTGTTCCAGCTCATCGCCAACGACCAGGTCTCCGCCGCCGGCGAATTCGACCTGATGGAGCGGGTGGTCGAGACTTCGGGCCGTCCGCTGTCGTTCACGCTCGTCAACATGTCATCGCGGCGCGAGAACTGGCTGACATACCTCGAACGCCTGGCGCAGACCGAAAAGGCCGAGCCCCAGATCCGCGGCCAGTTCATGCCGCGGCCCGTCGGAATCCTCTTCGGGCTCGATCTCAGCCTCCATCCCTTCGCGCTGAACCCCAGCTATCGCCCGATCGCCAACTTGCCCCTGGCCGAAAAGGTCAAGGCCATGCGCGATCCCGAACTGCGGGCCCGCCTGCTGGCCGAAGAGCCCGACGATCCGAACACGGCCGCGGTCAACCAGATCAAGATGGGCCGTCAATACTACGTCCTCGGCGAGCCGGCGAATTACCGCCAGACGCCGGACCAGAGCCTCCAGGCCCAGGCCGAAGCCCGGGGCATTCCGCTCGACGAGCTGGTCTACGACACGCTGCTCGCCAACGAGGGCCGCACCATCCTCTATTCGGTGTCCACGCCCGATATCACCCGCAACATGGCCGAGGCCGCGCCGCTGTTCCACCGGCCGAACACCGTGGTCGGCCTTGCCGATGGCGGCGCGCACTATGGGATGGTCTGCGATTCCAGCTATCCCACCTACATCCTCGTCGACTGGGTGCGCGACGGCGCCGGTGGCGAGGCGCTCAGCCTCGAACTCGCGGTCAAGTCGATGACCCGCGACCCTGCCGAGCTGGTCGGCCTGCGCGATCGCGGCGTCATCGCCGTGGGCGCCAAGGCCGATCTCAACGTCATCGATCTCGACCGCCTGACGCTGCATCGCCCGGAAGTCGTCCGTGACCTTCCGGCCGAGGGACGCCGCATCATCCAGCGGGCCGACGGCTATGCCGCGACCATCGTCTCCGGCGTGGTCACCTACCGCAACGGCAAGGCGACCGGCGCCCTTCCCGGCCGGCTGGTGCGCGGACAGCGCGCCGGGTTCTGACCGGGCCCTAGCCGGCCGCCAGAATTGCGAGGGCGGCGTCGCGCATCATCGCGGCGATCTCGGCGTCGGGCATCGTCCCGATCAGGCCCACGGTCGGCACCTCCAGTTCGACCGGCACGCCCGCGGGGATCACCCGAAGGAGTTCCTGCAACGGAAGCGTCCCGGTGCCGGGAATCAGCCGTTGGGTGCGCGATTCGAATACCAGGGTCTCGAGATCGGAAGGATCCGGCCGCGGTCCCGCATCGCAGAGCTGGATGCTCGCGATCCGGGCCGGGTCCAGCCCGGCGACGTCCGCCACCCGGTCGCTCGCGCGATCGAGGTGCAGCGGATCGATGACCATGCCGATATCGCCGCGGCCCGTCTGGTCGATGATCCGAGAGGCCTGGGCCATGGTCTTCACGCCCATGTAGATCATGCTCTCGAGGCAGGTCCGGACCCCATAGGACGCGCTGAGCTCCGCCACCCTGCCGAGATTGTCCACCACCCGGCTCTCGACCCCATCAGGAGCGATCGCGATCAGGTTGCGCGCGCTCAGGCGGGCGCCGGTTTCCAGCACCCGCTCAAGCCCGGCCATGTCCACTTCGGCCTCGAGCTTCAGCACCTCGATGTCGCCGACATAGACCCCGGTTGCCGTCATCCGGGCAAGGGTCTCCGCCAGCAGCGGCGAGGCGCCGAACATCGGCAACTGGCGCTCATCGGGGGGATTGGCCGGGATCAACCTCAGCGAAACCCCTTGGTAGCCCGCTTCGGCCGCGGCCGAAATGAACTCCGGCGGGAGGAGGTGCGGCAGGGTCAGGTGACACAACACGAAGTCGCGTCCACCCGGGTTGGCTGGAAGATCTGACGTGCCCGGCATCCGTCCCTCCTTTTGCCGCGCGAACATACCCGCTGTTCGCGCGATTTCGAGGCGGCCCGGCACCTACCGGATATGGGGTAGTTGGGCGCGCCGATTGACAGGAGCCCGCGGCATGCCGGAGACCGCCACCTCGGCTTGCGCAGGGATCCCGCCCGATGACCTTCACCACGACCACCAGGGTGCGCATGGGCCATGTGGACCCGGCCGGAATGGTCTTCTACCCGCGCTATTTCGAGATGATCAACAACGCGGTGGAAGACTGGTTCGAGCAGGCGCTCGGCATGGACCTGGCAACCATGCACATGGTCCACCACTTCGGCGTTCCCACCGTCAAGCTCGATGTCACCTTCCTCGCGCCGAGCCGCGTGGGCGAGGATCTGACGATCAGCATCGTCCCCCTCGCCGTTGGCCGCAGCTCCTGCAACGTGAGGCTGGTGTTCTCCGGAGCAGGCGAAGACCGGCTGGTGGCCGACATGGTCATCGTCTGCATGGCAGTCGCGGAAAAAAAGGCGATGCCCTGGCCGGAAGACCTGCGTGGGAACCTGGCGGCGGGACTGGCTTCCGGCTGACCGGCAGCCGAACAGTCAGTCGTCGAAGACCAACTCGTGCATGTCGGTGACGAGCGCCGGCTTGTCGGACCCTTCCAGCTCCATCGTGCACCGGATCGTGGCGAACAGGGCGCCCTCGCGCCGCTCGGCGCTCGCCACATGGCCTCGCAGCCGCACCCGCTGGCCGGCCTGAACCGGCACGGGGAACCGCATCCGGTCGTAGCCATAGGACAGGGCCCGGCCCACCTCGTCATAGGTGATCAGCTCGTAGAGCAGCCCGGGGATCAGCGACAGTGTGAGCAAGCCATGCGCGATCGTCCGGCCGCCCGGCAGTTCGCGGCGGGCCCGCTCGGGGTCGGTGTGATACCAGATCGTGTCTCCGGTGGTCTCGGCGAACCGGTCGATCAGGTCCTGGTCGAGCGTGACCCAGCGGCCGGGTCCGAACTCGGTTCCGACCACATCGGCAAAGCCGAGCGGCGATTTGAGGTGCAGGACTGTTCCGGTCATTGGCGATCCTTGAAGCTTGCGGGCGAAGCCAGGCTATCAGCGATCGGCTCGCCTGTCAGACCGGAATCGAACGCCGTTCATCCGCCGGCCGGCTGCCCCTCCAGCCACCCGCGCGACCGGCGGAAAGCCGTGGCGGTCATGCCGGTCCGCGCGCGGAAGAAGCGGGCGAAGTAGCCCGGCTCGGCAAACCCCAGTTCCCCGGCGATCTGGCTGGCGCTCGCCGAGGTATAGGTCAGCAGCCGCAGGGCTTCGAGCAGGACCCGGTCGAGCACCACGTCGCCCGGGGCGCGGCCCAGTTCCTCGCGGCAGCAGCGGGTCAGGGTGACCGGCGTTGTGCCGAGTTCGTGGGCGTAGCGGGGGATCGGCCAGCGGTCGCGAAAGTGCAAGTCGACGAGGGCGCGGAAGCGGGCGACAAGGGTTGCGCGGGGGCTGGCGGGGCGCGGTGCGGGCCCCTCGGCGAGGGCCTCGGCGGACCAGGCGAGGAGCAGGGCGAGGCGGGCGGCGAGGCTGTCGTCGAGCGGGCCCGGACGCGGCGTGGCGAGATCCTCGGCGAGGTCGGCCAGAAGCCAGCCCAGCCGTGCGGCAAGGCCCCCGGACGGCGCCAGCTGGGTCCACCGCGACTGGCCGGAACGGGCGAGCGCGGCCCCGCGCACCCCGGAAATCCGCGGATCGCCGAGCAGGTCCGCGGCCAGCGAGAGCACCCAGCCCTCCGCCTGTTCGGTGAAGCGGAAGGCGTGGACGCAGCCGCTCGGCAAGAGCACCAGCGCCCCGGCGCCAAGGTCCACCCGCGCCCCGTCGCTCGCCAGTTCGCCCGCGCCTTCGGCCAGCAGCAGCACCTGGGCGATGCCGGGATGGGCGTGGGGCGAGATGGTCCAGCCGTGGAGGCGCGAGCGGCGCGAGATCGGCTCGATATGGACGAATTCCGGCGCGATAGCGCCATTGCCCTCCCCGAACAGGGCATAACGGGCGATCGGGCTGCGTGGACCTGGCTCCATGATCGAAAAGTACAATATTTTGCCGCCAAGGTGAATGGCCGGATCGTATTAGCAACGGCATTACAATGGCACTGCAACGACAGAGCACAAGCCGAGAGGCCAGAGAGAGGACAAGCGCCATGGGCTTCCGCTTCGATCCCTATTCGCCCGAGACCGACGCCAACCCCTTCCCCGCCTACCAGGTGCTGCGCGACGAGCACCCCTGCTTCTGGAGCGAGGAGGCCGGCATGTGGGTGCTCTCGCGCTACGACGACGTGCTCGCGGCGCTGAGCAACTGGAAGGTCTACTCCTCGGCCAAGGGCAACCTGATCGACGAATTCCCCGGCCGCGCGGGCGCGACACTGGGCAGCAGCGACCCGCCACGGCACGATCGCCTCCGCGCGCTGATCCAGTCGGCCATGACCAAGCGCGCGCTCGACCACGTGCTCGAGCCCGCCCGCGCCTCGGTCGCCGCCCACCTCGCCGAAATCCGCGAGAAGCTGTCCCGCGGCGAATGCTTCGACTTCGTCGGCGACTTCGGCTCGAAGGTCACGGTCGACCTGCTGTTCTACCTCTTCGCCCTGCCGCGCGAAGGGGCCGAGCAGGTGCGCGACAACGCCATGCTGATGGTCCAGACCGATCCGGTCACCCGCCAGAAGAGCGAGGCCCACCTCGCCGCCTTCCACTGGATGGCCGACTATGCCGAGAACCTCGTGCAGCAGCGGAAGAAGAACCCGGGCGAAGACCTGCTCTCCAACTTCATCACCGCCGAGATCGACGGCGAGAAGCTGCTCGACCGCGAGGTCCAGCTCACCGTCACCACCCTGATCATGGCCGGGATCGAGAGCCTGTCGGGCTTCATGGCCATGTTCGCGCTGAACCTGGCCGACCATCCCGAGGCCCGCCGCGCGCTGGTCGCCGATCCCGCGCTGATCCCCGATGCGATCGAGGAATCGCTGCGATTCAACACCTCGGCCCAGCGCTTCAAGCGCTGCGTCCAGGTCGATACCGAACTCCACGGCCAGACGATGAAGGCGGGCGATTTCGTCATGCTCGCCTATGGCTCGGCCAACCGGGATTTCCGGATGTTCCCCGATCCCGACCGCTACGACATCACCCGCAAGCCCAAGCGCCACCTCGGCTTCGGCGGCGGGGTCCACTCCTGCCTTGGCGCCATGCTGGCGCGGGTGGCCTGCCAGGTGGTCTTCGAGGAATTCCTGAAGGCGATCCCCGAGTTCACCCGGGTCGATGAAAGGCTGTCCTGGGTCCCCTCGTCGAACTTCCGCAGCCCCACCGTGCTGCGCCTGAAGGCCGGCTAGGCGGTCGCCGGAGCCAGGCCCAGCAGCTTCGCCGCGTTGTCCTTCATGATCAGGGGAAGGACGTCGTCGCGGAAGCCCACCTGGCGGGCGGCTTCCAGCCACTTGTCTGGGTGGATCAGGGGAAAGTCGCTGCCGAACAGCATCTTGTGACGCAGCTGGGTGTTCGCATAGAGGATGATCTGCGGCTGGAAATACTTGGGGCTCCAGCCCGACAGGTCGATGAACACATTGTCCTTGTGCAGCGCCATCGACAGGCTCTCGTCCACCCATGGCCATGACGGGTGGGCGAGGATGATCTTCATGTCGGGGAAGTCGACCGCCACGTCGTCGACCAGCATCGGCTGGCCCCACTTGAGCCGGATCCCGCCCCCGCCGCGCATGCCCGTCCCCATGCCGGAATGGCCGGTGTGGAAGATCGTGGGCAGGCCGTATTCGGCGATCACCTCGTAGATCGGATAGCCGACGCGGTCCGCCGGGTGGCAGTCCTGCATGATGTGGTGGAACTTGAAGCCGCGAACCCCGAAATTCTCGACGAGGTCGCGGGCCTCGCGCGCGCCGAGCTTGCCCTTGCGCGGGTCGATCGAGGCGAAGGGCAGGCAGATGTCCGCATTCTTCGCAGCGAACTCGGCGACTTCGTAGTTGGACACGCGCCGCGCCCCGAGGCCACTCTCGCAATCGACGGTGAAGAGGCAGAAGGCGATCTGCTGCTCGCGGTAGAGCTCGGCGATCTCGGGCAGCTTGGGCCGCTCGCGCGGGGCCTTGAAGTAGGCGCTGGCGGCATCGAAGAAGGCGCCCATCACCGGGTCTTCCGGGTCGTGGCACGACACTTCGGCGTGGACGTGGACGTCGATCGCGCGGATTGCGGAAAGGTCGATGGTCATGTCCAGTCCTCCGGCAGGGCGAAGACCTCGATCTCGACGTGGCTGGCAAGCTTGCGCCCGCGGCCGAGGAACTGCCGGCCGTTCAGCTCCGCATGCACCGCGCTCGCCGTGCGCAACCAGATCGACGACCAGAAGCCGCTCGCCGTAGCCCCACGCCGCCCGCGCGACTGCAGTTCGATCCGCGCGCCGTCGTCGAGTTCGAGCAGGTAACGTGCGGTGAGGTCGATCGTGCCGTCGGCCTGCAATTCCTGCCAGTCGGTCCCGCCCGGCAGCACCCGGCCCGTCAGTCCGCCCAGCACCCTACCCCCGGTGATCGCGATCAGCCGCACCGGCCCCATCGACTCCGGATCGAGCGCCTCGGGCCGCATGACCTCGACCTCCAGCCGAAAGTGCGGCGGCTGGCCGAACGGGATCATGCCGGCTCGGTTTCGCCGGCCACTCGCGAACCCGCCGGAATGATCGGCGGGGCGGCGTTGAGCGTGTCCTTGGCGAAGCCGGCGGCCTGCTGGTAGGCGAGCATGAACTGCGCGCGCTCCTGGGCCGGGATCACCGCGTCGATGTCGTCGAACTGGCCGCCGCAGCGGTCGTCGACCATGCGCAGCAGGCCGAACGGACCCGCCCCGCGGTTGCGCAGGGCAAGCTGGCCGACCGGGCCGCACAGCTCGGCATCGTAGGCGGCGAGCGCCTCGGCGGTCACGCCCTGGTCGAGCATGATCCGCCCGATCACGCGGCCGTCGATGATCGCCTGGGTCGCGCCGTTGGAGCCGGTCGGATACATCGCATGGGCCGCGTCGCCGATCAGCGCGACCGGGCCGTCGACCCAGGTCGGCAGCGGCTCGCGGTCGATCATCGGGTTCTCGTATGCGCAGTCCGACCGGGCGAGCAGGGCCGGGAGATCGAGCCAGTCGTAGACGAAGCCGTCGAACTCATGCGCGAACTCGGCCAGCTCCACCGGCCGGAACCAGCCGGACTTCTGCCAGTCGTGATCGGTGTCGAAGGTCTGCTCGGCGATCCAGTTGATGTCGGCGAGGCCCTGCTCGTCGGGATGCGAGATCGGATAGAGCACCACGCGGTGGCGATCGGTGCCGAGGCCGATGAACGAGGAGCCGGTGCGGATCGGCACGCCCTTGGCCGTGCCGCGCCACATGATCGTGCCGCCCCAGTGGATCGGCGGCTGGCCCGGGTGCATCTGGGCGCGGATCGACGAGTGGATCCCGTCGGCGCCGATCAGCAGTCGCCCGCGCACTTCCTTGGTGGCGCCCTCCTCCGTACGGATCAGCGCGGTGACGCCCCCGCCCGCTTCCTTGCGGTAGCCGGTGACCTTGTGGCCGAGCACCAGCGCGTCCGGCCCCAGCCGCTCGACCACCTTGCGCGCCAGCAGCAGGTGGAAGCGCCCGCGGTGAACCGCATATTGGTGCCACTTGTACCCGGCGAACTTGCCGCGCGGCTCGGCATAGATCTCCTTGCCGTTGAGGCCCACGAGCGCCCATTCGCGCGCTGGCAGGCCGCATTCGTCGAGCTCGTCCTCGCCGATGCCAAGCTCGCCCAGCTCGCGCACGGCATTGGGCTGGAGGTTGATGCCGACGCCCAGAGGGGCGAGTTCGCTCACCCCTTCATAGACCACGCAGGGCACGCCGATCTGGTGCAGCGTGAGCGCGAGGCTGAGCCCCGCGATGCCGCCACCGGCAATGATCACCCTGTCGTCAGCCGCGCTGCCGCCTGTCATCCGTCGTTCCCCTCTCTGAGCCCTGCGTCCGGCGACCATGGCGATGAGAATCAACAGGGAGCGCTAGCAGGCAATGCCCGCTATGCAAGCGGTTCCATTCGCCTCACTCGCAGCGCCCGCCACGCCGGCAGGGCCGCAGCATCGGCGGCGCGGTCCAGGCAATCGTCCCGGCGGGGCGAGCGGGCCAGGCGCCCTTGGCCAGTCGCGCTTCGAGCTGGTGCAGCGCAGTCAGCGCCGTCTCCACCCCCATCCCGCAGTGCCCGGCGGCATCGAGCCACAGCCCCTGCGTCATCCGGCGCGGCGCGGCATCGAGCCAGGCCTGCTGGAGCGAGGGCGAGGTCGCCCCGTCGCCGATCGCCTGGACAGAGAGCAGCGGCACCGCCGGACGGGCACTGGGCGTGTAATGCGCCATCATGTAGGCCACGGCCTTGGGCGCGGCGGCGATCCGCGGCGCGGCGGCAAGGCGCGCCAGGTCGTCGGAGAGGCTCAGCCCTGCCTGCCGATAGAGCGCCTCGACCATGGCGCTGCGCCCCGAGCGGGCGAGCTGGCGGCGATAGTCCACCCCCGTGTTCCACGAGAACACCCCGCCAGCCCGGCGCTCCTGATCGCCGCGCGGCAGGAACACGCCCGCCACGAAGCTGGCGGCAATCTCGTCCACCTGCGCGGCGTGGTCGCTCTCAGCCGGGCGCGGATGGTCGCGCCGGGTCCAGCCAGGAATGCCCGCGAGCACGCCCGCCAGCGCGACCCGGGCGCGGCCTTCGGGCGTCTTCATGGCCGCGTCGAGCGCCGCCTGCACCGCGCGGCCATTGGCCATGTCGTCCGCCACCCCGACCAGCGCGATGCCCGCATCCGGGGCCACCAGCGTGCGGAAGGCGAAGGCGCCGTCGAGCGCCATGTTCATCATCCCCACGGCCCCGCCGATCGACGGGCACAGGGCAATCCCGCCGGAAATCACCGGCTGGCGCTGCTCGGCGAGCGCCGTCGTCACCAGCCCGCCCATCGACTGCCCCCAACCGATCACCCGCTTGGGCGCGCCATAGGCCCGCGTGAAAGCGCCGACCACGCCGCGCTGGGCCGGCACGGCCTCGGCCAGCGCCCAGCCGCTCGCCCCGTAGTTCGAGGCGGCCAGGGCATAACCCTGATCCAGCAGCGCCTGCTTCCACGCCGCCGGAGCCAGTTCGGGATCGCCCGCCCTGGCCGAATAGCCCCGGCTCCACAGCAGGAGCGTGCCGTTCCAGTTCGCCGGCACCTCCGCCGCCCACTGCGCGCCGGAGGGCAGCTCGCCTGAGCTCGGCGCCGGAGGTGCGGGCGGAGCGGCTCCGGCCAGCGAGCCTGCGGCGGCGGCAAGAAGGATCATCCGGGAGAAACGAGCCATGGCTAGCCCCGCGTGCAGGTGAAACTGCCGGCAAGGCGCGTGTCGCCCCGCCCGTCCCAGCGCGCCTGCCCCGGCCAGGCGCAGAGCGCGCGCGTGAACCGGACCTGCCCCTGCTCCTCCCGCGTGGCGACGATCCGCTCCGGCGCGCGAGACTTCAGCACCCAGTCCTCCAGCGCGGAGAGCAGGTCGTGCCCGGCGTCGGCCTGCGGCGCATCTCCCCCGGCCCCGCCGAACAGGTCGGCCCCGGTCCCGCCACGGCAGTGATCCATCCCCGGCACCATGAACAGCCGGGCAAAGCGCGACAGGCGCGGGCCGAAGCGGCTCTCCAGCGCGCCCCAGTAGCCCAGCGTCGAGGTCGCCGAGACCAGCGGATCGTCCCAGCCCTGGTAAAGGATCAGCCGGCCGCGGCCCTGCACGAAGGGTTCCAGCGCGGGATCGCCGGCGTGGAGGTTCATCAGCCGGTCGATCGCCGGCAGGTCGCGGGCGAGGCTGAACTGGCGCGCATCCCAGTGCGGATCGCCGTGGACGCCATCGGCGAAGAGCACCGTGGCGAGATAGGACGGCCCCGGCGTGAACGGCTCGGGCAAGGGCGCGGGTGAGACCAGCGCCGTCGGCAGCAGCCCGTCGTCCAGCCGCTTGCCGGTCTCGTCCACCAGCGGGGCGGACAGCCGGCGCACGGCGGCGACCTGCGCCCCGCTCAGGCACTCGCCCGTCTCTCCCGGGCGGCAGAGCAGGCTCGCCGGATCGAAGTGGCAGGCGCGCGGATCGTTGACGACCCCGTCGGTCACCCCGTCGAGCGGATCGCACTGCCGGATCGCGCCGCGCCAGGCCACCTGCCAGGCGGATGGGGGCACGGCGGCGCCCCATTCGGAATGGCGCTGCATCTCCCACATGCGCCGCGCGCTCATTGCCGGGGTGTTCACGCCCGGCGCGCCGGCGATCACCCCGTCATAGTCGCGCGGGTAGCGCTGGACTTCGGTCAGCGCCTGCCGCCCCCCGCCCGAGCAGCCGACGAAGAAGGCATGGGCCGGCTGCGCGCCGTAGACCGCGCGCAGCATGGCCTTGGCCCGCACGGCCAGCAGGTGATGCGCGCGCTCGGCATAGTTGGCCGCGCGGTCGGGGCGGTGGAGCAGCCAGTGGGCTTCGCTGGCCTTGTGCCCGCTGTCGGTGCTTGCCCCGGCATAGCCGCGGGCGACGGCGCGGATCAGCTCACGGTAGTTGAAGGTCCCCGCCTGCCCGCCGACCCCGCCGGTCAGCAGCCGCCGGTTCCACGCGGCCTTTTCCGGCAGCCACAGCTCGAACCCGATCTCGCGCTCGATCGTGCCTTCCACCCGGCAGAAGTGCTGGGTCGGCGGCCCGGCTCCGGGGACAGGCGGGGTGAACGCGCGCCCGGGGCCGACCTCGGTCGTCCGCGCGATCCGCACGTCCTTGAGCGCGATCCGCCGCACCGGGTCGCAGGCGCCGGCATGGGCCGGGGCGCTCGCCGCCAGGGCAGCGGCGGCCGCCAGCAGCGCAGCCGCCAGCCGCCTCACGGGCGCGCGATGAGCGGGAGCGAGACCGACGAGGGGTGCGCCTTGTCGCTCAGCAGGGTGATCGCCTTGGGCTGGGCCTGCGGATCGCGCGCCCGCTCGCGCCAGTCGGAGCCGGTGAGGGTGAGCTGCAGGCGGTGCCCCTTGGCGAAGACCCACGAGGTCGGCATCACGTCGAACCGCAGCCGCACAGGCTCGCCGGGCTTCAGCGGCTGGGCATCCTCGGCGAAGGCGCGGTGCCACGGGTAGTTGCCCGGCAGGGTCCACGGCGCCTCGCCCTCCTTGCGCAGGCTGGCCTTGAGCCGCCCTTCGGTGATCACTCGGATCTTCCCGTCGGGCGCGATGTCCTCGACATAGAGGAACAGGTTCGCATCCGGCGCATCCGCGGCGATCCACAGGTCGGCCACCCCGCTGCCGGTATATTCGACCGGCTTGCCGAAGGGCCTCCCCGCGACCGACAGCCCCTGCCCCGCATTGTGGCACGGCTGCATCTTCGGCCCCTCGCCCGAATTCACGCAGGTGACGCCATAGTCGACCGCGAAATCCTGCTTCACCGGCAGACCGCTGAACGGCCCCTCGGCGAGGCCCCGGCGGGTGAAGGCGAAGCTGGTCTGCGTGGCCTCCGGCAGCGGCCAAATCTTGGTCGAGCGCCATTCGTTGGGGCCGACGACGAAATAGTGGATCGGGTCCTCGCGCTCGATCCCGGTGTCGATGTGCTTGAGGTAGCGGTCGAAGAACCGGTGCGCCTCCTCGACGAGGGCGAAGCCGTCGTTCTCGCAATGATACCAGTCGCCGATCAGGATGCGCGCGCCCGGGATGTTGGCCTGGGCGATCAGCCCCTGGTCACGCAGCTCGTCGCGCCAGCCGCCGACGACGTAGAGCGGCACCCCGCCCTGCAGGATCTGCGGCTTGTAGCTCGACGAACTGCCCTCGGCCCAGAAGGTGCTCTGCAACTGGGGCGAGAAGCTGTCGCGATAGGGCAACGCCTTCCACACCTCGAACAGCGGCACGCCGCGCTGGTGCTGCTCGGCGGCCTGGCGGAGCATGATCTTGTCGGGATCGGTGTCGACGGGCTTCACCGCCATATCCTGCGCGATCGTCCGCGTCGGGCCGGTGCCCCACTGCGCAAAGATCCCGCCGCGGCGCATGGCGTCGTACTTGTTCCAGGAGAAGCACCCGGCGAACACCGCCTTGAGATGCGGCGCGTTGACGGTCATCGCCTGGACCGCGGCATCGCCGGTGTTGGAGCAGCCGTACTGGCCCACGTTGCCGTCGGACCACGGCTGGCGCGCGAGCCACTCGATCAGCTCATAGGCATCATGCGCCTCGTTGCGGTCGTGATAGCCGCGCATCGTCCCGAACGACTGGCCGTTGCCGCGCCGCGCCACCTGGACCACGACATAGCCGTAGTCGGTCAGCCCCGGCATGGTGACGAAACCCGCCGCGCGCGAGCCGACGCCGTCCTGCGGCTGCTGGGTCGCGCTGAGCGAATGGTGCCAGATCACCGGGAAGCGCCCGTCGACCGGGTTGCCGTCCTTCGCCGGACGGGCGACGAGCACCGCGATCTTCGTCCCGTCGCGCAGCGGCACGTAGAACGAGCTGGCGACCTGCTCGGTATAGGTCTTCGACGGCTGGTAATGGCCGAAGCTGGAAGGAACGGCGGCGGGGGCCAGGCCCTCCGCCGCCGCAACCGTTTTCGTCTCCTGCGCCGCCGCCCCCGCGGCGAGCAAGCTCAACGCGAGGGCGGCCAGCGCAGTACGCATCAGAACGACTTGCGCACCGAGACCGCGAACAGCCGGCCGATCGGATCGGAGGCGGTGGCGTCATAGCCGCCGCTGCCATTGCCGCTAGGCGCGATGTTCACGTAGGGCGGCTTCTCGTTGAACGCGTTGCGCACCTCGAAGCCCAGCGTCATGCCCTTCTCGAAGAAGCCGGTCGCATTGCGATCGCCGATCCGGAAGCTGAGCGAGAGATCGACCGGGTTGTAGGCCCGCACCTGCTGCGCCGGCGTCACGAAGGTGTTGCGATAGCCGTTGACGTGGATCCACTGGACGCGGGCGGTGAGCGGGCCATGGTCCCAGGTCACCGAGCTGCGCATCTTGAACCGCAGCGGGTTGAAGATCGTGTTCAGCTTGTCGACCATCGGCGCGGTGGGGGCGACCGAAACCTTGTAGCTGGTGAGGTAGGTGCCGCCGACGACCAGCGCCAGGTGGTCGCCATTGCCCAGCGTGGTCTGGTAATCGGCGGTGAAGTCGATGCCCCTGGTGCGCGAGGCGCCAAGGTTCTGCCCACGACCGTCGACGAACAGCGTGACCCCGCTCGCCGCGCCCTGACCCGCCAGTGGCGGCGGCAGCGCGCCGGACACGCCGATGCCCTGATTGATGTAGTTCTGGACCTGCGTGGCGGCCGCGGTGCCTTGGTAGATGATGTTGGTGCCCGCGTAGAACGGCAGGTCGCCCAGGATCGCCAGGTTCGAGAGGTTGGCGATGACCTGGTTCTTGTAGTTCACGTCCCAGTAGGTCAGCCCGAAGTGGAGGCCGCGCATCGGCTCCAGGTCTGCGCCGATCGACCAGGTCGTGGCGGTTTCCGGCTTCAGGTTGAGGTTCTGGCCCGAGAGCGCCACGCCGGTGACCTGGCCGCCGCCCGGGTTGCTGTAGCTCTGGACGAACAGGTTATTCGAGTTGCCGTAGATCTCGGGGATCGTCGGCGCGCGGAACGAGGTGCCGTAGGAGCCGCGCAGCTTGAGCCCGTCGACCGGGGTCCAGTTCACGCCGAACTTCGGATTGGTCGTGCTGCCGACGTCGCTGTACTTGTCGCGACGGACCGCGGCGTTGACCTCGAGCTTGCGGAAGCCCGGGATGCCATTGTCCGCGCCGAAGATCGGCACGTAGAGCTCGGCATAGAACGAGTCCACCTTGCGGCCGAAGGTGCGGAACACCATCGGCGTGGTCGGCGCGCCGCGGGCCGAGCCGAGCGCGACGGTGAAGTCCTGCCGTTCGTAGCCGGCCGCCAGCTTCACCGGACCGCCCGGCAGGGTGAACAGGGTGCCGTTGAGCCGCGCCTCGTAGGTCTTCATCTTGCCGTTGGTCGGCGCGAAGAAGATCTGGTTGGCGAGCGTGGCGTAAAGCGCCGGGTTGGTGCGGCCGAGGCCATAGGGATCGAACGCGGTCGTCGGATCGCTGCTGGCCAGCGCCTTGTTCAGCGAACCCGTCGCCCCGGAGTCGAGCCCGTAGAGCGAGGTCGAATTGTCGTGGGTCTGGCCGTAGCCGGCGAGCGCCTCGAACTCGAAGTCATGCGGCAGCTTGACCGTCAGCTTCGGGGTGACCTGCCAGCTCTCGGCATATCCGTAGGAGTCGTTCGAGGGCAGTTCGCGGAACATGTAGTCGATCGTGTAGCTCGTGCCGGTGAAGCCGGCCGGGCGCACGAAGAAGGCGTTGGTCTGCGGCACGGTGATCGTCGCCGAGGAGATCGCCGTCTTGCGGTAGAACGAGCGCCGCGAATAGAACGCGTCGACCGAGAGCTTGACCGCGTCGCTGAACTCGAAGGTGCCGGTGCCGTTGACCGAATCGTACGACTGGCGCGGCATCAGGTCCTGGTTGGCGAGCAGTTCGCACTTGTTGCTGGTGCCGGCCACGAGGTTGCCCGCCGTGGCCTGGGTCACCCCGCCCGCGGGGATGGCATAGCTCACGCCGCCGGCCTTGATCGTGCCCGGATAGCAGCGGGTGGTGCGCCCGTCCGGCCCGCCGAAGGCGGTCTGGTCGCTGCGGAAGAACTCGCGGTTGTCGCCCGAGAGGTTGGTGCGCTCGACATGCTCGTAGGCGACCATGACCTGGCCGCGCTCGAACTTCTTGCCCAGCGCCGCGCCGAGGGTGATCTCGTGCAGGTCGCCCCGACCGGCAAAGCCCGACCGCGCGAAGACCTCGCCGCCGTCGAGGCTGCGGCGCGGGATCAGGTTGACCACGCCGGCCACCGCGTCCGACCCGTAGATCGCCGAGGCGCCGTCGGCCACCACTTCCACCCGCTCCACGCCCAGCGAAGGCAGGACCGAGGGATCGATCGAGCGGCTGTTATAGGTCACGCGATGCCCGTCGATCAGCACCAGGGTCGCATAGGGCCCGATGCCGCGCAGGTTGACCGAGTTGCCGTAGGTGATGTTGCCTGAGCCACCCGACTGCCCGCGCGAGTTCTCCGACACGCCGAGGTCGAAGTTCTGCGGGATCTCCTTGATCATGCGATCGACCGTGACCGCGCTCGACGATTCGATCTCCGCCCGGCCGAGCGAGATGACCGTCGAGCCGACCGGGGCCTCGCCGCGCACGCGGCTGCCAGTGACGACGATTTCCGATTGCGGCTCTTCAGCGGCGGCAGCGGGGGCGGCAGGCGTTTCCTGCGCCCAGGCCGCGACCGGCTGCGCCAGCGCGATCACCAGCGCCAGACCCGAAGTGTGCGACAGAACCGATTTCGTGAAAGCCATTTTCCTGCCTCCCGCCATGATGGCGATTCCTGAACCACGAGGCTGGAGGAGAGGCGGGAGCAGGCCCGCGCCGCTCCCTTCACACATCCGTCTCCAGCCATGCCGGCACGTGTTCCCGTGCCTCGATGAGAGCGCTTGCGCGCCTCTGCATTGATCAGGGTCTGAAGGTATTAGTGGAAAAAGTCAACTATCGATCATGATGACGGTTCACCGCCGGGTTTGGCGCGGCGATCCGGCCTCAGCCGTCGTCGCGGACGATCGCCTGGTACATCCGGTCAAGCACTTCGCTAAGCTGCTTGAGCTCTTCCGGCGTGAGCTGGTGCAGCGCGTCCGACTCGGTTTCGTCCATCAGGGCAAAGAGTTCGTCGAGCTTCGCCTGGCCCGCCGGGGTGATGTAGAGCGCGTGGCGGCGGCGGTCCTTGGGCGAGCGCCGCCGCTCCGCCCAGCCATAGCGCTCCATCTCGTCGACCATGGTCACGGTGACCGACTTGTCGAGGCCTACTTCCCGCGAAAGGTCGCTCTGCGACACGCCGGGATTGGCGCTGACGATGGCCAGCGAGGAGAACAGGCCCTGGCGCAGGCCCATCTCGGCGGTGATTGCCGAGAACCGGCGCGAGAGCTGGTTCTGCACCCGGCGCAGGCGAAAGCCGATGAAATCGCCGAGCCGCCCGAGATCGAGCGACCCCGGGCCGGGCGCGCCCACGGCGCCCTCGCCCTGGCTGCCCCGCGCCTCGCGCGCCCTGCCGTCCTTGCCTTCCGCCATGTCTCGCGTGATCCCCGCCAAGCCGTTCATGGAAAAATAGTTGAATTCTTCCACAATCTGTCTAGACCCTGCATTAGACGACCGAGAGCAAACCCTGTCAACCGTTTGCCCGGCCATTCGGGAAAGAGGTGTCATGCAGAGAGCGGCAGATCCCGGTCCGCCGGACGGGACCGATCAGGAACTGATGCCCGATCTCGAACCGGGCGCAGCGCATGGCCATGCCGCGGCGAAAGGCCCGCTTGCCACCATCGCCTATACCCTCGGCGGCATCGGCCTGCTCGGCGCGACCGCGGCCGATTCGCTGGCCGTGGCCGGGCGCCACACCGGCGTCCACCTGCTCGGCTCGATCGAACTGGTCCAGGCCTGCGTGGTCGCGCTCGGCGCCTCGGCCATGCTGATCGCCACGCTGACCGACAACCACGCCAGCGTCCACATCGTCACCGAACGGCTGAGCCGCCCCGCCGCCGCGCGCCTCGCCCGCGTCGCCGCCGCGCTCTCGGCGCTGACCTTCCTCGCGCTTGCCGCCGGCTCGATCTGGCTGGCCTCCGACCTGTGGCGCGGCTTCGAGCAGACCGAGCTGCTGCACATTCCGCTGCGCTGGCTGCGCGTGCTGTGGATCGCCTTCGCCCTCGTCATCGCCGGGCGCTTCGCGCTGAAGGCGCTGGGTCCCACCCGGACGGCGGAGGGCGCATGATGGCCCCCGAACTCGCCGGCCTGCTCGGCATCGTCCTGCTCCTCGCCCTGCTCGCCGGCGGCGTGCCCATCGGGGTCGGCCTGCTGCTGGTCGGCCTCGGCGGGATCGCCGTGATGATCTCGCCCGAGGCGGCGCTGATCAAGGGCGGGGTGGTCTCGTTCGAGGTCATCTCCAAGTACGAGCTGGGCGTGCTCCCGCTGTTCCTGCTGATGGCCCACATCTGCTTCGCCGCCGGCGCGAGCCGCGATTTCTTTGATGCCGCCGCCCGCTTCGTCGGCCACCGCCGCGGCGGCCTCGCCCTCGCCTCGATCGGCGGCTGCGCCGGGTTCGGCGCGATCAGCGGCTCGAGCCTCGCCACGGTCGCCACGATCTCCTCGGTCGCCCTGCCGGAAATGCGCAAGGCCGGCTACCACCCCGGCTTCGCCTCGGGCGCCCTCGCCGCGGGCGGCACCCTCGGCTCGCTCACGCCGCCGTCCGGCGCGCTGATCGTCTTCGGGATCATCGCCGAGCAGTCGATCGGCAAGCTCTTCGCCGCCGCCATCGTGCCCGGCGCGACCCAGGCGCTGTTCTACGTGGCGACGATCCTCGTCCTGTGCACGCTCAACCCGGCGCTCGGCCCGGCCACCGCCCGCGTGCCCTGGCGCGAGCGGCTCCCGGCCCTGCGCAAGGTCGCCGATATCCTCCTGCTGATCCTGTTCGTTATCGGCGGGCTGATGATCGGCTGGTTCACCCCCACCGAGGCCGCCTCGGTCGGCGTGGTCGGCGCCCTGGCCCTGCTGACCTTCCGCGGCGGCCTCTCGCTGCCCACCCTCGCCGACGCGATCCGCGCCACCCTGCGCACGGCGGGCATGATCTACGTGGTGATCATCGGCGCGCTGGTCTTCGCCACCTTCATCTCGGTCACCGGGATCACCGAGGCGCTCTCGGGCATGGTCACCCAGTTCCACGCCAGCCCGGTCGTGGCGATCCTCGCGATGACGCTGGTCCTGCTGCTGCTCGGCTCCTTCCTCGACGGCGTCGCGCTGATGCTGCTGACCACACCGATCTTCCTGCCGATCGCCCACCAGCTCGGCTACAGCCCGATCTGGTTCGGCATCTTCCTCGTCCGCACGATGGAGATCGGCTTCGTCCACCCGCCATTGGGGCTCAACATCTACGTGATCCAGGGCCTCGCCAAGGACCTCTCGCTCGGCACGATCTTCCGCGGGGTCATCCCCTTCCTCGTCGCCGACTTCCTGCACCTCGCGCTGCTGATCGCCTTCCCGGCGCTCACCCTGTGGCTGCCCGGACTCGTGGCGGGATGATGGCCATGCGCAAGCTCCTCCTCGCTCTGTTCACCTTGGCCCTCGCCGCCTGTGCCCCGCACAAGCCCGCGGCCGAATACACGCTGACCTACGCCAGCCCCTATCCGCCGACCCACCCCTTCTCCAAGGCGGACATCGACTGGATGAACTGGGTCGAGCAGGCCAGCCAGCACCGCATCGGCTTCCGCCCCTACTGGTCGGGCTCGCTGCTCTCGTCCGACATGTCGATGGAGGAGATCCGCCATGGCCTCGCCGACATCGGCCTGATCACCCCGATCTACACCCGCGGCGGCGCGCACATGCAGCGGGTCCAGGCGGGGTTCTACGGCGGGGTGAAGACCCTGCAGGACCAGGTCACCGTCTACGACTGCCTCGCCGCCCGCTTCCCGCAGCTCACCCACGAGACCGAAGGCCTGCGCGTGCTCGCGGTCCAGGGCGGCAACTTCCCCGGCCTGCTCACCCGCACGCGCCCCGTGCGCAGCCTCGCCGACCTGAAAGGCCTCCGCCTGCGCGCCCAGACCGACGCGATCGACGTGCTGCGCCAGCTCGGCGCCGATCCGGTCAACATGCCGATGGGCGAGGTCTACTCGGCCTTGGCCAAAGGCGTGATCGACGGCGTCGTCGCCCCGGCCGATACCATCAAGAGCCTGCACTTCGCCGAGGTCGCCCACCACTTCACCACCCTGCGCCTCAGCCGCGGCGCCTATCCGGCCCGGGCCATGTCCGAGCGCGCGTGGGACCGCCTCCCGCCCGACCTGCAGGCGCTGCTCGCCCGGTCCAAGCCGGTCTGGGAAGCCGCCCTCGCCAAGCAGATCCTCGCCGCCGAACAGGCGGGGATCGACTATGCCGCCGGCCACAAGGTCGAGATGATCCCGCTCCCCGCGGCCGAGCAGCAGCGCTTCGATGCGCTCTACAATGGCTTCGCCCTCACCCAGGCCCGCGATCTCGCGCGCTTCGGGCTCCAGGGCGAGCCCGTGTTCCACGAGGCCCAGCGTTTGATCGCCATGGGCCAACCGGCCTGCCCGTCCCCGGCTAGCGCCCCAGCATCCACAGGAGTTACCCCATGAGCAACGGCAGCGACCTCATGCACAGGCCGCTCGAAGGGCTGACGGTGATCGATCTCACCCGCGCCCTCGCCGGTCCCTATTGCACCATGCTGCTCGCCGGCCTCGGCGCGAAGGTGATCAAGGTGGAGGAGCCCAAGGGCGGCGACCTCGCCCGCGAGAACAGCCCCTACGTCGGCCGCGAAGGCGTCGTGGTCGAGCGCAAGCACGAAGACGACATCTCGATCTCCCACCTCACCCGCGCCCGCGGCAAGTATGGGGTCTCGCTCGACCTCAAGACCGAGGCGGGCCGCGAGGTGTTCTTCGACCTCGTCCGCCAGGCCGATGTCGTGGTCGAGAACTTCACCGCCGGCACGGCCGACCGCCTCGGCATCGGCTACCAGCCGTGCAAGGCGATCAACCCGCGCGTGGTCTATGCCTCGCTCTCCGGCTTCGGCGCGACCGACCGCGACGGCAAGGCAATGGACGTGATCATCCAGGCCCTGTCCGGCGCGATGTTCACCAGCGGCGAGCCCGGCCACCCGCCGGTCCGCATCGGCATCCCCATCGCCGACATGCTCGCCCCCGTGTTCACCGTGATCGGCATCCTCGCCGCGATCGAGCAGCGCCACACCACCGGCATCGGCCAGCACGTCGACGTCTCGATGCTCGGCGCGCTGACCTCCTTCGTCGCGATCGAGAACTGGTCGGCCATGGCCGCCGCGGGAATGCCCGCGCGCACCGGGCTTACCGTCCAGCGCTTGTCGCCCTTCGGCGTGTTCGAATGCGCCGACGGCTATGTCGCCGTGGTCGCCGTCCACGAGCCGCTGGCGCGCGGCCTCTTCGCCGCCATGGGCCAGCCCGAACTGTCGGAGGACCCGCGCTTCGCCAACCGCGACGCCCGCGTCGCCAACGCGACCGAGCTCGAAGCCCGGATCAACGCCTGGTCGCGGCAGCTGCCGATGGTCGAGGTCCTGCGCAAGCTCGAGGCGCAGAAGGTCCCCGTCGCCCCGGTGCGCCACCCCGAGGACGCCCTCGTCGATCCGCGCGTCGTCGCCCGGGCCGAGACCATGGCGGTCAAGCACCCGACCTACACCTCGGCGATCGACCTGCGCACCGCCGGCATCCCGATCCAGTTCTCCGGCGCGACCACCGGCTTCGACGAGGCCCTGCCGGTCCACATCGGCGAACACAACGCGATGATCCTCAAGGGCCTGCTCGGCTATGACGACGCCCGTCTGGAGGCCCTCGCCGCCGCCGGTGCGATCTGATGAGCCTTTCACTGCCCGATCTCGATGCCGAAGCCGAAGTCACCCGCGCCCTCGCCGCCGGGCGCAGGCCGCTGCGCACCCTCGGCCTCGACGCCCCGCGCGCCCGGCTGATCGCCGCCGGGTTCCAGCCGGTCCGCCTCGTCGCCCCGCGCCTCGCCGCCACCCCCCGCGCCGATGCGATCATGGGCGCGGCCGAAATGGGCCCGCGCGGCCGCCGCCTGCTCGAAGCCCTCGTCGCCCCCGCCCACCCCGATGTCCCCTTGCTGATCACCCAGGCCGACACCGACCAGAGCCAGATCTTCGCCGCCCTGCGCGAACTCGGCCGCCTCGGCGAACCGGTCCCCCGCCACGTCCACTTCTGCGACGTGCTCCACCTCCCCCGCGCCACTTCCGAGGCCTATACCGCGGCCCGCCTCGCCCAGCTCGATGACTGGCTGGTCTCGCTCGATGGCGTGCGGCCGACCGCCGAGAGCCTCGCCGCCGCCGAAGCCCTGCTCACCCAGCAGCGCGCCCTCCTCGCCCGCCTCGACGCGCTGCGCCTCGAAGGGCGCCTCTCCGGCAGCCTGTTCCTCGAAGCCGTCGCCGCCACGGCCGTCCTCGCGCCAGACGAAGCCAACGCCGCGCTCGCCAGCCTCCTCGAGAATCCCTCCCCCGCGGTCACCGGCCCCCGCGTCATTCTCAGCGGCACCGCCCAGGAAGGCCCCGAAGTGACCCGCGCCGTGGAAGCCGCCGGCGGCCGGATCGTCGCCGAAGCCCACGGCTGGGGCCTGCCTTGGGCGCAGGGCCAGGCCGTCCCCGCCCGCATCGCCTCGGCGCAGGAGACCGGCCAGTTCATCGCCGCCCTCGCCACCGAGCGGCAGGCCGACCTCGTCCTCCACCTCGTCCTCGACGGCGACGAAGCCGCCCCCTGGGACGAAGCCGCCATCCGCCGCGCCCTCCCCCAGGGCACCCGCATGGCCGCCCTCCGCTGCCCCTCGGTCCCCACTGCGGAACTTGCAACTCAACTCCGCAACCTCCTCACCCCCCCACCGTTCGTGTCGAGCGAAGTCGAGACACCGCCCACAACGCCAGCCCCCAAGCCCAAACCCAAACCCGCCCCCCGCGCCGCCGAAGGCCGCAGCCGCAAGTCGCTCGAATCCGTCGCCCGGCTCACCGCCTACAACCGCGAATGGTTCGCCTCGGTCCGCGAACAGGTCGCCCAGGGCGCGCCCTTCGCCGTGGTCAACGCCAATGCCCCGCAGGAAATCCTGCGCGCATTGGACGTGCCCTTCGTCGTCAACCAGTGGTGGGCCTCGATCGTCGCCGCCAAGCAGCAGAGCCGCCGCTACCAGGCGCTCCTGCGCGCGCACGACTATCCCGCCGATGTCGAGGCCTACAGCGCGCAAGGCCTCGCCGCCCTGTTCGACGACGACGCCGAGAACGCCCCCTGGGGCGGCCTGCCCAAGCCCGATTTCGTCCACGCCGTCGCCACCAGCGATCCCACCCCCAAGCTGTTCGAGCAATGGGCCGCGGAATCCGGTGCCGACTGCTACATCTACGAGCGCACCATCGATCCCCGGCCCGACCTGTTCTCCGACTGGTGGACCCAGCTCCCGGCGAACTGGGACACGGCGCTGGAAGACGAACGCGTCGACCTGATGCTCGCCGAAATCCGCGAGGTCATCGCCCGCGTCGAAGAGCGCACCGGCCGCACCTTCTCGCCGGAACGCTTCGCCGAGGTCATGGCCCTGGTGAACGAGCAGGAGGAATACTACCGCCAGACCCGCGACCTCGTCGCCCGCACCGTCCCCGCGCCGATCGGCGTGGTCGATTCGATGCCGGCGACCATGGTCCCGCAGTGGCACCGCGGCACCGAATGGGCGCGCGATGCCGCCAGGGATTTCTACGAGGAGGTCAAGGCCCGGGTCGATGCCGGCCTCGCGGCCTGCCCGAACGAGCGCATCCGCCTGATGTGGGTCGGCCGCGGGCTGTGGAGCGAGATGGGCTTCTACCAGAAGTGGGAGGAGAGCCACGGCGCGGTCTTCGTCTGGTCGATGTACCTCGCCCTCGCGGCGGACGGCTACATCCGCGACCTCTCCGGCGGCCGCGATCCGCTGCGCGCGCTCGCCAGCCGCGTGATCTGCATGGGCGACGAACTGCGCATGCCCACCTGGGCCGGCCCCTGGCACGTCCACGAGGCGAACACCCACCGCGTCGACGGCGTGGTCGCCCTGCAGGATGCCGATCCCTTCGTCATCCGCGCCCTGCGCGCCGCGGGCTACCCCGTGCTCGAACTCACCGCCGACAACTTCAATCGCGAGAGCGAGGACGGCGCGGCGATCGAAGCGACGATCACCGCCTTCATCGAAGGCCCGGCCCGCGACCGCTCGGAAGAACGCCATGCCCGGTCCTGACACCCCGGCACTCGACGGCCTGAAAGTGGTCGATTTCTCGCGCTTCCTCCCCGGCGCCTATGCCTCGTGGGTCGCGGCCGACATGGGCGCCGAGGTGATCCGCATCGAGCACCCGCGCGAACTCGCCAAGCAGCAGGCCATGCTCGGCAAGAGCGCCGACCCGGCGAAAGCCGCGCGCCAGCGCGCGCGCCCGTCCTACACCCGCAACAAGCGCAGCCTCGCGATCAACCCGGGCCACCCCGCCGCCCGTCCGGTCCTCGAAGCCCTCATCGCCAAGGCCGACGTCATGATCGAGGACTACCGCCCCGGCGTCATGGCCGCGATGGGCTATGGTGCCGAGGCCATGCGCGCGCTCAACCCGCGCCTCGTCTATCTCTCCGTCTCCTTCGCCGGGCAGACCGGCCCGCTCGCCGGCCAGGCCGGGCATGACCCGCTCGCCATCGCGCTCGCCGGAGCCCTGTCGCGGCTCAACGGCCTGCCCGAGCCCTCGCTCCCCGGCCTGCAGGTCGCCGACGTGCTGACCGGCGCCCACGCCACCATCGCCATGCTCCTCGCCCTCCAGGCGCGCGAGCGCACCGGCCTCGGCCAGCAGGCCGACGTGTCGATGGCCGATGCCTGCCTGCCGCTCCAGCTCGTCTCGATGGGTCGCTTCGACAACTTGGACGACATGCCGCCTCCCGGCACCTGGCACCCCAAGGGCGGCGTCTGGCGCTGCGCCGATGGCGGCTGGCTGTGCACCACCGACATGGAACCGGCCTACTGGGCCCGCTTCTGCACGGCGGTGGGCAAGCCCGAGCTAATCGCGCTCCAGCACGATACCGCCGCCCACCCGGCAATCCATGCCGAACTCCAGGCCCTGTTCCTCACCCGCCCGCGCGACGAATGGCACGCCCTCCTCGCGGCGGCCGAGACCCAGGTCATGCCGGTCTACAGTGCCGAGGAAGCCCTCGCCCACCCGCACCATGTCGAGCGCGGCCGGGTCCAGCAGGTGCCGCTCGAAGGGCAGGAGCCGGTCCGCCAGCTCGCCCTGCCCTTCCTGTTCTCCGACAGCCAGCCCGTCCCGCCCCGCGCCGCCGCAGCGCCGGGTGCGGAGAGCGCCGCGATCCTCGCCGAACTCGGCTTCGACATGGCCGCGCTGGAAGCCGCCGGCGCCTTCTCCGCCGAACGGACCCCATCATGACTCAGGCCCTCGACGGCATCCGCGTCCTCGATTTCACCCACGCCATCGCCGGCCCCACGGCCACGCAGATGTTCCAGCAGCTCGGGGCCGAGGTCATCAAGATCGAGCCGCCGGAAAAGGGCGACGACTTCCGCCACTACACCGAACACGCGGGCCTGCCCGCCATGTCGGTCCCCTTCGCCGCGGCCAACTTCGGCAAGCGCTCGGTCACGCTCAACCTCAAGTCGCCCGAAGGCGTCGCCCTCGCGCTCGATCTTGCCCGCACCGCCGATGTCGTGGTCGAGAACTACCGCCCCGGCGTCCTCGCCCGCCTCGGCCTCGGCTGGGAGGCGATCCGCGCCGCCAATCCCCGCGCGATCCTGCTCTCGCTCAGCGGCTTCGGCCAGACCGGCCCGATGCGCGACTGGGGCGCCTACGATCACATCGCCCAGGCCGTCTCCGGCATGGCCATGATGAACGCGCGCGAGGACGGTCCGCTCAAGATCGGCATCCCCGTGGTCGACAGCTTCACCGGCTACCTCGGCGTGATCGCCGTCCTCGCCGCCCTCCGCAAGCGCGAGGCCACCGGCAGCGGCGAGTGGATCGACGTCGCCATGCTCGATGCGGCGATGAAGCTGATGGGGGCCACGGCGAGCGTCTGGGACTATACCGGCCAGATCCCCAAGGGCACCGGCAACCGCGGCTACCGCCTCGTCGCCACGGCCGAATATTACCCCTGCGGCAAGGGCTGGATCGCGCTCGGCGCCAACCACCAGCACCAGATCGAAGCCATGTTCGCCGCCTTCGGCCATCCCGAAGTGCTCCGCGATCCGCGCTTCGCCGATCACAAGGCCCGCGTCGAGAATTACGAAGCCCTGCGCGCCTGGCTGGTCGACTATCTCGCCACCCAGGACGCCGAGGAGCTCGAGACCCGGCTCACCGCCGCCAACGTCCCCGCCGCCATGCTGCGCGACATCGGCCAGATCATGCAGCACCCCCAGGTCGCCGCGCGCGGCCTCGCGCAAGAAGCCGCCCTCCCCGGCCACGACCGCCCGCTCGCCGTGCTCGGCCCCGGCTTCCCCACCGAAACCCCCGCCGAGCCGCCCCGCGTCCCCACCCTCGGGGAGGACACCGACGCGGTACTCGGCGAACTCGGCCTCTCGCCCGAGCGCATCGCCCAGCTGCGCGCCGCCAGGGCGATCTGACCATGGCCGCCAGCGAAATCCTCCTGCTCGGCGACCTCATCCTCGACGTGCCCGAGCCCGACCACTGGCTCTCCGGCCTCGCCCCCCGCCTGCGCGAGGCCGATCTCGCCATCGGCCACCTCGAAGTCCCCTACACCACCAGCCTCGAGGAGCGTCCGGGCGACGTCCCGGCCCCCGGCGCCGACCCGACCCACCTCGACGCCCTCGCCCGCGCCGGGATCGGCGCCGTGTCGATGGCCGGCAACCACATGATGGATTGCGGCGTCTCCGGCCTCGTCGAAACCCTCGCCGGGCTCGACCGCAACGGCATCGCCCACGCCGGCGCCGGCCTGACCCTCGCCGCAGCCCGCGCCCCCGCGCTGATCCCCTGCGGCGCCCGCACCATCGCCCTGCTCAGCTACAACTGCGTCGGCCCGGAACTGTCATGGGCGGGCGAGGCCGAACCGGGCTGCGCCTACGTCCGCATCACCCCGGAAGACGGCTCCGCCAGCCGCCCCCAGGCCGATCTCGTCCACATCGATCCGGCCTCGCAAGCCGCCATGGCGGCCGACATCCGCGCCGCTCGGAAATCCGCCGACCTGGTGATCGTCGCCCTGCACAAGGGCGTCACTCACCGCCCCGCCCACCTCGCGCCCTATGAGCGCCCGCTCGCCGCCGCGGCGATTGCCGCCGGGGCCGACGTGGTCGTCGGCCACCACGCCCATATCGCGCAGGGGATCGAACTGGTCGGCGGCAAGCCGGTCTATCACGGCCTCGGCAACGGCTGCGTCGTCACCCACGCCCTCGCCCCGGCGCAGGACCACCCCGCCCGCGCCGAATGGGCCGAACGCCGCAAGAGCCTGTTCGGCTTCGAGCCCGACCCGGCCTACCCCCTCGCCCCCTTCCACCCCGAAGCCGTCAACGGCATGATCGCCCGGCTCGAATGGCACGAGGACGGCCGGATCGTCCCCGGCCTGATCCCGCTGTGGTTCGAACCGCCCGGCCGGCCCGTGCTGGCCGGAGCGCAGTCTGACGAGATCGCATCCTACGTCGTCGGAATTGGCCCCAAAGCCGGACTGCCGCCGATTGCTGTGGAACCCGACGGCCAGAATTTCCGCATCACCGGCTAAGCGCCCCGCTGCCAAGGACGCGCTACAGACTCCCCTCCCGCAGGCGGGAGGGGGCGGGGGTGGGCAAGCAACCTCACCCCAACCGCAACGGCACCGAAATCGCCCCAATCTCGGGCCACCGCGCGGGCGCAATCGGCCCATCCACCGCGAACCGCGTAGTCGCCGCCAACAGCTCGTCCAACATCACCTGCAGCTCCAGCCGCCCCAGGTGGATCCCCGGGCAATTATGCGGCCCCCGCCCGAAAGCCAGGTGCTCGGCGATGTTCGGCCGGTCGAGCACGAACTCCTCCGCCCGCTCGAACACCGCCTCATCCCGATTGGCCGAAGCGTAGACCAGCGCGATCGCCTCGCCCGCCGGCACAGTCCGCCCGCCGAACTCCACGTCATGCACCGCCGTCCGGGCAAACCCGCGATAAGGCGTGTAAAGCCGCAGGAACTCCTCCACCGCCGCCGGCACCTTGCTGCGATCCGCGCGCAGCTCGTCCTGCAGCGCCTGGTCGCGCGAAAGGTGGACCGCCATCGAGCCCATCAGCACCGTCGGCGCGACGATGCCGACCACCAGCACCTGCCGCACCATGCCGACGATCAGCTCCTCGGGCAGCGGCTCGCCGCCATACCGCGCGGCCAGCAGCGCGGCGGTCACGTCCTCGGCCGGATCGAACGGCTCGGCCTTGCGGCTGGCGATCAGCTCGCGCGCCATTTCGTAGAGCCTCAGGCTGGTCGCCTTCATCTGCTCGGGCTGGTTGAGGTTCACCGCCAGGATGAAGGCGCGCCCGGCCTTGTGCAGCGGCTCGACCCAGTGCTGCGGAACGTTCATCCACTCGCCGAAGACCTGCACCGGCAGGTAGCTCGCATAGTCCGCGCAGATATCGCCGTGCCCCTGCGCCACCAGCGGCGCCAGCAGGTCGCGCGCGCATTGCCGGGCATAGGCCTCGAACCGCTTGACCCGCTCGGGCGAGAGCAGCGGGTTGATCGTGCGGCGGTAGGGCGTGTGCTCGGGCGGATCGAGGTGCAGCGGGGGGCGGCGGCCGGTGAAGGCCACCTTTGGTACCACGTTCTGGACCGAGGTCACGAAGGTCTCCGGCTCGCTCGCCGCGCGCTTGACGTCGGCGTAGCGCGTCAGCGCCCAGAACCCGCCGAGCCCGTCGGCATGGGCCACCGGGCATTCGCGACGCAGCCGTGCGAACAGGGCATGGGCGCTGTCGAAATCCTCAGGCAGATCAGGATCGAAATCCGGGGTAAACTGCGTCATCAGCCCGGGGAATAGGTATCGACGCGCAAGCATGCAAGCGCTATCATCGGCAGACAGGAACGGGAGAGACGGTTTGCAGGCGGCTATCGACGAGGTCATCGGGCGCAAGGTGCTGCGCCGCCTGGTGCTGCCCTGCGGACTGTTCACCCTGATGGGTTCGATCGACCGCACCAACGTCGGCTTCGCCGCGCTCCAGATGAACGCCGATCTCGGCCTCTCGGCCACGCAATACGGCTTCGGCGCGGGCGTCCTGTTCGTCGGCTATGTCCTCGCCAAGTACCCCAGCGTCCTGCTTTACGAGACCATCGGCTTCCGCCGCTGGCTCGCCGCGATCACCTTCGCCTGGGGCCTCGCCGCCTGCGCCCTCGCCCTGGTGCAGACCCAGGGCCAGCTCTATGCCCTGCGCATTCTGATCGGCTTTGCCGAGGGCGGCCTGTCCTCAGGGCTCATGCTCTACCTCGGCCACTGGGCGCCCGAGCGCTGGCGGGCGACGATCCTTGCCCTCCCGATCATGTCGATCAACATCGCCCAGGTCATCGGCGCACCGGTCTCCGGCTGGCTGCTCGACGTGACCAATCCGCTCGGCATCGCCGGCTGGCGCTTCATGTTCCTTGCCGAGGCGGTCCCGGCCCTCGTCATCGCGGTCTTCGCGCTGTTCTACTACCCCGACACCCCCGCCGAGGCCCGCTGGCTCGACGATGCCGAGCGCCGCTGGCTGACCGACAACGTCCATGCCGAGGAACGCCGCCGCCCCGAGCTCCCGCGCGAAGGCCGCTGGGACGCGCTGCGCAGCCCGGCCGGCTGGCTCTGCTCGCTGATCTGGTTCTGCATCCTCGCCAGCAATTACGGTGTGATGTTCTGGCTGCCGACCATTGTGAAGGGCATGTCCGGCCTGACCGCGACCGAGACCGGCTTCATCGTCGCCCTCCCCAACGCCGCCAGCGCCGTCGGCCTCCTCCTCAACGCCCGCCATTCCGACCGCACCGGCGAGCGGCTGCTGCACATCGCCGTGCCCGCGCTGGTCGGCGGCTTCGGCCTGCTCGCCGCCTACCTGCTCGGCCCCGGCCTGCCGGGGCTCGCCATGCTGGTCCTCGGCGGCGCCTGCACCGGCTGCACCGTCGCTGCCTTCTGGGCCATCCCCACCCGCGTGCTCGAGCCCCGCGCCATGGCCATGGGCGTGGTCATGATCAACATGCTCGGCTCCTTCGCCGGGGCGATCGTCCCCCCCGCCATGGGCTTCCTCAAGCAGACCACCGGCTCGTTCCTCCCGCCGACCCTGCTGCTCACCGGGATCGGCGTGGCCTGCGCCTTGCTCTGCCTCGCCACCCGCCCGCGGATGCCTGCTGCGTGACAGCCGCGCGAACGACGATCCTCGTCCTCGCCGCCATCGCCGCGCTCGGCTCGCTGGCGACGCAATTGCTCGTGCCCGCCCTGCCCCTGCTCGCGCGCGATCTCCACAGCAATGCCGGCGACATCCAGCTGGTGATCGGCGTCTTCCTCGTCGGCCTCGGCGGCGGCCAGCTGGTGGTCGGCCCCCTCGCCGACCGCTGGGGTCGCGCCCCCGTCCTGCTCGGCGGCCTGTCGCTCTACGTTCTCGGCAGCGCCATCGCCGGCCTCGCCCCCAGCCTGCCGGTCCTGCTCGCGGCGCGGCTGCTCCAGGCGCTGGGCGGATCGGCCGGCGTGGTGACGACCCGCGTCCTCGTCGGCGATCTCTTCCCGCCCGAGGACGTCCCCGCCCGCCAGGCGACGCTGATGGGCGTGATCCTGATCTCGCCCGCGCTCGCGCCGGTAGTCGGCGGGGCCCTGGCTGACCTGCTCGGCTGGCGCGCCGTCTTCGCGCTGCTCGCCCTCACCGGCACGGTCATCGCCCTGCTCGCCGCCCGCGCCCTGCCCAAGGGCCGCCGCCGCCCCGCCGATGCGCCCCCGACCGCCCTCGCCGCCGGCTACGCCCGGGTCCTCGCCAACCCCCGCTTCGGCGCCCCGGCTCTCGCCGTCGCGGCAGGCTCCTGCGGCCTCTACATGTACCTCGGCAGCGCCCCCTTCCTCCTCGCCGGGCGCTACGGCCTCGCCCCGCGCGAGGTCGGCCTCTGCCTGATGCTCACCGCCGCGGCCTCGATCGCCGGCACCTTCCTCGTCGCGCGGATCGAGCGGCGCGGCGATGCGCAGTTCACCGGCATGACCATCCACTTCGCCGGCGGCACCACCATGCTCGTCCTCGCCCTCGCCGGGCTGACCGGCATCGCCGCCTTCATGGGGCCGACCCTGCTGCTCGGCCTCGGCGCGGGGATCGCCGGGCCGGCGGGGATCGCCCGCGTCGTCCGCTCCGAGCCGGACCTTGCCGGAACCGCCACCAGCCTCGCCGGCGCCCTCCAGATGCTCTCCAGCGCGCTCGGCGCCTGGACCCTAGGCCGCTTCGCCCCCGTCGATGCCACGCGCCTCGGCCTGGCCGAAGTGCTGGTCGGCGGCCTCGGCTGCCTCGCCGCCGGCTGGCTTTGGCACCGCCAGCGCCAGCCCGCCGAAAGTCTCGCATGACCCATCCGTTCACCCTGGCCGCACGCGCCGTCGCCCTCGTCGCCACAGCCGCCATCGCCATGGCCGCGCACAAGCCGGAGCCGCGCTGGTGGTCGCCGGGCGAAGGCCGCGTCTTCCCCGCCGTGCTCGACTACCGCAACGACGCCGGCACCTACCGCATCCTCCTCACGGGCGGCCCGATGCCGACGAAGGGCCACCCCTTCTTCGAACCGGTCGGCAGCAACGGCCGCGCCTGCGTCACCTGCCACCAGCCCGCCGACGGCATGAGCCTCTCCGCCGCCTCGGCCGCCAAACGCTGGGACGAAACCGGCGGCAAGGACCCGCTCTTCGCCGCCACCGACGGCTCCAACTGCCCCACCCTCCCGCAGGACCGGCGCGAGAGCCACTCGCTGCTGATCGAACGCGGCCTCTTCCGCATCCAGCGCTCCTGGCCCGCCAGCGAATGGAACGGCCGCAAGATCACCCCCGATTTCACCATCGAGGTCGTGCGCGATCCCAACGGCTGCAATTCCGCCCCCGGCTATGGCCCCAAGGCGGGCAACATCAGCGTCTATCGCCGCCCGCGCCCGGTCTCCAACTTCAAGTACTTGCTCGCGGTCGGCTTCAACTTCGATCCCAAGCAGGGCATGGTCCTGCCGCGCGATCCCGACGGCAACGGCCTCCAGTCGGGTAACCTCATGGCCGACAACCGCGCCGCCAACCTGCGCCTGCAGATGGAAGACGCCTCGGGCGCCCACCTCCAGATCCTGCGCCATCTCAGCAAGGCCCAGATCACCCGGATCACCGATTTCGAGATGCGGCTCTACAGCGCGCAAGCGGAAAGCAGGCAAGCCGGTGCGCTAGACAGCGCGGGCGCCGAAGGTGGCCCCGCCAAGCTGCGCGACAGCCAGCCCGGCGCCTTGGGCTCGATGGGCAAGCCCGTCTGGAGCGAATTCGCCGCCTGGGAGAACATCCCCCCCGCCGAAGCCGCCAGGCTCACTCCCGAACAGCTCGCCTTCCGCAAGTCCGTCGCGCGCGGCGCCCGCGTGTTCCGAGACCGCACCTTCCTCATCAGCGACAGCTCGGGGATCAACGCGCCGATCGGCTTCGGCAACCCGGTGCGCAATTCCTGCGTGTTCTGCCACAACATGAGCCAGATGGGGAACGACGTCGCCCCCGGCCAGGTCGATCTCGGCACGACCACCCTGCCCTATGCCGATCCCTGGCCCGACCTGCCGCTGTTCCGCATCACCTGCCTCAAGCGCCCGCACCCGTTCTACGGGCGCGTGATCTACACCTACGACCCCGGCTTCGCCCTCACCACCGGCCGCTGCGCCGATGTCGGCAAGATCACCCTCCAGTCAATGCGCGGCCTCGCCGCCCGCGCGCCCTATTTCTCCAATGGCCTCGCCAAGGACCTGCGGGGCGTGGTCGACTACTACGACCGCCGCTACGACATCGGCTATACCGAGCAGGACAAGCAGGACCTCGTGAACCTGATGAGCGTGCTGTGAAAAAGTCCCTCGCCCTCCTCGCCCTCATCCTGCCGGTCTCCGCCCAGGCCGCCGCGCAGACCAGCGACCTCGTCCGCTTCGTCTCCTGCCCGGTCTACCGCGACACCGACTCCGGCCGGAAAAGCGGCTGCTGGCTCGCCGACGACCGCGAAAGCGGCGCGCGCTACGACGTCAGCCTCTCGCCCTACAAGCCCGACTGGAACCACGCCACGCTGGTCGAAGGCCGCGTGGCCGCCGCGCCGCCCACCGCCTGCGGGTCAACAGTGCTCGACCCCGTCCGCACCTCGGTCCTCGAAGCCCCCTGCCCGCGCCACATGCTGCCGGCGGAAGGCTATGCCGGCCGCAAGTTCGTCCTCCCCCCGCGCAACATCACCCCCAACGCCGTCCCCCGCAAAGTGGTCGCCGGCCCCTTCGCCGCGCGGACCTTCGCGGTCTTCTTCGAGTTCGACCGCAGCTTCCTCGTCTACCAGTACGGCGACTACCTGCTCGAACAGGCGGCAAACTGGCTGGAAGCCGCCAAGCCCAAACGGATCGTCGTCACCGGCTACGCCGCCACCCGCCCCGAGACCGTCTCCGGCCAGGTCCTCGCCGAACACCCCGACATCGCCGCGGAACGCGCCGAAACCATCGCCGAAAGCCTGCGCCGCCTCCTGCCCGAGGCCACGATCGAAACGGCGACCGCGCTCGACGCCGAGGTGACGGACCTCCCCGACGCCGACGGCATCCCCGGCCAGTCGCAACGCCGAGTAGAAATCCGCGCGGAGTTCTGAGTGGGTCCTGCTGAACCCGATCTCCCCTCCCCGCGGGGAGGGGCTGGGGGAGGGGGTTCGACGCCCGAGACGGCAGCCCTAACCGAACAACGCCCCCACATCCCCGCAGCTCTCCACGGCAAGGATCGCCCCCGCCAACTCCGCCGCCGCGCCCTCGCCAAGCGGCACCGCCGCCCGCCCCGCGCAATCCACGAACTTCGCCACCAGCCGCGCCTCATCCAGCGGCCGATCCGGACAACCCAGCGCATCCCGCGTCTCGGCCGAGAACTCCCGCCCATCCTTCAGCCGGATCGCCAAGGCCCCACCCGACCCCCGCCGCCAGTCCACCGCCCCCGCCGCCTCCGCGCGAACCCGCGCCGCCAGCTCCAACACCTCCGCATCCCCCAGCGCCGCCTCGCCCAGCGTATCCAGCGTCACCCGCCCGCGCACCAGCGCCAGCGCCGTACAAAACGGAACCGAGAACTTCGCGTCGATCAGCGTCGCCGGCGCCTGCTTGCGGGCGAGCGGCTCCACCAGCATCGCCTGCACCGCATCGACCCGGCAGACCACCTCGGCGACATCCTCCGCCGCAAAGCCATGCCGTCCCCGCAGCTCCAGCGCGAGTTCGATGAACGGGTGCGTCCCCCGACAGCTAGGCCAGGGCTTGAAGGTCAGCCGCTCGATCCAGAACGGTGCGGCCAGCGGCGCCTCCAGCACCTCGGCCCGCATTAGCCCGCCGGCATAGAGCGCATAGAACCCGCCCGGCCCCTCCAGCGGCTGCTCGAACCCGGCCACCCCGGCGCGGGCGAGCAGGGCCGCCATCACCGCCGCCTGCGCCGGAAAGGCCTCGCGCACGGCGCGGATCACGGTCCCCGGCGAATGCTTGATCTCGCCCGGCATGGTCACCTGGCACAAGGCCAGCGACAGCGCATCGCGAATGCCCCTTGCATCCAGCCCCAGCAGCTTGGCCGCCCCCACCGCCGCCCCCAGCCCGGCGACGATCGGCGGCGGATACCAGTGGCCCAGCTCCATGTCCTGCCCGCAGGCGAGCCCCAGCCGGCAGGCTACCTCGCACCCCGCCACCAGCGCCGTCAGCAAGCGCTCGCCGCTGACCGGGCCACCCATCGCCGCCCGGTCCTGCGCCAGGGCCAGCAGCGCCGGGACAAGGCTGGCGTTGGGGTGGCCGGGGCGCAGGTCGAAGGCATCCTCGTAGTCGAGCGCATGGGCCATGGCCCCGTTTGCCAGCGCCGCCATGGCCGCAGCCGCGCGCCGTCCCGTGCCGAGAATGGCGCTCGGTCCCGGCGCCCCGGCAGCCAGCGTCACGAACGGCGCAACCTCCGGCGACAGCCCGCTCGCCCCCAGCATCACCCCGGTCGCGTCGAGCAGCACCCGCCGGGCCGCCGCGACCGTCTCGTCCGGCAAGTCCGCAAACCGCAGCCCCGCCACGGCCTCGCACAGCGCCGCGCTGGTCACGCCCGCGCACCCTTCCCGGGAAGCCGGGGCGCCAGCGAAAGCAGCACGATCGCCCCGATCAGGATCGCCGCGCCCACCAGCTCGGCCGGCCGCGGCATCTTCGCCCCCCAGAACCACGCCAGCAGCACCGATCCGCCCACCCCGGCGACAAGGCTCGCCGCGCGCTCCAGCGGCACGCAATAGGCGTTCTCGCGCGGGTCGAGCAGGATCACCACGGCCAGCACCGAAATGATCGTCAGGGTCAGGCCGATCGCCGCCAGCCACCAGATCGCCGGGCTGCCCCAGACGCCGACGAAGCCCCAGCCAAGCTCGCCCGCCTGCCCGCCGATGCCGCTCGCCGAGATCGCCCCCAGCGCCGCCACCGAGAGCGGCAGGGCCACCACCTTCTCCTCGACGAAATAGCGCCGCACCGTGGCCGGATCGCCATTCTTGCCGATCCGCGTCATCACCGCGAGGCGGATGAAGTAACCCAGCGTGTAGAGCGCCACGGTGAGGATCGCGAGCGGCGGCAGGTTCAGCCCGCCGCGGTCGTTGAGGGTGATCAGCAGGGCCAGGGCCACCATCACCAGCGCCGCCCACGACCACCACCGCACCCGCCGCCCGAAGGCGAGGTCCACCAGCGGCGCGACGATCAGGATGTCGCCGCGCATGATCAGCTGGATGAAGGGGATCGAAACCCCCTTAAATGTGAACGACAGCGGCACGGTGAACAGCACCAGCGAGGTGCCCACGCCCGAAAGGAAGGTCCACCGGTCGGGCACCGGCAAGCGCAGCCGGCCGAGCCGCAAGGCATGGGCATCGCGGTGCCACCCCGAGAGCCAGATGAACAGGTAGGTCAGCACCAGGCTGACGATCAGCGAGGCCGGCAGGGTCTCCAGCCCCGTCAGCGGCCGCCCCAGCGCGGTGTCGCTCAGGGTCGACACCGCGCGGGTGATCATCACGTTGGGCAGGTAGGCGAGGAAGTAGCCGAAGACGATCAGCTCGAGCGCGATCGGCCGCTCCTTCCCGCTACTTGCCGGCACCGCGCTCACGGCCAGAGCGGGCGCGGCACCGACCAGCCGGGCCACTCGCACAGGCCGCAGTCCGGCCCGGTGAAGAACGCCTTGTCCTCGGCCACGCCTTTCAGCTGGTAGTCCAGCCAGCGCACCGCGATCTGGGCATACTGGCCGCCGTTCTCGGCCGTGCGGAAGGTGCCGCCATGGCCGATCGGGCTATGCGCGAAGAACAGCGGCACGTGGACGATCCGCGCCACGTCGTCGATCGCCTGGGGCCAGGCAATGTCGACCGGCCCGCCGATGATATAGGCGATCGGCGCGTGCAGATTGTTGAGCTCGGCCTTCTTCACGCTCAGCGCAGAAATCCCGTCGTTGCTGTTGTTGAACACGCCCGAATTGAACAGCACCGTCGCCTTGATCCGCGGATCGGCCGAGATGCGGATGGCCTGGAGCCCGCCGCACGAATGGCCCATCACGGCGATCCGGCTGGGGTCGAGATGCCTGTACCACGGGCTCTTCGGATCGGCATTGCGGGCCAGCGCCCAGTCCAGCCCGGCGACGATCTGCTCGGGCGTCGTCGCATCCGGCCCGCGCTTCTCCAGCTGCCGGGCGCGGTCGGTCACCGGCATGGTGATCGGCGGGTTCGCCGCAATGAGCTTCGGCTCCTCCCGTGGGGGGCCGGCCACAACGACGAAGTAGCCGTGGCTCGAAACCTCGCGCAGGAACTGGGCGGCCGAGAGGCTGTCGTCGCGGCAGCCGCCGTTGCCCCACAGCACGATCGGCATGGGCTCGGCGGGAAGCCTGGCCGGGTGGTAATAGGTGTTCTCGGGCCGCGCCTTCAGGTATTCGACCACGGCCGGCGTGGGCCCCGTCCCCCCGGGCGCACCGACGATACCGAACGGCTGCGGCGCGGCCTGGATCGGCGCTGCCGGCGGCGCAGCGGGTGGCGCGGCGGGCGGTTCCTGGGCGACCAGCGCCCCGGCGCTCAACACGGCGGCAAGTCCAATCAATCTGCGCAGCATGGGTAGTCCTCTCTCACTCGAATTCGCATGTTCACGGCCGGGCGCAGACGAAGCTCTCCGCCGAATTCACGTCCCCCTTGCCCTTGTAGCGCAGCGCGCTCGGCCAGGGGCAGACCGGGCGGGTCATCACCGGCTTGTGGTCGACGAACTTCGTCGCGACGATCCGCCCCGGCTCCACCCCCTGCTCGATCCAGCGGACCATTGCCTCGAGCAGGTCGTTGCCCGGATTGGGCTCGGCCACCTCGTCCTCGCCCCAGAAGCCGAAGGCGTCGGGCCCCACCCCGCCGCGGCAGTGGTCCATGCCCGAAGCAAGGTAGAGCTTGTACGAGCGGTCGGTCACCTCGGGGCCGAGGAACCGGCGCACGCTCTCGTAATAGGCGATGGTCGAGCGCACCGGGACGATCGGATCGCTCCACCCGTGGAAGCTGATGAACTTGCCGCCGCGCGCGAAGAACGGCGCAAGGTTGGGATTGGTCGGCGAGAGGCCGATCAGCGCCTCGGCCGCCGGCACGTCGCGCGCGGCGACGAACTTGCCCGGATCCCAGCGCACATCGCCGTAGAGCCACTGGGCGAAGAGCTCGCCCGGGCGCCCCGGATCGGCGATCGGCGCATAGGCCACGCCCGCCATGAACCCCGGGAACAGTTCGCGTCCGCCCTCGCCCAGCACCGGGCCATAGAGCAGCCGCGCGGTCTGCGCCTGCGCCGGGCTCAATCCCGGGGTGCTGCCCGGATCGAACCGGCAGGCGCGCGGATCGCCGATGATCCCGTCAACCGCGCCGTCCTTGCCGTCGCACAGCCTGATCGCCGTCGCCGCCACCCGGTTCCAGTCCGCCTGCGACAGGCTGGCCTCAGGATGGTCGCGCGCGATCAGCGCGCTCGCCAGCCACCGCGCGGAAATCCCCACGATCGACTGCCCGTGCGCGCCGGCGATCACCCCGTCGTAATCGCCCGGATACTTCTGGACCTCGTTCATCCCCTGCATGCCGCCGCCCGAGCAGCCCATGAAGTAGTTGTGCGCGGGCGGGCGGCCGTAATAGGCGGCGATGATCTGCTTGGCGTTCACCGCCAGCAGGTGCTGGGCGCGGTGGCCGTAGTTCTCCAGCCGCCGCGGATGGCCGATCGACCAGGCCTGTTCGGTGATCTTGTGCCCGGTGTCGGTCGAAGCGCTGGCGAAGCCGCGGTTGACGCCCTGCGCCAGCCCTTCGTAGCGGATGAACCCGGCAAACCCGCCGTTGCCGGTGCCCAGCATCCGCCCGGTCCAGTCCGCGGCATCGGGCAGCCACAGCTCGAAGCCGATCTCGTCCTCGATCATGCCTTCCACCCGGCAGAAAGCCTTGCGCACCGGGGCCGAGCGCCCGCGCGGCGGTTCAGCCAGGGGCGCCTGCCACACCGGCGCGGGGCGAACCGGCGCGGCGCGCATGATCCGAACGTCCGGAATCCGCAAGGCGGTGAGCTGCTCGCAGGGGGTCGCCGCCAGCGCGGCCGAGGGCAGCGCGCTCCATGCTGCTGCCGCAGCCAGCGCCGCCAGTGCGATCCTGCCCATGCGATCCTGTCTCCCGCCGGCCACATCCGAGCAGCGCCGTGCCGCGGCACCTTGCAACGCACCGAAAGGCAACGCAATACTGTAATGAGAGCGATTTCATGAAAGGTCCGACATGCAGATCTGCGCAGTAGGCGACGTGGCTCCGCGGCGGGACGATCCGGCCGCGATCTTCGCCGATGCCGCCCCCTGGCTGCGCTCGGCCGACCTCGCCTTCGGGCAGATGGAGTGCCCCCTGTCCGACCGCGGCGCCCCTTCCCCGCAGGCCCGGCTCGCCATGCGCACCTCCCCCGCCGTGGCCGCCATCCTGCGCGAGAGCGGCTTCGGCGTCATGTCGATCGCCGGCAACCACGTGCTGGACTATGGCGCGGAAGCCCTCGCCGATACCCTGACCGCCTTCGCGGGCGCAGGCCTCCCCGTCTGCGGCGCCGGGCCCACCCTGGCCGAGGCGCGGCGCCCGGCTTTCGTCGACGCCGGCGGCAAGACCGTCGCCGTCCTCGCCTATTCCTCGATCCTCCCCGCCGGCTATGCCGCCGAAGCCGCCCGCCCCGGCTGCGCCCCCTTGCGCGCCCACACCATCTACGAGCAGGTCGAGCTCGACCAGCCCGGCACCCCGCCGCGCATTCACACCTTCGCCGAACGCCGCGACATGGCCGCCATGGCGCAGGATGTCGCCGCCGCGCGCAAGACTGCCGACGTGGTGCTGGTCTCGGTCCACTGGGGCATCCACTTCGTCCGCGCCGAAGTGGCGCATTACCAGCGCGAACTGGCCCAGGCGGCGGTCTCAGCCGGCGCCGATGCGGTGATCGGCCACCACCCGCACCTGTTGAAGGGCATGGAGTTCATCGCCGGCAAGCCGGTGTTCTACAGCCTCGGCAACTTCGCCATCGAACAGCCCGCCGCCTTCGACGAGACCATCCGCGACCACGCCAGCTTCGCCCATCTCCAGACGCTCTCGTCCGGCTGGAAGCCCGAAGCCAAATACCAGACCCCGCCCGAAACCCGCCACACGGCCATCGCCTGGCTCGATTTCACCGGCAGCAACGGCCCTGCAGTGACACTGCAACCCTTCCGCATCGACGACGACAGCGTCCCGCGCCTGCTCGGCCCCACCGATCCCGACCACGCCGAGTGGCTCGATTACCTCAAGGCCATTACCAGCGAAGCCGGCCTGCCCACCCGCTACGTCGCAGAGGCCGACGGCACCGTCACCTGCCTCCCGATCGCGCATAACTTCCAACCGCCAATCAGTGATGCAATGATGACACACTAGTAGAAATCTTCTACTATCCACATTGACAACGGTTGTCCCAGGCCGCCCCGGTCGGCTAGAACAGGCACAAACCCGGGAGGAGGAGACCAGAAATGCGCAGGTTCACCGTCAGCCGTGCACTCCGCGATGCAAGCGCTTTCGCGCTCGCCGCCGCTATCGCGCCGCAGCTTGCCCACGCCCAGGCCGCGCCGCCGGCCGCCCCGGCCGCTGCCGAAGAGGATGTGGCGAACAAGGAGATCGTCGTCACCGGCACGATCCTGCGCGGCACGGCCCCGGTCGGCTCGTCGGTCGTCTCGGTCAACGCCGCCGACATCCAGAAGACCGGCCTGCTCTCCACCACCGACGTCCTGCGCTCGATCCCGCAGGTGACCGGCATCGGCCCGGGCGAGGCCGTCACCGGCTCCACCGCCAACAACGCCAACCTCAACATCTCGCGCGCCAATGCGCTCAACATCCGCGGCCTCGGCGTCCAGGCGACGCTGACCCTGATCAACGGCCGCCGCGTCCCCGTCGGCGGGTTCGGCGGGCAGCTGTTCGACCCAGGCTCGATCCCCGCCATCGCCCTCGCCCGGATCGACGTCGTCGCCGACGGCGCCTCGGCCACCTATGGCTCCGATGCCGTCGCCGGCGTCGCCAACCTGATCCTGCGCACCGATGTCGACGGGATCGAGGCCCGCGCCCGCTACGGCTTCGCCGACGACTATTCGTCCTCGGCCCTGAGCCTGCTCGGCGGCAAGAAGTGGGACACCGGCCGGTTCATGATCGCCGGCGAATATTCGTGGAACGACCAGCTGCTCCAGTCCGACCGGCCGGAGTTCTTCAGCTGCAACCAGCTCGCCTCGGGCGGGACCAACAACTGCACCTTCGGCGGCGCGCCCGGCAACGTGATCAGCGGCGGCGTGCGCTACGGCCTGCCCGGCGGCTCCGGCGTGGGCGTCACCCAGGCCCAGCTGCTCACCACGCCCAACCGGCTTGAGAACTACGTCTACACCACGGCGATTCCCGCCAACAAGCGCTTCAACATCGTCGGTTCGGTCAAGCAGGAGCTCGGCAGCGGCATCGACGTCTGGGCCGAAGGCTTCGTCTACAACCGCGACGGGCGCTACTACGTCGGCGGCCCGACCACCGGCAGCAACGGCGCGATTCCCGCCACCGTCACCGTCCCGCGCACCAACCCCGGCTACGTCACGATCAACGGCCTGACCACGCCGCAGACGGTCGAATACTCGATCTTCAACGACCTTGGCGAAGGCCGCCCGGCCAAGTCCAGCGAACAGGGCACCCAGATCGCGCTCGGCGCCAACGTCCGCCTCCTCGGCGACTGGACCCTGCGCGGCTGGTACGAGTACAACCACAACTTCGCCAAGGTCTTCCGCTACGACGAGCTGAACAACACCCTGCTGACCCAGGCGCTGGCCTGCACCACGCCGGGCTTCTGCCTCAACCCCTACGGCACCGGCGGGACCGACAGCAACAACCGCGCCGCGCTCAACCAGATGCTCGGCTACACCCAGTTCCTCGCCTGGTACTGGGGCCACATCGCCAATGCCCAGATCGACGGCACCCTGGTGACGCTCCCCGGCGGCGAGGTTAAGCTCGCGGTCGGCGGCCAGTACTTCTGGGAGAAGTTCAAGGCCTTCAACACGACCAACAGCGGCACCGGGCCGACCAGCCTGTCCGACATTCGCGTCACCGGCGATTTCGGCCGCAAGCACACGATCAAGTCGGTCTTCGCCGAACTGGTCGTGCCGCTGGTCGGCGACGGGAACGCCATGCCCTTCGTGCGCAAGCTCGAACTCATCATCGCCGGCCGCCACGACAGCTACAGCGACGTCGGCTCCACCACCAATCCCAAGTTCGGAATCAAGTGGGAGCCGGTCGAAGGGCTGACCCTGCGCGGCTCCTACGGCAAGTCGTTCCGCGCGCCGACCTTGACCGACGTCGATCCGCTGTCGACCGTCTCGCTCGGCGCCAGCACGACCGCGGTCGCCGGCAAGAACGTGCTGACCCGCCTTGGCGGCAATGCCGACGTCAAGCCCGAGAAGGCCACGACCTGGTCGTTCGGGATCGAGGCCCGGCCTAGTGCGCTCCCCGGCTTCTTCGCCTCGCTCGGCTACTTCAACATCGACTACCGCAACGTCATCGACACTCCGGGCAACAGCTCCGCGGCCTTCACCGACCCGGCGCTGGCGCCCTTCGTGATCTTCAACCCCACGGTCCAGCAGATCAACGACCTGATCGTCACCAACATCAACGCCGGGCTCTACCGCCCGGTCACCGCCTTCGCCCTGTTCAAGCCCGACGGCAGTTCGAACGTCTATGCGATCTCCGATGGCCGCAAGGTCAACACCGGCCGGATCCGCATGCGCGGGCTCGACTTCCAGTTCGCCTACCAGTTCTCCAGCAGCTTCGGCGACTGGAACCTCGGCCTCAGCGGCACCCGCGTGTTCCAGTACCTGGTCAACGCCACGCCGGCGAGCGCCACGGTCGAACGCGTCAACCAGGCCAACTTCCCGCTGAAGTTCAAGGCGCGCGGGGCGATCGGCTGGCGCTCGGGCGGGCTCAGCGTCAACACCTTCTACAACTACACCAACGCCTATCGCGTGGTCGGCCAGGTGGCGGGCAACCAGTTCACCCCCGCCCTCGCCGCCGGCGTGCTCCAGGACGAGCGCGTCGCAGCCAACCTGACCGTCGATGCCACGGTCACCTACGCCTTCGGCGACGAGAGCCCGATCCTGCGCGGCCTCTCGCTCTCGCTCTCGGCCCAGAACCTGTTCGACAAGGCTCCGCCCTTCGCCCGCGTGTCGAACAGCCAGGAGTACGATTCGGGCAATGCCAGCGTGCTCGGCCGGATGGTCTCGCTGGAACTGCGCAAGAAGTTCTGATCCCTCGCGGGAGCCCGCTCCCGGAAAAGCCCTCCCCCGGCGGGGGAGGGGCTAACTTGTCCCTTCACACCTCAGGCGTCCTCCTGCACAAACCTGCACCCACTGCCGAAATTCACAGGACTGCAATTCCATGACCACCCTCCCGCCGTTCCGTGCCGACCATGTCGGCTCCTTCCTGCGTCCCAAGGCCCTGCTCGATGCACGCGCGGCCTTCAAGGCGGGCGAGATCGACGCCGCCGCCCTGCGCCAGGCCGAGGATGTGGCCATCCGCGAGGTGGTCCGCATGCAGGAAGAGCTCGGCTTCCAGGGCGTGACCGACGGCGAGTTTCGCCGCACCTATTTCCACACCGATTTCCTGCTCCAGCTGCAGGGGGTCGACGAGGTCGGCGGGACCCAGGTCCACTTCCACCGGCACGACGGGCACGAGCTCGAATATGCCCCGCCGGTCATGGCCATCACCGGCCCCTTGCGCCACGTGAAGCCGATCCAGCGGGCGGACTACGAATTCCTCGCCGCGACCACCACCCGCACGCCCAAGGTGACCATCCCCTCGCCCACCATGCTGCACTTCCGCGGCGGGCGCGAGGCGATCGATCCGGCCGCCTATCCCGATCTCGACCAGTTCTACACCGATCTCTCCGCCGCCTACCGCGCCGAGATCGCCAGCCTCTCCGATGCCGGCTGCCGCTATCTCCAGCTCGACGATACCAACCTCGCCTACCTGTGCGACGACGTGCAGCGCGAGAACGCCCGCAAGCGCGGCCTCGACCCCGACGACCTGCCCCGGCTCTACGCCCGGATCATCAACGAGGCGATCCGCGACCGCCCCTCCGACATGACCGTCTGCGTTCACCTCTGCCGCGGCAACTACCGCTCGAGCTGGGCGGCCGAAGGCGGCTACGAGCCTGTCGCCGAGGTCCTGCTCAATGAACTCGCGGTCGACGGCTACTTCCTCGAATACGACGACGCCCGCAGCGGCGATTTCGCCCCCCTGCGCTTCCTCCCCAAGGGCAAGCGCGTCGTGCTCGGCCTCGTCACCACCAAGCTCGGGGATCTCGAAAGCCCGGCGGACGTCAAGCGCCGGATCGACGAGGCCGCGAAGTTCGCCCCGCTCGACCAGCTGGCGCTGAGCCCGCAGTGCGGCTTCTCCTCCACCGTCCACGGCAACGACGTGAGCTTCGGCCAGCAGACCGCCAAGCTGCAACTGGTGATGGACGTCGCCAAGGACGTCTGGGGCGAGATCTAGGCGCTCTCCCGCGCAATCAGCCGGAACCCCACGTCGATCGTCCGGCTCTCGTCCTTGGTCCCCGCGGCATGGCGTCGAATCGCGGCGATCACCTCGCGGGCGATCCGCCGCCCGTCGATGTCGACCGTGGTGATCGTCGGCCGCATGTCGCTGGCGATCGCCGAATTGCCGAAGCCGACCACGGCCAGGTTGTCCGGCACCCGCAGCCCCGCCGCCTGGGCCTCGATGATCAGCCCCTGCGCGAGATAGTCCGAACCGCAGACGACCACGTCGGGCATTTCCGGCAGCCGGCGCATCTCGGCGAAGATCCGCCGCGCCTGGCCGAAGCGCGAGGGGATCGCCACCTGCGCCTCGGTCACCGGCCCGCCGCCGTGGACCGCCCATTCCTCCACGAAAGCATCGCGCCGCACCCGTGCCCGGATTCCCTCGGCGGTGACGAGGTGCGGCCGGCGATAGCCGCGCGAGGCGAGGAACCGGGCAATGTCGCGCCCCGCGTCGTGGTGCGAGAAACCCACCGCGAGCCCCGGCACGTCCTCGGGCAGTTCCCAGATCTGCACGAACAGCGCCGGGCTGCGCCGCACCAGGTCGGCCGTGGCCGGGGTGAGCGGCCCCGAGGAGATGATCGCATCGACCCGCCGGCTCAGCGCCCCGCGGATCAGCTCCTCGGTCCTTAGTTCCGAAGCCCCGGTCAGGCACAGCATCACGTTGAGCCCGGCGGCGGAAAGCTCGGCCGCCATGGCCTCGATCGTGTCGTTGAACATCGAATCGACAAGGTGCGGGATCATCACCGCGACCATCTTCGACTTGCTCGAGGCGAGCCCGCCGGCGAGCAGGTTCGGGATGTAGCCGGTCGCCTCGATCGCCGCGCGGATCCGCTCGGCCGTGGCCGGGGCGACGATTTCCGGATTGTTGATGTAGCGGCTGACCGTAGCCGGCGAGACCGCGGCCTGCTGGGCGACGTCGTCGAGCGTGGGATTTCTGGGCAGCCGGTCGGTCATTCTGCGCGCAACCTAGCGACAGATGCCCGCCCTGCAAGCCGAACGGCGCTTATTCCGCCGGCTGCAGCACCGGCCCCCGCCGCGCGATCCCGCGCAGGCGGCCGAGCAGGCGGGTGATCGTCGGCCCCTGCTCCATCCACGCATGATAGGCGCGGTACTTCGCGTCCTCGGCCAGCAGGTGCGCTTCCTCGGTCTTCGCCCGCCAGTAATAGACCGCGCTGACCAGGGCCATGATCACCGTGTTGCGCACCGCGTCGTTGACCTTGTGCGTGGTGACGAGGAACGGCAGGGTGGAGAGCCACCAGAACAGGTTCTTTGAGAGATAGGCCGGGTGCCGGGTCCAGGCATAGGGCCCGTTGGTCAGCACGCCCCGGTAGGTCAGGTTCGAGAACCTGAGGCCGAAGGCAACCGTCGCCCAGGCATAGACCGCCGTCAGCCCCACCAGCAGCGCGCCCCAGCCCCACAGCAGCGGCTGCGGCCAGCCCTGCAGCCAGAAGGCCCAGTCGGAGGTGCCGTAGTGGTAGTCGAGCGGGCTGCCGTTGCCCATCAGGATGAACGGCGGATAGCAGATCAGCGCGGCCACCCACCCGGCGAGGTGCGGATTGGCGCTGCGGATATGCGCGTCCAGCGGCTTCAGCGTCAGCAGGTAGCCGACCATGGCGATCTGGACGTCGACGAGGAACAGCAGCTCGGTCAGCCAGCGGCTCATGGCGAAGGGGCTGGAGAACACCTCCGCCCAGTCCAGCCGCGTCAACTCGGCCCAGCCGGGCGGCAGGATCGAGATCATGAAGGCGCAGAAGAACCCCTTCACCAGCCAGGCCCGCCAGTGGATCCGGACCTGCTCGGGATCGAAGGCCTCGCGCCCGATCAGCATGGCACCGAAGTGCCAGGCCCCGTCGCGCGGCTCAACCAGCACCCGGTCGAGCCACAGCACGTAGGGCACCGAGAGCACGAACAACGGCAAGGCCGCCGCGCCGAGCACCTCCATCGCGAAGAGATACTGCCCCTGCCAGTACCACCGCGCCACGCAGTAGGCGAAGCCGATCACCGCCCAGGTCGCCCACAGGCCGGCGATCTTGGTGATCGAAATGTCGATAACCGCATCGAGCGGGCGCGGACTGGTCCAATCGATCCCGGTCGAGGCCCGGCGGTGGACCTTCTCCACCAGCACCGACCACAGCACCATCGCCGTCCCCGAGAAGCCCACCGCCGCCAGCGCCGCATAGGGCCCGGACAGCGGTTCCAGCGGCGTGGCAAGGCCTAGGTGGAAAGCCAGCGAGGGCCACGCGCGGCACAAGGCCAGCCAGCCGAACAGCCCCGCCAGCCCGGCAAGGCCGGTGGCGGCGGAAACGTCGCTGGTCGGGCGCTGCGGCACGGTCATGCCCGCCGCCTTAGCGGCCAAGCGTGAGGAAAGCGTGAAAACGCACCCCACACCGTTCGGTGAGGAAAGCCCGAAAACCCACCCCTCACCGTTCGTGTCGAGCGAAGTCGAGACACGTTGCGCAACGTGTCTCGACTTCGCTCGACACGAACGGATCTAGTGGATTGAAACCTTACCGAAACGCGCTGATCTTGCCGCCGTCATCCAGCACGTAGAGCGTGCGGTTGGCCACCACCGGCGCCAGGCTGATGCCCTTGCCCGCCTTGGCGAAATCGCGCACCGAACCGTCCTCCACCGCGACCGACTTGATCTCGCCCCGGCTGTTGGCCACCCACAGGCGGCCGTTGGCGAGGACCGGGCCGGTCCAGAAGATCTGGTTCTTCTTCTTCTTCGCGTTCTCGTAGCGCGCCAGCTGGGTCGACCACCGCGCCCGTCCGGTCGAGCGCGCAAGGCAGATCAGCTTGGCGTCGTCGGTCAGGGTGAAGATCCACTCGCCGGCGATGGCCGGGGTGGAAATGCCCGCGAGGTTCAGCTCCCAGATGCGCTGGCCGGTGACCAGCTCATAGGCCGCCATGCGCCCGCCCTGCCCCAGCGCGAAGACCTGCCCGCGATCGATGATCGGGTCGGCGTCGATATCGGTCAGCACGCCCACCGAGGTCGAGAGCGAAGTCCGTGCCAGCGCGTCCGACCACAGCGTCCGCCCGTTCTCGTAGCGGTAGGCGACCAGCTCGCCGGTCGAGAAGCCGGCCACCACCGTGCCCTGGCCTACGGCCGGAGCCGCCACACCGAACACGCCGGACTGCCCGGTCGAACCCGAAACGGTCCACAGCACCGAGCCGTCTTCGGCGTTGAGCGCGATGACCTGGTTGTCCTGCGTCATCGCATAGACGGCGTTGAAGGCCACCGTCGGCGAACCGCGCAGCGGGCCGGCGGGCTTCACGCGCCACAGCAGCTTGCCGCTGTTCGCCTCCAGCGCGGCGACTTCGCCCAGGCCCGTGGTCACATAGACGCGGTTGTTGTCATAGCTCGCCCCGCCGCCGAACACGGCCGCGGCGCTGTCGCCCTTGATGCGGAAGGCCTGGGTCCACTGCGCGCGGCCGGTCCCCGCGTCGAAGGCATGGACCACGCCCTCGGTGTCCATCACGAAGAGCCGCCCCCCGCCGATCACCGGCGAGGCGGCGAGGCGCTGGCGCTTGCTCGAGCCGGCGATGCCCACCGACCAGGCCCGGCCCGGCGCGTCGGACAGGCCGAGGTTGCCGTATGACTTGCCCGGGGTATTGCCGGCCTGGGGCCACTCGGGATTGTCCACCGCCGGCGGCACGACCACCGCGACCTGGTTCAGGCTCGGGTCGACCTTGGCCCCGCTCTCCACCCGCGAGAGGATCGGGATGCGGTTGCCGAGGGTCGGCGTGGTCGGCCCCTTCTTGCCGCCGCAGGCCGAGAGCGCGAGGGCGAGCGCGACCGGGGCGGCCCAGATCAGGGCGGAACGGGCAGACGAGGAAACCTTGGTCATGCGGGACATCTCTCCTGGCCGGCTTATTTCGCCGGAGCCTGCGGCGGCGCGACCGCGCCCCCGGTCTGGCCCGCGGCGGCGGCGTTGACATCGTCGACCGCATCGACGCCGAGCAGGCCCGCCATCTGGCGGCTGCGGCGGCGCAGGGTGTCGGGCACGGTCTTGTCGCGCGCGATGGCGGCGAACAAGGGCCCGGCCAGGTCCTGGCGGTTCTGCTTGAGGTAGGCCATGCCGAGCAGCTCGCCGGCATTGCCGAAGAACGGCTTGCCGGGCACCGCCAGCGGCTTCAGCCGGGCGACGACCTGCGCGGGCGGCAGGACCTCGAAGCCCAGCGAAATCTCGCGGATCGTGGCAAGATCGCGATAGGGCTGCGGCGCCTTGTCGTCGGCGGAAATCGCGGCGAAGGCCTTCTGTGCATCGGGAAGCTTGTTCTGTTCGACGAGGATCCCCGCCGCCATCATCTGGGCCGAGGCGCTGACGCCATCCTTGCCGTCGGCGAGCTTGCCCAGCTCGGCCCGCGCATCGTCAAGCTTGCCGGCTTCCACCTTGTCGAGCGCGAGGGTCAGCTGCTCGCCCCGCTCACCCGCCTTGGCGGTCTGCGCATGGTCCCACCATAGGTATCCGGCGAGCGCGATCAGGAACAGCGCGATCACCGTGGCGGCGAGCTTGCCATACTGGCGGAAGGCGTCGATCACTTCCTGCTCGCGCAGGGCATCGTCCACCTCGCGCAGGAAGCCTTCGTTCCCCGGATTGAGGCCAGGCTCGCCGGAAGCCGGGCTGCGGGTGCGGTTCGAATGGGGACGAAGGACCAAGTTCGCGAGCTCTTTTCCGTGGGCGGCAGGCGGGATTGCCGGGTTCTTAGCGGATGGCGGGTGCTTTTCAACGGCAATCGTGGTGAAGCCCGCGTGAATGGCGGGGACAAGATCGCGGCCTAGGGAAAGCTCTGCCGCCCCAGCGCCGCCGCATAGGCCGCGCGATAGGCGGCAAGCATGGCCGCCTCGTCGTATTCCGCGCGAGCCTTCGCCCGGTTGGCCGCGCCGACGCGAGCCCGC
>Ga0207667_10000379_pt1 | contig 60157 bp, 52 predicted proteins | sample KBSCornC52_FD_184301 | JGI IMG/M metagenome (GOLD analysis project Ga0207667, IMG submission 184301) | Corn rhizosphere microbial communities from Kellogg Biological Station, Michigan, USA - KBS Corn C5-2 (SPAdes) (version 2) | ecosystem: Host-associated > Plants > Roots > Rhizosphere > Soil ... | reverse complement strand
GCCGGACCTGCCGGTGCTGTTCATGAAGCCGAGTACGGCCGTCATTGGCCTCGACGAGTCGATCGTCTATCCCTCGGAGGGTGAAAACATCCACTTCGAAGGTGAGCTGTGCGTCGTCATCGGCAAGACCGCGCGACGCGTGCCCGAATCGCGCGCCCTTGAATACGTGCTCGGCTACACGTGCGGCAACGATGTTAGCGACAGGGTGCTGCAGCGGCGCGAAAGCGCTTTCGGGTGTCTTTTCGTAGGCAAGGGCTACGATACGTTTGCGCCGCTGGGCCCGGCTATCGTCACCGGACTGGATCCGTCGAACTTGCAAATCGTCACGCGCGTGAACGGTGAGGTCCGGCAAAACGGCAATACGGCGGATCTTTTGTTTCCGGTGCCTTACCTCATTGCCTATCTGAGCCGATATCTAACGCTCCTGCCGGGCGACATCATTATGACGGGCACGCCCGCAGGGGTGGGCCCGATTCATGTCGGCGACACCATCGAGATCGAGATTGCGCCGATCGGGGTGTTGCGCAATGACGTTGTCGCTGAGCCACCGTTGCGCGACGGTCGAGATTGAGGCGGCACGCCTCTCGGCACATTCGCTCGCTCTCAGGGCACGCGGGATTCACTGGGGACGCGCTGCCGAGCCTCGCATGCATCAGTGAAAATACCTAGCAACACAAGGCGTCTTTGACGCTAGTATGCGCTAACGATAGCATTGAGTTTTCACTGTAAATTCCAGTCCTGTCGTCGAACGTGTCGAATAAAAAAACGACATGGCCGACGACTGCAAAACATTGGAAATTATTTTCGCTCTCAAATATTTCGCTCAAGAATCGAGCTTTCTTGATGGCGTACGTGATCGATCATTCTCATACACGTTCGCTTAGATAAATAATTCGAAGGAGACGCATCATGCACGGTTCCGGTCATGACATTCGCTATGAGCGAACAACGCTGGTCTTGCTCAGTCTGGGCTTTGGATTGGTCGGCTTCGATCGGTGGCTGATGGCCCCGATGTTTCCTTACATGATGGGCGACCTGCATCTAAACTACGCGCAGTTGGGCAGTCTCATCGGCATCCTGAGCGTCGCGTGGGGCGTGTGGTCCATCGTAATGGGACCCGTGTCGGACCGCTTCGGCCGCAAGCGCATCCTCGTCGCGACGATGATTGCATTTTCAGTGCTCTCCAGTTTATCGGGCCTAGTCGCGAGCTTCATGAGCCTCATGGCGATGCGTGCGGTCATGGGCATCGCGGAAGGAACGTTTACGCCGGCCAGCCTGGCCGCTAACAGCGATGCCTCGCCGCCTTCCCGCCGCGGCCTCAATCAGGGCCTGCAACTGAGCGCGATGCCGCTCTTCGGGATGGGAATCGCACCGGTATTCGCCACCCAGTTGATGCGCATGGTGCCGTCATGGCACTGGGTGTTTGCTATTTCTGCCGTGCCTGGGTTGATCTTGTCGGCGCTGATATGGAAGTTTCTGCGTGAGCACAAGCCTGTAGCACTGCGCGGGGCGCACACGGAAGTGTCAAAGCCTAGGTGGACCCAACTGCTGAAGTCGCGCAACATTCTCGTTGCCACGCTTGCGATGCTTTTCGCGATGGGCGGAATCTTCGTCATCACCGCGATGATACCGACCTATCTGGTCGAAGTGATTCACCTCGATTCGCGAAGCATGGGCTTTGTCGCATCGGCGGTTGGCTTTGGCGGTTTCATCGGCTGCTTTGCTCTTCCGGGCATTTCGGACTACGTGGGCCGCCGGCCGACGGCGTTGACAGCGTTTTTTGCTGCCGCGCTGCTGCTCTACTTTTTCTCTCACGCCGGTGTCAATCCGATCGTGCTGTTTGCGCTGCTCTTTTGCATCGCGGTATTCGCTATCGGATTGCTCTCGTTGCTCAGCGGTCCCGTGACGATCGACGCTGCGCCAATCGGGCTGGTTGCTTCCGCGATCGGCCTCGTATCCGGCGTCGGTGAAACAGTCGGAGGCGGGATCGCGCCAGCTGTCGCAGGCTTCGTGGCGCAGCACTTCGGTCTTGCACGAGTGCTCGACTTTGCGTTGTGCAGCCTGATCGTGGGCGGGTGCGTCGCTGTATTTCTTGTCGAAACGGCACCTCGTCGGCGCGAGATGCTCGCAACAGGCCAAACTGCCGTCTGATCGGTAGCAGCAAGTCAGGTTCGGCTCCGGAATACCCCCGGAGTCGGGTAATGGGTTGATATCAAGCTTCGTTCATTCCCAGCGGCTGACGTTCAGAACCGCGCAATTTTTCCTGTGATTCCGTCGCTCCGTTGACCCTCCAACTATCGGGCTGCTCAGCACGGTAGGCAAAAATAAATCTAAAAACGCATTGAGTATTAAATCTGGCTGCCTCACGCAGCATTCATTTCGCGCCGCGCGGCGTGTTCTGAACATATTGTCGAATTCAATGTTTTTTCGACGTCGCCGATTTTAAATGGCGATTTTCAAGACGTTAATAAATCAAGAGGAAGACAAGTGAGACAAAAATGCTTGGCCGTGGTTTCTTTGGGAAGCCTTGCGCTGACCGCACATGCACAAAGCGGCGTCACGCTGTATGGGCGTATCGATAACGGGATTCGGTACGAAAGCGGCTTGCCGACCGGCCGTCTCTTCAGCGCAGCGAGCGGGGACTGGGGCTGTTCATGGTTTGGGCTGCGCGGCAGCGAGGAATTGGGCGGCGGGAGCCGGGCGATATTCAATCTCGAAGGACAGCTCGATACCATGACCGGCGCGTCCGAAGGAGCGTTGTTCGGCCGCCATGCGACGGTGGGCATGAGCTCCGACCGGCTCGGCACTTTCAAGGTTGGGAATCTCGGAGCGGGCGAGCTCTCCCAAGACAGCTGGCCCGTCGATCCGCAGATGATGCAACGCTACTCGATCGAAACATTGGTACGTGCCCGCAATTGGGCAAGTGCATCGAACGGCTTCGAGTACGAGAGTCCAACATGGGGCGGCTTTGCGCTGAAGGGCCAGTATGATCTGACGAACAACACGAGTTGGAATAGCGCCTCGTCGGCGACCGGCCAAGGGCGTTCCGACGGGATCGAAATGCGCTACCAATTCGCGAACGGCGGCGCACGCGTGATCTACGATGAGGTACGCGGGGCGAACGGCTCGTTCGACGACGTTTATGCACACTCGCGATCTCTTTTAGCGGCTGGGCTTTATGCGGTCGGGCCGGTGCGAGTGTATGCAGGCTATCAGCATCTGAGCGCATCCAGCGCAACCGATGCGAGTGTGGGACTGGCTCAGGGTACTCAGCCCGCGGGCGTCTCGGCGCCGACCCAAGTCGATCACGAATGGCTAGGTGCGGCTTGGCGCGTGACTGCCGCGGCGGGGATAACGGCGGCTATTTATCACGCAAACGCCAATCACGGCAACGGGAGTGCGACGCTCTACACGCTCGGTGGGACGTACGGCGTATCGAAACGCACGTTTCTATACGCGGAGATGGCGTATGTCCATAACAGCGCGACGTCGAACATCGGCTTGAGCGACGGTCCGTACGGCAACAACAACTACGACCCCGCGACCCAAACAGCATCGAACACCAACCCCGACTACGGTCATGGACAGGCGGGCGCATTCGTAGGCATCATGACCGCGTTCTGAGGCGGCGGCGCTGCTCGCGCGTTGCCTCTCCTTCCGATAGGCAACGTGCTCCCGCACGAGATAGGGTGTTGGCAGGATGAGCCAAACTGTATGGAGCAGAGCCGGGTGACGCTCCCAGTTACAACGCCCTGCACCGGACGTCGCAACCGGCGCAGCATCACGAAATGCGCGCGTCGCTCGAAAGCTTGAATGCCTCGACTAGTTTTTCCAATTTGTGCGCTTCTTCCTGGATGCGCCTAGACTCGAGCCCCGCCCGCTCTACGAGCTTCGCATTGCGCTCCGTCGTGTGCTCGACCTCAGCCAATGCTTCGTTGACTTGCGCGATCCCCTCGCTTTGCGATCGGCTTGCAGTCGAGATATCGCTCAGCACCATCCCTACGCGCTCGACGGCGGCGACGATGTCGGTCATCGTTTCGCCGGCATCGCTCACGAGTCGGCCGCCGGCCTCCACCCTGGCAGTGGAATCGCCGATCAACGACTTGATCTCCTTTGCGGCGTCGGCGCAGCGCCTAGCCAGATTGCGCACCTCCTCGGCAACCACTGCGAAGCCGCGCCCTTGGACACCGGCGCGCGCGGCTTCCACTGCGGCATTCAAAGCGAGGATGTTGGTTTGGGAGGCGATGCTGTCGATGACACCGATGATGTCGACGATCCTGCGTGAACTTTCGTCTATCGACTTCATGGTCTCGATGACTTTGCCGACCGCCCGTCCACCTTTGGCTGCGACGCTCGATGTCGTGGTCGACAACGCGCTCGCCTCACGTGCGCTTTCCGAATTCTTCGCGACCGCGGCGGTCAGTGTTGCCATCGACCCGGCAATCTGGGTCAAGGAGGCGGCCTGAGCGTCCGTCCTCCGTGAAAGATCGGCGTTGCCCGATGCGATTTGCGTGACGCCACTGCCCACGAGCGCAGTGGTTTCCTTGATCTGCGATACGAGTAGCCTGAGATTGATTTGCAGAATGCGCAAAGCATGCCGTATGCGTGAGGCTTCATCGTCGCCGTGGGCTTCGATGGCCTGCGACAAGTTGCCTTCGGCTAAATCGTCGATATGCGCTTTGACGTGCGCAAGCGGCTTGACCACCCCGTGCCGAAAGAGCCGCGACGCCAGCAAGCAGCAGACGATGCCGGCAGACGACAGCACGAACAGCCATCGATTCGCGTTGCCGTCGGTCGGGGAGTGGGCCACCAAATTGCACGTGAAGAGGGCGGCCTGCAGCGACATGAGGGTGTTCATTCTCGTCGCGACCGAAAGCCGCTCGAGCACGCGTAAGCGCTTGAGCACGGAGCGTCGGACGATTTTGCCTTCGTCCATGCCCAATTCGGTACTGTCGCTTTTCATGGCCGAGTAGGCTTCGCTAGCCGCGCGTATCTTTTCGGGTGCGGCTTTGGCGCGGATCGTAATGTAGCCGACGATGCGTCGATTCGCGTAGATCGGCGCCGCGGTCATCTCAACCCAAAAATGATCCCCGTTCTTGCGCAAGCCTTTGGCCACGCCGGTCCACGTTTTGTTCGATCGCACCGTGCGAAGGAAATCCTCGAACACCTGACGCGGCGTCTCGGGGTGTGCGAGCAAGCTCTGCGGAGCGCCGAGCAACTCGCTTTCCGTGTATCCGCTCACGCGGACAAAATCCCGATTGGCGTAGGTCATATTGCCCTCGAGATCGCCCTTCGAAATCATGGCTGTCGAACTGTCGAGCACGTATTCGACGCCGCTGATCGTCCTGTCAGCATGCATGGCCGCCGGTCTCCAAGATTATTGTTTTTTGCTTGCCCGCTTATCCGCTTATCCGCTTGTCCGCTTCCCGGCGCGATCGACACGGCTACGATGACTAGCGATTGATGCCTTCGGCCCATGCCGCCGCAACACGAGAAAGATGGGGTACGGGCTCGCACAAAAGCGGAACGGCAATCGAGCGGACTCGGTCGCGCAGCCGGTCGTCGGTCAAATACTCCACCGGCGATTTGCCGTCGACGCGAGCTAGCAACAAGGCCGGCAGCAACCCCGCCGCGCGGGCTTCGAGGCCTGCGCGCAATTCCCAATCGGCTTCGTCGAAGTAGGCTTCTGTCAACGCCTTGAAGGATATGATCAGGGCCTCGACCTTGTCGGGTCGAACGAGGCACTTGAGCAGCAGGTGATTCAAGCAAAATGCGAGATCGAACGCGGGATCGCCGAACCAGGCGCATTCCGCATCGAGCAGCACCGGACCCTTGGGACCGATGAGAATGTTCTTCGGGCTCACGTCGCCGTGGACGAGGGCCGTGCGGATGGAGGCCGTCTGGCGCGCGAGTGTCTCCAGCCTTTGCGCCAGCGCCGGGTGCCGCGCGGACATCGCGATGAGATAGGGCTCCAGACGCAGCGCATGAAAGTTCTCTCCGGTATCAAAAGCCTGGGCGAGATCGGCGCTGCCCGCGCTGGCCGAATGCAAACCGCCGATGAGGTGGCCAACCGCCTTCGCTGTCTCGATCTGAACTTGCCCCGCCATCAGTTGCTGCTTCCAGATCGGGTGTTCCCCGGGCGCGAGGAAAGACATGGCGAATACGCCCAGTTCGGGGTCGTGCGCGAGGGGCGCCGGCACGTTGTCGGGGCACCGCTGGGCGGCGAACTGCAGCCACGCCCACTCAGAGGCATTGCGCGAAACGGGGGCTTGCCATTGGGCCGATACCCTCAGCGTGGAAAGGGCGCGCTTGACGCACAACGATCGTCCGGGCAAACCGACACGCCAGATGTCGGACGACACGCCGCCCGTCAAAGGCTGCCAGGATGCGGGTTCATTCGGGCTCGCGAGCCGGTGCTCAACAAGAAAGGCGTCGAGCCGCGGATCGGGGCTGTTTTCTTCGTTCATCATGGGCCAGTTGTGGTTGGGAAGCAAAAGGCGGTCTCGCCGTCACACCTTGTGCACATTGCACGGGTTGCGCGGCGGCTCGCCCCGCAATACACGTACGATCTCTTGGGCGGCGCGCTCGCGCAGCTCCAGCAACGATGCATCCGACGAAAACGCGACGTGAGGCGTCAGCATTGCGCCCGGCTGGTCGAGTAACGTCGATGGCACCGCGGGCTCCGATTCAATCACGTCGAGCGCCGCTCCCGCAAGGCGACCGCTTTGCAGCGCTTCGACAACGGCGTCCGTATCGACGATTGCGCCGCGGCTCACATTGATGAGCAGGCTGCCGTTCGCCATCAACGCAAGCCGCTCGCGATTGACGAGATGATGCGTGCTGTCGGTCAACGGTGCGTGTACGACCACGATATCGCTTCGAGCGAATAAATCCTCAAGGCTCACGGCCTCGACACCGTCGGCACCGGGGGTCATGAAGGGATCGTGCGCAAGCACGCGGCAGCCGAACGCAGCGAACTTGCGCGCGGTCGCACGCCCGATACGGCCATAGCCGATCAGTCCGCACGTGAGCGAAGCCAAGCGCCGCAGCCGCGCATCCGCGGACGCCCATCGTCCGGCATGCACTTCGCGGTCGAACTGAATGAGGCCGCGCGTCCACGCCAGCGCGAAACCGATCGCATGATCGGAGACTTCCTCCACGCAATAGTCGGGCACGTTCGTGACCAGGACGTTGCGCGCCGTTGCCGCTTCGACGGCGATGTTGTCGAGCCCCACGCCGAGCCTCGCGATGATTTTTAGATCGGGGGCGGCCTCGATGGCCCGCGCCGATACCGGTGCCCAACACGTCAGGATGCCGGCGGGACGGTGCTCGCGGACGAGCGCTTCGATCGATGACACGGACCCGGGCGACGCGGGGCCGCTTACCAAGCGCAGGCCGGCGGATTCGATGATGCCGCGCTCTACGCTGTCATCGGGCCATGCGTAGTCGGTCAGGCAAACGGTGTCGGTCATGAAAGGCTTCAGTGGTGAAAAATCGTGGAATTTGTTCAAACGTTAGCACGGTAATCGAAGCCTGCCAAGCGGCGCCGCACGCCGGCATGCACGGACTACAGCGCATGTCCCGTCTGTGTTGGCTTTTGCGCAGGCTATCGAAAACCCCAATTTGTTCACGGTGATCGTCGAAATATGCTTCGACACAGTGCTAACGTTAGCGCGTCCGATTGCAACACGGCTTCCCGGGCGCACCGCGACGGCCTATACAACAATCAGGAGACATGGAATGAAACGGCAACTTGCACTCGCGATCGGGGGCTGTCTGTGCGCAGCGGCTCACGCCCAAAGCTCGGTGACGCTATACGGCCTTATCGACAACGGCATTTCGTATGTCAATAACCAGCGAGGGCATAGTGCCGTATTCGCTTCGACCGGCAATATCGTCGGCGATCGTTGGGGGGTGACCGGCGCGGAAGATTTGGGCGGCGGGCTGAAGGCGGTATTCCGGCTCGAAAACGGCTTTACGGGAACGAACGGCACGCTGCAGCAAGGGGGACGCCTATTCGGTCGGCAAGCATGGGTGGGCGTGTCGAACGCCTACGGCACCGTTACATTGGGCCGCCAATACGACTCCGTGGTCGATTACCTTGCGCCGCGAAGCCTGGCTCAGAGCTTCGTCGGAGGCCTCGAGTTCATGCATCCGATGGACAACGACAACTTCGGCGATTTCTTTCGCCTCGACAACGCGGTCAAGTTTGCGAGCACGGATTTCAGCGGCCTCAAGTTTGGCGGGCTATACGCATTCTCGAATAAAGCGGGCGACTTCGCCGACAATCGCGCTATGAGTGCGGGGGCGACATACAACAGAGGGCCCGTCACGATTAGCGCGTCATATATGCGCATCGATAACCCCGGCGACGGGGCGGCAGGCGCGCTCGACGGTTCGTCGACTTCGGGTGACGCCACGTTTCATGCCGCGATTCAGCAGGTATGGGGTGTGGGGGCCGGCTACACCCTGGGCCCCGTCACGCTGGGGCTCGTATGGAGCCATTCGCATTACGGCAGTGCAAGCGCGGTTTATCGCGGCAGCACGCTGGCGCCGCAGTCGACCGGGTCGCCGACCGATCTCACGTTCGACAATTACGAAGCGAACGTCCGCTATCTGATCGACCCGGCGTGGGTCGTTGCCGCATCGTACACATTCACCAACGGACGCTATTCGAACGCTTCGGTCAATGCGACGCCGCGATGGAATCAGTTCAACCTGATGACGGCGTATTCGCTTTCGAAACGCACGGACCTTTATCTGATGGCCGAGTACCAGACGGTAGGCGGGGCGGGCGCCACGATATTCAACGGCGCGTTCATCGGCGGCAGCGGCGGGCCATCATCGACGAACCACCAGTTCTTGACCAGCATGGGACTTCGACACAAGTTTTAATCAAGACCGGTAGCCGAGCCGGCGGCGCTACCGCCGGCTTGCGCCGCAATCCAGTCGCGAAAATGGCCGAGCGCGGCATTTTCGGCCTTTTCCTCGGGAAAGATCAGATAGTACGATCGACTGCTCGGGAGTTCGTGCGAGGACACTTGGATGAGCGCGCCGCGCTGCAGCTCCTCTTCCACCAGAAAGCGTGGAATGAGTGCGACGCCGATGCCTTGCTTCGCGGCTTCCGACAGCATCGAGAACAGCTCGAGCCTCGGCCCTGCCATATCGCCTTCGATTTCCATATTGCGCGACGCGAACCACTCGCGCCATGCATAGGGCCGAGTACTTTGCTGCAGCAGCGGGTAGCGTTTCCAATCGCTGCGGCTTACCACCTTGCGTGGCCCAATGAGCGCCGGGCTGCACACGGCAATCAGGCTTTCCCCCATCAGCCGAAGCCCCTCCGTTCCAGGCCAGATCCCGGGCCCCGCATGAATTGCCGCGTCGAATTCGGTCGCATCGAATAGGAACGGGCGCGTTTGCGAGGTCAGGTTCACCGTGATGTCCGGATGCCGTTCATGAAACAACGGCAAGCGCGGCAGCAACCATTTCGTCGCGAAAGTCGGTACCACCGCGAGCTCGAGTGTCGCGCCTTGGCCGCCTTTCGCCATCAGTTCGATCGTGTCGCGCTCGAAATCGTCGAGCCGCGCCGCGACCTTCCGGCTATAAGCGACGCCCGCCTCGGTTAGTGCCACACCGCGACGGCTGCGGCGAAAGAGCTTTACGCCCAAGAAATCTTCCAGCGTGCCGATTTGGCGGCATATCGCGCTTTGCGTCACCGCCAGTTCGTCGGCGGCCTTCGTAAAGCTTTGATGCCGTGCGGCTGCTTCGAATGCGCACATCGCGCCCGTGGATGGAATTTTCCTGCGCATGGTGGCTCCTCTCCTGCTGTGCTGACCCTAACGAGTGACATTTTCGCACAGGTTAGTGAGAACAAATCGGTTGTTCGTGGGGCAACGTCTCATTAAAGTGGCACCGAATACCACCCCTTTGCGAGTTTGGAATGCGTGTACAGCACAAATCGGCGAGTTTCAAATGGGATGATCCGCTGCTGCTCGATCTGCAGCTGACGGACGAGGAGCGAATGGTTCGCGACTCGGCGCAGGCTTACTGTCAGGAGCGCCTGTTGCCGCGTGTGCTCGATGCGTTTCGCAACGAGCGCACCGACCCGGCCATCTTCCGCGAGATGGGCGAGCTAGGGTTGCTCGGGGTGACGATTCCCGAGACATACGGCGGCTCGGGCTTGAACTACGTGTCCTATGGCCTCGTGGCGCGTGAGGTCGAGCGAGTCGATTCCGGGTATCGCTCGATGATGAGTGTGCAGTCCTCGCTCGTGATGGTGCCGATCCACGCGTTCGGCAGTGAAGCCGTCAAAGGTCGCTATCTGCCGAAGCTCGCTCGCGGAGAATCGATCGGATGCTTCGGATTGACTGAGCCGAATCACGGATCCGATCCCGGCAGCATGGCAACGCGGGCGAAGAAGGTCGACGGCGGATATCGGCTGACCGGCAGCAAGATGTGGATCACCAACAGTCCGATCGCCGATGTCTTCGTTGTATGGGCGAAGGACGACGAAGGGGCGATCCGTGGCTTTGTGCTGGAAAAGGGCTGGAAAGGCCTATCGGCGCCGGCTATCCATGGAAAAGTCGGCTTGCGCGCGTCGATTACGGGGGAGATCGTCATGGACGACGTCTTTTGTCCCGAAGAAAATGCGTTTCCCGACGTTCGCGGCCTCAAGGGTCCGTTCACCTGCCTGAACAGCGCCCGATACGGGATTGCCTGGGGTGCGCTCGGCGCTGCGGAAGACTGCTGGCATCGAGCGCGGCAGTACGTGCTCGATCGCAATCAGTTCGGCAAGCCGCTTGCGGCGAACCAATTGATTCAGAAGAAACTCGCCGACATGCAAACGGAGATTACGTTGGGCCTGCAGGGATGCCTGCGCCTCGGCCGCATGAAAGACGAAGGCACCGCGGCCGTCGAAATCACGTCGATCATGAAACGCAACTCGTGCGGCAAGGCGCTCGAGATCGCGCGGCATGCGCGCGACATGCTCGGCGGAAACGGCATCAGCGACGAATTCGGTATTGCACGGCACTTAGTGAACCTCGAGGTGGTCAACACCTACGAAGGCACCCACGACATTCACGCGCTCATCCTCGGGCGAGCCATCACCGGCATTGCGGCGTTCTGAACGGATATGGAAGCTCCATCGGAAGCCCTTTCGCAACGCGGCGCGCTCTCGGGCCTGCGGGTCCTCGATCTGTCGCGCGTGCTGGCCGGCCCCTGGGCCAGCCAAATTCTGGCCGATCTTGGCGCGGATGTCGTCAAAGTCGAGCGTCCCGGCGTGGGCGACGACACGCGGGCGTGGGGGCCGCCATGGCTCAGCGATGAGGACGGGACGCCTACCGGGGAATCGGCGTACTACTTGAGCGCGAATCGCAACAAGCGCTCCGTGACCATCGACATGGCGCAGGCCGACGGACAAGCGCTGATCCGGCAGCTTGCGAGCAAGGCCGATATCCTGCTCGAGAATTTCAAGGTCGGCGGCCTCGCTCGTTACGGGCTCGACTACGCGAGCCTCGCGGCCGTCAATCCGCGACTCATCTATTGCTCGATCACCGGGTTCGGGCAAACCGGCCCCTATGCGGCGCGGGCAGGCTACGACTTCCTGATTCAGGGCATGGGCGGTTTGATGAGTTTGACGGGGCGGCCGGACGGCACGCCCGGCGAGGGCCCGATCAAGGTCGGGGTGGCACTGACCGACGTCATGACAGGCCTTTACTCGAGCGTAGCCGTGCTTGCCGCGTTGGCGCATCGCGCACGCTCGGGGCAAGGCCAGCACATCGATCTTGCGCTGCTTGACGTGCAGATCGCATGCTTGGCCAATCAGGCCGCCAATTACCTGATCGGCGGTGACGTGCCTCGACGCATGGGCAATGCACACCCCAACATCGTGCCTTATCAGGATTTTCCGACGGCGGATGGCTACATGATCATCGCGGTGGGCAACGACTCGCAGTTCGCGAGCCTATGCACCGCGTTCGGCCACACCGAGTGGGCTCGCGACGCGCGCTTCGCCGGCAATCCGCAACGCGTGCGGCATCGGGACGAACTGATTGCATTGCTGCATGCGGTCACCGTTACGCGAACGACGCAGGCATGGATGGCGCTGCTCGAAGCGAGCGGCGTGCCGTGCGGGCCCATCAATCGAATGGATCAGGTATTTGCCGATCCTCACGTTCAGTCGCGTGGCATGCGGATGGAGATGTCGCACTCCGTCGCGGGAAAAGTGCCGCTCGTCGCCAATCCGATTCGGATGTCGGCCACGCCCGTTGAGTACCGATGCGCGCCGCCGACGTTGGGCGAACACACGGATGCCGTGCTCGACGAATGGCTCGGCATCGGTGCGCAGCAGGTCGCCGCTTTGCGGGAAAGCAACATCGTTTGAAACGACGCCGCACGAATCAGCGCAACCGGAACCGACATGAATACCCTGCAACAGGTTCGCCTCCACGCCGCCGCCGCGGCCAATGCCGAAGACGCGGCGATATGGCGTTGGTTTTCCGTGCTGCTCGAAGAGCGCCGCATCCGCTGGCGCTACGCGTTCGCGAACTGGGTGGTGAACGTCGATCGCGTGCGTGTCGCGACCGAGCCGACTTTCGACGATGCGATACGGGCAGCGAAGGACGAGGCCGAGCTGCGCGGCGTGGGGCAGCCTGGCGAACCGATGGCCCGTCGGCCGCGGCGACACACCGAATTATCCGAGCACAGAAGGCAACTATGAAGTTTGAAACGATAGGGATCGTCGGCGCAGGCCAGATGGGGATCGGGATTGCGCAAGTGTGCGCAGCGGCCGGTCTCCCCGTGTTGCTCAACGATGTCGATGCGAGCGCGCTGAAGCGCGGCATGGACCGGCTATCGGCGAGCTACGATCGACTCGTGTCGAAGGGAACCCTCACGGCTGCGCAGACGGCCGATGCGATGGCGCGCGTGAAGGCGGAGCCCGAGCTCGGTGCGCTCGCCCGGTGCGACGTCCTCATCGAAGCGGCGACGGAAAACGTTCGAATCAAGCAGCAGATCATGCGGGATCTCGAGGCGGTCGCCAGGTCCGATGCCGTCATCGCGACGAACACCTCGTCGGTCTCGATCACGAAACTCGCGGCGACGCTTGCCGATCCGTCGCGCTTCGTCGGCATGCATTTTTTCAACCCGGTTCCGGCGATGACGCTCGTAGAGGTGATCCGCGGTATGCAGACCGGCGATGCAACCTTCGACACGACCGTCGCGCTCGCCGAGCGTCTGGGCAAAGTCGCGATACCGGTCAAGAATGCACCTGGTTTCGTCGTCAATCGCATTCTCGTGCCGATGATCAACGAAGCCGTCTTCGTGCTGCAGGAAGGCTCCGCCCGCGCAGAGGAAATCGATGCGGGCATGCGGCTGGGCGCGAATCACCCGATGGGCCCGCTGGCGCTGGCGGATCTGATTGGGCTCGATACCGTGCTTTCGATCATGGAGGTGATTCGTCGCGACCTCGATGACCCGAAGTATCGGGCCGCGCCGTTGCTCAGAGAGATGGTCGATGCCGGCTATCTCGGGCGTAAAACTAAGCGGGGCTTTTACTTCTACTGACCGGCACGCGCTCGCGAGCAGCGGTAGCCGGCGCGCGCGTACTGCCTCTCATGACAAGCGTTGCGGTCGCGATCGACGAGTAGGGTCCGTGCGCCGATGGGCCCTGGCGGATCTGATGCACGAACCAGAGGCCGCATGCGGTCGCCAGATCGTGAACGGGAAGACCGATTGTCGTGAGCCCCGGTCCCCACCAGCTAAACCCTAGTTCGTCGCCAAAACCCACGACGGAAAGCTGGTCGGGTACGCTGACGCGGCGAGACATCAGTTCTTCGAGAATCCCCTGCGTGATGCGTACCGAGCCCGCGACGACGGCTGTTGGCGTTTGCGTCAGCGCGAGCAGCTCGCGCATCGCTTCCCGCCCGAAATCGACGGAGCCCGGAGCGCCGAGCCGGACCTGTTCAGCGCCGGCTTTGCCGTTGCGCGCCAGTGTGCTCAGTGCCTTTTGATAGCCGCGCAGCCGTGCCGCTCCCGTGGGCAGATCGTCTGTGCCACCGACGTATGCGATACGACGATGGCCCAGCTCAACGAGATGGTGGGTCGCTTCGTATATCGACTGGGTATCGTCGATTCCGAAGAACTGCTCGCCGATCGCCGATTCTCGGCGGATCAATTGGACGTGGGGCTGCATCTTGAGCAGTCGCACCGCTTCACGATGAGGCTTCGCACTCGGTACGATGATGATGCCGGCCACGTTCGCGCTCACGAGTTCCCGGATGTGCTGCAGTTCGACCATGCGGTCGTCTTCGGTTTCCGATAGCGTCAGTTGGAAACCCGCGCCTCGCACGCATTGGGACAGTGCGTGAGCGATGGTCGAATAAAAGCTGTTGCGAATGTCGGGCAGCACCAATCCGATCAGATTGCTCGATACGCCGCGCATCATTCGCGCGGCCAAGTTGGCCACGTAGCCCATTTCGTTCGCGACTTCCGTCACTTTCTTTTTCGTGGCGGCGCTGATTCTAGGATCGTCGGCGAGGGCGCGGCCTACTGTCGATGGCGAGACCTGGAGACGGGCGGCAATGTCTTTGATGGTGACCATGGCGTTCCAATGAGACGAATCCAGACAACGATAGCATACAAGGCCGCATTACTGCTATCGATAGCAAGGCCGGTGAACGGGGCCCGCATAGCGCTCCAAAAGGCCAGGTGAGACCATCGGCGCCTCGTGCGTACGTCAGCATTTTTCAGATGAAAAATCTAGTTTGACAACACAAAACGGCGCATCTAATATGCGCTAACGTTAGCATTAAAGCTCGCATCCCCGATGGAACTCGAACGCCCCATGCTGCCCGTGCTCGTCAACGTCTCGATTGCTGCATCCCGTCCCTTTCCCGCGCTGCTTTTCGACGGCAAGGTCATGGCGCTGGCGCACTGGCGCGGCGACGGACTGCGCGGTACTTCATCCATGATCGAGCTACTGGAGGACTGGACGGTCAACGTCCATCGACTGACTCGCCTTTGTCGTTCGGAGGCGACGCATGCATTGATCGCGCAACAGGGAGCCGAACTTTCGGCGTTTCGGCTCCACGCGCCGGTCGTGCCGCGGCAGGTCTATTGCACGATCGGCAACTACCGCTGCCAAGTGCTGCAGGCGGCGCTCGATGCCGACGGCGGAATCTGCGAGGCGGCGCGCCGCGAGGCCGTCGTTGCGTCGATTGAAACGCGTCGACGCGACGGTGCGCCGTATGTCTGCCTGAAGGGATCGGCTTCGGTATCGGGGCCGTTCGATCGGCTTTCGATCGAGGCGGGCCTATCCACGCTTGATTGGGAGGCAGAGATCGGGGTCGTGATCGGCACGACTGCGCGCAGCGTCGAGGTAGAGGATGCGTTCGGCTGCGTCGCGGGCTATTGCGTGGTCAATGACCTCACCGCGCGAGACCGGGTCATTCGGACGGAGGTGCCGACGCTTGGATCGGACTGGCTGCAGTCCAAATCGAGAAACGGCTGGCTGCCAACCGGGCCGTGGCTTGTGCCGGCCTGGAGTGTCGACGATCCGTCCGCGCTACGCCCTTGGCTGCGGCTGAACGGTGAGCTGATGCAGAACGGCGTCGCGAGCAACATGATTTTCGGCATTGCGGAGCAGATCGCGTATTTGTCGACGCAGACCACGTTGTATCCGGGCGATTTGATTTGCACGGGTACGCCCGCCGGAATCGGCAGTCACTACGGCCGCTACCTGCGCGCCGGCGACATCGTGGAGGCCGGCGTGTCCGAACTCGGCGCTCAGCGGGTCGTTTGTGTCGATTCCACGAACTAACGGAAGAGGAGGGACGCAATGAATCAGGTGATGGCGCGCAGGACAGGGGCGGCACATGTCGGTGATGAAGCGGCCACGTGCGCTCCTTCGCACGACGATGAGCGAGAGGCCTACACGGGAGGCGCGATCGCGCTGCATTGGATTATCGCGACGCTGATTTTTGGCGGCTTTGCGCTCGGCTGGATGATGACGCGCATCCCCGGCATTACTCCCGACAAGCTGCGCTTTTATTCGTGGCACAAATGGATCGGCGTGACGGTGCTGATGCTCGCCGTGCTGCGTGTGCTCTGGCGCATGACGCATCGCGTGCCGCCGCTGCCGGCCGGTATGGGGAAGGGGCAACGTTTTGCCGCGCATGCCGTGCACCTGGTGCTTTACGTGCTGATGATTGCGATTCCGATTTCCGGCTATCTCTACAGCTCGGCGGCCAACGTGCCCGTCGTCTATCTGGGCATCGTCCCATTGCCGCCGATCATTTCGCCGGATCCGGTACTCAAGGCGTGGTTTAAAGGCATTCACATCACGCTCGACTACGGACTGTTAGCACTTGTTACGGGGCACATCGCGGCCGCGTTCAAGCATCATTGGCTCGACGGCGACGGGTTGCTCTTTCGCATGCTGCCTTTTCTAAAGTAACGAGGGATCTCCGATGAATACATCGCCTTACCGCTGCGTGGCCGCCGCGTTCCTTGCCGTATCGCTATTCGCATCGGGCGACGCGTTGGCCCAAGTCGATCTCGCGAAAAGTTCGATCACGGCGATATCCAAGCAAATGAACGTACCGGTTGAAGGCGTCTTCAAGAAATTCAGCGCGCGCATCAGTTTCGATCCGGCCAAGCCGGCCGCAGGCAGCGCACGACTGACGATCGACGTCGGCAGCTACGATCTCGGCGACGCCAGCTACGACAGCCAAGTCGCCGGCAAGGAATGGTTCGACGCCAAGACGTATCCGAATGCGACGTTCGTCTCGAGCGCGATCGAAGCGGTCGGCGGCGATCAATACCGCGTCATCGGCATGCTGACGATCAAGGGTAAATCGGAAACCGTCGCAGTGCCCGTGACAGTCGTGCAACACGGCACCGTGCAGACCTTGGACGGCACACTGCCCATCAAACGTTCGCAATTCGATATCGGCACGGGCGAGTGGAAGGACACCTCGATCGTCGCAGACGACGTGGCGATTAAATTTCACATCGTCACGACGAAGTTTTAAAACAGATTCGCCCATAACTAGGAGGAGACGATGAACAAACGAAACCTGTCCATGTTGACCGGCCTGATCGCCGCATCGCTTTCGGCAACGGCATTCGCTACCACATACCAGCTCGATCCGACGCACACCTATCCGAGCTTTGCGGTCGACCATTTTGGCGGCGTATCCATTTGGCGTGGAAAGTTTACGAAATCGAGCGGTTCGGTGACCTTGGATTTCGCGAAGAAGACGGGGACGGTGAAGGTGTCGATCGACCCGGCTTCGATCGACACCGGCAATGCGCAACTCGATGAAAGCCTGCGGGGAAGCGACGGCTTCGATATCAAGCGATTTCCGAGCGCGACTTACGAGGGAACTCGAATCGAATTCGACGGCGACAGGCCCGCCGCCGTGATTGGCGCGCTGACACTGCATGGCGTCACGCTTCCAGTCAATCTGAAGATCGATTCGTTCAAGTGCGTCATGAATCCCTACTTCAAGCGTGAGGTGTGCGGCGTCGAGGCGAGCGGGCGATTCAATCGCGCCGATTTTGGAATCGATATCGGCCAACGGTTGGGGTTCGACATGCTGACCAAGCTGCAGATTCAGGCCGAGGGTATCAAGCAGGAATAGCGGCGTGCACGCGCATCTACGCTCGTAACCAGAAGTACGTGCCGGAAGCGATCCCTTCGAACATCTCGTCGCTCGACTCGATGATGTTCTGCCGCCAGTAGCGGCCGTGTTCCGCATAGTGCGTGAGGAGTTCGGCGACGGTGTCGCCGTTGATGTCATCGGTGATCGGCAGCCGCAAGATCAGCACGATGCCGCCGGTGTCGGCGTCGAGCCCGAGCTGCGCCTGATCCTGCGCGTAGATCAGCAGATTAGCCTCGAGCATGAGCCGAAAAACGTTTAGCGTTCGGCCCGCCGTAACAGCCCCGTAATGGAAATTGACGTACATCGCGGCGGGATCGTTTTCGAAATGATCGAGCCGCACGTCGAAGCCTTCGACTTCGAGGGTATGGGTTTGCAGCACGTAGTCCGCATTGGGCAGCCCGACGACGGCGCACGTTTCGCGGACGATGTCGCCATAGCGTTCGAGGCTCACGTGATGCTCCTTCTGCGATGCGTCGCAATGGACGAAAAAAAAACCGCTCGCCGCGAACGCGACGAGCGGCCTGGCACGTCGCTACGACTTCTGCGACGCTGACTGCACACCCGAGGCGGCAGCCTTTTCCACGTTCGTGAACGCTTCGACCATCGAGATGATCATCTGATCCTCAGCGGCTTGCAACATGACCGGGATCATCGCCGACATCGACGCCTTCATACCGCCTGAGGCGGCGCCTGCACCAACGGTGGATGCTGCGGACATCGTATTCTCCTTAAAGGATTGAAGGGGGACTACAGGGGTTGAACAACTGGCATCGTCCCGGAGGGTATTTGCCAGGCGATGCTCGTTTCAATGCGGGCTTTGCCCGAGCGTTTGCAGTTCGTGCAGGTGCGCCACGATACGGCGCGCCGCGACGAAGCCGCGGTAAAGGGTTTGCAGGTCGGCGCGCGCTTCGTCGTCGCCGGTCTTCTGTGTGGCGTCGGCCAGTTCCTTGGCCGTCGCATCCAACGCCGCGGTCGCTCGCGTCACGAGCGAGTGGCTCATCGGCGAGGACAGCGTGGCCTTCAAGTGGGTCAGATCGTGTGCCACAGGTGCGAGTGATTCGTACATAGTTCGCCTCACATGTCGGATGGAGAGGTTGCGGAGGATTTGCTCTCCGGTTGCGGATAAAGATGTTTCACGCCGTCGGGCGTCTCGACGTAGCGCACCCCGGCGATCGAGATCACTTCCGAGTACTCGGTCTGCGGCATGGAGTGCGCTGTCTCGGCCACTTTCACGTCGATGCGCTTGACGTTCTCGTCGAGATCCGTCTTGGCGTGCGCGAGCGCAGCTCGGAAGGTCGATAGCGACGGCACCGCACCGGTGACCTCGAACACGCCGTCGCCGCGGTACGAGACCTGCACGGCGGGAATGCCTAAGGCTTCCTTCAGGCTGCGGCAGTCTTCCTCGGCGATGTCGTAATGCCGCAGGACGTGACTTTGATCCGGCGCGACGCGGGCAAATACGGCGCGTGCAGCGACGTCCTCGGCAGCATTGTTGACCATGCCCGATACCATCACGGCGGCGCCGCGAGGCGCGACTTCCAGCCCCGCGAGCCCCGCTGAACGCAAGGCCGTGGCGATGCCGACCGTCAACGTTTTCGGGTCGGGCATCGCGTCGGCGTCGCGTGGTGCGCCGACGAAGAGCGCCGCACCGGTGATCAAGAGCGCGCCGAGCATGCCGGCGCCGATCAGCGCACCGACCAGCGGCGCGGCGATGCGCCGCTTGGTCGGGCCCGGCGCGGTTTGGGCGGCGGCGGCCGGCGCTTCGGGCTTGATCCAAAGCATGCGTAACAGATCGACGTCGCTAGGCCAGGAGTCGTCCTCGGGGCCGGCTGCGAGCACGACCTCGCCGAAGGGAATGGGGATCAGATCGGGCACGAGCGTCACGGTCGGCTCGGCATCGGCGCCCGGCGCCTGTTGCCAGCGCAACACGCCCTCGGGGTCGAGCGAGAGCACGATGGCGGGATCGTGCCAGTCGCTCACGCAGATATCGGCGTCGTCCTCCGGCCCCACCCGATAGTCGCCGGTAGCGAGGCGGATCTGCGCGCCGGCATGTGCGCCGGTCAAGATGCGTAGCTGTTTCATATCGGTTGGCCCGCTGTGCGCGTTCGGTGTTCGGTTTTAGACATGTGTGAAGTGTAGGGATCGAGGGTGCGAATGCGGGCGCCGGTGCGAAGCGATCAAGGGTTTTGCGAAGCTGCCGGCTCTGCCGCTCGCGGCTGCGTGCCGCCGTGCTCGGCAGCCGTGCCGATCGCCGTCAGCCTCGCGCGCAGCCGGGTTTCGGCCAGCGTGAGCTGATGCGGCGTCGATGGGTGCTCTGCGTCCAACACCATGAGCGGGGCGAGCAAATTAAGGCTTCGCGCCCGCGCTTCCGTAACCTGTGCAGATGCGCCGGTCGGTACGCTGTCCTGCACGTCGAGCAACACATGTTTGACGCCGGCCAGGCCGGCTCGGGTCAGGGTGACGCCGCGCCCGCGCAGCAACTGAAGCGCGGCGTTCAGCTCGAGTGAAAGGCCGAGCACGGGCGCCGTGGCACGCGCGTGCGGGTTGCCGGGCAACTGCTTGGCGATGTCGAGCAAACGCGCTGCGAGGGCACGCCGCATGTCGTGTTCGAGTTGGGCCGGCGGCACGTTCGGATCCTGCACGGCTGCTAGCACGCCGCTGCTCATGACGGCCGGATCGATCGCCTTCGCCTTCCCGATCTTGACGACGAGCGGGGCCTGTTTCTCGCGCCGTTCGCCGTCCTTCTGCTGTTCCCCGCCTTCTCCTTGCCCCTGGCCGCCGCCTCCATGACGTCCCTCCTTGCCGCTACGCTCGTGCGCGCGATGGCCGTGGTCGGCTCGGGGGGTCTTCGAGTCGGCCTGCGTATGGCGACGCACCTGGCGGTTCAATACGAGCGGCTTGCGGCGCCTGCGGTTGAGCTTCGAGAGCGGATGACCGTGCCTGACCTCTTGCAGCATCGAGGACGCGATCTCCGCCTTCTCGGCGAAGCGCACGTCGTGATAGAAGCGCGTGCGCTGCGTGTTCTTCAGCGTACTCGCGAGCCCCGCCGCGAGTCGTTCGGCTTCAGTCTGGCGATCGGCAGCGCCGGTTTCGCCGTGCGCCGGCGTGCCGCCGGCATGGATAGAGGACATCATGACGGCACCGCCACGGCAATGAGTTCGTGCGCGAAGCGCAGGATCATGGCCGCGCCCCAACTCCCGAACACGGCAATGGCGACGATGGCGGCCACTAGCTTGACCGCGAACGAGAGCGTCTGATCTTGCAGCGAGGTGATGGCCTGCAGGAACGAGATCAGCAATCCCGCGCCCGCCGAGACGACGACGATCGGCAACGACACGTATAGGCAGATCAGCATGCCTTGCGTCGTGAGGCGCATCATGTTGTCGATTTCCATACGCTTTTCTCCCTTGCGTGCGGGCTGGCTTAGCGATAGGTGAGGACGAGCCCGTGGATCAGCGTGGACCATCCGTCCATGACGACGAACAGCAGAAGCTTGAACGGAATCGCGACGTTGGTCGGCTGCACTTGTGTGAGGCCCATCGCCATCAGCACGTTGGCGATCACGAGATCGACCACGACGAAAGCGATGTAAAGCAGAAAGCCGATTCGAAACGCGTCGGTCAGCTCGGTTAGCGTGAACGCCGGTGCGAGCACGATGAGATCGTTCTCTTTCAACTGCGCGGCCATCGGCTTGGGCCAGACGATCGAGGCGGAATGCAGGAAAAAGCGTTTCTCGCGCTCGTTCGTGTGCTTCATCAGGAATTGGCGGAACGGCTCGCGCGCGGCGCCGAAGGTGTCGATCATCACCTGCGACGTGTCTTGCCGCGTGCGCTCTTGCTGCACGGCGTCGAGCGCTTGCATTGCGATCGGCGCCATGATGTAGATCGATACCAGGATCGCAATGCCGTTGAGGACGGTGTTGGGCGGCACCTGCTGCACGCCGAGGCCATTGCGCAGCAGCCCGAGTACGACGACGATCTTCGCGTACGAGGTCACCACCATTGCGACGAAGGGCAGCAGCGTGATCGCGATGACCGCGATCAGAAGGCCTGTGAAGTCACTGAACTGAATCATTGCCGTGGGTCATCTCGAGAATACGAACGCCAAGGTGGTCGCCAACCGTCACGAGCTCGCCGAAGCCGACGGTCTGGCCGTGTGCGCTCATGCGGATGCGCGAATCGGCAAGCGGCACGGCGAGCTCGACGACGTAGCCGGGGCGCAACGCCGCGAGCTGCGAAACGGGCATCGCGACCGTGTCGATCTCGAAGCGGATGGGCAGGCTCAGTCCGCTCACATCGAGCGCGGCCTGGTCTTCGGCATGCCCGGATTGGACGTCCGTTTCTGGTTCGGTCATCGTAGGTTCTCCTGTCAAGGTGATCGTGTCGACGCCGACGCGCACCGGCACGCGAATGCCGGGCGCGCCGGGCGTGCCCCATAACGCTTCGATTTCAGTATCGGTAGGGGTATCGGTATTGCGCGCGGCGAGCGAGCCGGTCAAACGGGCATCGAGTGCACGCAAAACGACGTCGCCTGCGCGCAGCGAGCGCAACGTTCGAATCCGCATCGTCTTGAAGCCGAGCGCGAACCGCCCCGGCACGTGCAGCGCGGCGACGGCCGGCGTGAGCGGTAGACGCTGGGCGCCGATGCATGTTTCGAGTGCGTCGAGGTAGGCTTCATCGGGTGGCGGCAAGACGCATTCGAGCGTGTGCCCATGCGTGCGCAGCGAGATGGCGAAACCTAGGCTGCGCTCGTGCTGGGGCGCGCCGCGATGGACGGCCGCTACGCGTAGCTCCCCCAGCCCGAGTTCGGCACAGCGCTCGGTCAGCGGCTCGAGCAGTGCGGCGGCCACCGCGTGGCGCAGTGCATCGTCGGCGCTGACAGGTCGGCCCGCGCCGGCTTGCGCACCGTCGGTTGCAACGGCGGCCAGCGCAGGGTGGCGCGAGAGATCGATCGCGGCCGACGCGTGCGCGAAGCCGTGCCGCAACTCGATCCAGCCTGCCTCGTGAAAGCCCGCGGCTTTTGCAGCGCCGAGCTGCCAGTGCGTGATGCCGTGCCGGTGCAGCCAGACGGGCAGGCGCGCATCGGTGAGGAGCCGGGCGAAGCGGGCCGCGCCGCGCGTGAGCGTGGGCGGTGCGTTATCGGCTAGGCGCCTGATGTTGCCGGGTTTGTGCGAGGAAGTGGACATGGTGGTGCCTGCGGTTTCCATGGTCAGGGTCGGCGTCGGTGGTCAGTCGATTGCGATCTCGATTTCGCGCGGCTCGCCGCGTTCTGCGAGTACCGCGGCGAGCTGGGTCTTCAGCGTCTGTTCGTGATGCAACACTAACTGCCTCGATACGTCGGTCTGAGTCTCGAACCGAAGCGCCAGAGTGAAATGCGAAAGGTTCAGATGCAGCGCGCAATCCGGCAGGATCGCGGAATCCAAGGTTAGACGCACTGCCCATTGGCCCTGACCGCTGACGGCGCGGTCGCAGCAGAAATCGGCGGCGTGCTCCACCAAAAAGCGGACCCAGCCGTCGAACTCCTGGCGCAGTTCAGCGATGGCGCTGACGCAGGGGGCGGCGAATGCCTGGAGTCGACGATCGATCGGCACGCGCCGCTCGGCGGTCGGCGGCGCGGGTGTCGATGCGCACGCCAGCATCGGCTGCGGCGTGATCGGCGTCCGCACGCGTTCGCGCACGGCGATCGGTTGCTCGAGTGCGTGACCGGCTGCCTGATCGGATGCGTCGCGGCTTTCGTCGGCGTGGGTTTGGCCGGCGGCCGGGTAGCCCGCCTGCTCGCCGGCGCGCGGGGCTGCGCCGAGTTCACGCCATGCGCGCGCACGCGACGGCCCACGGCGTGCGAGCCGCACCAGCGCCTCGTAATCGCCGCGCCGGGGGGCCGTGGACGGGAAGCCGCCGGGCAAGGTGCCGGGCAGCACGCGGACGGGAAGGGGATTCATCGAGTACATCGCGGCCTCACATCGTGACGCGGCCGACCGGATTCATTTGCACATGGCCGCCGAGTTCCTGGTACGAGTAAACCGGCAGCCATGAAAGGCGGCTCTCGATCATGCGTCGCACGTAGCGGCGGATATCCATCGAGGCCACGACGGCAAATGCTTCGCGCGGCGTCTCCCCGGCGTGCGCGGCGATGCTGTCGACGAAGTACTGCATCTCCTCGGGCGGTAGTGCGAGAAAGTTGCCGGTCGGCGTCTGCCGGATCGCCTGGCGGATGTGCTGCTCCACGGGCATGTCGAGCACCACGGCCGCGAGTGCCCGTTGCGGGCCGGCCGCGCGATGCGCAAGGTAGGGGGCGAGGTCGCCGCGGACATACTCGGCGAGCAGCAGCGGATCCTTTTCTTTCGGGCCCCACACCACGAGGCTTTCCATGATGCCGCGCACGTTGCGGATCGAGATCTGCTCCTCGAGCAGCCGGCGCAGCACGTCTGCGATCTTTTGCAGCGGCACGGCCTTGGTGGCCTCGGTGACGAGTCCCGGATAGTCGGCGTTGAGCTGGTCGAGCATCCACTGTGCTTCCTGGATGCCGAGAAATTGCTGAGCCAACTTACGCAACAGGCCGATGGTTTCGTGCGCGATCACGTCCTCGGCGCGCCAAACGGCGGCTTTCGCCGGCACCTCCTTCTCGCCGATCCAAAAGCTTGCAACGGTGCCGCCGGCGGGGCCGCGAGCCTCGCAGCGCGCCGCGAGTTCGGGGTCGCGCGCGGCGTCGGGCAGCATCACTTTGCCGGCGGGCAGTTCGACGCGCGCGCCGGGCACATCGTGAATCAGCACCTCGTATGTGGCGTCGGGCAGGTCGGACGAGGACCACATGGTGATGCCGGGAAACGGTAGCCCGAGTTCGTCTTGAAGGTGCGTGCGGCAGACGTCGAAGGCATCGTTGAGCCGCTGCGCCGACAGATGAGCGACGAGATTGGGCGCCACCCGCACGCCGATCGGAGCCGCGAACTGCGGCGCCTTCGTCATGATGGCCGGTGCCTCTCCCTTTGCGCCCGCGCGCTGGAATGCCGCGACGGCATCGCTCGCCTTGTCCTCGGCATGCTTGCCCAGTTGCTTCGAGAGCCGATAGCCGGCGAAGGCGAGAATCCCCGCGAGCAGCACGAACAGCATGTGCGGAAAGCCCGGCACGAACGAGAAGCCGATCAAGAGCAGGCTCGCGAAGTACAGCGGGCGCGCCTGGCCGCCGAGTTGGCGCAAGATTTCGTTGCCGAGCGATTTGTCCTTGCGATCGTCGAGATCGTTCGAGACGCGCGTGATCATCACGCCGGCCGCAACCGAGATCAGCAACGACGGGATCTGCGAGACCATCGCGTCGCCGACCGAAAGAATGGAGAAGCGATTCGCTGCCTCACTGGCCGTCATGCCGTGATAGGCGATGCCGACCGCGATGCCGGCGAGGATGTTGATCAGCGTGATGATGAGGCCTGCGATCGCATCGCCCTTGACGAACTTCATCGCGCCGTCCATGCCGCCGTGCAGCTGGCTTTCCATCGCAAGATGGGTACGCTTGCGGCGCGCTTCCTCGGGCGTGAGCGAGTTCGAGCGCAACTCGGCGTCGATGCTCATTTGCTTGCCCGGCATGCCGTCGAGCGTGAAGCGGGCGCCGACCTCGGCCACGCGCTCCGAGCCCTTTGCGATGACGATGAACTGCACTACGGCGATCGTCACGAAGACCACGAGCCCCACCACGAGGTTGCCGCCCACCACCAACTCGCCGAAGCTCTCGATGATGTGGCCCGCGTTGGCATGCAGCAGGATCGCCTTGGTCGATGCAATGTTCAGCGACAGCCGGTACAACGTGGTGAAGAGCAGCATCGATGGGAACGTCGACAGCGCAATGAGGTCCTGCGCGTAGAGCGACACCATCAGCAACGTCACGCTGATCGCGATGTTGACGGCGACGAGCCCGTCGATGGCCTCGGCCGGCAGCGGCAGCACCATCAATGAAACGATGGCCACGACCAAGGCGGCGATGCCGACTTCGCCGATGGCCGGTATGCGAACGGGGAGTTTCATCTTAGGCTCCTGGAAGGATGGGGCTCGGCTCGCGCAGTGCGCCAACGCTGTTGACCCAGCGCAGGATGGCGGCGACCACTTCGAACATCGTCTCTGGAATCGGATCGCCCACGCTCACGCGATAAAGCGCGCGTGCCACGGGCGGATTGGCGACCACGGGTACGCCGGCGTCCGCCGCGTAGCGGCGCACGAGCGCCGCCGCCGCGTCGACGCCGCTCGCGACCACCACCGGCAGTGCGTCGGTTCCGGGCACATAGCGCAAGGCGACGGCGTAGTGCGTGGGGTTCGTGACCACGAGCGTCGAGAGGCCGACCGCCTTTTTCTGCGGCTCTTCCGTAACCATCTGGCGGGCGATTTTCTTGCGCTCGCCTTTGAGGTGGGGGTCGCCCTCGTTCTGCTTGTGCTCGCGCTTGATGTCTTCCTTCGACATCCGGTTTTGGCGAATGAAGAGCCAACGCGTGATCTTGTAATCGGCCACGCCGATCACGAGATAGGCCACGGCCGCGACGGTCAGCAAACGCATGAACGCATTTGAAAGCAGATGGATCAGCGTGGGCAGCGCTTGGTACGGTGCGCCCGAAAGCAGCGGCAGCAGGCCGCGAATCGTCACCCAGATGATGGCCAGCAGCACCCCTGCCTTGATGGTCATCTTTGCCAAGTCGATGAGCGAGCGCAGCGAGAACATGCGCTTGAGCCCATTGGCCGGATTCAATGAATCGAACTTCGGCATGACCGGCTCGAACGAGATCATCAGTTGGACTTGCGCGGCGTTGGCGACGGCCGCCGCGATCGCGGCGAGAAGTGCCACCGGCACGCACAGCAGCACCCCGGCCTTGGCCATGCCGGCGAGCGCCACGAAAATACTTTGCACCGAATGGTCGTCGTGCACGGCTTGCAGTGCGCAATAGACGACGGTGTGCAGCAGATCGGCGACCGCATGCAGCCCGATTGCCAGCGCGAGCACGACGGCTAGCACACAGACGCTCTCGGCGATGTCCTGGCTCTTGGACGCCTGGCCTTTCTTGCGGACGTCCTTGAGCCGTTTCTCGGTGGGTTGTTCGGTCTTCTCCCCGCTCATGGCCGGACCTCGCTCAAGCAATCAATCGACGGCCCGACGATAGCCGCGCGCCCGGCGCGGCGCGGTGCTTGTTGACAATCTGTTGCGATCGGCGGTCACTGTCTTTTGCAATCGGCGGCCGGATCGATCGCAACCTTCGACGGCTTCGCAAATGCGCCTTTCGCTTCGCATCCCGAACCTGTCCTGCATGCCGGCTTGTTACTTTGTTCGCAAGACCGGTCGCCATGCGGCGGGCGGTGTGCCATCCACCATGAGGAGGAAGCGGAAATGAGCGAAGCGAACGATTACATGCGTTTCGACGATCACGTCGTCGACATCATGCTGGAGGTGCTCGGCGTGGCGATGCGCGACAACTTCCCGAACTGCCGTATCGACCACGACGACATGGCCTACGTATACGACGCGTTGACGGTGCTTTGTCAGCGCACGCCGGAGCTCGATATGTTCGAAGGCTTGCTTCACATCGCCCGCCAGGATTTCATCGGCGCGACGCATCTCTTCCAGCGTCTGGTGGACCAGGCTCAGTGCGTGCCGAGCAGCCGCGCGCTGCTGGTCGTGTGCAAAGCCATGAACAACGATCCGAACTGGCAGGGCGAGGCGCGGCAGGTGCTCGACGAAGAGACCGACGAGGACACCGTGCTGATGGTGCGTACGGTCATCGCGCGCCAGGACCTGCTCAACGCCATCGAGGCGGCCAAGCGTTCCGGTCAGTTCGAAATCCCGGCCTCGATCACGGCGCTCAAGGAGGACCGGGCACGTCGCAAGGCGGCGCAGGCCGAAGGCGCGGTACCCGTGCCGACGCAGATCGATCCTTCGATGATGATGGGCGGCCAATACATGCGGCTGTAGTCCATGCGGCTGTGACAGGCACGCAATCGCGGTTTGGGAGAAACGCCATGAGCGCAGCACCGATTTCGTTTTCGCAGTTCAACCACGTGCTTTCGCACGCCTTCGATAAGGTCGAGCACGCGGCGCAGGCGGGACCTGCACAAGCGGCCGACGCCTTCCGGGCAATGGCGCACACGAGCCGCATGACGCCGCCGCGAGCGCCCGAGACCGATACCGGGGCGCTCGTCTCGCGGCTCGCGCGTTCGCAGGACGCGGCTTTCCGTACCGTCTCCGACGACATGCTTTACATGATCAGCAATGCCGAGCGCATGTCGATGCCGCAACTCACCGCGGCCACGCTGCAGGTGCAGTTGGAGACGGCCGGCATGCAGGTCGACCTGCAGACCAAGCTGGCGGTCGTGACGTCCTCGAAGGACGCGCTCGATACGCTGATGAAGAACCAGTGATAGGCGGTGACGACTATGCGCAAGACTATCTGCCGCTCCCTGCTGCGCCGCGCGGCGCTCCATGCGAGCCTCGCGCTCGTGCTGCTGCTGGCAGGCTGCAAGAGCGAGCTCTATGGCAACCTCACCGAGCATGCCAGCAATGAGATGGTGGCCGTGTTGCTCGACAATGGTGTCGACGCGCAGAAGTCGACCCAGGACGGCGGCAAGACTTGGGACGTCGAGGTCGACGACGGGCAATTCGCGCGCGCCATGCAGGTGCTCGGCACCGCCGGGCTGCCGGGCCGCAAGTTCGACAACCTGGGCGAGCTCTTTAAGCAAAGCGGTCTCGTGTCGACGCCGACCGAGGAGCGCGTGCGCTTCATTTACGGCGTGCAGGAGGAGCTGTCCGACACGCTTTCGAAGATCGACGGCGTCATCGTCGCGCGCGTGCAGATCGTGCTGCCGAACAACGACCCGCTCGCGACGACGGTCAAGCCCGCGTCGGCCTCGGTATTCATCAAGTACCGACCCAACGCGGACCTTGCCACGCTCACGCAGCAAATCAAGAATCTCGTCGCGCATAGCGTCGAGGGGCTGTCGTACGATCAGGTCGCCGTCACGAGCATGCCGGCGGACCCGGTCGTGCTCGCGGCCAAGCGCAAGCGCGAAGATCTGAGCCTTATTCTCGGCATCGGCTTGTTGATCTTCTTCTGCGGCGCAGCCGTGTTGTATGTCGTGCTTGCGCGTAAGGCGTCGGCGGGCGGCGCGGGTGGGCTCTTCGGCCGCCTCTTCGGCAAGCGCGCGGCCAAGGCTCAGAGCGAGCCTGCGCCGGTCGAGCCGACGATGGCCGCGCATTGAGGACAGGGACCGGATCATGAGCGCTGCGTCTCGCTCCGTGCATGAAGACCTCGATACGCCCGTGCGCCGCATTGCGCAGGTGCTCGCGCGTTTCGAGGCAAACCGCCGCGGCCTGCTGGGGTGGATCGACCGTTCGTGGCTGCCGGCCTGGGCCGTCTGTCTGGAATCGGGCCCGTGCGCTGATGACGGCTCCGCGGCGCTGGCCCGGGCACTCGGTGTCGATGTGCTCGATCTCGATGCTTGCCGAGACAGCGATGCGGGCCTCGGCGTGCTCGCGACGTTGGCCGTGGATCAAGTGTTGACGATGTTGCGTGTGCGGTCGGTCTGGTTCCGCCGCAACGAACTGCGACGCTTCGTTGGCCGCGAGAGCCGCGAGCATTGCGTGCGGCTGCTCGGCACACCTCGCGCGGCCGATCTGCTGCGCCATATGCGGGCGGCGCCCGCCGGCCCGCAGCTCGAGCCGCTGCGGCGCGCCGGCATGCTCTCGCTCGAGGCGCTGACTGTGCCGCTCCTTGCCTGGGAGGGCTGGTGTCTGTTTCGCCGCGACGGCGCGCTGCCGTTCGACGGCCCGCTCGATCTGGTGCGGCTCGCGCTGCCGCGCGAACTTGCCGAACCGAAGTGGCTGGCGGCCTGCGAAGGAACGCTCGACGGCGACGGATCGATCGAGACGCTCAGGCTTTTACCTCATCTTCATCTGGAGCGGTCATGATTCTTTGGCTTCGCGCCCGCAACGGCGAACAGCATGACATCGACGAGATAAGGTTCGATTCGCAGGCTTGCGGTGTCGGCGTCGAAAGCGACGACGACGTGGTGCGCCGGGAGTCGTTCGCTGCGATCGTCGGCTTGGATGCGGCGGCGCAGGAGATCGAGCGTCAGCGAGAGGGCATCATGGCCGATGCGCGCGCGCGCGCCGAGGCGCTTCTTGCCCAAGCCGAGGCCGAGGCCGCGCGTCTTCGCGACGACGCACGGCGCGAGTACGAAACGGCGGCCGCGCGAGGCCACGAGTCGGGCCGAGCGCAGGGGCTGGCCGAGTGGTACGAGCGCTGCGCGCGCTCGGCCGCGGGCCAGCGCCGGGTGCAGTCTCTGCTGCGCGAGCGCATTGTCGAGCTCGTGGTCGATGCGACCGAGCAGATCGTGCGGGACGTCGATGTGTCGGCGCTCTTCGCACGGTCGGCGGAAGTGGTCGAACGTCTTGTCGAGGGCAGCACCTATTTGCGTGTGCGGGTACATCCCGACGACGCAGCCGCCGCGGTGAGCGAATTCGATCGCTTGGCGGCCATCTGGCGCGAGCGCGGCCATGGGGTCGCCGTCACGGTGGTGGCCGATCGCGCCGTCGCGCGCGGGGCTTGTTTGTGCGAATCCGATCTCGGCACGGTCGATGCGAGCCTCGACACGCAATTGGCTGCCTTGCGCGCCGCCGTCACGCGGGCGGTCGCGCGCACGGCGGCGCCGATCGGCGACGAGGCGGATGACGCCGATGCCGAGGGCGAAGCGCATGCCGACGCGCTGGCCGAGGCCGCTGCGCATGCGGACGCAGAAGAGGGCGAGCAGCACGAACCGCACGAACAACACGACGATCCGCTCGCGATGCCCTGGCTCGGCGAGCCGGACTACGACCGCCTTGCGCGTCCCGATCATCACGCCATAGGACATTCATCATCATGATGGACGACATGCTCGACGATCTGGCGATGCCCGCGGGCTACGGCACCCTTTCCGCGCTCACCGATGCGATCGGCGAGGAATTGCGGGCCGGCCCGCGCGTGCAGACGCGCGGCAAGGTACTCGAGGTGGTCGGTACCCTGATCCGCGTGACGGGGATCGAGGTGCGGCTCGGCGAGCTTTGCGAACTGCGCTCGCCGGGCGGTCGAGTGCTTCAGCAAGCCGAGGTGGTCGGGTTCTCGCGCAACGTAGCGGTGCTTTCGCCGTTCGGTCGCTTGGCCGACATCTCGCGCTCGACCCAGGTAATCGGCCTCGGACGCCCGCTCTCGGTACCGGTCGGCGACGCGTTGCTCGGGCGTGTGATCGACAGTCTCGGGCTGCCGATAGACGGCGGCAGCGCGCTCGAGTGCGACGAGCATCGCCCGATCTTCGCCGATCCGCCGAACGCGATGAGCCGGCCGATCATCGAGCGCGATTTGCCGACGGGCGTGCGTATCGTCGACGGGCTGATGACACTCGGCCTAGGTCAGCGCGTGGGCATCTTCGCACCGGCCGGCGTCGGCAAGAGCACTTTGATGGGCATGTTCGCGCGAGGCGCGCAGTGCGACGTCAACGTGATCGCGCTGATCGGCGAGCGCGGGCGCGAAGTGCGCGAGTTCGTCGAGCATATCCTGGGTCAGGACGGCATGGCGCGCTCGGTCGTGGTATGCGCCACGTCGGACCGCTCGTCGATCGAGCGAGCCAAGGCCGCATTCGTCGCGACGGCCGTGGCCGAATATTTTCGCGATCGCGGCATGAGTGTGCTGTTGATGATGGATTCGCTCACCCGCTTTGCGCGCGCGCAGCGCGAGATCGGCTTGGCCGTCGGTGAACCGCCGGCTCGGCGCGGTTTCCCGCCGTCGGTATTCGCCGAGCTGCCGCGCTTGCTCGAGCGTGCGGGCCTGTCCGAGCGCGGTGCGATTACCGCGCTCTATACCGTGCTCGCCGAGGATGAAACGGGGGGCGATCCCATAGCGGAGGAAGTGCGGGGTCTGCTCGACGGCCACATGATCCTTTCGCGCGAAATCGCCGCGCGCAACCAGTATCCCGCCATCGATGTCCTCGGCAGCCTCTCGCGCGTAATGCCGCTCGTCGTCACGCGCGAGCATATGGACCGCGCGGGGCACGTGCGGCGCTTGCTCGCGAAGCACAAGGAGATCGAGACGCTGCTGCAGATCGGCGAGTACAAACCCGGCGGCGATCCGCTTGCCGACGAGGCCATCGCCCGTATCGACGCGATTCGCGCGTTCCTTTGTCAGCGCACCGATGAATTTGCGTCGCCGCGCGAGATCGCCACTGCGCTCGCGGCCCTGGGCAATTGAAGGCGTGCGCTGTGACGGCGCGTGAGGAGCTTACGAGATGAAAGACCGTCGCCTGGCCGCGTTCGGCGTGATGCTCGCGAAGCGACGTCGGCTCGCGCAGACGTTGCGCGAGACGCTTGTCGCGCAGCGGGCGGAACTCGAGCAGGCCGCGCGCTTCGCGCAGCAGCAGCGTTCTTCGCTCGACGAGGCGCGCGCGGTGCTGGACGGCTGCGATCATCGGGTGGAAGCCATGCTCTCGGGTCACGAGGCGATGTCGTTGCCCGCCTTCAATCAGTTGCGCGAGTACCGGGTGGTGCTGCTCGAACGCGTAACGGCGGCCGAGACAGAACTGCGGAAGGCCGAGGCTGAGCTTGCTCGCCGGCGCGAAGCGGTCGACGAGACACGCGCCCAGATCGTGCGCAACGAAGGGCAAATCGCCGTGATCGAACAACGTATCGAGAAGATCGAGGTCGAGGCCGAGCGTGCGCAAGGCGACGTGCAGGACGAAGAAATCGAGGAAATCATGGTTGCGCGCGCCCTTCGAATGCGCTCTGTCGCGGCCGACACCGGGAGCCTGAATTGACACGATTTCCATGTTCGCTTCGCTCGAGAGACCGCGAGCGAACGTTCAATCGGCATCGGGCGGGGGACTGACATGAATATGAACGAAGCCGCGTTCGCGGTTTTGACGCGCAGGCAATCGCTGAACGGCGTCTGGGTGCAATGTGTGATCGACGCGCTGCTCGCGCACGGCGTACGCGACGTTGTGCTATGTCCGGGCGGGCGAGCGAGCGCGATGTGTCTCGCAATGGAATGCGACACACGGGTCAATGTAGCGCTCGTGAGCACCGATGAGCGCAGCGGTGGGTTCGCGGCGCTTGGCATCGCCAAGGCGCGCGGCGTACCCGTGGCGGTGGTGACGACGTCGGGTTCGGCCGTGGCCAATTTGCTGCCCGCGCTCGTCGAGGCCGATGCGAGCGGCATCGCGCTCGTCGTGGTGAGTTGCGATCGCCCGCGTCGATTGCGCGGTACTGGCTTCGGACAGATGGCCGACCACCTCGGCGCGACGGTCGCGGCCACGCGTGCGCAGGTCGACCTCGACGATCCCGCGGATACGCCGGAGGCCGTCGCACGCGCTCGCTCGATGCTCGATGCCGCGCTATGGCAGATGGGCGGCAGCGCGCGGCCCGAAGCGAACGGCGACGGACACACGCCGGCGCGCCGTGCGGCGCCCGGCCCCGTCCATTTGAACGTGCCGTTTGCGGGTGTCTATGACGCGCTCGAAACGCTGGCCGTGAGCGCTGCGACGGTCGAAGCCGCGCGGACGCCGCTCGTCGGCGCGGGCGGCACGGGCGGCACGAACGCGCCGGCGCGCCCCGCGCAGAGCGCCTGGCGCAGCGCTGACGCGTCGCGGCTCGCCGAGCGCATCGAGACTTTGCGCCTGGAGCGGCGGGCGAGCGGCAGCATCGATGACGCGATGCCCGTGGGAACGGTGAACGGGCTCATCGTCGCCGGCGCCGAGCCCGGTGTGCCGCGCGAGGCGATCCTGGCGTTCGCCGCCCTGACGGGTTATCCGATGCTGGCTGACGTCGGCAGCGGGCTGCGCGCGCATCCGTCGGCGAGCGCGGCAGACGCGGCGAGCGCCGGGCGCGCGCTCGTCCTGAATCCGTTCGATGCACTCAGCGCCCCGTCGCTCGTCGCGGGCACCCGCTGCGAAGTGATCGTGCGCTTCGGTCTCGCCCCCGTCTTGCCGACGCTGCACGAATTCCTGAAGGCGCACGCCGACGTGCCGGTCGTCAAAATCTCAACGGGCGCTGACGAACGCGACTATCTTCATCCTGGGCTGGATGCGCGCGACTTGCTGAACGGTATCGACGCGGCGGCATTGCGCGCGGTCGGCGAACAGATGTGCGCACACGCGGGCCCCGCGAGCGGCAGGTGGCGCGCGCGCTGGGCCGGCGCTGCCGCGCGCGGCATGCGCGCCCGTCACGCTTGCGTCGCCCGTCTCGTCTGGGGCGAGGTCGGGGCCGCGCATCAGGCGCTCAACGCAGCGGGCTTCGCTTTCATCCACATCGGCAATTCGATGTCGGTACGGCACGCCGACATCGGCTACGACGTGCGCTCGAGCCGACAAGATGTCTACGTGAGCCGCGGCGTGAGCGGCATCGACGGCACCCTCTCGACCTTTCTCGGCGAGGCGCTCGCACGGCGCGATCCGGGGCTGCTGCTCGTCGGCGATCAGGCGCTGCTGCACGATCTGCCAGGGCTCGCTGCCGCCCAGCGTATCGACACGCCCGCGTGCGTCTGCTTGCTCAACAATCAGGGCGGTGCGATTTTCGACTACCTGCCGCTGTCGGCTGAGCCCGGGTATGCACGCACGCTGCGGAATCCCTACGGTCTGGACTATGCGGCGCTCGCGCAAGCATTCGGGCTCGGCTACCGCCAGGCGGCTTCAAGCGCAGCGCTCGATGAGGCGCTCGCGGCAGCCCGCGAGCGCGCCGGTGTGACGCTCGTCGAGGTCGCGGTGCCGCCGCACTCCGGCATCGCCCAGATGCACCTGCTGGCTCGCGCGGTAGCGACGCTGTGATGGACCGCGGCTCGCCATCGTTTGATGGGCTTCCTGCCGAGCACGCCGGCGGGCACGCCTGCGGTGGCCCCGAGCAGGCCGGCATGGCGTCTCCCGTCCAAACACCTTGCTCCGATCCCGTGCTGGCTTCGGAAGCGGCGCTCGAACGCTACGCGCGCGCCGCGGCGCCCGATGAAGTGTTTCTGGCCGACATGCAGCGCCGCATCGACGCTGCCGCGATGCGCGCTCGGACGGACCGGGGCGTGGCGCCGCCGCGGCCTGGGTCCGCCGACGACCCTTTGCGCGTGCTGCTGCTGAGCTATAGCGGCACGGGCAACACCGGTGCGGACCTGCGCACGATCGAGACGATCGCGCAGATCAAGGACGTGTTCGCGCGGCGCACGCCGCGCATCAAGCTCGTCGCGCTCGGCACGATGTTCGATCATCCGGTGCTCGCGCGCGTCGCGAAGCTCGATTCGCCGCTGCGTTACCTGCCCGATGCGCTCGACGCGGCCGTGCGCGAAGCCGACCTCGTGCTCAACGTCGAGGGCTCGACCTACACCTCGAAGTTTTCCGATTCGCTGGCCGGTGCGCTGATCGGCGGCATCGCGCTCGCACATGCGCATGGATGCGCCGCTGTCGCTTACGGCGTCGACAGCGGCGCGATGAGCGCGCCGCTGCAAGACTTCGTGCGGCACAACGCGACGCGCGGTCTCGTCGTCTGCCGCAACGAGGCAGCTCGCGCACAGCTCGCACGGCTCGGCGTACGAACGGTGCGCGGCGCCGACACGGCTTGGCGCTGGCGTGCGTGCCCGCGCGAGCGCGCGTTGGCGAACGGCGAACGCGTCGTTGCCCTATGCCCGACCAATCCGTTCTGGTGGCCCGTCCACGCTGAAGCGGCGCGCGCTCACGCGCTCGATGCGGCCGGTCAGACCTCGCCGCTGCGTTACGGGGCGCTGCATTTCCATCGCTGGGACGAGGCTCGCGAACGTGCCTACGAAGCCTATTTGACTCGTTTCGCGCGACTCGGCGGCATGTTGTTCGAGCGTGGCTACACGCCTGTCATAGTCGGCATGGAGCAACTCGACGAGACGGCCTGCCGAGCGCTCGCGGCGCGCTTGCCGTTCGAGGCGCGCATCGTGGCGCGCGGCGCCGCGGACCTCGACACCGTGGCTGCGACGGTTGCCCATGCGCACTGCGTCGTCACGACGCGCTATCACGCAGCCGTCGTGGCCCTCTCGCACGGCGTGCCGGCATTCGGCCTCTCCATGGACGAGCGCATCGACCGGTTGCTCGATGAGGCGGGCTTGGGCGATTGGTACACGCGCTGCGATGCGCCCGACGCGGCGGCGCGCGCGCTCGATCGCATCGCGGCGCTCGAAGATGTGCGCGAACGTGCGCGTATCGTTGCCGCCTGTGTGCGCTATGCCGATACGCAACGCACGATGCTCGCGCAGATGGGCGAGCGCCTCGCCCAGCGGGTCGAGGCGATTCATTTCGGATGACGACGGAGCCTCGCCTGCCATGACGCAGATGTTCCTGCAACTGCCGGGGCTGAACGCCTCGCTGCTCGACTTCCTAACGCTGTTGGCGCTGTGCAGCACACGCATGTTGGTCGTGATGAATATGTTTCCGCCGACCGGCGACACGATGATGCAGGGTGCCACGCGGAACGCCACGGTGCTCCTTTGGAGCACATTCATCGCCTACGGGCAGGCGCCCCTGATTCCGGAACTGCACGGCGCGTTTCTCGTCGCGACGGCGATCAAGGAGGCCGTGATCGGGCTGGTTATCGGCTACGCGGCGTCGCTGATCTTTTGGGCGGCCGATAGCGTCGGCGCCTACATCGACGATGTCGCCGGCTACAACAACGTGCAGATGAGCAATCCCACCAACGGGCAGCAGACGTCGATCACTTCGACGCTACTGTCCAATTGCGTCATGACGGCGTTCTGGATGCTCGGCGGCATGACGTTCCTGCTCGGCGCCATTTACGAGTCGTACCACTGGTGGCCGCTCGCGAGCGCGACCCCGCTGCCTTCGAATATCCTCGAGACGTTTGTCATGCGCGAGACCGACTCGCTGATGGTGACCGTCGCCAAAATCGCTGCGCCGATCACGGCGATCCTCGTGCTTGTCGATGTCGGTTTCGGCTTTATCGGCAAGAGCGCGCAGAAGCTCGACTTCAACACGTTGAGCCATGCCGTCAAAGGGTTGCTTGCGGTGCTGCTGCTCGCGCTGCTGGTGGGCGTGTTCATCGATCAGGTGCAAGGACAGCTGACGCTGGCCGACCTCGGGGCGCAGATGCGGGTGCTGGCGGGGCAGAAGTGAGGTGACCGGAGCGACGCCTGTTGCGCTTCAGCGCAGGCGCTCGGACAACGCCGACAGCTCGCTCTCGAGCGACAGAAGCTCGGCATCGATCGCGCGCAGAAAGCGTTCGGCTTCGTCGCGCAAGCGGTCGATCTGCGATACGGGCCAATCGCCCTGTGGGGCCTCCTCGTCGCTTTGCGGATTTTCCGTGTCCCGCTGGAGCGCGCCGCGCCTGCTCGGGTCGCTCCGTTGCAGCGAGTGCCGCAACTCGCCCGCGAGTCCTTCCAGCCGCGCGAAGCGGACGGACAGGGTGCTTGCGAGTTCGCGCTTGCCCTTTTGCGTGAACGTGGAGAGGAAGGCGGCCGTCCACGAGAGCGGCGATGGGCCGGCGGCGATTCGATGCGCCGCGTCGATCGCCCGTTGCAAATCGGCTGCCACGCGCGTGCGGTAGCTCGTCGCGTCGCCGAGCTCAGCCCATGCGTCGCGATCGAGCTCGGCACGCGGGGCGCTGCCTTGCATCCATTCGCTGAATGACAAATCGCGCGTTCGCTGCGTGCCGTTATCGGTCCGCAAGGCGGGCGGCAGCGGGGGTGGCTGCACGTCCTGCATCGCTTGGCTTTCGCGACGCGTCCGCTGAGCGCTCAGCGCTGGGCTCGCGTCGTACTTCGGCGCGGGCAGCGCGACATGGATACTCGGAGGAAGAGGCGGTAGGGGCGGGAAATCGGCGGACATGATTGGGATCCGTTCGGCCAAATGCCGTGATGAATGAGGCAATCGAACGAACTGTAGTCTGCCGCGGAGGGCGCCTGGCCGATGCCGCGAATCGGTGTGCAATGCGGCGAAGAAACGCGCAGGCCAGCTAATCCACGGGTGTCGAGGCGGCCCGATAAGACAGGTGGCCGCGATCGTATCGCCGGCCCTGCTACTTCAGCTTCGAGAGCTTGCGCTCGACCGACGCGAGCTGTCTCTCGATCGCTTGGAGCCATCGTTCGGCTTCGGGGCGCCAGCGGCGTGTCTGCGCCACGGCTCGATCGGCGTGCAAAGCGCTTTCCTGGCGTTGCGGGTTTTCTCTATCCTGCGCGGCTGCGCCGGACCCCTGCATCTCGCTCTCATGCAGTAAGCGCCGCAGCTCGGCCGCGAGTCCCGATAGATCAGCGTGCCGTGTCGACAGATCACTCGCCATGCTGCGTTTGCCCGCGCGCGTGAACGCGGCGAGCAGCGCACGCTTCCATGATATGGGCGACGGGCTCGTGGCGACTTGCCGCGCTCGGCCGACCGCGAGCCGGAGACTGACGGCAAGCCGTTCGTGATGGTTCGCCATATCGTCGAGCGGATCGCGCGTAGGCCGCGAGGGCGGCTTCGAAGGCGAGGGACGCGTGTTCTCGGTCATAGTCGCAAGCGTGTTTGGTCAAATGCCGTCTATTGCGGTTCCGCGGCTATCGGGCGTTGCAGTGTTGCTCAGCTTGCGTCAGGGCGGGCGCGCTTCAATACGGCGACACCCAGGGGTGCAGATGGCTAATGCGCGCACCTTCACCGTCCGCCCATTCGATCGCGTATTGGCTCGTGCCCGTCCTGGCTGGCGGCGCATCGGCCGGATCGCTGGCGCGCAAGCCGTGGCCGATCGTGCGGCCATGGTCGAGCAGGGCATTGACGCGTCCGCCGGGGTGGCGTCGAGCGATGTTCATGAACGCTTCGCGGCTACCGGCGCGCAGCGGCGAATCGGGCCTGCCGAGTTCATGTTCGGCAATATCCGCGATCGTCCGTAACAGCTCCGGAGGGGACCGGAAGGTGCCTGTGCGCGCCGTGCGATCGTCTTTTCGTACACGGGCGCGCATTTGTGCCGGCGTTTGCCCGACGTGCATCTTCTGCGCGCGCGCAAGCGCCATCGGCGAGATCAGGCGCGAGAGTGCCGGATCCGCGAGCGCCTCGCGCCAATCGATATCGATCTCCTGTTCGAGCGATGCGGCCTGCTGGCCGCGGGCCGCGCTTTCGCCCAGTGCTCGGCGTTTGCCGTCGCGCACGTCTTGCAGGGCCCCGTGCGCCTCATCGAGTTGACGCTCGATGTCCTCGAGCGCATCCGATGCATCGAGGCGCTTGCCGCCTAGCGTTGCATGGCGCTCGAACGTCTCGCGGTGCTTGTGCTCATACTCGATCACGGCGCCCCGCAATCGGAAGACGTCGATTTCCAGTTGATGGCGATCGCGACCGGGCCGGCTCGAGGGGTTCGCTTCGGCGATCTCGCGCGGAGGGGCGGCGCGACGCACCGGCACCTTCGCGAGCTTTTCGCGATCGACATTGAGTCGCTTGATCATGTCGCCGTAGACGGGGCCGAGATGAGGGGCAATCTTCCTGCCCATTTCCTCGATATCGTCATGCCGATCCTCGTTCGGCGCGGTGCTTTTGAGGTCTTCGATCAATTGCCTTTCGACCGCCTTCAGCACGGCTTCGAGAGATTCCCGGTTCGGCTCGAGATGCGCGGCGAGCTGATTCAGCTGGTTCTTCGCGGTGGTCAAGCGCGAGTCCTTGAACAACTCGGTGCCGCTCGAGACACCGGCACGCCGATCGGCCTTGTTGAATTCCGTCCTCGCATGCTCGACCTGGTCCACGAAGCCCGCGACGGTGATCTTCTCGTTGTTGTGTCCGCCCTGATCGGGAGACAGGTAGGCGGCAGCCTGGCCGGTGCGCGACCGGATAAAGGGGGTGTTGCTGAGCTTGTTGACGATCAGGCAGATCGCGAAATGACGTGCTAGCCGCGCCGTTTCCTGCGCTCCCAAGCCGTGACATTCGAGGTTCGACAGCAAGTGCAGGAGTTTTCCGAGCGCCTTGGCCGCATCGGCGCCGGTGGCTTCGGGGCCCGCGGCCTTTGCGATGTCTTCGAAGGTGGCTTTGAGCCCCCTCGTGAATTGCTCGGCGGGTGTGGCATACCGGCCGTGCCGATTGCGCGGGGGAGCGGGCATCCAGTCGTGGAGCCATGCATCGATGCTCTGCTCCAATTGCACGTCGACGGGGCCGCCTTTGCCCAGTATTTTACGGGCGGTGGCGGTGATGAAATTGGTGCTGAACTGCGTCATCGACCATGTACCGAGCTCGCGCAACTTGTCGCGGCTCGCCACCGTCAGGGCTTCCTCGGCGGCTTTCTTCTGACTGCCCTTGAGCGAGCCGATCGCTTGTTCCAGCGCGGCTAGACGGTCGGGCACGCTGGGCGCCGCGGCGGATGGGCCGGTCCGGGCCGGCGCCACGGCGACGGGGCCCGCTTCGTCGAGCTGGGCCTGCTTTTGCTCGAGCAGGTCGACCTTGCGAGCGAGCGCGATACCGTGGCGGGCCATGCTGTCGAATGCCGTCTTGCATTGCTGCGACAGCACCGAAATGTTCCGCTGCGCATCGCCGCGCTTCGCTTCGAGCATGTCGATCAGCTTGACGATCTCGGCTTCGGACGGTCGCTCGCCTTCGGATCGCGGCGGCTCGGGCAACTGCTTGAGGGCCGCGAGCTGTGCCTCCTTCGCGCTGAGATTCTGCGTGCGCTTGCGTACGGCAGCGACATCGGCATGGGTCGGTGCAGTCGGAGCGGTCGCCGTTTGCGCTAGCGGCATATGCATGGCCGCTTGCATGTGCGGTGCTGTCGCCGCGCCGCTCGTGCGCGCGAGCTTCGCAAGGGCATCGGTTCGAGGCATACGCGCCTGCGAAGGGCCGGCCGGGTTGCCGGGGCGATTGGCCAGCAGCGACGACAGGCGCTCGAGCCTGGCGTCGCCGCCGGTGCCGAGCGTGCTCTCGCTCGGGCCGTGCGAGCTGTCCTGGCGAACCTCCTGAGCGCTTTCCGACGGCGTGAGGTCGGGCGAAGGCGAGGTCGGGCTGACGGTTTCGATTCCCATAGTGGCTCGAGCGTGCGTGTAGTTTCGTGGCTGCGCGCCAAAGCGCAGGCGCAGCGCGGGTTGTTCTTGCGGTACTTCTCATGCTAGAAAGGCGGGCCGCATCGCTTTCGGATGAATGCGAAGGCGCCGCTAACGATGCGAAGTGTGGCCCGCCTCTCGTCCCGATCAGTTGTTGTTGTCCGATTTCGGCATCGTGTTTTGGAACGAATCGAAGACCTGGAACAACATGCCCATTTCCATGCCGCCCGACATGATCTGTTCTATCTGCTCGAGATCCTGATCGTTCATGCCCATCATCCCGCCGGTGATGCCGCCCATGACGCCGCCGATGACGCCGCCGACAACGCCCTCGGCCCCATTCAGGACTTTCTTGCCCACCCCTTCGATCGCATGACCCGCCTTGCTCAGGTCTTTTTTGGCGCCGTGCCAAAAGCTATTCCATGACATGATGATTCTCCTTTACAGAATTGGAAAAGCGGCAATCGCCGCGCTTCGACGGTAGCGGGCGTCGCGCATCGGTCGCGGACTCGGTGCGAAGCGAAGGGCGAAGCGACGAAGCCGGGGAGTGGACGAGCCGGCTCGCCGGCGAAGCGCTCGCGGCGTTTTAGCCGAGCCGTTTTAGCCGAGCCGTCGGCGCAACGCGTCGAGCGTCGCCTGCATCGGTTCATGGGCGACGTCCACGCCGCCTGCCGGCCCGGGCGAGCGCGGCCCTACCGTGAGACGAAGGCTTAGCTCACCGTTCAGTTCAGTCTCCAGTTGGCCGGCCCATGCTGTTGCCTCCGTGCGCGGGAGCGCGTGCGCCAATTCATCGAGCGCATGCGGCGCGGCCGTCGCGCGCGCGGCTAGCCGCGAGGTCACGAATGCGAGGACCGATGCCCGCGTGCGCGGGGCGGCGTCGTCCGCGTCGTTCGTGAGCGCTGCCAGCAGGCGAGCCTGGTCAACCGGTGGCATCGCATCGAGCACGTCGGCGCTCGTGGCCGCCAGCATGTCGACGCGCTCGGCTATGGGCAGGCGAGGCAGGAGGCGGAGCCGGATGTGATGCAGTTGTTGGGCGAGTGCTTCGGCGAGGGGGACGGTGGCGCGCCTGCCCATCGCTCGCAACGGCCGCGCGAGCAGCTCGCCGGGTACCGCGTCCAGTGCGCCGAAGATGATCGGCAATAGCGGATGCGCCGTATCCGCGGGCACGTCCAATTCCAAGGCGCGCTCTAGTACCGCTTGCAAGCGCTCACCGGGCATCGCGCCGAGCCGGCTCGGCGCCAGTTGATTGGCCAGCAGGCGCAGCATCTCGTCGCACACGGTGGGATCCTCCACTTCCCGCAGCGAATTGAGGATTCCCATTGGCACGCACCATCGGCCTTCCGTGCCCACGTGGGCCAGCCAGTCATCCGGCCGTGGCATATCGGCAGTGCGCTGCAAAACCATGTCCAGCATCCGCCGCTGCTCTTGCGGTTGACTGAACAGTGCAACGGACTCGGCCAGGCGGCTCAGCGTCGTGTCGCGGTCCGCGCCTGTGAGATACGGCAGCTGGGTGTCGAAGAGATCGAGGATGGCTCGCCGCGTATCGATGTCCGGCGTGGAGCATTCCAGCGCCGAGATCAGCGACGTCACCAGTCGGCGCGCGGCATCGGACCGGATGGGGCTCAATCGGCGCGCTTCGTTCAGCAGCATCGGAACCGTTTCGGCAAGCCCGTTGAGTAGACCCGTCGTGAGATGTTCCTCGAAGTCTTCGTGTTCCTCGCCGTCGGAGAGGTCATTCAACTGCTGCCATGACATATAGGCCGCGTCGCTGATGCCCTCGGCGAGTGCTCCGAGCGCATCGGCCCGCTCGCCGAGCGGCAACGCGCGGAATCGCTGCGGCGCAAGCGCTGTCTGGGCGAAACGAAAGGCGTCCTGGAGCGTTCCAGCGTAGCTGCTCGTGGCAATCAGATTGCGCACAGCCCCGGTCCGGGTACTCGGTCCGGCATGGTCGAATTGCTCGACGAGCTGGGTTTCCGCGCTGGTCAAGATGTTGCGCGCTCGCTGGGTGATGCGCGCATCGAGCTTGGCGGCACTGCTCGTGCCCGCCTTGAGCAGCCAGCCGGAGCGGTCGACGACCAGGTCCGGGCGCGGCACATCGGGCGGTGGCTCCCCGCCGCGCGCGAGCGCATGGCTCACGACGTCCCGATCGTGGCCTCGCAGCAGGTATCTGCCGGCCGATTCGGGCGTCATGAGCCTGAGATATCCATAGCGCTCCTGCGGGGTGCATAGCAGCGCATCGAACAGGCGCCGTTGGCTCGAGGGCTGCAGGTGGTTGGCGATGTGGGCGACGGGGCCGCTGCGCAGCAATCGCGCCATCGGCTGTCGCCGGATCATGGACCATCTGAATACGTGCATCGCCGATTCATTGCGCCAAGGTGCTGCGTTGGCTTGCGCGCCATCGCCGACCCGCGCTGCGCGACTGTCCGACAGCGTGGGCCGAACGCGCTTGGCCGGACGTTCGGCCTCGTCGTCGCTTAGAGAGGCGGAGCATTGGGCGCTGACGGTTCGACGGGTGACGCCGCGCCGCGTTTCGCTCAGGTCGGCGAGCGCGGACAGCGGGCCGCCGGCCGCGGGTGTGGCACGGCCCGCGGCCGTTTCCGCGGGCGCGGGGGCGTTGCTGCCGCCGCCTTCGGACGTGGGCGTGGCAGGGGAGCCGGGCGAGGCCGGCAGGTTCAGGTCGATCATTTTGGGTTCGCTGTTTCATGGACGGCCGCAGATCGGCCAGTGCGGGCGTACCGGCGATGCGCCTTTGCGGACGCGGCTCGACAGCCCGCAATCAGGGGGTCACGGTGTGAGGATAGGGAACCCACGCAGGTGTCCCGGATGCGCGGGCGAAAGGGCGACGCCAAGCGCGAAGCGCAAAGCGCAAAGCGCGCGTGAGCATGCTTGTATTGCAGCGGCGGTGGGGACGGGACGCGCGTGTCGTTCGCCATGCTTCGCGCTGTTGGATGATCGTTCGCCGCACATGCGGCGAAGCAGGAGCGGTACGCCTATCGTCGAGGCTAGTAAAAAACCACATGGATGCCTTCCTGATGGATGCCATGAACGACACCCTTGCACCTGAACGTGTCGAGCGCCCCTTGCCGGCCGCACCGGACGATGCCGCACCGACGCTGCTCGAGCGCTTCGTCGAGCGTGCGGCTGAGCACCATCTGCCGTGCATGGGGCCGCGCTTCGTACGGATCGTCGTGACCGGCGAGCCGGTGCGGGCCTTGACGCTCGAGATGGCCGAGACGCTCACCGCCGTTGCCGACGATTGCCCGCCGGACGCCACCGTGACCTTCGCGCCCGAGACGTTGCGCGCCGTGTTACTCGCGCCGGGTCTGTTCGATGCGCGCCTCCCCGAGTTCGCCTCAGGCATCCGTATCGAAGGCCACGCACTCACGGCGCAGTATCTGCTTCAATTGATCAAGCGCCCCGATCCCCGGCTTCTCATGCGCTTCACGCACGCTCGAGCGCTCGCGCCGCGCGCGCTCGAGCGCGTGCCCGAATTCGACACGGCCGATGCGGCGCGCGTCATCGAATCACTTGTGGAAAGCGTGCCGCTGCGCTTGCGCGGCATACTGCGCTGGCCGGCGCTCGAATGGTCGCTCGATGAGCTGATCGCGCGTCATGGCCGGATGCCGTTGCGTCATGACAGCGTCGCTGGCCGTGCCGAGACGCTGGGCGATTTTCTCGGGTCATGGCGTTGCGCGACGGCCGGCGCCGATGAGCCGTACTCGGCGGGCTGCCCGCTGTCGCCGCAGCTTGCCGCGCTGTTTCCGTTTCCGATCTTCCCGGCCGGCGCCTATCATCCGGTCGCGCAGTTGTGGGCGGGAGTGCGGCGCGAGCATACGCTCGTCACGCCGCTGCATTGCGATGTCGCCGCGTCGTTTCTCGCGCAGATCCACGGTCGCAAGAAGGTCTGGCTCTATGCGCCGTGGCAACGCGAATTGCTCTATCCGATCGACGGTTTCAACACCTATCAGCCGTGCTGCGTCGATGCGGCACAACCCGATTTCAAGCGTTTCCCGAACTTTGCGCAAGCCCGTCCGATCGAGGTGATGATCGAGCCAGGCGATCTGCTCGTCATTCCGACGGGCTGGTATCACTGCGTCTGGGCGCTCGACGACGTCATTTCGGTCAGCCGTTTCATGGACGATGCCTGGGCCGTGGCGAGGCATCCCTGCCACCGGCTGGGGGAGGCATCCCCGCACGGCTATCCGCGCGACGAGGGCTAGGCGTCGGATGGTTCACGCAATACATCGGCCGTGGCGAGACCTTCGCCTGACCGAAAGGCCCGCATTCAATACAAGGAAACCAGGTCATGGCAGACGATCTCACTATCGGCTCCCACACGCCGGCGATCGAGATTCCCGCCGGCACCCCGTCATCGCCCGCGTCACCTCATTCAACGCCCGGGTCGCGGCCGTCATCGCCTCGCCCCAGTTCGATCTCGCACTCGTCGGCATCGTTCGGCAAGCTCGGTGCGCTCAAGGATCTCGGCTCGGCGCGCACGCACGGTACTAAGCCTTCCGCGCGCGCCGGTCAGGCGGGCGCGAGCGCCGGCGCCGCGCATCCGCCGCCGGATATCAAGCCGCATTCGGCGCGTCCTGCCGCTGCGCCTCGCGACGCCAGGTTCGACTACGGCAAGCCCGGTGTGCCCCCGTCGCGCGCTAACTTTTTCGGCTTCCCGCGCCCGCTGCGCACGCGCTTCTCCGCCGCGTGGCCACAAGGCGGCGGCGACCCCCATGCCAACTTCAATCGCGGCTTCAACTGGGGGAGCAGCGGGGGCTTCGGGGGCGGCTTTGGAGGCGGCTTTGGCCGCTTCGCGATGCCGGCCTTGGGCATGTTCCTCGGCGCGGATCTCGGCATGATGGCGGGCGCTGCATTGGGCGCTGATCTGCTGATGCCGGGTTGCTTCATGCCCGGCCTCGGCGGCGATCTGGCACTCGACATGGGGCTGGGCATGATGGGTGGGGCGGCACTCGGCGCACTGGGCTGGCAGGCGGGTCGCATGTTCAACCGATACCCCAGCGGGCCTTCCGCCGGCAACGCGTACCAAGCCCACTACATGCATCCGCCGTACGGCGGCGGCGTCGAACCGGTTGCCGGCGCGAATGCAGCGCCCTACGGCTCGCCTCCGGCGGCGTATCACACCGGCGTGCCGGCGCAGGGGTACGCCTATGCGCCGCAGTACGCGCCGAGCTATCCGGCCTATGCGCCCTATCCCGCGTATGGCGGGTACAACAGCGGGCCGGGGTGGGGATCGATGTTCGCCGGTGCGGCGCTAGGCGGCTTGGGTTTCGGTATCGGCGAGGCGATCGGCGCCGATCTCATGTTCGACGCGATGATCTGATCTCAGTCTGCCTTGCGCAGGATGCCGACTACACCGACGAGGCGCGGCAGACATTTGCGCTGAAGCTCTTCAGCCGACACCGACCGCACCAGTTCTCCGAGCCAGCCGTGCCGCGCGATCGTCTCGTGGCTCAGTTGCCCGGGCTCGATGCCGTGCTCGCGGCAGTACGCTCGCATGCGGCCGCTCGACGCCGATTCGCGCGCGTAGTCGGGATCGTACAGATGGACGATCCCGTCTTCGGTATCGACCTCGAGGATCGCGACCGAGTGATTGGCGCCGGCGCTGATCGGGGCCCCCGCGCGCCACATCTGCTCGCATGCGCCCACCATCGCGCTGTCGGCATCGGCGGCACCGGCCACCGCATGAATGACGACAACGGCGACATCGCGAGGCATGCCTTGCGACAGCACGTCGGCCAGTTCGAGCGGCTTGTTGTTCAGCGCGGAACGAATACCGGCGAAAAAGTTCGACATTTCTCCGAGCAGCGGATTGCGCAAGGCTGCCGATGGCTTGTCTTGCATGGCGCGCTGTCCGGCCAGCACCTGTGCCACGTATTCGACGTGCGTATGGCACAGACCGGGTGCTTGAAAGGTGAGTGCTTCGAAAGCGGGGCCGAACTTTTCGCGCAGGGCTTCGATCTTCTCCGGAGAACAGGCACGCTGCGCGATGAAATAGCGGTTCCTCAAAGCGTCGCGCTGCGGCGACGTCGAGCTCCCGCGAACAAGGTTCAGCGCGTGCGGCGCGACCGGATTGCGCACTGGCCTCGGTGGGGGTATGCGTTGCCGCGCGGTCGCGGCCAGCCGCTCGAGCGGTGCGGACAGTTGGGGCGCGCGGGACGGGTTCGCGCCCGTGCCGCGCGCTTTCCCGCCCGTGCTCGCCGGTTTCGCTTCCGCGGGCAGGGAGCGGCCGAGAGGAGGGATGCGTAAAGGCATGCAGTGACTCCGGCGGTTTACCAGGCGTTGACCTGGAACCAGGTCGTGGCGATCCACCCATGGCCTTCGACGACCTCGCAGCCGCCTTCGACGACGTCGAGATACATCGAGCTCGTGTAGTAGGGCCGCCCGTTCAGCGCGTTCAGAAAATGCATGATGTCGACATTGGCGCTGCCGCTCGTCGGCAGGCTCGCCGGCACACTCGTGCGCTGAGGCAGGAACGTGTAGACGTAATAGCCGGCGCCGGAGTTGTAGCCGCCCCATAGGTCATAGATCACGCCGTTCTCGGTGATCGCGCCCGGAATGAGCGGCGTGCCGAGCGGATAGGAGTTGTTGCCGGCCCAGATCATCACTTCCAGTTGCGGCGTCGATTTCTGATCGTCGTAGCGCAGAAACATGTCGTAGGCGAAATCGCCGGTCATGTTGGTCCCGCCCGAGGCATACGAGAACGCCGCGGGGATCGAACGGGTGGCCGAGAGTTGTTTGGGAAACAGCATGTCGCCTGTCGGATTCCAGCCGTAATGCCAGCCGCGGATGCTCGCGGGATAGCCGTACAGGCTCTTGCTCGTAAAGTCGAACGAGGCGCTCCATTGCGGATACGCGCCTTGCGACGGCGACCACCCGATGGCGCTGTTGTTGAAGTTGTTGTCCCACGCGAAATACGGCGAGTAGGCTTGGTACGGGCCGGCTGCGGCCGGCGTGTCGATTCCGCAAAGAAGCAACAGGCTGACGGCGAGCGTGGCGAGTGTCTTTTTCTTCATGTGATTATCCCGAGGCGAACGTCAAGAAGTGGCTCTTCCCATCGTGGCCGACCAACGACCACGGACCACGACTGATTGTCAGGGCCGCCTGCAAGACGATGCATTGGACGCTTCGGGTTTTTGGAGCGAATTTCGCGGCTGCCGGGTCAATCAGAGGGCGCCGAATCGGTCATCACTCGTTTCCAGCCGAATGCGCGCCCTAGGGCGCGCGCCGCTCACACGCAGGCAACCTGACCGAGCGCGGTCAGTGTCGTGCGCATTCGGCCGCGCCCGCGGTGCAGGCGTGCCTTGACCGTGGTCACGGGGCATTGGGTAATCTGCGCGATTTCCTCGGCGGAGTATCCGAAGAGATAGGCGAGCGCCATCGCAAGGCGAATCTCCTCGGGCAATAAATCGAGCGCCTTGGAGAGCAGATCGGGTGTTTCGTAGTCGTGCCAGTACTGGAGCAGCCAATCGGGATTGACGAGTTCCACTTCGAATCGCACATGCCGCTGTTCGCGCAGCGCCTTCAATGCGCATCGGTAGGCGATAGCCATCAACCACGTCGAGACAGCGCATTCCGCGCGAAACTCGCTCGCCTTGTTCCATACAACGAGAAATGCGTCGTTGACGATTTCCTCGATCAACGAATCGTTCGCGCTCACGCGGCGCACGAATCGCGTGAGACGGCCGCGATGGAGATTGTAGAGTTGCGCGAGTGCGGACGCTTGGCCAGCCGCGATCCGCTCGATCAGGCCGCGATCTGGATCGACGAGGGGCGTTGCGCCATCGGCACGCCTGAGCGAGTCGAACTCCGCGTGGACCGTGCCGCTCGCTTGCCGGTTGCCGACTTCGTGCATCGAGCCGACGATACCGATGATGCGCCCCACCTCGTCATGAAGCGTGCTCTTATAGAAGCGGACCGGGCGCACGCCGTGCGTGGCATGCCGCATGCCGCTCACGTAAATCTGAGTGCCGCCGCGGGCGAAGAGGTCGACATCCGCGCGGTGGTAGGTGAGCGCGAGTTCGGAAGGCCCGATGTCGTAGACTGTCTTGCCTTGGAGGGTTTCCCGCTGCACGCCGACAAATTCCTCGAAGGGACCGTTGCAGCCGGTATAGATACCGTTGGCATCCTTCATGAACACCGGCGAGTCCATGCAGTCGACGAAGCTCAGCAGTTGGGACAGGCTCGATCGTCCCTCGCGTGCGAGACGCATGAGCCGCGTCTCGTCTTTGGCGCGCTCGATGATCGGCGCGGGGGACTCGAGATCCTCGTGGCACGCTGCATCGTTGGCGCCGTGCGCAACCAGGGAGATGACGTCTTCCGGGCTGAGTCGCGGCAGGACGGGGATCAAATAGTGATCGGGCTTGTTCTCGGCGCGCAGCCGGCCGAGTTCGGTGACGGCATCGGCGTCCTCGCAATCGATGAAGACCACGGCCGGCGCAGCGGCCGCGATGACATGGTGCGGCGCCAGCATCTGCGCGCCGTGCGAGCGCATGGCGCGCGGTATCGCGCGGTCCTTGCGGCTTGACCAGAACAAACGAGGTTCCGAGGCATTTACCGTACCCATTTTTTGCTTCCCTTTGTACGTTTGTCACCCGCGCCTGCTTGAGAATGATCGGAGGCGGGTTGCCCTTCCGAACCGGCGAACCGGTCTCTTTCGACGTGTTAACGGCAGGACCGGTCTGTCTTTGCAGGGCGGGGCGTCTAGGGGAATGCCCCGTAGGGAATTCCTCAATCCCCTATGGGTCGATGCGCCATCGAGCGAGATCGAGCTCGAAGAGGTCGTCTTCCTCGCGGTGATCGCGATCCCTGTCGGGATCGCCTTCGGGCTCGCGTTGCGGCGCCGCTGTGCCGGTGCGTGCGCCGGCGGCCAGGCCCGTAAGCACATCGCGTACTTGGACGCTCTTTTGATGGCCGCGCCGATCGGCCGCGCGTGTGCGGGCCAAGGGCAGGTGCGCGAAGGCCTGTGCCACGGGCGAGGCGACCGATACCCATGCGGCTTTGCCGACGACGCGTGCCTGGCCCAACCGAAAGGCGGCCCGGGTGCGCAACGACGAGTGATCGCGGCGCCAGGCGTAGTAGTCGGTCGTGCCGTCCAGCTTGCCGACCGTGATGTTGCGGCCGCCGATCGAGAGCGTGATTTCGTCGGCGATATCGGCGCGTGCCTCGAGCTCATTCACCAGCTGGTCCAGCGAGGCATCGAGCGCCTTGAAGTCGAGTCGTGGATTGGTGGGCGAGAACGCTTGCGCTTCGGGTACGTCGAGCGCGAGCTTGAGCGGCTCGCCCTTGCGCTTGAGTATCCCCAGCAGTCGGGCCATCTCCGTCTTTTGAAAGCGCGCCCGCTCGGCGGCCGAGTAGTGGGCGGTGATGGGCGTGGTCCCTTGCGTGATGAGCTGACCGTCCTTCTGATCTCCGTAGTGCGTGTGCCAGGGATGGCCTTGGCCGGCCAGGATGTCCTTCTTGACATTGACACCGAGGGCGAACGCGGCGCCGAATGCGTTGACGGCGGTGCCGAGCATGGCGCCGCCGCCCATCGTCATGGTATAGCGCTCCTCCTCGCCGGCAGTGAGCCGCTTCGCGAGTCGCGTTGCTTCGACTTGCGCTCGGCCGTCGCCGCAAAATAGTGCCTGCGCGTCGGGATCGCCGATCGCCGCAAGCGCCCGGGCAGCCGAACTCAGCTTCTCGCGCACGGCCACGGTCTCATGGGTGGGCAACCCCGCAGCTTCCTTCAGGCGGGCCTGCGCCGCCTCGAAGTTGATCCAGTCGCGCAAGCTCGCTTTCAGGATCTGTCGCTTGCCGGCCAGACGCGTCGCATGAAACTGCGCTTGCTGCCCTGACTCGGGTGCTGCAATAGCCTGTTCTTTATGCTTCAGGAGCGAGCGAGCCGAAGCGGCGACCTTGCCGATCAAGAGGCGGCCCATGCTATCGAAGCGCATCCGATAGGGCGTCTTCCACGCGCCGGTGACCGTGCTCGTGTTGAATTTCGCTTCATGCGTCTGCGTAAATTGCGCATCGAGCGCTTGCAATGCGGCCTGAGTCCGCTCGGCACGGTCCGCTTCGAGCACCTCCGTGACGATATCGAGTTCGCGTTGCATCGTGTGATCGGGCGCGCCGCCCTCGACCCCGGGCTGCGCCGACGGCCCGTGCCGCGCCTCGATGCCTTCGCGGACTAAATCCAATGTGCGCAGATGGCCGCGCTCGATTTTCGAGCGCTCGCCGTTTTGCTGTTTGCGGTAATCGGCATAGGCCGTCCAGTTTTCCAGTGCCTGAAAATCATCCTGCCTGTCGTCGCCGAGTGCGATCTGCCCGAGGGCATCGAGCAGCTTGCTTCGCGCACCCGCTTTCACCGAGGCATCGGGTGAACGCCGCTCGGCGAGGTAAGTGCGGTAGGCGTCGGCACGCGCCTTTTGTTGCGCGGGCGCTTTGCCGCCGATAAGGTCCAGCGATTTAGCGAGGGCCACGATGGCGCGCGTCGCCTTTGCTTCGCCGTCTTTGCTCGGCCCCGTGCTCGCTTGATAGCCGACGTACACGAGCGCGCTGAGCGCGACCGCCGCCACCGACATGCCGAAGGTGGCCGGCGCCGTGGGCGCGAAAATGGCCATGACGGTCGCGGCAAGCGCGGTGGCGCCGTTGAGGTAGCCCAGCCCGAGATTGATCTCGTTGCCACGGTACTCGATCTTTGCGCTCTCGGAGGCTGTCTTGTATTGCGCTTTCAGTTCGCAGCGCAGGCAGAACGCGCTGAACGCAATGCTCAGGTTCTCGCCGGCCGTGCGCAGCTTGGCCTCGGCCCGATGCCACGCCGGGGAACGCTCGGGCGCATCCGACCGCTCGGCGAGCGCGCGCTCGAGTTCGGCCAGCGCCGCTTCCATCTGCTTGACGTCGGCGTTCATCTTGCCCAACTGCCTCAGCAGCTTCCACGAGGCGCCGGCTACGCTCGGTCCGATTTTCGCGCTGGGCGCCGCATCGGCCTTGCCGAGCGGCATGACCTCTTCGGTGCCGGAGTTGCGAAAACGAAGTGTCGAGGAGGAGAAAGCAAGCGCACTGCTGACAGCCGTCAGCACGAGCTGGACCGTCGAAAGCGCGACTTTCGTCGGCGGATGCAGGCTGGCGCCGATCTGCACTGCGCCCACGATACCGTTGGCGACGGAAGCCGTCAGCACGGGTTGCCGGTGCAGCCCGCCCAGGCCGGCTCGTTTGAAACTGTCGCGGACCTTGCCCAGATCGGCATCGTCGGTGCCGATCGCCTTGAGGAAAGTCTCGACCATCGCGGCATAGTAGTCGGCCTTGCTCGATCCCTCGGGCAGCAGACGCTCCGCTTTGCGCGCCGGCGGGATCTCGTCGGCGTGTGCGCGCTCGAAGTTCAGCGCGAGCAAACGGGCGACCTCGGGAATCGAGACCTGCTCGACGAGGCTGTCGCGCCATCCCTCGCAGATCTGCATCGCCGTGTCTTCGTCCCAGCCGTCGACCCGAAGGGCGGGCGGCTGCGGCACTTTGCGGGTGTCGATCATTTGCTCGAGACGGTCTTTGACCGTGCCGCGCGGCGGCTTGCTCGACGCGATCGGCGGCGGCGACGATGCGTGCACGTGCGGTGAATCGTCCGCGACGCCCGTAGGGGCGAAAGTCGGCAGCGGCGAGGTGAGGCTCGGTCTGGGCATGGCGAATCCTGCAGTAGAGACGGATCGGCATATCGCGTCGGTCCGTCGGCCATGCTAGTGACCAAACATGACAGTACCGGTCATCCTACGATGCGATGTGCGAGGACCCGAAGTCAGGGCGGCAAGACGGCTCCAGCCGTGGCGGCGCGGACGTGCGCAAGCATCCCGGTTCAGGTGAGGGCGAATTCGACGCGTGGACGCGCTGCTCCGGCGGCGGCCGTCGATATCTGTCCGCGCCCCGCATCGAACTCGATTTCGTAGCACGACACCGTCGAGCGTATGGCGCGGTAACCGCCGAAGGCGCGCGACAGCGGATCGGCCTGGTCGAGCGCGGCTACGGCGTGCAGCCATCGCCGGCCGCCCAGCGCGTTGCACACATGGCGCAGTAGTGCGCCGCACAGCGATGCGTCGTCGTGCTGCGCGGCAATGAACGCTAGGTAGACATAGGGCAGGCGCGCGCCAGGCGCCGGCAGCGGCGGCCGGCCTCGCAAGGCGGCGAGCACGTTGTAGAGCGGCCGCGCATAGGCGATCGGCCCTGCGTAGCGCTCGACGTGGGCCTGCCGCAACGGGGCTTGATCCCACGCGGCTATCGTCGCGCAGATGCGCCCCTCGCGGATCGCCACGAAGAAATCGTCGGCACGAAGCGTGTCGCAGCGCCCGCCCGGGAGGAAGTCGCCGATCTCGAGCACCGGGGCCCAAGAGCACGTCTTATAACGTGCGCCGAGAAAACGCATGATGTCGGGCAAATCGGCGGCACGCGCACGCCTAAGCTCGACCCGCGGCGGCGCCGCTTCGCGCCGGCTCGCTCCCAAGTGCAGCGCGTGCGTCGTCAACCGGCTGAACGGGCGCCACCTCGGCATGCCGGGGCGCCCGCCGGCGAGACTGCGCAGCGCGCGATCGTTGTCGTCGTAAATGAGCGCGTAGCAGGGCATCGGGTCGGCCTCGTGCAGCGCTTGTAGTTCGGAAAAAAGCCGTGGCACGAGCCCGCGGCCGCGATGCGTCTGTGCCACGCGCACGTCGGAAACGAGTGCCGCGCGGCACGGCTTGCCGTGTAGGAATACCGTCGCGACGCTGCGCCCGAGCGTCGCGACGATATCGCCTGTCGCTGCCTCGCGGCACACGAGCGTGCGCATCGCGCCTTGCAGGCGGCTCGCCGCGAAGTAGGACGGCTCGCGGCGCAGGCTCAGTGCGACGGTGCCGTCGATCCAGTCAGCCGCCATGCGCGCCCGCAGTTGCGCGTCGTCATTCGGCTGCGCGATTGAGAACGTGTAGCGGCTCATCGGCAGCGCAGGCACTCGGCAACGGCTGACAGCATGTTTTTCTCCAAATAGTCCCAAGCATGTGACGCAAGCCTGTCGGCAACCGACAGCGCGACGCGTCGAATCGAGCGCGTCGGCAAGCGGTTTCAACGAGCCGTTCAGGTGCCGGCGTCGGTGAGATAGGGCACGACAAGGACGACCTGTTCGCGCACGGGCTTCGGCTCCGCGGCGGAGTCGGCGGCCGAGCGGGTCGAAGCGGCGGCAGTCGCGGCCTCTCGCGCCCGATCGTCTAGCGGCGACGCCGCTATCGGCAGCGCGATCACGGCGCCGCGCCGCGGCCTGACTTCGGCATCCGCCTCGCGTAGGGTGCCGGCGCCCTGCGCATCGTCCGTCGTCAGCCGGATCTTCAATGCCACGCGGCCCACGTTGCCGGGCGTGCCGTCGCCGGGCTCGACTATGGGCGTCACGTCGAGCGCGATGCCCGTCGACACGTCGAGCAGGGTATCGCTGCGTTCGCCCGGGTTCTCGCCCGTGCCGCGATCGACGGCTTCGACCAGGCGGTTTTCATAGCGGTCGACGGTGACCGGCGTGCCGTCCACCGTGGTCATGTCGCGCGCGAGTTCGATGTGCGCACGTCCTTCGTGCTCGAACGTACGCAACTGCGCCAGCATCTCGCCGCCTTCGTCGTCGGTATAGGCGACGCGCGCGGCAGCCGGGTTGGCGTTCGCGCGCCATGGCAGCGGCAGTGCGGCAAGCGCCTCCGTGTCGACCTGCGCCACATAGGTGACGAGGCGCACCAGCGTTGGCCGCCGATCGTACGCCTCGATCATTGCGACATCGGCGGCGAGCCGCTCCGGGCGATCGCGAACGAGCACGGCATTATTGGTCGCGTCGGCCTCGAAGATCGGCAGCGGCGTTTCGTATTCGATGGGCGTGACGCCCGGCGAAAGCGGTTGTGCGCGGGCGATGCGCGCGCGCTGCCGCATCTGCGTGGCGATGCCGGGCAGCACGATCACGCGCTCGCCTTGGCGCTCGTCGCGATCCGCCGCGCGCGCCGCCGTCAGCTTGACCACGCGCACGGCCGTGCGCAGGCGCTCGCGCGTGCCGCGTTCGAGCGCACGCGCGGCCTGTTCGACGCGCGTCACGAAGGCAGGGGGGCCCGAGACCGTCACCACCCTAGCCCCCTCGTCGAGCTGCGGCGGGAAGCGTGGGTCGGCAATGCGCGTCTCGCGCAGCACGCTGAAGAGTTCCTCGGGCTCGGCGTACACGAGCCGGATCGCGAGCGTGCGCCGAGCCGAGGCGCGCGACACGCGCACCACGGCGCCGTCGAAGTACCAGTCGAGGCCGTTGTCCGAAGTCGCGGCATCGAGGAAGTGCTGCGGCGTCATGTTGAAACGCCCCGCCAACCGAGCCTGCACGTCGGAATCGACCACGATCGGCACGTGACCCTGCTGCGAGAGTTCCGCCAGCGCGTCGCGTACGCTCGCGTTAGAGGCCGAATAGTCGAAGCGCGTAGTCTGCCAGGGGGGCGACTGCGCCTGCGCATGCCCGGCGCTTGCGGCGGTAAGGCATGCCGCGAGCGCGAGGCGGCCTGTCGCAGCCAGGCATGGCACGCGCGAGGCGATGGCCGGGAAGGCCGCTACTAGGCGGTCGATTTTCATGAGGCAATTCCTTCGTCGATCTGCAACGGTTGATCGATAGCCGGCTTGCGCGGCGTTGCGTCCGATGTCCCGTCGTCGGGTTCGGGGCCGAGATTGAGCCGATAGCCGGCGCCGTACACGGACTGTATGGTCCACGGCACGCCTGCCTTTTTCAGTTGCGTGCGCACGCGGCTTACGTACATGTCGACCGAGCGCGTTTGCACCGCTACATCCCAGCCCCACACCACGGAAAGCAGGTCCTGCCGCTGCACGACGGTGCCGGCGTGCGTGGCCAGATGCCAAAGAATGTCGAATTCCTTGGTGCCGAGCGCGTGCGGTGTCTCGCTGACGATCAGCGTTTGGCGTCCGCGGTCGAGCACGATCTCATCGACGAGCAGTTTGCGGCCGTCGTGGCGGCCCGACTCGGCGCGTCGCAGTACCGCGCGCATGCGCGCCAGCAGTACCGTGCGGTCGAGCGGTTTGACGAGAAAGTCGTCGGCGCCTGCATCGAGGATCTGGGCGATGTCGGACTCTGACGAATGCACTGTTTGAAAGATCACCGGCACCGCCGAGCGGGCGCGGCCTCGCACGTGGGCCAGCAACTGCTCGCCCGTGAGTCCCGGGACGTCCCAGTCGAAGATCAGCAGGTCGGCCCATTGGTCGGCGAGATAGTTGCGCGCCTCGAGGCCATTGCGAAACGACGCGACCTGATAACCCTCGGCTTTCAGCCATGAGGTGAGCAGCGCATGCTGCGCCGGGTCGTCTTCGACGACGAGCACGCGCACCAGCTTGCCTAAGGCGTTTTTCATCACGGCCGTGTCCCCTTGTGCAGTCGCTGTTCCATCAGAGTGCTCCTTGCTTGAAAACGTGGACGGCCGCGGTGTCGCTCGTGCCGGGCGTGAGGCAGGGCAGCCGCATCACGAAGGTCGTGCCGGCCTCGTTGTTCGGCTCGGCGTAGAGCGCGCCGCCGTGCATGTCGACGATCTGCCAAGCCAGCTTGAGCCCCAGCCCGAACCCCTTCGACGAGCGATTCGGCGGCGCGTCGAAGCGCTCGATGCGGCCTTTGGCACGCAGCCCCGGCAGGCCTCCGGCCTGGTCGGCGACGTGGATCTCGGCGTGGCCGTCGCCCACTTTAAAGAGGACCGTTACGGTCGAGCCGGGCCGCGAAGCTTGGATTGCGTTGTCGACCAGGTTTTGCAGCGCGCGCGCCGCGAAGCTGCGCACGCCCTCGATCCATACGGCCGAGTCGTCGGGTAGCCAGAGCCGCAGCAGCACGCGCCGGTACACGGCCGCCACTTCGAGCTGGGGCACGAGTTCGCGTACCGTCGCGCGCAGGTCGAAGCGCGAGAAGTCGTTCCTGCGTAGATTGCCTAGTACGGACGAAAAGATGAAGTTCTCGCCGAGCGCGAGCGCATAGCGCGCAAGACGGCCGATCTGTTCCATGCCGCCGCATTGTTCGAAGGCGGGCGAATCGCTCTCGGCGAGCTGAGAGAGCGCGATGACCGAATTGAGCGGCGAGCGCAGATCGTGCGAGAGAAAGCGCAGTGAGGCGATGCGCTCGTCGAGCCCGCGGCGCAGCGCGGTGACGTCGATCAGCGCGACGGTGATATCGATGGCGCCGGGTGCGAGCACCCGAGCGTCCTCGCCGGACGAGACGCGCGCGAGCTTGAGCCAAAGCCAGGTCTCGCCGATCGGAATCTCGAGGCCCTGTTCGAGCGCTTCGCACAGGCTTTCGTCGGTCGTTGCTCCGCCGCGTGCAACCGTTTCGGTCAGCGCGCCGAACACTTCGACAAACGAGGCGCCGGCTGCGATCGGGCGCCCCAGCATTTGCTGCGCGCGCTGACTGGCTACGACAACGCGATGCGCGTTGCCGGCCAAGCCAAGTGCGACGGTACCCCACGGCTGGCTATCGAGCAGGGCCTCGATACGCGCGGTCTCCGCATCGCGTGCGGCGGCGGGCGGAACGTTCCGGATGGCTGAAGTGTTCATGGCTCGATAATCCTCGGCGTCAGCAGGAACAGCCGCTCCATATGGTTATCCGTGTGATCCGTCGTGCGAAAGAGCGCCCCCAGCACCGGTATCTTCGACAAGCCGGGTACCCCTGAGACGGTGTTCGAGTGGTTATCGACGCGATAGCCGGCGATCAGCAGCGCCTGGCCTTGCGAGATGAAGGCCGAAGTGTTGATGTTCGTGCTCGTGATCACAGGCAGGTTCGAGACCGTTTGCGAACTCAGTTGGCCGTCCTGGATCGTGACGTCGAGCTTGATCTGCGTCGTGCCGTTCTCCTCCACGACCATCGGCAGCACGCGCAGCGATACACCGGTGGACACGGTGTACAGATCGGCCGAGGCGTAGCCGGCGACCGGCACGAAAAAGCGCGTGACGTTGTCCATCACGGCCTCGACGTTGTTGAGCGTCGTCACCTTGGGGCTTGCGTCGACCTTGGCTTTATCGGTCTGGGTCAGTGCATCGACGCGCGATAACAGGTAGCGACCGGCGTCGCCGAGGACGGCCGACAGCGACATGCCGAGCGGCGCGGCCGCGACGCTGGTGCCCCCGGAGAGCGAGGTGGTGCCGAACGCCGGCGCCAGTGTGCCGTTGTAGGTATTTTGCGCACCGCCGCTGCCGGTCTGTACGTCGACATGGCTGTTATGCAGGGACCACTCCACGCCGAGCTGGTCGAGTGCGCCGTCCTGGACTTCGATGATCTGCGCCGAGATCTCGATGAGCTGCGGCTTCACATCGAGCCGCCGCAGCAGCTCGGGGTATAGAAACATGCGGTCGGGCGCATCGCGTACGAGAACGGAATTCGTGCGCGGGTCCGCTTGGAATACGGGCAGTGCCTCGTCCTTGCGGCTATCGTCGGGCGGGCTCTCGTCAGGGCTTGCGGCCGCGCTCGCCTGCCGTAGCTGCCCCGAAGGCATCGGTGCGCCGCCGTTGCTGCCCTGTGGCAACGGCGGGAGGCCGACGTACCCGGTGCTGTTGCCGCCGCCGTTGCTCACGCCACCGGCCGTGCTGCCGTATACATCCCGGGTCGGCGTGTTGCGGGAGAGATAGGAGAGCTTGCGCGAAGCGCCCGCCAATTCGCTGCCCGACGATTGCGGGTGATACATGTTGTTGAGCAGCGTGGCCACGCCCGGAATGGTGGTCACCTGTCCGTCGACGCTGACGGTGCGGTCCATCGCCCAGGCGTGCGCAAGCGGAAAGATGCGGACTTCGTCGCCCATCCGGTGCGAGCTCTTGCGGTCCACGCGCCGGGCCAGATCTTTGATGGTCCTCACGTACGAAGGCGGGCCGCTGACGATCGCTACGCCCTGCGCGGCGTCGTACGTGAGCGGAAAGCGCTTGTCCGCCACGTTCATCTGCTCGAGCGTCGCCTGCATTTCGCGCACGGAGGCGCTGTCCAGGTCGATCACGGCGTTGGTCATATCGGCGGGTGCGACGATGTCCAGCACCGTGCCGTCGTAGTACCAAATGAAACCGAAGGTCGCCGCGAGCGTGTCGAGGAAGCGCTGGGGCGGCATATGGAAGCGTCCGCTGACCGTGCCCGAGACGTTGCTGCCGATCATGGCCGGGATGCCCTGGCTCGCGGCGAAGTCGCGCAGCACGTCCTTGACGTCCTTGCCCTCCGCCGCGTATTCGATCTGAGGACTCTTCCAGTGAACGACGGCGGCCTCGGCCGGCGGCGCGCCGGCGAGCGAAGCCAGCGCGATCGCGGCCAGCGCGAGGGCTGCGATGCCGCGCGCGGCGCGCTGCCCTCGCGTGCGCGTGCGCGGGCGGCGGGGCGGGGTCGAACGGGGCGGTTTGAATGACACGACTTGAACTCCCTGTAGCACGGCTGTTCAGTTATTCAGTAGTACGAATTAATGTTCCATCCGACGACGAGCGGGGTGATCGGAACGGCGTTGCCGTTCTGATCGCATGTACTGGCTTGGTAGGGCATCGTTTGTCCGCTGTATGTGGCCCAACTGGTGAGGATGCTCACCCGATAGCCGTTCTTGTTCGGCGAGAGCGGCTTGACGAGGTTTTCGGTGATGCCGGCGGAGGTGTCCGTGATCCCGGGCGTCTGTGCCCAATTGCTGCCGAGCACGCTGCCGGTGTCGTTGTCGACGATGACGACGGCTTGCTCCAGGTGCCCTGAGAGGCCGGTCGCCTGGCAATATTGTTCGCTCATATGCCCCCACACCGACGCGGTGATCACGCCGGGCTTGGTCAGCGTGAGGTTCCACGTCTGCTGGTAGACATACCAACTGCCGTTCATCGTCACATTCGTGCCGTCCGGATAAGCGCCCGTATATTGCTGGCAATAGCCGAAATCGGGAGACGGGTTAGGGCCTATGATGACGAGGCAGTTGGCCGACCCCGGGCCGTTGTCGATGCGCGTCGCGTCCTGCCAGGTGCCGCCGATGCACGTGAGCATGTGCCCCGACGAATCCACGCTCAACTGCCCGACGCCGCCGAGCGAAACGCCGTTGTCGCACGACGCGCCGATGGTGTTGGCCACGGTCATGACCACCTGCCCCGTCGCGACGGTGCCCTTGCCGATGTTCAAATTGCCGTTGTTGTCGACGAGCAGCGAGTGCCACGACGAGCCCGTGTACTCGTAGGGCACGCCCGTGTCGAGCGAGAGGGCGACGTCGCCGGCCACGGCGCTCGCGCCCGTGGGCAACGCGGCCTCGGTCGCTACCGGATCGCGCCAATAGAGCGAGCCCGCGCTTTGCCAGTAGCCCGCGCTCGAGCACGAGAGTACCTGCCCGGAGGCATCCGTCGTGATCTTGCCTGCCGAGTTGGCGACGGAGGAACCGCAAGCGCTGTCGCTTTGGCCGACTACGTGGCTCTGATCGGCCAGGTAGATCGGCACATGCATGGTGTTCGCGTCCGGATAGCCTGGTACGCCGACGCGATAGAGAAAATCGGCATTTGTGTTGCTCGGCCC
>Ga0207667_10000378_pt1 | contig 60324 bp, 44 predicted proteins | sample KBSCornC52_FD_184301 | JGI IMG/M metagenome (GOLD analysis project Ga0207667, IMG submission 184301) | Corn rhizosphere microbial communities from Kellogg Biological Station, Michigan, USA - KBS Corn C5-2 (SPAdes) (version 2) | ecosystem: Host-associated > Plants > Roots > Rhizosphere > Soil ... | reverse complement strand
CAAAGAGCCTTATCAGCGTGGTGCATAGTCCCGAGACTGCCAACGGCACGAACCAGGACGTAGTGAAGGCACATATCGTAGATGCCAATAATCATGTTGTCGCCAATACCACTGTCACATTCGCCATCTTCAGCGGCACCGGCCAGTTCGTCGGAAATGCTACCGTGACAACGGATGCCAATGGGGATGCGACCATTCCTGTCGTGAGCACCGTGGCGGGGGATGTGCAGGTACAGGCCACTGTTAATGGAACGCCTATCAGCAATGGGGCAGGTGGTACAACCGTAACGGTGCAGTTCGTAGCAGATTCGCCCAGCTCCTCGAGCAGCTATATCGCTGTCGTACATAGCCCCGAGACCGCCAATGGCACGAACCAGGACCTGGTGAAGGTTCATCTGGCCGACCAGAATGGAAACCTTATCAGCGGTGTATGGGTGACATTCTCTATCCTTAACGGTAACGGCCAGATCGTAGGTAGCGGCCAGGTACAGCTGGGCGCTGCAGGCGGCTTCCCTCCCGGAGAGGCCACTATTCCCATCGTGAGCACGGTGGTGGGTGACGTGGTGATACAATGCCAGGTGAATGGAACCAGCTTTATTTTCTCCAATAATACAGATGGCGGCAAGTCTGTCACAGTGCAATTTGTGGCGGGCGCGCCCGATGCGTCGAAGAGTATAATTTCCGTCGTTCAGAGCCCCGCCGCGGCCGATGGGGTAGCACAGGACGTGGTGAAGGCGCACCTGGTGGATGCCAATGGCAATCCCACCACAGGTACTGTTACCTTTAGCATTTTCAGCGGCGCCGGTCAGTTCGTAGGTAATGCCACGGTGAATGTCAACGTGGATGGAACCATTGCGCTGGTGAGCACGGTGGTTGGGAACGTGGTGGTCCAAGCGCAGCTGCCTGACGGCAGCTATATCAGCAATGGCGCAGGCGGCAATTCCGTGACCGTGCAGTTCGTGGCGGGTGCGCCCGATGCGTCGAAGAGCCTTCTTTCCGTCGTTCAAACTCCGGCCACAGCCGATGGCGTAGCGCAGGACGTGGTGAAGGTGCACCTGGTGGATGCCAATGGCAATCCCGCCGCCGGCACTGTTACTTTCAGCATCCTCAGCGGTACGGGTCAATTTGTGGGCAGCGTCACGGTGAATGTCAACGTGGATGCTACCATTCCGCTGGTGAGCACGGTGGCGGGCGATGTCGTAGTACAGGCCAGGCTGGCGGATGGAACATTTGTCAGCAATGGTAATGGCGGCAATTCCGTAACCGTACAGTTCGTAGCGGGTCCGGCCGTACCTTCTGCACCCAATGCACCTTCTGATCCGAACGCCCCTGGCGGTACAAAGGGTACACAGCTCAGCGTTGTGAGGAATTATGCGGCGGCGAATGGAACGGCAATGGATAAGGTGAATGCGCATATTACGGATGCATATGGCAACCCTGTAAAGAATGAGGTGGTGACCTTCTCGATAAGGGCAGGCGGAACCGCTACCGGTACGGCCCAGCTGGTGGGCACGGTGACCGTGACAACGGATGCCAATGGAGACGCCGCCATGTCGATCACCAATACAGTGGCGGGCACGGTATGGATCGATGCCACCATCGACTACAACGGCAATCCCACCGCGCTGATCGACGGCAGCTATAAAGAAGTGACTTTTGTAAATCAGCCGGATGTGACCAATCCCGAAACAAGGCTGATCGTGATCGTATACGAGGCGCTGGCGGATGGACAGTCGACGACGGTAGTGAAGGCGCATGTAGTGGATCAGAACGGGGCCATACTACCTGGCCAGGAAGTGAAGTTCAGCATCGACAGCGGCACTGCGCAGATCATCACACCCGGGCCCTGGATAACGGATGCCAATGGCGACGTCTCCATCGAACTGACCAGCACCAAGCCCGGGTTTGCGCTGGTAACAGCAACCGTATCCGTCAACGGAGTCGATAAGCCTATAATATTCGGAAGCCCGGCGAGGGTGAAGTTTGCGACAATAAACATATATGTTCCAAAGGTATTCACGCCCAACGGGGATGGATCGAACGATGTGCTGAAGCCCATATTGGTAGGTATTTCCGCCTTCCATTACTTCAATGTGTACAACCGGTGGGGCAACCTGGTCTTTACGACACAGGACCCGAACCAGGGATGGGATGGAACGTTCAAGGGAGTACCGCAGCCGGTGGAAACGTACCTGTGGATCGCGGAGGGCGTCGATATCAACGGTAAGAAGATCGTGGCGAAGGGTATGACATCGCTGGTGAAGTAGTATCAGCGTGTGTCGTCAATATATAAAATAGTAAATCCAATATCCAGATGAGGAAGAATTATATCATACTGTCTCTTTTGCTACTCGCGGGCTTTGCCCGTGGGCAGGAGATTAACTTCTCGAGGGTGCAGGATATGGCAATCTGGTATAACCAATCCCTCAAGACGGACAAGGAAAACAGTCTCAAGCTCAATTATCGCAATGTTCAATATGGCGGCCAGATAGCTTACAACAGCGTAGCGGCTCTCTACGATATGCCGTTGTTGTCCAAGGACGCCAAGACCAAGGAGAATGCGGCTTATTTCAGCCTGGCTGCCGGAGCCGCCTCGGACAAGTCCAATGACGGCATATTAAACAATGTCACGGGGATGTTAGGCATATCGTACGCCGTACCCATCGGGCGTAAGGAAACGTACTTAGCCGCGGGTTTCCAGGGCGCCTATTATCAGAGCAATTTCAATGTGAATGGCGTATCGAATGCCTTTGGCGACCAATATGATGCTTATGGTCCGATAGAAGGCGCTCCTTCCGCCGACCGGCTGGCTTCGGGCTGGAGCTATGGCCATTTCAATCTGAATGCCGGGGTCTCTGTATTCAGCAATGCACGGTATGACAAATGGTATTTTGGGGTATCTGCCATGCAGATCAACAAGCCCTATTCCTATAAGATCAAGTCCGACAGCACGCGTCTGAAGATGAACTATGGCATACAGGGTGGATACCGGTATGTCACTCAGTCGGATGACGAAGTAGCTTTTTATATGGCGATGAACTGGCAGGGACCTGCTTACCGTCACTACTATAATTTTTCCTATACCAAGTCTATACCCGGCGTCACCGGCGGTGCGGCCGTAGGACTGGGATTGGGGTATCGTTATGACGATGCGTTGATCCCCAATCTGGAGATCCGGTATCAGAAGCTGATCATAGGAGTGTTGTATGATATCAATATTTCAACCATCAGCGCCGCAGGCGTTTCCCGTAATGGACTGGAGCTGGCGCTTAAAATTGATTTTTAGCAATTAAGGTTTTAAATACTAATCCATGAAGAAGGTAATTATTTGTTTGACCGGTGCTTTTCTGCTGACCCTTGGAGGTTTGCGGGCGCAGCCCCCCGTGGTGGACACCGTTCAGAGTCCGGCTCCTGCAAAGGATACCACAGGTACGGTGAAAGATACGACGGGCACCATGAAGGACACCACCGTGAAAGTGGATATTCCGAATAAGGATACCATTTCCGTTGCTGTCGTGGTTCCGCAGGATTCTGCTACCGCCAAAGATGCGGGGTCGCAGCCGTCCCAACCTTCTCAGCCTTCACAGCCGCAGGATTCAACTGCACAGGAAGAAAATCCCGGCAGGCAGCTGGATACACGCTGGTTCATATCGCCTCTTTTGAAGTTCCAGTTCCAGGATTTTGCCTTTTTGGAAAAGAACAGGAAGGGATATCTCAGCGATGCCAACACATTACCTTTCTTCAGCCGTGGGAATGCCTCTTTTGCCGCCAGCGCCTATAAGAACCTCACCGGCCGGCTGTCCTTCAGCGCCGACCTGGGACTTAGCTTTGGGCATGTCACCAATGACGGTGTACTGATCAGCCAGACCAAGTCGAAGACCTATAATCTGGTAAATGTCGCCCTGTATTATCATATTTTAGCTGCGTCCTACCGGCTGCAACCTTATATCACCGTTGGATTCAATGATGTCATCAACGAAGCCTCCTATATCAGCGCACCTATTGGCGTCGGAGCGAAATTCAATGCGAAGAAGGTGATGGTGATGGGACAGATCACGTATGGATACGCCATGACCAACAGCGTCTCCAATACTACCATGTATTCGATGGGTATCTATCTTCCCATCAAGAACAAGAAGCAGCGGAAGCAGGAGAAAGAGGATCAATCCCCGTATAACAGGACCGGCAAGAACGATAAAAAGGATTCCACTTCCAAGAATGGACCTATTACGATCAATATTACCATCAATATGGACTCGGTGAGAAAGGCCAGGGGATTGAAGGATGACGATGTTTCCGGCAGGGATGGAAGAGATGGCAGGGATGGCGCCGACGGGTCGGATGGAAGTGGTGGTGGCCGCAGGCGTGGACGTCATACGGGTGCTCTTGCCACCGCCCTCAACCTGGACGATGACTTTGAGGAAGGCGAATACAGGGTGGATACATTGAATGGTGAGCCCGTCGTACGATTTGTCGTATATTTCGAGTTCAATGAATATGGCCTCAACTCCAAGGCCTTTGCCATCATCGACAAAGTGATCGATCACTTGCGGCGCAAGTCGAACCTGGGCGTCGTCGAGATCAAGGGGTATACGGATGATGTGGGTACTAACCAATACAACAACTTTCTCTCCCGCAGGAGGGCCAAGATGGTGCTGGAATATATGAACAGCCGGGGCGTGCCTTCGGACTATATGAAGGCCAAGGCGTATGGCAGTGACAACCCTGTAGCAGACAACAAGGACCCGAATGCAGCATGGCTGAACCGTCGGGCCGAGATCATCGTACATGAACGCGAAGCATCACGAACGCCTTAAAAAAATAATTATGTACGTGAGTAAAAATAATTTATTGAAAACAGTAGTTTATAAAAAATAATAGTATATTGAAAACTTGAAAATGAAAAACCATGAACATTCGTATTGAGCTGGTAGATGAAAGGGGCAATCGTATCAACCCTAATCATGTAAGTCCGGTAGAGTATTTAGCAAGATTTTTGAATAAATGTGTAGTCAATAAAGTGTATCAGAAGATGGCGGCTGCCGGCAGGTCGGGCACTATACTGGTGTATCAGGACCGGGTCGAGGTACAGGAGAGTTAGCTGTTGCCGGTGATCTTCTCAATCTCATGAGCGTAGCCGGCCCCGATGGGCAATTCTTTATCCTTGATCCAAACCGAGCCTCTTTCGATGCGGCTGACCTTAGCCGTGGCAACCAGGTAGCTGCGATGGATACGGACGAAGAGGCCGGCGGGCAGGAGCTCCTCCACTTCGTTCATGGTCAGCCGTGACAGTATCTTCTCGTCCGGCAATACAAACTGCATATAATTCCCTGTGCTTTGCACGTAAAGGATGTCTCCCAGGTCCACCCGGATCTGTCCATAGCCGCTCTTGATAAAAATATGATCGGGGGCCGGATGTGATCCTGTATTTTGTTTCTTCAAGGTATACAGCTCATAGGCTTTGTGGCAGGCTTTCAGGAAGCGTGCCGGCGAGAAGGGTTTGAGCAGGTAGTCGATGGCGTCCAGCTCGAAGCTTTGGACGGCGTGCTCGCTATAGGCCGTGGTAAAGATGACCATGGGGGGATGGGAGAGGTTACGGAGAAGGTCCATGCCGGAGATGTCGGGCATTTTTATGTCCAGGAACAGCAGGTCGGTGTCTCCCTTTTTCAGGTAGCCCATCGCCTCAAAGGCATTGGTAAAGCAGGCCTGGAGCTGCAGGAAGGGGATCTTTCCGGACAGGCTTTTGATCACCTCCAGGGCCATGGGTTCGTCGTCGATGGCTACCGCTTTTAGCATGTTGAAGTAGAATTTATTACAATTTAGCGATCTTCCCCGGCTCGATCAGCAGCTGGATAAAGAATTCCCTGTCATTGCCGTTGACGAAAAATTCGTGCTTGCCCGGGTATATCAGGCGCAGGCGGTTGACCACATTTTTCATCCCTACCCCCGACCTGTCCTTCTCCGGATCGCTGTCCTTGCGAATATGTACGCTGTTCTTGACCTCGAAAAGGATCCCTTTTGTATCGCATTGCAGACGGATATCCACCCATGACCGGTCTTTAAGGCTGATACCGTGCTTGAAGGCATTTTCCACGAAGGGGATCAGGAGCATGGGAGCGATCATATGATCACAGGCGCCGCCTTCGATGTCGGCCGTGATGGTGATCTCGGGGGAGGATTGGGTGCGAAGCTTTTGCAGATCGATGTAATTCTTCAGGTATTCTATCTCTTTATACATCGGTATTTTCTCCTGGTGATTCTCATGGAGCATGAAGCGCATCATGTCCCCCAGCTTTTGTATCCCCTCTGCCGCGCGGAAGGCGTTCTCCTGCAGGGCGGTGCCATAGAGGGTATTGAGAGAATTGAAGAGGAAGTGGGGGTTGATCTGGCTGCGGAGGAAATGGAGGTCTGCTTCAGACTGGTCCAGGGCGATCTCGAGCCCACGGAACCGGAGAATGCTGTCCTTGCGCCAGCGGTAGAAGAGCCAGGCTATTGGTATAATAATGAACAGCTGGATGAGCCAGGCGCTGATGAGAAAGGGCATGAAAATCTTGCCCTCATCGACGGATATGGCAAACAGGATGCTGAATGGGACGGCCACTAACAGGGTAGATCCGAGGATACGACGGAGATTGGCGCCCCGCAACAGGGATTTGTCGCCTTTGGCTGGGAATACCCAAAAGATGAGGATAAGAAAGGTCAGGACGATGCCAGGTATACAAGAAAACATGGCGGGGAATATCTTTTCGTCCGCCAGATCGAATGCAATGAGAAAATAGAATATCGCAAAGTATACGGCGAAGCTGACCGTGATCTGGTTGGTCAGCCGAATGCGGAAGGACTTCCACTGGGAGGGCTGGGCCAGCCGGCTGATGATGGCTTCGCGTATGCACGCATAGAACAGGTAAAAGACCATTAGCCAGAAGGCTTTTTTCAATCCATGTCCCATGATGATCTGCCGGGGGTCGAAATCGTTGGACGGGCTGGCATACCAATAGGCCTCGCGGTAAAAGACGGCGAGGCCCAGACCTGCGCCCAAAAGAATCACCAGAAGGAGGGTATAGAGGACGGCCCAGATGGTGCGTTTAAGGACAACGCCGGAGGCCCCTTTCATTTCAATGCCACCCGAGCGGGCAAAACGGAAGGTAAAGGACCCTTTGACGGGCGCATCTGTCTGCAGCAGACGGGGGAGGATAAAGAAATTCATCTGGAGGAAGGCGAGGTAGAGCATGATAGGGACGCTGACGTCGGGCAGAAAGATATTGGTGAAATAGTTAAAGGGAACATGGTTATTATAAAAGGCGTCGCCATATTCCTTATTCAAGAGGGCCCATGAATTGTCGAGGATACGCCAGATGCATCCGCAAACGCTGAGAATGCAGAGCACGGTAGCCAGGGTCAGCTCGTGCTCCCTCCACCGGAGTCTTGGAGTGGATGGTTCCTGGAGGGCATTGCTATGAGAGGTCATCATCGTGTCTTTTTTATACAAGAATAGGGCATTACTGCCCTATCCTGTGTCAAATGTGATAAACCTCTCCGAAAATGTGACGAGTATTATTTTCCCGCCTTGGTGGTCTCGCTCTTCTCGGCCTTTTCTGCCTTGTCGGTCTGTTTGGCGGCTCTTTCCAGGTTCTTTTTGAGGATAGAGATATAGCGTTGGGCATCCGTATTGCCCGGATCGAGGTCAAGCAGCTTTTCAAAATAGTCGATGGCGCCTGCATAGTCTTTTTCCGCATTGGCCTTATAAGCAGCGATATAGCCATAGGATTCCACAAGGTGTTTGCGATTGGTCTTGCTGGTAGTGTCCTTACCGGCGATCTCGATGAGCTTAAGGTAGTGGGGGACGGCGATGCCCATGGTCATGGACGTATCGATGGCAGCGGCGCTGCGGGCGCGCCAATAGTAGCCGAAGTCCTGGTCGGGATATTTTGCCTCATAGAGTCCGAATACGCTGTCGGCCATGGGATAGTTCTTTGCCATATAGTGGGCAAGGCCCCAATTGAACAGATCCAGATTGGTCGCCTGAGGGCTGTGCTGGTAATATTTGCCCAGCCAGATGGCCTGGTTGGGGTAGTCCTTTAGTTTTTTGTAGAGCTCTGCCAGCTTTTTGTCATAGGCTATGCTCTTTGTCGTATCTTTTTCCATGGCCGCGGCGCGAACATAATAGGTGGCGGCGGAGTCCGGCTGCTGCATCTTGTCGTAGATATCGCCCATGGTCTCATAGTCCTTGACCACAAAGCCTGTGTCCTGCTGGCGGCCGAAGTAGGCCCGCATGTATTCCAGCGCCCGGGCGGAGTCGTTGAGCTCTTTGTAGCTGTAGGCTATAAGCTTGAAGAGGCGTGGCTCGGCCTGCTGTCCCTGCTGTCCAAGGATCTGCTGGGCGTGTTGGATAGCCTCCTGGTATTTGCGGGAGGCATAAAGAAGGTCTGTCAGCAGGTAATCATTGGCGCTGCTCTTATCGCTGGCGGCGATGTAATGCTGAAGGCAGTCCATGGCCTTGTTGACATCCTTGAAGTAGTAGTGATAATACAGCTCGTACCAGGCGGGACCATAGAGGGAGTCGGCGGTGACGGCGTCGGTAAAGTATTTTACGTACATGGCGTCGTTAGCCTGGGATACGAAGATCTTTCCCAGCCTGTAAGCTGCTTCGGCATAGTGATTGTCCTGATCGAGCGCTGCCTGGTAGGCCTTGTAGGATTCCGTACCATTCGCCAGCTTGCGATAGGCGTTGCCCATGGCCACATACAATTCAGGATTGTGCTTATCCCGTTTGATAGCGCGGTTGAGCAGATCGATGGCATAGTTGGCATCGCCTTCGGGCGCGTCCTGCTGGGCGAGAGCGATTGCCAGCAGGACCTTGGGGTCCTTTTGTTTGGTCTCTTCCAGGGCCTTGTTGAAGCACAGCATGGCGCTGTCCTTTTTATGGTCCTGCAGGAGCACCTGTCCGTAGGCGCAAAGAACAAGGGGGGCGTTGGCATTGCCTGCCGGCAGGAGCCGGAGGCTGTCACGAATGATGTCTGTCTTCCCATTGTGCAGGTACGCGCGGGTGAGCAGCCACCATGCTTCCGCATTGTTGGGGTCTGCTTTTATGATCGACTGCAATAAATGGGCAGCCCCCTCATAGCGTTGATAGTATAACAATCTGTAGGCTTCGACTGTCGACTGGCTTCGGAGGCCGCCCATCACAAATAGCAAGCAAATCGCAATGGTCAATTTTTTTGTTAGGATTCTCATGCCTACAAAGTAGGGCGGCCATCTTAATGAAAAATTAAAGGGGTATTAGAATTGCATTAGAGAATGGGGGGCGCGGGTCGTAGTTGCGGATTTTGCCTAATTTTACCGCCGCAGGAACCGCAGGATGCGGTTCGCCCAGAACCGAAGGTTCCGACCGAGGAGGAGCTTATGAAGTACCCGAGGTACGAAGGGTACGAACGAGAAGGACCGTGTCGAAGCAGGTCCGCCGAAGTTCTTCCGACGAACGCCTGCAGACATTATACCTACGATGGAAGAAAAGAGAAGGATATTAGTGATCGAGGACGAGAAAAAGATCGCCGACACGCTGAAGATGGGATTGACCGAACAAGGTTTTGACGTAGAGGTGGCGTATGACGGCAAGCTTGGCTATCAATTGTTCACCTCCCGTCCTTTTGATCTCGTGATACTGGATATTAATTTGCCAGGGATCAACGGCTATGATCTTTGCAAAATGATCCGTAACAGTGATGCGCATACGATCATTGTCATGCTCACCTGTATGAATACACTGGAGAACAAGATCGAGGGGTATGATGCGGGGGCGGACGACTATATGGTAAAGCCGTTCGAGTTCCGGGAGCTGCTGTTGAAAATACGCGCCGTGCTAAAGCGTACTCCCGGTGCATCGCAGCCGGTAGGCAGGTTGCTGAAGGCTGCGGACCTGGAAATGAACCTGGACAACAAGGAAGTGCGCAGGGATGGCCGGCAGATCAAGCTTACCGCAAAGGAATTCCAGCTGCTGGAATACCTGCTCCGCAATAAGAACAGGGTCGTGTCGAGGGCCGACCTGGCCATCAATGTATGGGATGTGGATTTCAATACCAACACGAATGTCATCGATGTGTATATCAGCTATGTCAGGAACAAGGTAGACCGTGATTTCGAGCACAAGCTGATCCAGACACAGGTGGGAATGGGATATATCTTAAAAGAAAACTTCCGGTGATGCCGGTAAAGGTTCGTATAACCTTGCTGTTCTCTCTTCTGGTGCTGGGGATATTAACCCTGGTGTGTGCATCTGTTTATTATTTCTCCTATACCAACCGCATACAGGATATTCAGCTGAGGCTGACCAACCGGGCCATCACCACGGGCAGGCTGTTGAGCCAGACGGGGGTCTTCGATCAGAAGCTGATCCGGCGGATAGACGAGTCCACGTCCCTTGCCATGAAGGACAAGGTGGTGGAAGCATATGATCTTAGAGGCCGGATGATCTACCGATACTGCGACAATCCTTCCGACAGCATCCTGGTGGACTCCGAAGCGCTGGTCCGGGCCCGGCAACGGGGGAATATCTACTTTGTCCGGGGCAACAAGGATGCGGTGGCCTATTATTACAAGGATGCGAAACTGGTGCTTGTTGCAGGAGCCTATGACGAGCAGGGGAATGAGAAATTGCGGCATCTGAGGATGGTGCTGTCGTTGAGCTTTGTCGGGGGACTGTTGAGCGCTATTGTCGTCGGATCCTTTTTCGCCATCAGCCTGCTCAGGCCCCTGAGAAGAATTGCCGATGAGGTGAATGATATCTCGGCGCGCGATCTCACCCGGAGGATACGATCCACTCGTGGCGGACCCGGGGATGAATGGGGTTATCTTTCGGATACGCTGAACAGTCTGTTGAACAGGCTGCAGGAGAGCTTCGAGATACAGGGGAGATTTATAGCCAATGCTTCACATGAGCTGTCTACTCCTTTGACCTCTATTTCGAGCCAGCTGGAAGTGTCCTTGCAGCGGGTGAGGAGCATGGAGGACTACCGGCGGGTGATCCAGTCCGTATACCAGGATGTGCAGCAGATGAACAAGCTGACACAGACCCTGCTGGAGTTTGCCAAGGCGTCGGGTACTGCCGGGGGGCTGGAGATCGAGCAGGTGCGGATAGATGAAATTCTTTTGCGGCTGCCAGGAGAAATATCCAAGACCGGCGATGGCTATTCTGTCACGCTGGATTTCGACCGGCTGCCTGAGGAGGAGGAGAAGCTGCTGGTATTGGGGAATGAGGAGCTGTTATTCATGGCAATGAAGAATATGGTCACCAATGCCTGTAAGTATTCGGACAATCATCATGCCGTGGTGCGGCTGTCTGTCCACGGACGGGAGATCATCGTCGCCATCGAGGATAAGGGAAGGGGTATCGCGAAAGAGGAATGGGAAAAAATATTTCAGCCTTTTTACAGGACGGACGAGGGGCATTCCATTCCCGGGTTTGGGCTGGGGCTTTCGCTGGCCCGGCGGATCATAAAATTGCACAAGGGGGACATCGATGTGGAGTCCATGGTAGGGGAGGGCTCCCGGTTTATCGTACGACTGCCTATCGGAGGCGGCAGGATAGGCAATTCTAATACTTTTCTAATCCCGGATTAAGCCCCTATTAAGACGGGTGGCAGATATTGTCGTCCAAATCATCCAGCATGCATATCAAAAACATGGCATTGGCAGGGCTGCTGCCGCTGATGCTTTTGTCCTGTGTCAGCAGCAAAAAGTTCAAGGCTCTTCAATCCAAATACGACGAACTCAGCAAATCCGACAGCGCTTTACGAAACGATCTGAAAAACTGTAATGACAAGACGGCGGATCTTACCAAACAAAAGTCTTCGTGTGACGATCAGGTGGCGGCGCTGAATAAGCAGATAGCATTTTTGAAAGAAAACAACACACAGGCTTTGAAGCAGCTGGAGGATATGTCGGTGATCTCCACCTCGCAGGCGCAAAGCATCAAGAAGTCGCTGGAGAACATCGGCGCCAAGGATGCCTATATCGAAAGTCTGCAATCGGCCCTGGCGCACAAGGATTCTTTGAATATGGCCCTGGTAAACAATCTGAAGGGGGCTATTGGCGACCTGAATGACAAGGATATCAATATCAAGGTGGACAAGGGAGTGGTCTATGTGGACATTTCCGACAAGCTGCTGTTCAATACGGGAAAGTATGATGTGACGCCCAGGGCGCAGGAGGTATTGGGGAAGGTAGCGACCGTGCTGAAGGCGCAGCCTGATATTGAATTCATGGTAGAAGGGCATACTGACAGCCGCCCTTTCCGGAAGGGGGTGTTGCTGGATAATTGGGACCTCAGCGTAAAGAGGGCCACTTCGGTGATCCGTATCCTTCAGCATAAGTATGGGCTTCAGCCCAGCCATATGGCTGCTGCGGGCAGAGGGGAATATGTTCCCATAGCTTCCAATGATACGAATGAGGGGCGGGCGCAGAACCGGCGGACCCGGATCGTGATCTTACCTCAATTGGATCAGTTCTTTAAGTTGTTGGAACATAAGTGATTGTGCGGAAGGGCCGTCAGGCCCTTCCTTTTCAAAACGAGCCACGGACTCGTTGTCCGCAGGACAGACATCAAATTATCGTAGATCTACGATAAAAATCGAGGGTCTTTGCTCTTTTTTAACATATTGGTTTGGGTTAGATTTGTTCTATCCAATTCCAATGAAGTAACCGATATCCAAAAATCCAGAAAAGCCAGCTTTCGTACTCATGTTCTGAAGAAAGCTTTAAATTCCAATCTCTCTTGAAAAGCCCCTGACTAACTCTTGGGGGTTTTTTCGTTTAGAGCTTTACGATCTTTATCTCAACCCGCCTGTTGCCTGTCCGCTGGGTCTCATCTCTTTCCTCCGGAAATATCTTATTGCTGGCGCCAAAGCCCTTGTATGTCATTCTCTTCTTTTTTATTCCCTGGCTGACCAGAAAATCGTACACGAATTTTGCCCGCTGATTGGAGAGGTCGGGTGTGCGAGTGTCGGCGTCGCGGCCATCGAAGCCATCGGGCATGCAGCAGACATAGCCCTGTATCTCGATCTGCAGGGTAGGATATTCCTTCATGATTGCTGCCAGCTGAAGCAGGACGATGGTGGACCCGGGGAGCGGGATGTGGCGGTCTCCATAGAAATTGACATTGCGGAGGACGATGTTCTTTCCTACGAGGTTGGCCGTGTCTTTGAATATCTCCTGGAGTGTAGGCGGGCTTTTAAAATAGGCAGTATTCGGGTTGTCCACCTGGGAGGAGGTGTCGGGGATTATGACGGCTGTATCAGGGTGTGGAGTGTTTTGAACGTCCGGGATGGGGGGGTGAATTATGATCTCGACCCTTCTGTTTAGAGATCTCTTGTCTGCGGTGCTGTTGTCATTCAGCGGGCGGCTGCTGCCGTAGCCATCCATGCTCAGGATGAGACTGTCGGGCCAGTTTTGGGATCGCAGATAGTCGCGAACGGCCCGGGCCCGTTGCAATGACAGCCGGTGATTATGCGCATCGCTACCGGAGTTATCGGTATGTCCGGCCAGGCGGAAGGTCGTCCAGGGGCCCCCTGGGCGCTGTGAGGTAACACAGCTGGTGATCATGCGGTCGAGGGAAGCGCTGTCCTGAGGACGTATGGAGGCGCGGTCGACGTCGAAATGAACAATCAATAATGTCTGTCCTTCGAACAACGGGCCTCCGGCCCGTTTGGCCGTATCCTGCTGAGCTTTTGTGACGGTGGCCAGCAATAGTAATAAGGCTAACGTTAAACTATATCGCATCTGACAGGGACGTAAATGTGAAATCACGGATCTTCATGGGTGGTATCATGGCCGAGCCCCCTCCTTCTCCACTGATAGTGCGTTCGGGTTTGCCGAGCGTTTCCAGATTGTTGAGCATAATGACCGGGCTCTCGTTGAAGCGGAAGTTCTTTATGGGGAATTTAATCTCTCCATTCTCGATATAAAAAGTGCCGTCGCGGGTGAGGCCTGTATATAGCAGTGTTTGGGGATCGACAGAGCGTATATACCAGAGGCGTGTAACGAGGACACCTTTTTCCGTGCTTTTTACCAGGTCTTCGATACTGGCAGTGCCGCCGTCCATGATGATGCTGTCGGGCGAGGGAGTGGGGGCGACCCCTTTTTGTTTCGCCCAATAGCGGGAGTAAAATAGATTTTTTATGACGCCCTTTTCTATCCAGCTGATCTTTTTCTGGGGCATGCCTTCGTAATTGAAGGGATAAGTGGGAAGGTCTTCGTTGTGAGGGTCGGAATAGATATTGACCCTTTCGTCGACCAGCTTTTCGCCCAGGCGGGTCTTGCCACCCGGCAGGCTAAGGAAGCTGCGGCCTTCGTCGGCGCTGCGTGCATCGAGGCTGCCGTAAAGGTTTTCAAGCAGCACTATGCCGGCGGCGGGCTCCAGGATCACGGTATATTTACCGGGTTCCAGGGCTTTGGCTCCGGTGGATCTGGCCGCCTTCCAGGCGGCAGTCTTCGAGGCCGCCAGCACGTCCAATCTGGCGCTGTCGTTATAGCTTTTCGATGCATAGCCGGAGCCTGTCCCGTCCGCCGTGCGGATGGTGACCGAGAAGTTAACGGCTGTATTGGCGGTGTAGGCGAAGAGGCCATGAGAGTTCATGATGGCATAGAAGCTGGTGCTGTTTTCCAGGTAGCCGGCGGCGTTGAGCTTGTTGTCCTTCGAGATCTGCAGGCTGCCTTGTACCATGTCGGCGCGCGACTTTGAATTAAGCGCAGCCGTAGCTTCCACATAGGTCTTTGAAGGCGCTTCGTAGGTCTGCGGGCCCAGGAAGGGCATATATTCCGGATTCTCGGGTCCCAGGCGGGCCAGCTCCTCTGCGCGGTGCACGGCCTTTGCCAGGCTGGCGTCGTCATATTCGTTGATGGTGGTCGTCCCCACCTTTTTACCAAAGGCGGATGAGATGGCCAGGGACATCTGGTCGGAGGCGCCACTGGTGGATACGGCGTTGAGGGCATAGCGTATGTTGCCTCCTATAGAGCCGTTGACGGAGACCTGACATTCGTCGGCTTTGGAATAGCTGAGGACCTTTTGCAGCAGGGTGCGTGCTTCGTCCTGTGTGAGAAGGGACATAACTACCGTTTTTTAAGAATTTAATGATGGGCCTGCGGCCAGTGGACCTGTGGTCCACTTTCAGATTTTTCTTGCTGTGTTAATGACATTGATACCATTGAACCGGGCGGTGGCGGCGCCGTGTGACACCGCATTGCTCTGAGAAGGCTGTCCCTTACCGTCGAAGAAGGTGCCTCCCAGTCTGTAATCCCGCTGGTCGCAGATGGCGGTGCAGGAGTTCCAGAACTCCTGTGTATTGGCCTGATAGGCTACATCCTTGAGCATGCCTGCGATCTTCCCGTTCTTTATCTCATAAAACAGCTGGCCGCTGAACTGGAAATTATAACGCTGCTGATCGATGGAATAGGAGCCATCCCCAATGATATAGATGCCTTTTTCTACATTTTTTATCAGCTCGTTGGGCATAAGGGATACCTTCCCGGGGCGTAAGGAAATATTGGCCATGCGCTGGAACTGCACGTCCTGCCAGCTCTGGGAGTAGCAGCAACCCTGGGATTCGTTCAGTCCGATGATATGTGCCTGGTCGCGGATGGCCTGGTAGTTGACGAGTATGCCGTCCTTTATGACATCCCATTCTTTACAGGGTACGCCTTCGTCGTCATAGCCTACAGCGCCGAGGCTTCCGGGTTGCAGCTTATCGGCGACAATGTTGACCAGCCTGCTGCCGTAGTTGAATTTTTGGGTCTTCCACTTATCAAGCGTGAGGAAACTGGTGCCTGCAAAATTGGCCTCGTATCCCAGCACTCTGTCCAGCTCCGTGGGATGACCGGCTGATTCATGGATGGTGAGATAAAGGTTGGTGGGATCCAGCACCAGATCATATTTACCCGGCTCGACGGATTTAGCGGCATGCTTTTCTACAGCCTGTGCGGCGGCCAGTCTGGCATCCTCCAGCATATCGTACCTGTCGGTGTAGAGCGTGGTCATGGTCTTTATCTTCTTACTATCGTCGGGGGTCAGGTACTCGTAACCCATTCCCATCGGAGCGCCCAGCGAGTTCCTTGTCTCAAACTTGCCTGTCTTTTCATCGATCTTTGTCACGGTGAAGACGGGCCATATGCGATGGACGTCCTGGTCGATGTAGGAGCCATCTGTGGAGGCGAAATATTTCTGTTCGTTGACGAGGAAGAGGGCCGTATCGATGAAGCTGGCGCCGCCCTTCATGGCTGCGTCGTTGACGGCCAGGATCATATCCGCCTTGTCCTTTATTGGGATGTCGAAACCGTTCTTGAGGATAGGGGTTTTCCAGGTGACCTCACCAAGGCCCTTTTGTGGCGCCAGCTGCACAGGCTGCGACTGCAACCGTGCATTTTCCTTGGCGATGGATACCGCCAGCCCGGCGGCCTTTGCGATATTGTCCTTGTCGAGCTTGTCGGTGGCGGAAAATCCCCAGCAGCCATTCGCAATGACACGGATGCCCATGCCATAGGACTCGGTGTCCACCAGGTTCGTCACTTTATTCTCCCGTGTGATGATGAACTGGTTGAGGTAACGGCCGATGCGTACGTCCACATAGGTGGCGCCTTTTGAACGGGCGGCATTCAGCGCCGTGTCGGCTAATTGCTTTTTTATTCCCGTATCGATCCAGGACGTACCTGTACGGGGTCGTGTGGCTGATCCCAGCACCGGTATCCTGCTTAGGAGGACGCCGCCCATGCCCATACCGGCCATGGATAGAAAGTCTTTTCTTTTCATGCGTTGAAAATAGAATTTTCCCGATGGATGGACAAGACAAAGACAACCGCTCATAAACAATCCAACCCGCCCGTCCTGTCTGTCATCCCGACGACCTACCTCCGGTTCGCTAAAAATTCCTATTTTGCCGCCCTCAATCGAAACACATGAAATATACCCAATTGCCACTTTTGACCATGGCCGTCCTGCTGCTTGGTATCTTTGACGCACATGCGCAAAAGACCACCTATGGTAATATTGCCGAAGCGTTGCAGGCCACGGGACAGCTGAGGGGGCAGGGAGGGCCTGCCAGTGTCAACTGGATACAGGGCGGGACGCAGTATTCCTTTACTACCGGCAAGGAAATCCATGTCATGGACCCGAAGACGCTGCAAGAGAGGACCGTCTTTACCAATAGCGGTCTTCATTTTCCCGATGGTAAGGAATTCAATTACCAATCCTTTCAATGGAGCCATGACAGCAGGCACCTGGTATTCAAGACCAATTTCCGTCATCTCTACCGCCGCAGCGGCATATCGGACTATTATATCTATGATGTGGATTCCCGTCAGCTGCAGCAGGCGGCGCAAAATGCCCGTACGGCGGAGCTCTCACCCGACGGACAGATGGTGGGGATCGAGCGGGGCGGCAATATGTATGTCTATGACTTCGCAAAGAGCAGGGAGGTTATGCTCACTATGGACAGTACCAGCGAGGATGGCGTATTCAATGGACATTACGACTGGGTATATGAAGAAGAGTTTGGTCAGGCGCAGGCCTGGAGCTGGAGCAGGGACAGCCGGTATATTGCGTTCTGGCAGTTCGATGAACGGCAGGTGCCCAGATTTCATATGACAAATTACGAGGGTTTTCATCCGGAGCAGATAACCATACCCATCCCGCAGCCGGGGGATGCAAATCCTTCCGTCAGGATAGGCGTGGTGGATGTGCAGAATGGAAAAAAGATATGGCTGCAGCCGGAGGAGACGGGTGATTTCTATATTCCGAGGGTCTACTGGACCAGCGATCCCGACCAGCTGGCATTGATGACCCTGAACCGGGCGCAAAATCATATGAAGCTGTATTTCTTCAATGTCAAAACAGGCGGGCGCCGGCTGGTATTGGAAGAACAGGACAGCACATGGGTGGCGATCTTTAATTTTTATACCAATGTCAATGATATGATCTATTTCCCGGAGAAGACAAAGGACTTCTTTTGGGTGTCGGATCGCAGCGGGTATTATCATATCTATCATTATGGATACGACGGGAAGCTGATCAACCAGGTGACAAAGGGGAATTGGGATGTAATCAAGGTTACAGGCATCGATCCGGATAAAAAGATGATATATTATCTTTCGGCTGAAGCATCGCCACTGGAACAGCAGCTGTATGCTATTGGGTTTGACGGGGCAAATAAAAAGAAGCTGACTACCGTGGAAGGCTTTCACAATATCGATATGTCCACGAACACCGCCTACTATATCGACGAGTATAGCAATGTCAGCACACCTCTGCATGTGGGACTATATGACGGGAAGGGGCGGCTGTTGAAAATGCTGCAGGAGAATCAACCTGTCAGCGATTTTGTCAGGACGCATGCGTATGCTCCCACGGAGCTGTTCCATTTTACGACGTCGGATGGGGTCCGGCTGGATGGCAGCATGATCAAGCCTTTCGACTTCGACCCGTCCAAAAAATATCCCGTTGTGCTGGCCATCTATGGCGGTCCGGAGTCCCATGGGGTTTTTTCCCGATGGGGCGCCAACGGGATGCAGCAATGGCTGGCGCAGAATGGTTATATCATTGTGGATGTCAATAACAGGGGCATTGCCAATTATGGCAGCGCCTTTATGAAGATCGTCTATAAGCAGCTGGGGAAATGGGAAAGCAATGACTTTGTGGAGACCGCCCATTACCTGGCCACACTGCCGTACGTCAATGGAGACAAAATGGCGATCATGGGGACCAGCTATGGAGGCTTCAGCACCACCTATACGTTGTTGAATCATCCCGGCGTCTTTAAGGTGGGTATTGCCAATAGCCCCGTGACGGACTGGCGGCTGTACGACGATGTCTATACGGAACGTTATATGGGTACATTGCCGGACAATGCGGAGGGATATAAGAACAGCAGCGATATGACACATGCTGGGGCGCTAAAGGATCACCTGCTGCTGATCCATTCCATGAGCGATGACAATGTACATCCGGCGCATACCATGCAGCTATTGACCGCATTGACCAATGCCGGGAAGGATGCCGACCTGCGGATCTATCCCCCGGGGGCACATGGGGCGGCGTACAACTGGCCCAGTCATCTGCTGATATCGACGGTGAGCTTCGAGTATCTCGAGCGGTATTTGAAATAAGCTTTTACGGGCGACGGTTATGGAATCCTAGCCTGACCGGCGGCCGACCAGGGACATGACGGATTCCTTATAGTTAACACCGATGGGGATGGTGACCTTCCCCAGTTCAATGGAGTTGCCGTAGATGCTCCGGATGTGAGAAATGGCGATGATATAGGATTTATGGACCCGGATGAACTGCCGGACTGGAAGAAGCTTTTCCAGCTCGTTCATGGTCTGATGGGTCACGAGGGTATATTCCGGCGTGTGCACCTTCAGGTAGTCCTTCATGCCCTGGATATATACTATCTCGGAGAAGTTGACCTTAAAGAATTTGCTGTTGGATTTTATGAAGATATGGTCACCATTCCTTTCCTGTTCCCTGCCTGCCGCTGCCGGTGAAAAAAGCCGGCCATCCTCTATTTTATCCACCGCCCTGGAGAATCGTTCAAAGGAGATGGGCTTCAGCAGGTAGTCGATGACGCTAAACTCATAGCTTTCCACGGCGTATTCTGCATAGGCGGTGGTCAGCACTACGAGGGGAGGGTCCTGCAGGCTGCGAAGAAAGTTCAGCCCACTCATACCTGGCAAACGAATATCCAGGAACATGACGTCCACTTCCAAGGTCCGGAGGGCTTCCATGGCTTCCGGGGCGTTGCGATATACGCCCATCAGTTCCCAGCGTCCCAGCTGCCGGAGATGGCTTTTAATGACATCCTGCGCAAGGGTTTCGTCTTCTACTATGATGCATTTTATCAAGCGGCCTGTCTTTTGAGGACTAAAGATACAGTGAAAGCGCTTTTGCTCAATATCACATCGAGCGTAAAGGCGTCGGGATAGAGATCTTCCAGTCTTTCGCGGGCGTTGCGGAGCCGCAGCTGGCTGTTCCTGTTCTCTTCTTTTTCCGTCTGGATGATATCCAGCTCATAGGCATCGGGGTAGAGTATTTCCAGGAGGCTGCGGCTGTTGGCCAGGCCTTTGCCCCTCATCCGGCGTTTGGCCTGTGTTTCCAGGTCCGCGCTGGTGCTGTTGATGACGTTGAGGATGATCTGGCTGGGCTCCACTCTGAGCGTGATGTAGATAAAGGGCTCCTCGAAGGAATTGTCGAGGGCGTGCTTGAAACCGTTCTCGATAAAAGATATGAAAAGAAAAGGCTCGATGAGGACGCCGGAGGTAATACCTTCCACGACAAAGCGGATATCTGCCTTGTAGCGTATCCTTTCGATGTCGATGTAGTTGCGGATAAATTCTATCTCTTTGTCCAGGGGGATCTTTTCCTCGTTGCATTCATAAATGAGATAGCGCATGATATCGGCCAATTTGACCACTACTTCGGGTGTCCTGTCGGACTTTTGCAGGCTTAGGGAATAGATGCTGTTCAGGGTATTGAAAAGGAAATGCGGGTTGAGCTGTGCTCTAAGATAGCGGAGCTTGTAGAAATTGCTCTCTTGTTGGGTGGCTTGCAGGAGCTGGCGGTCGTCGATGGACTTACGAATATAGAAGATAGCCATGGCAAAGCTCATATTGAGGATGGTCCAGGAGCACTCCCTCAGGATGGTAGTGGGGGAAAAGGAGAAATAAGCTCCTTCCCAGGGGCTCAGGTTAAATTTCGAGACCAGGGAATGGACCGCAAAAAGAAAGCTCTGGATAACGAGGAAGGAGAGGACCGTCATCAGGATGGCTGCGCCACGCCGGCGTTGGGTAAGGAAGACGGAGCCCATGATGCGGGAATAGAGGAGGTAGCCCGGGAAAAGCAGGAGGCTAATGAACAGCAGCAAGGGCCAGATCCTCGGATCACGCAGGAAAAGGGTGGTGATATTGATAAGGGGGTAAATAAGGACGAAGAGGCCCCAGAAGAATATTTCTGTTTTGTCGGTGCGGCGACGTTGCCGGTCGTTGTCGTATTCCATGGTCTAAGGATTATGCTGTAATGCTGTAAAGCTACTCTTCCCTTGGAAAGATGGAAAAGATTTCGACCAAGTCGGGGCTTTCTTCGATGAATTCAGGCCGGCCGGAGGGCAGGTGGCATGGGATTTTCTGCCGGCTATCAAAAAGATACCATGTCAACAAATAAACCACAGGGCGCTGATAAACCAGGCAAGCCCCGGAAGGAAGAGGACGTGAAAAAGGAAATGGACATCCGGAAAAAGGATCAGAAGCAGGAAGATAAGGAAGCTCCCAAGGGGCTGACCAAAGAGGATCTCCCGGATGCCACCAACGAGTCGATAGGAGCGATGGGCAGCGGTCAAAGGCAGGATTCGAATTAGGATCCAGGCTCCGGGCGAGCGTCAGAAGCTAAGCATAATGCTATTGCTTAGGCTATAGTAGAACTTTTCGATAGGAACCACCGGCCGGGTGTCATACAGCCCCGTAAAGGCAACGGAAAAGCCCACGTGTCTGCCCGCCTTGATATCCCATTGGGCGTGTTCGGCAATACGGGGTTTGAAGCTGGAAAAACGGGTCTGAAGGAAGACATTGAAGGTGAGATTGCTGTTGGCGCTGGCCTTCCAGTCGAGACGAACATAAGAGTTGAGCTTGACGAGCTTATTGACGATGGGCTGAGGATTGGGCGGGATCTTAGTGGAGTCCACGGCTGTGTAGTCCCATTTTTCTACTTCATACATGGGGCCTGCGCCACAGTTAAGATCGAAGTGATCTCCTTTCCAGAAATTATAGCGGGCATTGATGCCCCCGAGGGCGCGGTACTCGATGCCCCGTTTGTTATCCCATTGGTACTGACCATAGGGTTCGGGCTGTATCCTGTCCTTGTAATTGTGGCGGTAGCGGAGGTGTATATACCCTGCGTTGAGTATATCATCCGGTCCGTTGTAGGTGAATCTGTAGCTCGCTGCCATAATAAACAGCTCCCTGTATGACTGGAGCATCGCTTCAGCCGTATTGGTGGCGTCGTAAAGGGTTTGTTTTTGCTGGTCTATCTCCAGGCCTGTATTGAAGTTGAAGGAAGCCCTGGTTTTTCGGATATAATCAGATGTATCTGTCTTGTCGATGTTGAGGATCTGCCCTTGCAGGGATAATGAGAATAAGGAAAGGGATAGGAGGCCAGGGAGTAGTTTCGACTTCATGTATCCGAAGATAGCAAAAAATCATTCGTCGGGCTGGCCGGGGAAACCTCTGTACTGGTCGTCCACATTCTTATTCCGGCTGTCGTTCAATTGTTTGTTGAGGTTATGCGCAGCGCTGATCAGTGCCAGGTGCGTAAAAGCCTGGGGGAAATTACCCAGGTGCTGGCCCTCGAAACCCAGCTGTTCGGAGTATAATCCCAGGTGATTGGCATAGCCCAGCATTTTCTCAAAATAGAAACGGGCTTTTTCCAGCTGTCCCGACCGGGAGAGACATTCCACGTACCAGAAGGTGCAGGCGGAGAAAGTGCCTTCGTGGCTTGTCAGGCCATCGGGCGAGGCCACTTCGGGATTGTAACGGTATACCAGGCTGTCCATGACCAGCTCCTTTTCTATCCTTGCCAGGGTGGACAGCCAGCGTGGGTCTTTGGGGCTGATGAAGCGGAACAGGGGCATCAGCAGGCTGGAGGCATCCACGGTAGCGGAGCCGGGGAACTGCATGAATGCCTTTTCCTTATCGTTCCAGAATTCTTCGAATATGCTGGTATAGATCTTATTCCTTTCTTTTTTCCAATTGCCGTTCCGGGGGAAGGAGCGCTGCTCGGCTATCTTCATTGCCCTGTCCAGCGCCACCCAGCAGGCCAGGCGGGAATAAAGGAAATTATTCTTACCGCCGCGCACTTCCCAAATACCGTCATCCGGCTGGTTCCAGTTGTCAGCGAGCCAGTTCATCTGTTTCTCCAGGTCCTTCCAGAAATCATAGGAGATGGGTTCTACATGCTTGTTGTACAGGTAAACGGAGTCCATGAGCTCGCCGTAAATGTCCAGCTGCAGCTGGCTATAGGCATCGTTGCCCACACGAACGGGGGAGGACTTCATATAACCTTCGAAATTATCCAGGAAATATTCCTTCAGCTGGGCGGAGCCGTCGATGGAGTACATGATCCCCAGCCGGTTGTTCTCTTCGATGTCCTTACAGATCTTTTCCACCCAGTTCATGAACGCCCCCGCCTCCTTTGTATAACCCAAACGTATAAAGGAATAGACGGTGAAAGAGGCATCGCGTATCCAGGTATAACGATAATCCCAATTTCGCCGTCCTCCGATGTATTCGGGGAGACTGAATGTGGGCGCCGCGATGATGGATCCATAATTGGCGGAGGTCAGCAGCTTCAGCACCAGGGCGGATCTGTTCACCGTCTCCATCCATCTGCCTCTGTAAACGCTGTTGGAGACCCAGTCCTTCCAATAATTCACCGTACGGAAGAGGCTTTGTGTTACGATGGCGCAGACGTCCTGCGGATCGTTCCGGCGAAGAGAAGGGTCATCGAGGATGAAGTCGGCTGTCTGGTTGGTGGGCAGGGTGAACTCGGCTGTAACATCACCGTCCTGTATGCTAACGGGGATATTCGATCGAAGGCAAAGCTTGAGCCTGGTCTTGCCATCGGACTGGAAGCAGATCTCATTGGGCCCTGTCTGGATGACCTTATGGGTATCCAGACCGTAATTAAATCGCGGGCTGCAGCGAAGCCGGTAGGTGACATTGCCTCGTATGGCCGTGATCCGCCTTATCAGCTGCCGCTCTTCATTGGGCTGGCCGGAAGTGTACATGAAATCTGTTATTTCACCCACGCCCTCGGTGGAGAGGAAGCGGGTGAGCAATACATTGGTATCGGGAAGGTAGAGCTGTTTGGTCTTCATCTCCTTGAACACCGGAGCGATGCTGAAGTATCCTCCCTTCTCCTTATCCAGCAGACAGGCGAACAGGCTGGGGGAGTCGAAGTTCGGAAAGCACATGAAGTCGATGGAGCCATTCAGGCCCACAAGAGCCACCGTCTTCAAGTCTCCAATGATGCCATAGTTCTCTATCGGCTGATATTCCATAGCCTTTTTATTACCCTTTTGCAAAGTTTCGGCCAGAAAGCTACCGGGTGATAGTTATCCCAAAGGTAAGGAGGGTATTCTCGCTGCGGGTACGCGTGAATTTATTGAAGGAGAAAGCAGTAGTAACGCTGAGCCATTTGCTCAGCTTGACCGAGCCACTGGCGCTGAGGTTGAGGATATAGTTGTGGATCGTGGCCAGGGAATGTTGTATCATCTCGATGCCATCCAGGGTGATCCTGTCGTGGATGACAAAATGATATTTTATCCGAAAGGAGTTGCGGAATACCTGGTACCTGTCCCGCTGGGGTACATTTCCCTGTGGTGTGCCGTAGAGGATGTCCTGAAGATCGCCCTTCTCGTAGAGGATGCCGTCACTGACGATGAGGGCTGCATGCTTTTTGTCTATCAGATTGTAGCCGAAGCCAAGACCGCCCTGGACGAGGTTATTGACTTTCAGAGAAAGGCTGGTATTGTAGGTCAGGAGGCCCCAATAATAGCCGTGACGCAGGGTCTTGTACCAATTGAAGTCCGCCGTCGAAGTAAAATCATTGTTGGTGAGATTGCCCTGCTGACTGCCATAGACCCAGCTGCTGCTGAAATTGAGAGCGTCTCTTTTTTTTACGGCGCTGAATGAGACGGCATTGCTGAGGAGATAGGAATGAACCGTATTGGTGTTATTGATATTGCCCGTGCCGCTATAGGAATAATGATAACGGATGGTACCGGCATAATGAGCGGAGTCCTTGCCGGCATCGGTCTGACCTGCCGCCACCATGGGAATAAGAAACACTATGACTAATGAGAGGCTACTCTTTCCGGCTCGCCAGCCCATACGATGGCATCATTTAATTCCGATGTTCTAAACCCTTTGTATTCACCTGGCGCAAAATGCCCTGCATTATCCGTAAAGTGCCGAATTTTTTCTACATCTGAGACAATTGCTACCCGCCGCCAATTGGCGAGCTCTTTCAACCCCAACCATGCGTCACTTATCCATGCTCCAGTTGTGAAGTCTTTTAAGGAGGTTTCGATGACGAAAACATAATTGAGCTTCCTATCCTTGTTTGTCTGCCCTTCAACCTCGGGAAAAATAACTTCCCGATAGTCTTTCATAGTAACTTCCCCTGTGGCCCTGAATCCAATGACATTGGATGGGAGACCTTTCATAACTTCGATCATGATTTTTTTATATATTTAATCAAAAGTTTTGCCACCGTCGGATATTTTCACCTCATACACCCATAATCCTGTATTTTGTCCCCGATAACTTTTTTTTAACAGTAGTCCTTATTATTCTTGTGCCGCAAACCAAAAACCTTTTGATGCCACTGAATAGTTTTTTTTTCTTATGCGTTGTGACTCTTCTTCCTCAGCTAGCATCGGCGCAGGCCCGGCATACGGTGAGCGGCACCGTCCGTGACAAGAGCTCGGGAGAAACCCTGATCGGCGCCAGCATCGTATTTGTTGAAACTCCCAATGTCAGCGCTATCAGTAATTCCTATGGTTTTTATTCCATCAGCGCCATTCCCGGGGTTTATACGATGGTAGTGAGCTTTGCCGGGTATGGTAATGATACCGTGGCTGTCTATCTTCGGAAGGACACATCGATATCCATTGGGTTGGAAAATACTGCGAAGCAGCTGCAGGAGGCGATAGTCACTGCCGGAAGGAACAATAATGTTACCAAGCCGTTGATGGGGGTGCAGAAGCTATCGATCAATGAGATCAAGGACCTGCCCGTGCTGTTTGGGGAGAAGGACATTTTGAAGACCTTGCAGCTATTGCCCGGCGTGCAGTCGGCGGGGGATGGCAATAGCGGGTTCTTTGTGCGGGGCGGCAATACGGATCAGAACCTTATCCTGCTGGATGAGGCAACGGTATATAATCCTTCCCACCTGCTGGGGTTTTTCTCCACCTTCAATTCGGATGCAATAAAGGATGTGACCTTATACAAGGGGGCCATGCCGGCGGAGTATGGGGGGCGGCTGTCCTCTGTGCTGGATGTAAAGATGAATGACGGTAATAACAAGGAGTATCACGCCAGCGGGGGCATTGGTCTTATCTCTTCCCGTCTGAATATCGAGGGACCCATTGAAAAGGACAAGAGCTCTTTTATCGTCAGCGCCCGGAGGACCTATGCGGATGTATTTCTGAAGCTGTCCAAAGATTCCAATACCAACCAGAACAGCCTGTATTTTTATGATATCAATGCAAAGGCCAACTATCGTTTGGGGAATAAGGACCGTATCTATTTCTCCAGCTATTTTGGAAAAGATAAGCTGGGATTTGGCAATACATTCGGCATCGACTATGGGAACGCCACCGCTACCCTGCGATGGAATCATATTTTCAGCAGCCGGATGTTCTCCAATAGCTCTCTTATCTATAGCAAGTACAATTATGATATCCAGATCAATTCGGGGAATAACAATATCGGCATAACCTCTTTTATAAAGGATCTGCATTTCAAGGAAGATCTGCAGTATTATGCCAATGCCAACAATAAGATCAATTTCGGGCTGGATGTGATCAACCATACTACCTCGCCGGGGGTTATTTCGGCATCATCCACATCCAGCTTCAATCCCCTGACCCTGCAGAGCAAGCATGCTTTGGAGGGCGCCGCCTATTTCTCTCATGATCTGACCTTGTCGCCGAAGGTGAGCGTCAATTATGGACTGAGGGCGGGTTCTTTTATGGTAATGGGGCCGGGCGATTTTTATACCTATGATAAGGCGGGGAACGTCCTCGATACGGCTAGCTATGCCAGCGGGAAGGTCGTAAAGAGCTATTTCAACCTGGAGCCGCGGTTTTCGATGAATTTTAAGCTGACATCCAGCAGCTCGGTCAAGCTGGCGTATGCCAGGACCACACAAAATCTTCACCTGTTGTCGAATTCCACCTCGGCGAATCCTACGGATGTATGGATACCCAGCAGCAACAATGTAAAACCGGAGATTGCCGACCAGGTGTCTGCGGGCTATTACCGGAACTTTAAGGATAACCAGTACGAATTCTCGTCAGAGATCTATTATCGGAGCATGCAGAATCAGATAGACTATAAGAATGGGGCGCAGCTGATAGCCAATGAGAATGTCGAATCACAGATCGTATTTGGAAAGGGGCGGGCATATGGATGGGAGCTGTTTGTCAAGAAGAAGTATGGAAAGTTCAACGGCTGGATCAGCTATACGCTGTCCCGCACCGAGCGTCAGTTCACCGAGATCAATAGCGGGCGTTACTTCCCTGCCAACCAGGACAGGACGCATAATCTATCTGTTGTGGGCATTTATAAGATCAGTAAGAAGTGGACACTTTCTGCGGACTTTACTTATTACAGCGGGAATGCCGTCACCTGGCCCAGCGGTAAATACGAGGTGAATGGGCAGATAGCTTTTTTGTACACGGAGCGAAATGCCTACCGGATGCCTTCCTATAACAGGCTGGATGTAGGCGCCACGCTGCAAGGCAAAAAGACAAAGAAATTCGACAGCAACTGGAATTTTTCCATTTACAATCTATATGGAAGGGAAAACCCCTACAGCATCACCTTTGAGCAGGATCCCGACGACCCTTCGAAGACGCGGGCCCTGCAATATGCTCTTTTCCGCTGGGTGCCTTCCATTACATATAACTTTAAATTCTAAGCATGACACGAATGATATGGATGGGGATATTGGCTATTGGCCTGTATGCCTGTAAAAAAACCATATATCCCAATCTTGACAATGCGGCCCCGGAGATCGTCATCCAGGGAGAGGTCACCGATGATACCACCGGACCTTATACCGTCCGCGTGAGCCGATCCGGATCCTTTTATTCCGAGAACAGCTTCCCGTCCGTCAACGGGGCGTCCGTCAGCATCCGCGATAATGAGGGACATGTGGACAGCCTGGTGGAAACGACTCCCGGAATGTATACCACACAGTCATTGAAAGGCAAGCCCGGCAATACTTATACTTTGTCTGTCGTCTCGCAGGATACGCTGTATACGGCTGTCTCCACGATGCCACAGGCGGTGAAGTTCGATTCTGTGACATTCAATCATAATGGCGGGAGGAGAGGAGGCCGTGATAACTCTATTTTTGCCGTGCCTGATTTTCAGGACCCGGCCGGCATTGTGAACTACTATCAGTTTGTGGAATACCTCAACGGGACGCTGTTGAACAGAGATATATTTGTTTTTGACGACCGCCTGTCCGACGGGAGGTATATCACCCGCAGTCTGCGGAATGACAGTGCATACCTGCAGCCGGGTGACAGACTGGAAGTGAGGATGTATTGTATCGACAAGCCCGTCTACGACTATTTCAACGAGCTGGATCAGTCCACCAGCGGTGGAGCATTCAATACGTCGGCGTCCCCCACCAATCCAATCTCGAATATCAGCAATGGGGCGTTGGGATATTTCAGCGCTCATACCATCCGGAGGGTTACAACAACGGTACATTGATGTACGCACGCTTTACAGGAAAAAATGTCGCATGCGCCCTTCGGTACAACCCCTGTGGAAATGGCATTTTAATTATCTTTACTATATGCCTCGTGTCAGCCGGCTATACAGAATATTATTCCACTGCTTTATCTGGTCGGCATTGGTGTTGTGTGTGCTTTTGTTTGGACCTCGCGGGCCCGAGCATCCGGTGCCCTGGAACACTACGGGCGTGCTGCTGTCTGTGATCCCCTGTATTGGGCTGTTCTATGCCCATGCTTACTGGCTAATGCCGTATTATCTGTTCCGGCGGCGCCGGACAACCTACTGGGTGCTATTGATCCTGCTGGCTATCGCTGTCGCTTTTCTCTCGGGGCTGGCGTACTTTTTCAATAACCATGCGGCGGATCGTTATTATGGTCACGCGGTGCTGAAGCGGACAGCGCCCGTCCTCCTGTTTGTCCTTGCTAGTGCCTGTATGGCTGCCTTTGGGCAGAATGCCCGGCTGGAGAAGGAGCGAAAGGAAAAGGAGACGGAGCATCTGCGTACGGAGCTTTCCTTTTTGCGGGGGCAGGTGAACCCTCACTTTATGCTGAATGTGCTCAACAGCATGGTATTGATGGCCCGGAAGCGGTCCGAACTGCTGGAGCCTGCGCTACTGGAGCTGGCGGAGCTGATGAACTATATGCTATACCAGGCAGATCATGAGAAAATAAGACTGGAAGACGAGCTGGAGTATCTGCGGGTGTACATCGACCTGCAGATGCTGCGTTTTAAGGATGATGTGACCGTGCAGTTCAAGACTCCCGCCTGCGTAGGCAATCAGCATATCGAACCCATGCTGCTGATACCGATGGTGGAAAATGCGTTCAAGCATGGCATAGGGCTTGTGGAGTCACCCCTGATCCATATCGATGTGAGCATTACGGACAATAATCTCCTTTCCGTGACCGTGGAAAATAAATATAGATATTTGCAGGAGTCGGAGGATAAGCGGCCGGCTGGTATTGGATTGAGTAATTTAAAAAAGAGACTTGACCTTATCTATCCGGGGACGCATAACCTGCAAATGGTAAGAAGACATATCGATGGTGTAGAGAATTGGTTTAGCATATCCTTAAATATCCCACTGCAATGATACGATGCATCGCTGTCGACGACGAGACGCCTGCGCTGGAAATTTTGGAAGACAATATCAGCAGGGTGCCTTTTTTGCAACTGGTGAAGAAATGCAAGAATGCTTATCAGGCCATGGAGGTGCTGCGGCAGGAGCCTGTTGACCTGCTGTTCCTGGATATCGAGATGCCTGGGATCAGCGGGCTGCGGCTGTTGAAAGATATGATGGAAAAGCCCATGGTGATCTTTATTACGGCCTACCGGCAGTATGCTGCGGACGGGTATGACCTGGATGTGCTGGACTACCTGGTAAAACCCGTGAGCTTCGAGCGATTTCAGCGGGCGGCTAACAAGGCGCTGGAGTACCAGGAGCTACGACAGAGAGAAAAGGTATTTCTGGAATATATATTTATCCAAAGCGAGTACAAGCTGACAAAGGTATTCGTTCATGATATCCTTTATATAGAGGGGCTGGGGAATTATATCAAACTTTATCGGGCAGGCTCGTCCCGGCCCCTCCTTTCCAAGCTGAGCATGAAAGCCATTGGGGAGAAGCTGCCCGCGGGGAAGTATTCGCGGGTACACAAGTCCTTTATAGTAATGCTGGACAAGATCAGCTGTGTGCACAGCGACAGCATTATGATCGGCGAGACGGAGATCCCGTTGAGCAGATTTTACCGCGATGAATTTTTCAAGCTCATACATAATGCCTAAATTGGTGACCTGATTAAACGATTGTTATGAAGGCACTCTCTCTCCTGGTTTTAGCTTTTCTTTTTAGCAATGTATATGCGGGGCCGATCAAACTGATACCCCAACCTGTGTCGGTGACACAAAAGGCAGGTAAGTTTGACTTTAGCGGCGGTGTGCGGGTGCGTGTTTCCGATCCGTCGCTGCAATCCGCTGCGGACTGGTTCACGGGGCAGCTGGGGGCAATGGGACAGGGTAAGAGGCCGGTGGTGCTGGAGCTGATGAAGGATCGGAATATGCTGGGTAAGGAAGGATATGCGTTAACGGTGACCCCTTCGGAAGTGCGGATCAAAGCCAATGAGGCGGCGGGCGTTTTTTATGGACTGCAGACCTTGCTGCAGCTGATGTCGCCGGACGGCGATGCCGGAGGGAAGTGGGCTCCCTGTGTGGAGATCACGGATTATCCAAGATTTGGCTGGAGAGGGTTGATGCTGGATGTGAGCCGTCATTTCTTTACGAAGCAGGAGGTGGAAAAGTACATCGATGAGATGGTGCGTTATAAATTCAATACCCTGCATCTGCATCTGAGCGATGACCAGGGATGGCGTCTGGAGATCAAGAGTCTGCCTATGCTGACCAAAACGGGCGCCTGGCGGGTGTCCCGGACCGGCAGATGGGGTGAGTTCATGCCCGCGCTGGCCGACGAGCCGGCTACGGAAGGCGGTTTTTATACCCAAAAAGATATGCGGGAGATCATTGAATATGCGAAAAAAAGATTTGTTACCATACTACCGGAAATAGATGTTCCGGCGCACAGCCTGGCGTTGATAGCATCGTATCCCAACCTGTCCTGTACGCAGCTGAACTATCCGGTGAACGCGGGATTCCGTAATCCCACGAGGGATGACAATGCACTGTGCATTGGGAACGATTCTGTATTCGACGTGCTGGATAAGATCTTTACGGAGGTGGCGGCTCTTTTCCCCTGCGAATACATTCATATCGGCGGGGATGAAGCGTACAAGGGTTTTTGGGCCAATTGTCCCAAATGCAAAAAGAGGATGGAGCAGGAACATTTGAATAATGTGGATGAGCTGCAAAGCTATTTTGTGAAGAGGATGGAAACGATGCTGAAGGCGAAGGGCAAGAAGCTGATCGGGTGGGATGAGATATTGGAAGGCGGATTGGCGCCGGAGGCAACGGTGATGAGCTGGAGGGGTATGAAGGGGGGTATTACCGCGGCGAGGATGAACCACAAGGTGGTGATGACGCCCTGGGACTTCTGCTACCTGGACCTTTACCAGGGGGAAGCTTCGGCGGAACCGCCTACCTATGGGATGTGCCGGCTGAAGGATTCGTATACCTATGATCCGGTGCCGGACAGCGTGGATGAGAAATATATATTAGGAGGGCAGGGGAATCTCTGGACGGAATCCGTGGCTAATTTCCGGCATGTAGAATATATGACCTGGCCCAGGGGGCTGGCGTTGGCCGAAGTATACTGGAGTCCTAAGTCCGCGCGTAACTGGGATGATTTTGTCAGCAGGATGGAGACGGAATTCAAGCGGATGGACGCAGCGGATATAAAATATGCGCGGAGCGCCTATAACGTGATACTGATCCCCAAGCGTACGCAGGACAGGGACTTTGCCATTACCATGGCGACAGAAGTGAGCGGGCTGGATATTTATTATACATTCGATCAGACCAATCCGGATAAACATTACCCCAGGTACGACGGCACGCCTGTCAAATTCCCCATGGGGGCCACACAGATCAATGTCATTACCTACAGGGATGGGAAGCCCATCGGCGCCCAGGTGAATGTAAAGAAAGAGGATCTGGCCAGACGGGTCAATGAAGCACACCACGTGTACTAACGTTTCACGGACGCTAATGTCGGGCCTTCGGCCAACGAACCATAGGTTCGTTCTCAGTCCCAGGCCCCCAATACCCGCCGGGTGAGAATGATCTCGGCGGTGTGGTAGCTGTTGTGGTCGGCTATGACAAGGGCTTCGCGGAAGAGGCTTTGGCCGTCCCCGTAGGGGAAGGGCTTGTAGATGTTCTCACCTGCCTGGTGCAGGAGGGCGATAAAGGCCTTTCTATCGGAGGCGATTTGCTGTAATGATTTTTTCAATGCGTGCTCGTTGGGCGGGGCAGGGTGTTTAGGCCAGTATTCATCGGGCCATTGAGGGCTTTTATGACCGGGACCTTTTGAGAATTCCAGGATATCCCATTGCGTAATGCGAATATGCTCTATCAGCTGCCAGATGCTATAGGCGGAGCCGTCGGGGACCTTGCCTGCCAGGGCAGGTGGTAACCCTTTTACTGCCTTGTCGAAGGTGGCGTGGGCGTTGCCTTCTTCCAAAAGGAATTCCAGCTCGCGGATAATGAATGATGTGTGTTGCTCCATGCCCGAGCCGCCGCGAAAATTATGCCCGCACATATAATTATCCATTTTTTTTGGAGGATTATCCATTTTGGAAGGGCCTCTTTTCGATAATTTTATCCCCTAATCATCTAAAAATGAAGTTTAAGAGCTTTTTCTCTCTATTGATTGCCGGGATCCTGCCCGGGGCGCTGATGGCGCAATCCCCGCTGATACCTATCGAGACCGCTAACACTGCCCTTGTCTTACGGGTGGAGCCCAACAAGGACCTCCGGATAGCTTATTTTGGCAAGCGACTGTCCCGGAGTGAAGAATATGGCCTGGTGGCTTCTGTGATGCATCAACCCGGCGATCCTTCCGACGAGTTCAGCTCGGCCTATACGCCCAGCGGGTCTCGGAACCTTCTCGAGCCGGCCATTACGGTGGCCCATGCGGACGGGAATTATTCGCTGGACTTGCGATTTATTAGCCAGCAGGTGACCAGGGTCAGTGACGATGTGTCCTTGCTGACGGTGGTATTGAAGGACCCTGTATATGACTTTGAGGTCACTTTATATTATAAATCCTATTACAAGGAGGATGTCATAGAACAGTGGAGCATGATCCGGCACCACGAAAAGGGGAATGTGATCCTGTATAAATATGCGTCGGCCAATTTGCATCTTGTGTCAGACGGGGGCGCTAATGGATTTTGGCTGAGACAGTATCATGGGGACTGGGCAAAGGAGATGCAGCCGGAGGAGACGAGGCTGACCCATGGTATCAAGACCCTGGATACGAAGCTGGGCACCCGGGCCAATCTTTATCAGCCGCCCGTGTTCATGGTCAGTCTGGGCAGCCGGCCAGCTACGGAGGATGAGGGGACGGTGTTGTATGGAGGGGTGGAATGGAGTGGTAATTTCAGAGTGGACCTGGAGCTGGACCCCCAGGATAATCTCCGGATCATTGCGGGGATCAACAATTATGCTTCGCCTTATACTCTGGCCCCGAATGAGGCATTTACCACGCCTGCCTGCTGGTATGTGCTGTCGGACAAGGGGAAGGGCGATGCCAGCCGTAAAGTGCAGCGTTGGGCAAGGGATTATAAGCTGCTGGATGGTAATGGCAGCAGACTCACCTTATTGAATAATTGGGAGTCTACTTATTTTGATTTCAACGAGGCGAAGCTGGCGGAGCTGTTAAAGGATACAAAGAAGCTGGGCGTGGATCTTTTCCTGCTGGACGATGGCTGGTTTGCCAATAAGTATCCCCGTAACGACGATCATGCTGGGCTGGGGGACTGGCAGCCCAATCGCAGCAAGCTGCCCAATGGGATCGCTTCATTAGTAAAGGAGGCTCAGTCGGATGGAGTAAAGTTTGGGATATGGGTAGAGCCGGAGATGGTCAATCCTAAAAGCGAATTGTATGAGCAGCATCCTGACTGGGTTGTGAAGCAGCCCAAAAGAGAGGAGCATTATTTCCGCAATCAGCTGGTGCTGGACCTGACCAATCCGAAAGTACAGGATTTCGTCTTTGGGGTAGTGGATGGTCTTTTTACACAGAACCCTGATCTGGCGTATATCAAATGGGACTGCAATGCCGTGATATTCAATGCTGCGTCAGCCACGTTAAAGGATCAATCCCATTTTTATGTAGACTATGTGCGTGGGCTGTACAAGGTGTTGGAGCGGCTGCGGGCCAAATATCCGAAAGTGCCGATGATGCTGTGTTCGGGTGGCGGCGGAAGAGTGGATTATGGCGCCCTTCAATATTTTACGGAATACTGGCCCAGTGACAATACCGATCCGCTGGAAAGGATATTTATACAATGGGAATATTCGTATTTCTATCCTGCCATTGCGTCCTCCAACCACGTTACGGACTGGGGTAAGCAGCCGCTGAAGTTCCGTACGGATGTCGCCATGATGGGCAAACTGGGTTTTGACATCGTAGTGAGCAAACTGAGCCCGCAGGACCTGGAGTACGTGCAGGGGGCTGTCAGGACGTATAATGATATCAAGGGTATCATATGGCACGGGGATCAGTACCGCTTGTCTGACCCTTCTGGCAGCAGCGTGGCATCTATGCAATATGTGGATGAGGCGAAGAGCCGGAGCGTGGTCTTTAGCTACCTGGTGAATTACCGATATGGCGCGGGGAGCTCATTACCGGTGAAGTTAAAAGGGCTGGACGCTGCAAAAAAATACCGTGTGTCGGAGATAGACCTGTATCCCGGGAGTTCAAAGTCCAGGGTAGGAGGTGTGTATTCGGGGGATTTCCTGATGAAGGTGGGGATCAATCCGGAAGTTCACCAGGGAAGGATGAGCGTGGTGCTGTCGGTGAATGAGGAGAAGTGAGCGCGCGTCGCCCGGCTAATGTGTAAAAAATACGGTATGGCATGTGGGACAGAGCGAACCACGGGTTCGCTGCCCGAAGGGCCATCATAAGATGTTTTTCGTCCCGATGTAAATTTCAGACGACGAGGCACGAAAAATACAGGGATTGTAGACACAATCCCTGTTGACTTTTATAATAAAAACGAACGACTCCAGCAGGCTATAAAGCCTGGAGGCTTTTGATAGGACCACGGGTCCAGTTAGAAATAATATAAAGAGGGGTCTGTAGAAACAAACCCCGCACTGTTTTTTAGACAGTCACATGAGAAAACTATATGATCGGTGTTAACCGAAATATTTAAACGCGCATTCGTGGCCATTGAGGAAATGCTTGTCAGAGTAATGTGTAGTAGGTTTGACGGAAATGTTTTGTATGATCTCAGCGTGCCGGCAAAGGATGAGGTTAGACTTAATAGGATCCGTCGTGCCCTTTATGTCTATATTGGTAAGTTACAGGTAGAACACTCAGCAAAGATAGAGCGAATTAATGCAATAAGTCAGGTGTTGGCGGTAAATTTTTTCTAAAAATAGGGCCTATTTTTTGTCCGTTGCTCGGTGCCGTTGGTGTATCGACCGGCTGCCTTCATGTAGAAAAACTGTCCTGTACCATGCTGCTGGCCGGTTTCACACAAAACGGGCCGGAGTTCCGTTGGCCGAAGGCCAGACATTAACACCCTACCTGTCAGGTGGGAAATTCCTACCTTTGTGGAAACAAGTATTTATGGAGCAAACTGGAACCAGGACCTTTGCCGACATCATCAGCGGCAGCAAGCCTGTGCTCGTGGATTTTTCTGCGGAATGGTGCGGTCCATGCAAGATGATGCCTCCTATACTAAAGGAGCTGAAAAGTAAGCTGGGCGATGCTGTCACTATATTGAAGATGGACATCGACCGGAATCCGGCGATCTCGGCGTCTTACCAGATACAGAGCGTACCTACATTGATCGTCTTCCGGAACGGTCAGATCAGGTGGAGACAGAGTGGCGTGATGCCGGCCGGGCAGATACAATCGGTGCTGGAGGGAATTTTAGCATCCCCATAGTCCGAAAAATCACATAATTTCCGGCATGAAACCGAAATATAATTCCCCTATCTGCCAGTTTTTGGTCTCATGTGCGGCAGTCTTTCTATTTTTCTGTGGTAGTCTGCAAGCCCAGCAACGTCTTACTTCTTATGTTGATCCTTTTATAGGCTCCGGCGGTCACGGTCACGTCTTTGTAGGAGCCAGCGTTCCTTTTGGCGCTGTGCAGCTGGGCCCGGAGAACATTTTTTCCGGATGGGACTGGTGTTCCGGCTATAATTATCCGGACAGCATCCTGGTCGGCTTTTCCCATACACATCTCAGCGGAACGGGCATCCCTGACCTGGGCGACGTGCTGATCATGCCTTATACGGGGGATATTCACTGGAATAAAGGTACCCGAAAGAACATCGATACAGGATATGCCTCCCTTTTTTCTCACCAGGATGAAAAGGCTGCGCCGGGATATTATAGCGTCAAGCTGGCACGCTCGGGGATCCAGGTGGAATTGACGGCCACTGAAAGGGTAGGATTTCATCAATATCATATTCCCTCCGGAAAGGATCTTCATATCATCATCGATCTGAAGGAAGGTACGGGAGATCGTACGACAGATGCGGATATCAGACAGGTGGATGAGCATACGTTAGAGGGATATCGTTTTTCAAAGGGATGGGCGAATGATCAGCGTCTTTATTTCGCCATCCGGAGCGAGCAGCCGATCCGGCATTTTACGGCACAGGACAAGAAAGGGCTTATTACCTGGGATCATCCTGCGGATGTCGTGCGGCTGAAGGTGGGTATTTCTCCGGTGAGCGCTGCCGGTGCGCTGGCCAATATCGAGGCGGAGGCGCCTGATTGGGACTTCAACTCCGTGAGGAAGGACGCGGAGGAAAAGTGGAACAGCGAGCTGTCGCGTGTACAGGTAGAGACACGGAATGACGTGGACAAAAAGCTGTTTTATACGGCGCTGTACCATACGATGATCGATCCAGCCCTCTTTAACGATCACAATCGGGACTATATGGGCACTGACAAGAAGATCTACAGGGGGGCGTCCTTTACCAATTATACCGTTTTTTCGCTATGGGATACTTACCGGGCGAATCATCCGCTGTATACATTGATCCAGCCCGACAGGGTAAATGACCTGATCCAGACCATGCTGGCTATTTATCAGCAGCAGGGCAAGCTGCCTATCTGGCATTTGATGGGTTGTGAGACGAATACCATGCCTGGCACCAGCGCGGTGCAGGTGATTGCCGAGGCTTATCTGAAAGGGTATCGTGGGTTCGACACGGCGCTGGCCCTGGCGGCGATAAAGGGTTCCGATATGCGGAACGAGGCTGGATTGGATTATGTGCGGCAGCAGGGATATATTCCCTGTGACAAGGTCCATGAGTCGGTGGCCAAGGCTATGGAGTATTGCATCAGTGATGGAAGCGCCGCGTTGATGGCGAGGAGGATGGGGCGAAAGGAAGATTATGCATGGTTTGCCAAAAGAGCGAAGAATTACCGGAACTATTTCGATAGTTCTGTGGGCTTTTTCCGGGGACGGCGTGCCGATGGCAGCTGGAATCCTGTTTTTGACCCTGCCAAAACCTCTCATCCCTGGATTGATGATTATGCGGAGGGGAATGCCTGGCAGTATCTCTGGCTGGTGCCGGAGGACGTGGAAGGGCTGATAAAGCTATTGGGCGGGGACAAGGCTTTTGTGAAGAAGCTGGATCAGCTGTTCAAGACCCCGACCCCGTATGATCCCAAGGCTCCGCCTGATATTGCGGGCCTCATCGGGCAGTATGCGCATGGCAATGAGCCGGGTCATCATACTACATATTTATACGCATATGGGGGGGCGCAATGGAAAACGGCGGAGAAAGTGCGTTTTATCCTAAAGAATATGTATCAGGCGGCTCCCGACGGCATCAGCGGGAACGAGGACTGCGGACAGATGTCGGCCTGGTATGTTTTTTCCGCCATGGGATTTTATCCTGTATTTCCTGCCAGCGGGGCTTATGTGCTGGGCAGCCCGCTGATGGACAAGGCTACCATCAGCCTGCCCGGGGACAAGAGCTTTGTCGTCGAGACCGTGAACAACAGTCCGGAGAATATCTATATCCAACGGGTGGCGCTGAATGGTCGTCCTTATACTAAAAGCTATATCCTTCACCAGGACATTCTCAAGGGAGGAAATCTGCGGATCACCATGGGCAGCAAGCCAAACTATCAGTTCGGGGCGGCGGCTTCCAGCCGGCCGGGATCGGATTATTCAGGCAAATAATGCTTTGTCGTGATATGCCCTAACTTTAGGGAATGAAGCATCTATCCTTTTTTTCGGTCCTTCTTGTGCTGCCGGCGCTGGCATTTTCCCAGAACATCGTATTAAAGAATGTCTCCATCATCGATGGGACGGGGTCCCCTGTCCGGCGGAATACCAATATGATCATAACAGACGGGGTAATACAGGGCATCGGGCGGGTAAATCCTGCGGACGTGCCTGTGACAACCGTGGATATGGAGGGACATTTTATCATGCCGCTGATCACGAATGCGCATGGTCATCTGGGGAATGTAAAGGATACTACCATGTCGGCCGACAATTATACGTCTGCCAATGTGCGTAACCAGCTGCAGCGGTATCTGAACTATGGCGTAGGGGCCGTCCTGTCGATGGGTACCGAACAGCCGCTGGGAGTGAAGATCAGGGATTCGTCGCGGGCGGGACTTATACCCGGGGCAATCATGTATTCGGCCATCTATGGGTTTGGCGTCAAGAACAGTCTGCCGCCCGAGTCGATGGGGTTTTCGCATATCTATCGGCCCGAGACGGTGGACGACGCGATAAAGGATGTGGATGAGCTGGCGCCCCTGCATCCGGATGTCATCAAGATGTGGGTGGATGGGAACCCAACCATGAAGGAAGAGATCTACACCGCCATCATACAGGAGGCGCATAAGAAGGGTATCCGGGTGGCCTCGCATCTTTACCGGCTGGCTGATGCACGCAGGCTGGTGGCTGCGGGTGTGGATATTATCGCTCATAGCATCCGGGATAGCGTGATCGATGAGGCGTTTGCGGAAGAGATAAAAAGAAAAAATATCGTTTATATTCCTACGCTGTCGCTGGATGAGTTTGCTTTTATCTATGCGGACAATCCCGGGTGGGTGAATGAGCCTTTTTTCCGCAATGCGCTGGAGCCAGGGGTGTACGAGATGGTAACTAGTCCTGCTTATAAGGAGAAAGTGAAGAACAATCCGGCTTCTGCGCGGGAGAGGGCTGCGTTGCGTACGGCTATGAAGAACCTGCTGATCCTGCACAAGGCCGGCGTGAAGATCGCATTGGGGACGGATTCAGGGGCGATGCCCATCCGGGTGCAGGGTTTTGCCGAGCATCTGGAGATGGAATTGATGGTGGAGGCGGGGCTGACGCCGCTGGAAGCCATAAAGGCGGCTACGCTGAACGGGGCTGCTTTGTTAAAGCGGGACGGGTCGTTGGAAGTGGGGAAGGAGGCCAGCTTTATCGTATTCTACAAAGACCCGTCCGTCCATATTCGGGATACGAGGGATATCAGGGCTGTCTGGGTAAAAGGAAGGGTAGTGAGATGAGTCAGTGTCTGATGACGGCGCGACGGAAACGTTTCAGCACGGCGCGGGAAGTGAGGTACTGCGGGATGGATAAAAACATATATTTTAAATTGCCCCGGCTGTAGAGGGAGATATTCATATAAATATGATCCTCATCCTGCAAGATAAAAAATTCTTTATTAAAAAAGGATTGATGAGGATTGGTAGTAATGATGATGATCTGTTCGCTGCAATTGTGGCGGATGATGCCGGGATATTTTCTTAGCAGGTATCGGATGATGGCCGTCTGGTCGTCGTGGGACCGGAAGCCTTTTGCCCTTGCCAGCCTGTTCTGCAGGAAGAGACTTATAATGACCAGGAATGCAGGGATAGACAACAGTGCAAGCAAGACGGGTTCGGTCCCCATATAATAGGCGAATCCCACGAAGGAAAGGCAAATCATAAGTACGAAAATACCAGAGACAAAACTCCTTAAGGCAAGCAAAAATCGTTGTTTGCGGGTACCATGGAATGTCAGTCTTTGTCTTCGTACACTCTTTTCAAAATCAATGTTTAAGTTCATAGAAAAAGGTACTCAACGTTAAGGCGTGTGGCAAAATACAAATAATAATTAGCATAGACAATGCCAATTTCCGAACGGACCGGGGGCCGTTGTCCAAAGGACAGACATTAAATGTTTGGCACAATTGGACTAAATTTTTTAACAGGCCGATTGTGCTCAATTCGCCCGGTGATTGTAGTACTTTTACCGCGCTGTAGATGAGGCAATATGAAGAATTATGAAGCATTGGATGACCAGGACCTTCTCCTTTTCCTGCAACAAGGGGATGAGAAGGCTTTTTCCGAGATCTACCGGCGATATTGGGAGAAACTGGTGGCCATTGGATATTTTCATACCCGTGATAAGCAAATGACGGAGGAGGTGGTCAGTGATGTACTGATAGGACTTTGGAACAGGAGACAGGACCTGGAGATTCGATCCTTATCAGCCTGGTTGGGAACGGCCGTGAAATATTCCGTATTCAAGGCCATGGTCAGGCATCAGCGGCGGCAGGATATCCTGGAAGGGCGGCTTGGATCGGGGGAAGACGATGAAACGCAGAAGAAGCTGGATGCCAGGTTCATGCGTGAATTTTTGGAGGATGTCATAGATACGCTGCCCGAAAAGACCCGGTTGGTATTTCGATACAGCAGGGAGGACCATCTGTCGGTAGGGGAAATTGCGGAAAAGATGGAGCTTTCCCCGAAGTCCGTGGAATATCATATTACAAAGGCGCTGAAAACGCTAAGAAACTACATACGAAAATTTAATAATATCATTCCTTTCTAAGCTCCGGTAAAATTTTTTTTCCATTTTAGGGGTTGGCGTCTGTCATGGGTACTAATTAGTACCATGGAACAATCACGTCTTTATGATCTGATCCGGAAGCTGGCCGGCGACACGGCTACTCCGGAGGAAGTGCGGGAACTGTATGAATGGTACGGTACAGTGTATTCCGCCGGAGAGGTGGAATGGCCCGCCGACACGGAGGATGAAAAGCAGCTGTTGGAACAACGTATCCGTGAACGTCTGCGACTGGCGGGCGCAGGGACAGCGGCCCCGCGTGTGCGGCATATTGGATGGAGGAAGTGGATCGCTGCTGCCTGTGTGGTCCTGCTGGCGGGACTTTGGATGGTCTGGCAACAACAGCGTGACAGCGGGGAGGTCACCATGTACAATCCATCCGGCAGGATACTACAGGTGACACTGCCGGACAGCAGCCGTGTCTGGTTGAATGCAGCCAGCTCCCTGCGGTATGTAAAGGCTTTTGCCCGTCATCGGGAGCTTTACCTGGAAGGAGAGGGATATTTCGATGTGGCTGAAGATGCCGCACATCCTTTTACCGTACATTCCGGGGCGCTGACGACTACTGTCCTGGGTACAAGCTTCGACGTCCGGAGCTTTGGGACGGAAACGTCTACAACGGTGACGGTCATACGAGGAAAGGTACAGGTAGACAATGCCGGAAAGGTGTTGGACCAGCTGACGCCGGCCAGGCAGCTCCAATGGGATCATCGGACAGGGGAATCCAGGTCGGTAGCGGTGGATACTTCAAATATTCTGGCCTGGCAGCATGGAAAGCTCCAGTTCTCGGGCGACCCGCTGGCGAGCATAGCCGGCAGCCTGGAGCGATGGTATAATGTTAAATTTATATTTAAAGATACCGCTGTAGGTAACTGTAAGCTAATTGCGAGCTTCGATAACACGATCACTCTTTCGCAGGCGTTGGAGATCATCCGTAATGTCATCGATATCAAATGGACCATTGATGAAAAACAGCGCATAGTGACCCTATCCGGTAAAGGCTGTCAATAAGATTATTTATGAGCACACGAACTATGACCAATGTTTTTTGGACACTGGCTGCTATGCTGTTGACCTTGCAGGTAGCCGCACAGGACATATCCCAGGTGAAAGTCACTCTCCGCGTGGAACACCAGCCACTGAAGGAGGTTATAAAGATGATCGAGAATGTCACTTCCTTTAAATTTATAGCACGGGCAGAGGAAGTCGATGCAGTACAGGACCTTAATCTGGAAGCAACGGAACAATCCCTGGACAAAGTGCTGAGCCAATTGCTGAAAGGACGCAATATTCAATTCAGGCAAATAGGGACGAACATCATCCTGAAAAAAGACCTTTCCAGAAAGCCTGCTCCATCGGCGATCATCCCTGCTTCCTATCGTCCGCAGCAGAAATATACCATTAGCGGCACTGTACGGGCGCAAAAGACGGGCGAGACGATCATCGGCGCCACCATCAGGGTCAGCGGCAACGGCACTGATCTTTTTACGGCCACCGTCAGCAACGAATATGGGTTTTATTCCCTGACCCTGCCGGCGGGGGCGTATCATCTGCAAGCCAGCTATGTGGGAATGACCACCATCGCCCGTGTGGTGGAGCTGGATAGCAACCTGGTTTGGGATATCCCTATGGAAGAGGCGGCAAAGAACTTACAGGAAGTGACGGTCCGCGCTGCGGCGCAGGGTTCGGGCAGGAGCCTGAGAAGTCCGCAAATGGGTATGGAACGTATGACCATGACGGAAATAAAAAATATTCCTGTCATATTTGGCGAAAAGGACGTGCTGAAAACAATACAGCTGCTGCCGGGTATAAAGTCGGCAGGCGATGGCAACAGCGGCTTTTATGTCCGGGGTGGGGCAGCCGATCAGAACCTGATCCTTTTGGATGAAGCCAATGTATACAACCCTTCCCACCTGCTGGGATTTTTCTCCACCTTCAATTCGGATGCCATTAAAAATATCGTCGTCTACAAGGGAGGCATGCCGGCACAATATGGAGGGCGGCTGTCTTCGGTGGTGGATGTCAAGATGAATGAAGGTAACAACAGGGATTTCGGCGCCAGCGGCGGCATCGGGCTTATCTCCAGCAGGCTGAATGTGGAAGGACCGATACAGAAGGACCGATCATCCTTTCTTATTTCAGGCCGCAGGACCTATGTGGATATGTTCCTGCGATTGTCCAATGATTCGAACGTCAATAAGAGCACATTGTATTTCTATGATCTCAATGGAAAAGTGAATTACACACTTGGCAGGAAGGACCGCCTATACCTGTCCGGGTATTTAGGACGGGATGTGCTGGGGCAGGATAACCTCTCCAATATCAACTGGGGTAATACAACGGCTACCGCCCGATGGAACCATATTTTCAATAGCCGGCTGTTCTCCAATACGTCCCTGATATACAGTAATTATGATTTTAAGATCACCAACAAAGAGGCCGGCAATGAATTCAATATCATTTCACAGATAAAGGATTGGAATCTCAAGGAGGATTTCCAGTGGTATGCCGGAAGCCTGCATACCGTGAACATCGGGATCAATGCTATTCATCATACCATCCGGCCGGGGGAGATCACTGCCAGTAAGGCCGCAGGCATCAATTCCATGACATTCCAACGGCGATATTCCCTGGAGAATGCCGCCTATCTCACCGACACCTGGAAGATGACAGGAAAGCTGACCCTTACTTATGGGCTCCGCCTGTCTGCATTCAGCATCCTGGGCAAGGGCGATTATTATAACATCGATACGGCCGGCAGGATATTGGATACCCTGCATTATGGGCCCGGGCAGGTGGTCAAGACCTGGTTCAATGCCGAGCCAAGAGTAGCAGCGGCCTGGCAGCTAGATGAGACCACTTCCATAAAGGCGTCCTACGTTCGGAATACCCAAAACCTGCACCTTGTGTCCAACTCTGTTACATCTTCTCCTACCGACCGGTGGGTAGCCAATACCAATATCATCCGTCCGGAAATATCGGACCAGGCATCACTGGGATATTATAAGGATCTCGCTAATGGCCGCTGGGAGCTGACGGTAGAAACTTACTACAAGACCATGCAGCATCAGATCGATTACAAGGACGGGGCCAATGTCTATACCAACCAACCTATCGAGACGCAGCTGTTGTTCGGAAAAGGAAGGGCTTATGGCATTGAATGGCAGCTGAAAAAAAGAGTGGGCCGGCTCACTGGCTGGCTGAGCTATACCCTGTCGAAAACAGAGCGCAGGATCAATGGCATCAACAACGGTGAATGGTACAATGCCCGCCAGGACAGGACCCATGACATTGCTATTGTAGGAGTTTACCAGCTGAATAAGAAATGGACGCTGTCAGCCGACTGGGTCTTTTATACAGGCGATGCCGTGACCTTTCCCAGCGGCAAGTACACGGTGGATGGAACTATCTATTTTCTTTATACCAAACGGAATGCCTACCGGATGCCAAGCTATCACCGCCTGGATCTGGGCGCCACCTGTCTGCTTAAACAACACAGGCGCTTTTCCTCCGAGCTGAATTTCAGCTTGTACAATGCTTATGGCCGGCAAAATGCCTATCAGATATCTTTCCGGCAAAGCAAGACCGATCCTAACAAGACGGAAGCAGTGCGCACCAGCCTCTTCAGCTTTGTCCCCTCCATTTCCTATAATTTCAAATTTTGATGCGTATGCGTTCTGTATTTTTCTTTTCCCTTATTATCTTATTATTGAGCAGCTGTCAGAAGGTCATCGATGTAAATTTGAATAGCACCGCTGCGGAATATGTCATTGTGGGAAAGGTCACCGATCAGCCCGGCACATGTCAGGTGTCCATCACCCGCAGTAAGAACTTCAACGATGACAATCAATTTCCGGGTATCAGCGGCGCCGCTGTAACAATTGAAAACAACGGTGTAGTGACTTCATTGCCGGAGACGGACTCCGGGGTATACAGTACCGGCAACCTGGTGGGCCAGCCTGGTGAAACCTATATTTTGACCATACATCTCGAAAAAACGACTTTTACCGCTGCTTCCACGATGCCTCAGCCTGTTGGTCCGGACAGCATTTATGTCAGCCCGGGGAGACTCACTACCAAGAAATATGTCACTGTCATATACAGAGATCCGCCGGGGATTGCCAATTACTATCATTTTATCCAGTATGTCAATGGGAAAAAAGAACCTTCCATCTTTGTCAGCGATGACGAGTTCACTGATGGACAGACAGTAAAGTCGCAATTGGACTTCAACAACGACACCAACGATGCTGCACGGGATATCAAGAGCGGCGACAGTGTCCGCATCGACATGATCTGCAACGATGCGGCCGTATATAAATACTGGTACAGCCTTAATGACGGTGCTACGGGCGCCAGCCAAAGCGCTTCGCCTGCCAATCCGGTGACTAATATCTCCGGCGGGGCACTGGGCTACTTTACTGCCCAAACCGTGCGCAGCATGAGCATAAAGGTGAATTGAGAATGTTTCCCATTTTATCACTTTTTATTCCCAAAAAGGGAAGATTAAATTATGGTTAAAATCATAAATATTTGAGGATGTGTTGGTTGTATAAATGGCGTGTTTTTGGCATACATAAGATCCAGTAATCTAATATCCAAAGAACACCTTAAAAACCAATTATCCATCCCTGCTATGAAAAGACCATTACATAAGGCCTTGAAAAGTGCTTTAGGGATACTCGTACTTCTATTCCTGGCATTGCAAGGTCAGACTCAGCAGATACTGGACCTTTTATCCACCTCACCTACCGTTGCTTTTTCCCTGCGTCAGCTAAAAAGTACAGCCACCAAGGCTATCCAGGTGCGCCGCAGCAGCGATAATGCTGTCATGGACATCGGATTTACTGCCGGAGGTGACCTTGATCAGGCAGCCTTATTGGCATTCACAGGCGGCAGTGATGGCTATATCACCACGTGGTATGATCAGACAGGCAATGGACATGATGCTTTGCAGGCGATTGTGTCCAAGCAGCCCATGATCGTCACCGCCGGCACTGTCATGCTGCAGAATGGAAGACCCATTTGCGATTTCAATGGCACCAGCAGCACTATGGCTACGGCCAACTTCGCATTGACCACACCGCTGTCTGTATTCCTCGTGAACAGGCGTACCGGAACGGGTACGTCGAGCACGGGGTTTGTGACAATGTTCGATGGAAGCAATAACAATACATATAAAATAGCCTACCCCAATACTTCGAACCCCACGAGCATAGGGCTTTCGCCGCAGGACTGGAATGCCGGGACCTCGCTGCAGCCGGTACCGCAGCTGAATTCGAACTCATTATTCATGTATTCGGCCCTTTGCGATGCCACTGGCGGCGTCCAGTATCTCAACGGGGGAGTACAGGCGCATGATTTCCCGGGGGCTACCACCAACCTGAATGGCATTCGTCTGTTCAGGGGGACGCCCCTGCCTGCGGACAATGAGCTGCCGGCAGGGCAGCTGTCGGAGGTGATCGTGTTTGGCACCAAACTGGGGAATGCGGACCGGCAATTGCTGGAATGCAGCCAGAGCAGCTATTATGCTATACAAATAGTTCCCGCGGGGCTTGAATTTTATGTCACCGGCGGTATTTCAGCCAGCGCCTGTGCGCAGGTAAAGGAGGATGTGGCCTGGCAGGCGGGAAGCCTGAACAATGTACAGGCCACAGCCAGCACGCTGAGCAAATATGGTGGTAGCGCATGGGATGGAGGCGCTGCCAGCTGGAATACGGTGGGTAACAACGGCTACCTGCAGTTTACGGCCGGCGAAACGAATAAGGCGCGTATGGTAGGTCTCAGCAATGCATATACGAGCACCAGCTATACCACCATTCCGTTTGCATGGTACCTGACCAATGGCGGAGTCCTGCAGATATACGAGTCGGGCAGTTACAGGGGATCATATGGCGCCTACGTCACAGGGGATGTCCTGAAGATATCCGTGGAAGCAGGCGTCGTAAAGTATTATAAGAATGGGGTCCTGCAATATATCAGCAGCGGGGCGCCGACCCTGCCGATGCTGGTGGATGTATCCATTTATGACAAGGGGGGGACTGTAACGGGCGCCACTGTAGTGAACTACAGCACGGACGTGTTTACCGCTACGGCCTCCAATGCCGGATCGAGTCCCGGGTATCAATGGTATTTGAACGGCAGCCCGGTGGGTACCAACAGCAATACTTATACGAATACATCGCTGAACGCGGGCGACGTGGTGAACTGTGTGCTGACACCGAATATTGCAGGCTGTAGTCCGTTGACAGTAACCTCAAATAATGTTACTGCCGCTGCGGCTGCTTCCCCCAATATGGACTTCTATATCCAGGGTACAGCGACGGCTGCGGGCTGTAATTCCGTCATAGAGCAGGTGGACTGGAATACCAGCAGCCTCTCGACGGGGGTGTCGGCCTCTGCGAATAATCTTTCCAAGTTCCAGATCAATGGCTGGAACGGGGGCGCTGCATCCTACAATACCGTGAGCAATAACGGCTATTTCCAATTTACGGCCGGCGAGACGAACAAGTCCCGGATGGCGGGTCTCAGCACTGCCCACACCAGCAGCAGCTATGCCACCATTCAATATGCGTGGTACCTCACCAGTAGCGGCAGCCTGCAGATATACGAGTCCGGTAGCAGCCGGGGCGGATATGGTACTTATACCACCGGGGATATTTTAAGGATCACGGTGGAGTCGGGGGTGGTGAAGTATTACAAAAATGGCGTGCTGGAGTACATCAGCCAGACCGCGCCAACCCTGCCTATGCTGGTGGATGTGAGCATCAACGATGCGGGCGGCACTATCAGCAATGCGGTGGTATCGAATTACAATGCAGGCGTATTCACCGCAACAGCAACGAATGCGGGTGCAAATCCCACCTATAACTGGATGGTCAATGGCGTGTCCATGCAAAATAGCCCCAGTGCGACCTATACCAACAGTTCACTGAACAATAATGATGTGGTGACCTGTTTACTTACCGCTGATCAGGTGGGTTGCAGCAGCGTACCCATGACCTCCAATACCATTACAGAGACAGCGGTCGCACCGGCGAATATGGATTTTTCCATACAGGGTGTTGCGGCTGCTTCCAACTGTAGCCAGGCGGTGGAGCAGGTGCGATGGAAGGCGGTCAATACGACCAGCAATGCCGTAGTATCCGGCAATAGCATATCGAAGTTCCAGAACATCAGCGGCTGGGATTGTGGCAGCTATTCCTGGAATACGGTGAGCAACAATGGGTACTTACAATTCACGGCCACTGAAACGAATAAATACCGGAGTGTCGGCCTCAGCTCCGCCTATACCGTGGTGGACTATACGGGCATACAGTACGCGTTCTATCTTACCAGCGGCGCCGCGCTTCAGATATATGAATCGGGTGTTGGCCGGGGGACCTTCGGGACATATGCCACAGGGGATATTTTAAAGATAACGGTAGAGTCAGGAGTGGTAAAATATTATCAGAACGGGAACCTGCTTTATATCAGCAATGTAGCGCCGACGCTGCCTTTGGGCGTAGATGCCGCCCTATACAATACGGGCTCTACCATTTCCAATGTGCTGGTGGGTAATTATAATAGCGGGTCATTCATAGCCAATGCGGTGAATGCGGGCGCCAGTCCCATCTTCAACTGGATGGTGAATGGGGTCTCTGTTCAGAACGGTACGAGCAATACCTATACCAATACGTCTCTCCACACCAGTGATGTGGTCACCTGTCAGATGACGCCAAACCTGGGTGGCTGCAGCAGCGTGCCGATGGGCTCCAATGCTATAACGGATACTGTCATACCACCCATCAATGTGAATTTCTCCATACAGGGGGTGGCGGCTTCCACCAATTGTACTGCCGTTATCGAACAGGTGAAATGGAATCTTTCCAATGTGACGAACAATATGACCGTCGTCGCTACCAACGGCCTGTCGAAATTCCAGTCCAGTGCCTGGGATGGCGGGGCCGGCAGCTGGAATACGGTGAGCAATAACGGCTATTTCCAATTTACGGCTACGGAGACCAATACTGCCCGGATGGCTGGTCTGAGCACAACTTATACCGGCAGCAGCTATACCAATATTCAGTATGCGTGGTATCTGACCAATGGCGGGGTCCTGCAGATATACGAGTCGGGCAGTTACAGGGGATCATATGGCGCCTATGTCACAGGGGATATCCTGAAGATATCCGTCGAGGCCGGCGTCGTGAAATATTATAAGAACGGCGCCCTGCAGTACATCAGCACTGTCGCGCCTACCTTGCCGATGATCGTGCATGTGTCCATTTATACCGTGGCTGCTACTATCACCAATGCGCTGGTATATAATTACAGCGGAGGCAGCTTTATCGCCAACGCGGTCAATGCGGGAGCCAATCCCATTTTCAACTGGATGGTCAACGGCGTGTCCGTGCAAAACAGCGCCAGCGCCACTTATACCAATACGAGCCTCAACAACGGCGATGTGGTCACCTGCCAGATGACGCCGGACCTGTCCGGATGTGTGGCGGCGCCGGTGGCTTCCAATACGCTGACGGATACGGTCATGGCCCCTGCCAACCTGGATTTCTCCATCGTGGGGACGGCGGCGACCACCAACTGTACTTCCATGGTCGAGCAGGTGAAATGGAAACTGTCGGACCTTTCCACCAACCTGCTGATTACAGGTGGCAATGGGCTTTCCAAATTCCAGGGTGGCGGATGGAATACGGGTGTCTCTTCCTGGAATACGGTGAGCAATAATGGCTATTTCCAATTCACCGCTACAGAGACGAATAAATCCCGGATGGCGGGTCTTAGCACCGCCTATACGGGTTCAAGCTACACGAACATACAATATGCATTCTACCTTGTGGCCGGCGGCACATTGCAGATCTATGAGTCAGGCAGCAGCCGGGGAAGTTTTGGTGCGTATGCTACGGGTGATGTGCTGAAGATATCTGTAGAGAACGGCCAGGTGAAATATTATAAGAACGGAACTTTGTTGTATATCAGCAGTGTGACACCAACCCTGCCGATGCTGGTAGATGCGGCGTTGAACGACGTGGGGTCGACCATTGGCAATGCATTGGTGTCAAACTACAATGCGGGGGTTTTTACGGCCAATGTCGTGAATGCGGGAACCAATCCCATCTTCAACTGGAAGGTCAATGGGATCTCTGTGCAAAATGGCACCAGCCCCACCTATACCAATACATCCCTGAACAACGATGATGTGGTGAGCTGTGTGCTTACGCCTGACCTGTCGGGTTGTAATGCCAGCACTACCTATACATCCAATACGATAATGGACAGTGTGGCCGCGCCGGTGAACCTGGATCTCTCCATTGTGGGAACGGCAGCTACCAGCAATTGTACCTCTGTCATCGAGCAGGTGAAATGGAAGCTGTCGGATCTGAACAATAACCTGGTCGTTGCAGGCGCCAATGGCATATCCAGGTTCCAGAACAACGGATGGAATGCGGGCGCCGACTCGTGGAATACGGTGAGCAACAACGGCTATTTCCAGTTTACTGCTACGGAGACCTCTACTGACCGGATGGCAGGTCTTAGCACGAGCTTCACCGGTAACAGCTATACGAACATACAGTATGCCATCCGCCTGAAGAATGGCGGTACGGTGGAGGTATGGGAGTCGGGGAATTACAGGGGGGCATTCGGCACCTATACTACGGGAGATATCATGAAGATCACCGTAGAGTCCAATGTGGTGAAATATTATAAGAATGGCGCCCTGTTGTATGTAAGCACTGTCGCGCCTGTGCTACCCATGCTGGTGGATGTCAGCATCAACTCTTCCGGCGGATCTGTCGGGAATGCCCTTGTCTCCAACTACAATGCGGGAACCTTTACGGCCAATGTAGCGAATGCCGGTACGAACCCCGTCTACAATTGGAAGGTCAACGGCGTATCCGTGCAAAATGGCCCCAGCGCCACGTATACCAATACATCCCTGAACAATAATGACGTGGTCACCTGTGTGCTCACACCTGATCTGCCCGGATGTAATGTGGCCACTACCTATACCTCCAATACCATTACCAACACCTCGATACCTCCCTTGAATGTGGACTTCTCCATTGTGGGAACGGCGGCCAGCTCCAATTGCGCCTCTGTCATCGAGCAGGTGAAATGGAAATTGAGCAATGTCACGCCGAACATGACCGTAGTGTCGGTGAACAGCCTGTCGAAATTCCAGTCCAATGGCAACTGGGACGGCGGTGCAGCCAGCTGGAATACGGTGAGCAACAATGGTTACTTCGTATTTACGGCCAGCGAGAATAGCACGAGCCGGATGGCAGGTCTCAGCACCTCTTATACCAGCGCCAGCTATACCACTATCCAATATGCCTTTTATCTTCAGGCCGGCGGCGCCCTCTTGATCTATGAGTCGGGCAGCAACAAGGGTACTTTTGGCACCTATACTGCCGGAGACAGCCTTAAGATATCGGTGGAGAGCAATGTGGTGAAATACTATAAGAACGGAACGCTGTTGTATATCAGCGGTGTGGCGCCGACGCTGCCCCTGCTGGTGGATGCATCCATCCGGGATGTAGGCGGTACGATCAGCAATGCCGCAGTAGTCAACTACAGTATGGGAACATTTACGGCCAATGCGGTGAATGCAGGGACAAATCCGGTGTTCAACTGGATGGTCAATGGGGTCTCTGTGCAAAACAGCACGAGCGCCACTTATACGAATACGAGCCTTGGCAATAATGATGTGGTCACCTGTGTGCTCACCCCTGATCTGCCCGGATGTAGCGTCACCACCTATAGCTCCAACACCATTACAAACATGGCCGCGATCCCTCCTGGTCTTGACTTCTCGATACAGGGAGTGGTCGATGCTTCCAGCTGTACGGCAGTATTGGAGCAGGTGAAATGGAAGCTGACAAGCCTGTCGAACAATATGACGGTAGTGGCGGTGAATGGCCTGTCGAAGTTCCAGTCCAATGCCTGGGACGGCGGAGCGGCCAGCTGGAATACGGTGAGCAACAACGGGTATTTCCAGTTTACGGCTACCGAGACCAACACCAACCGCATGGCGGGTCTCAGCAATGCCTATACCAGCAGCAGCTATGCGACTATCCAGTATGCGTTCTACCTGGTGGCGGGAGGCAGCCTGCAGATCTATGAGTCAGGCTCCGGAAAAGGGACTTTCGGCACCTATGCCACGGGGGATGTGCTGAAAATAGCCGTAGAAAACAATGTCGTCAAATACTACAGGAACGGAACGCTGCTGCGTACCAGTCCGACGGCGCCGACGCTGCCGATGCTGGTGGATGTCAGTATCAATAGCGTGAATGGCACTATCGGCGGCGCATATGTCTCCAATCTCAATAGCGGAAGCTTTACGGCCAATGCCGTGAATGCGGGTACTTTCCCGACCTATCAATGGAAGGTCAATGGCGCGGTGATGCAATCGGGATTGAGCGCCAGCTATACGAATGGGGCATTGTCCGCGGGTGATGTGGTGACCTGTACGCTGGTACCCAATTTACCGGGTTGCGTGGCGACCACCTATAATTCCAATACCATCACCTTTATCAGGTCGGGGAGCAGCACTATATGGACTGGCGCCAGCAGCAACAGCTGGTTTACGTCCTCCAACTGGAGCAACGGCCTGCCTGACAGGTTCACTTCCGCGGTGATACCATCGGGTACGCCCAACAGCCCGACCATGGGTTCGGATGCCAGTGTCTATGATATTACGATCGCCAGTGGCGCTACCCTGACAATGTCCGGCTCGCCCATATTGTATGTCTACCGGAACTGGACCAATAACGGGACCTTTACGCCTGCGACGGGTACGGTGGACTTTGTCAGCTGTTCGTCCCCTGCCGTTATCAGCAGTGCGAGCGCAGAGACCTTCTACAATCTGATGATCAATACTCCTTATGGGGTCACCTTGCCATCGGGCAACCAGCAGGTGTCCAAGCTAATGACCTTTGTGACGGGTCTCGTGACACAAAATGCCACCCTGACCATCCTGAACGGAGCTGCTGTATCCGGCGCCACGGACAACAGCCATGTCAATGGCGTCGTTACGAAGGTGGGAACGGGAGCCTTTACCTTCCCGGTGGGTGATGCTACGCAATACAGACCCATAACCATCTCTTCCCCCGGCTCGGCAACAGATGTATTTACGGCACAGTATATCCGCGCCAACGTGGGCCCCTCGTATCCCCAGACTTCCAGGGACGTCACGCTGGCTACCATATCGGACAAGGAATACTGGATGCTGAACAGGGTCAGCGGGGCGTCGAATGTTACGGTGAACCTGTCCTGGAATTCGAACAGCGGGACGATCGTGAATATGGGAGGCATGGATGTGACGGGCTGGAGCACACCGCAGTCGAAATGGAAGGACCTGGGCAACGGCGCCACGACGGGCAATGCCAGCGGCGGAACAGTCGCTTCTTCTGCTCCTGTCACACAGTTCGGCGCCTTTACGCTGGCTTCGCTGACGGTGATGAATGTGCTGCCGGTGCAGCTGACGTCCTTTACGGCCAGCGTGGTGAATCCTTCGCTGGTAGACCTTAGCTGGTCCACAGCCAGCGAGCAGAACAGCAATTATTTTATCGTTGAGCGTTCGGTTGACGGGCAGCAGTACGATCCCATGCAGACCGTACCAGCAGCGGGCAACAGTAACCAGATCCTGAATTATGTAGCTAAGGACGGTCGCCCGCTGAAGGGTATATCCTATTACCGGCTGAAGATGGTGGACCTCGACGGGAAGGCGGTCTGGTCGGAAGTGCGGGTTGTCAATATCGGAGGTGGCACTGAGCTGACGATGTATCCGAATCCGGCTATAGACAGGACATTCATCGAGCTGAATGACAATAAGGTATTGAAGGTAACCGTGGTCGACAATGCGGGCAGGGAGCTGCTGTCCATCATGCGGCCCACCGAAGCTGTGCTTTCGGTGGATGTGTCCAGGCTGGCGGCCGGGCTGTACTTTGTCATCATCGACCTGGAGGATAAGACCAGGACAACGAAGAAATTACTGATACGCCGATAAACACCGATTAATACCGATGAGGGTCTGAACCCTAACAAGCCGCTCCAGTCCTGGAGCGGCTTTCATTTTCGGCCCTCCGGTGAAACGGACAGTACCTTCGGGCAACCGACCTGTGGTCGGTTTTGCCTTTTGGAAGGTGATCATTTCCGGTGGGTAGACAGGGTCTTTTCGTATGCATATTATGAGTTATTTCACGGGAAATTAAACTGATATGAAAAGGCTAACCCTATACTGCGCTTTTATCTGCCTGCTGGCGGCATGCAACAAGCAACACGACAAACCGGGGGATGGCGGGCAGGGCCCCAATCACGACACGGTCATACGGCTAAAGACGGCTGGCGCCAATACCTACAACTATGATGGTCTCGGACGGCTGATCCGGATCACATTCGGCAACAGCGTCACCGGACGGGCGGATTATATTTATACGAAAGACTCGATCGTCGAAAAAGACTTCGACCAGCAAGGCAATCGGCAGTATCCCATGCTTACCTATTATCTTAATGCCGACACACTTGCCAGTCATATACGGTATATCCTTTCGGCCGCCACGGATGTGCCGGCATTGTTCTTTAATCTCACGTATGATACGGAAAAGCGGCTGACCGAAGAGATCGTCGGGGATGAGGGAAGCCCGCCCGACGCGCGTGTGGTCAACTCTTACCGTAATGGGAATGAAGACAGCAGCAGGCAATTTTCCGTCGAAACGGGGCAGCTGATAGAGCTCACGACGTACGAGTATTATACGGATAAGCCCAACTGGCTTGATCCGGTGTACAATGGCATCTCTTATGTCGGAAAAGGCGACGCCAATCTTTTGAAAAAGATAGTGGAAATGCAGCCCGGGGACACTACCGTTATCGAATATACGTACGAGTTCGATGCGGACAACAAGCCTGTAAAGAGACAGGCCTTCCTCAATGGGGCACCCTGGGGCGCCGCTATAGACTATACGTGGATAACGTTACAGCTCTAAAGATCAAGCCGGACCCGTACGGGCTAATGTGCCGCTATCAGCCTGAAGACCTTGCCCGTAGTACCTGAGGGTCCTTGCTGTCCCGACGTGAGCAGGTAGATTTCTCCAGTCTGATCCTGACCAACGCTTTTCAGGTATTGTCCCAGATTATCCGGATAGGATTTGAGCTTCAGCTCTTCATAGGGCCAGGTCCCCGAAGCGGCCATCTGCGCCGAATAGACCTTCGCATTAGGCTGGCCATCCTGGGAGAAGCTTCCGAAGATATAGCGTCCCTTCATACTGGGCAGGCTGTCACCGCGGTAGACATTCCCACCGACAATGGTTATGGCTACGCCACCTCCTTTGGGATTGGCTGCATTGACCAGCTCGATGACTGGATCGATGAGGGGCTGGTTGGCGGTGTCCATGGAAGGACAGCTGGAGCGTTCCGTAAGATCGTTGTCCGTGCTGAAGCAATGGGAGCCTTCTTTTACATTCCAGCCGTAGTTGCCGCCTTTGGTGACGTTGTCTATCTCTTCATACAGGGACTGGCCCGCATCGCCTGCTATCAGCTGGTGGTTCCCGCCCATATCAAAGGAGAAGCGATAGGGGTTCCGGAAGCCATAGGCATATATCTCCGGCCGGACGGCTGTTCCTACAAAGGGGTTATCGGGGGGGATCGTGTAAGGAGTACCATTGTCGACGTCTATGCGCAGGATATTTCCCAGCAGATTGGCATAGAGATCCTGGCCATTGCCGCCGGCATTGACGGTATACCAGTCGGTGACATGTCCCGGGCCAACGTCGTCCTTATTACCGCCGTCGCCGATGGAAATATACAGGAAGCCGTCAGGGCCAAATTCGATGGTGCCGCCGTTGTGGTTGGCTTGTGGATGGTCTTCTTCCAGGATGACCCTTTCCGAGCTCATATCGGCCTGGCTGCCATCCGGGGTGACCTTGAATTCTGAAATTCGGGTGAGGCTGCTCCAGCTGGAGCCAGGTTCAGGGCCACCTGCGTGGGGAAGAGCCGTGTAGAATACATAGAACTTACCATTCGTCTTGAAGTCAGGGTGGAAGGCCAGCCCCAGCAGACCCCGCTCGTCATAGCCCGGATTGAGCGATACCAGTTTGGAAGAGATGTCCATAAAGGGAGTGGAGGCCATGGAGCCGTCGGCCTGGATGATCCATATCTTTCCTATCTGATCGACCACAAACAATCTTTTACTGTCATCGGCAGGGGCTGCCAATGCTACGGGGGAAACCAGACCACTGGCGACCATTTTGAGGTCGGGGCTGGCGTTGTTGTTGGCAGGAGGCTTATCATTCTTTTTGCAGGCGGAGGCTAAGAGCAATAGCGCAAAGATCCCTGCCGCGGTGGTGAATTTCATAGCTGAGGTTTTAAAAATAACGCGCAGGACGGCAGGGAAGTTGCTTTTACCTATGGGGAAAAAGCTCTACAGCGCAACCCCGGTGCGTGATTTGTCCGTTGTACTCTAAAATGCCAAGAGATGACAAAACGGAAACTTTTCTATATCACCGGTGGTATCTTCGGTGGGATCTTAGTCTTATTAGTGACCGCCTATTTTCTGGCCAATTGGCAGATACGCAAAAAAGTGGAAGAGCGGCTTCGCGCGTTGCCGCCCTCCTGGCGGGTGAACTACGGGGAGGTAAATGCCGACCTGTTTGGCGGGTCTTTATCTGTGGACAGCCTCGATGGCCATCAGTCGACAGAGGCGCGGCAGCTGTCTATCGGCAATGTGCGCCTTCATGGGATCAACTATCTGGCGCTGGCGAGATCACGCAAGCATGTAAAGATAGGCGGGGTAGAGCTTACCCATGTACGGGTGGAAGAGAAGAAACGGCTGGAGCTGGAGGGGGATATAGAGGTAGACTCCATATTGGTGGATGACATGGACAAACCCATGGACAGTACGAATGTGCATGCAGGCGCCATCCGGCTGAAGCTGTCCCGTGTCCGGTATACCATCCCCGATGCCTATGCGAAAATACGGTTGGCAAATCTTCGGCTGGACAGCCGGCGGCGCGAATTGCATATCGATACTATACGTCTGATACCCACCGTAGACAAGCTCGAGCTGGGGAAAATAAAGGGGCATCAAATGGATTTTGTCGAGGCGACCAGCTCGGGCGTGACAGTGGAAGGGCTGGATGTAATGGAAGTCCTGCAAAAGCGCCTGGTCGCGGAAAAAATAGATATCCGGCATAGTCATATATATGTCTTCAGGGACAGGCGGCTGCCGCTGGTCACCGATGTCAAGCCACTCCCCATCGACTATTTGAAGAGCCTGCCCTTGTCCATCCGGGTGGGGACCGTGAAGCAGGAGAGCGGCTCTTTTACCTATGAAGAGTTTCCCAAAAAAGGGAACAAGACGGGGATATTGAAGATCGAGCGTCTGAGCACTGCAGTGCGGCACCTGGTCAATCGTCCGGAGGCCGGTGATCCGGCGTTTGTCACTATCAGCGCCTCCGGGTCGCTGATGGGGTCGGGGACTGTGCAGACCGTGGTCCGGATGCCGCTTCGGAAGGGTGACCCTTATAAGATTGAAGGCGCCTTTCATGAGCTGGATGTTACTTCATTGAATCCTTCTGCGGAGAACCTGGGCGACATTCACCTTGAGTCGGGGATCTTGAACAGTCTGGTCTTTTCCTTTGATATGAATGAGGAGAAGGCCACGGGCAGGATCGTGGGAGAGTATCATAATCTTGTCGTGGACAAGCTGCGGGGTAAGGACAAAAAAAAGGTGGATAAACTGAAATCCTTTTTCCTGAAGAAGCTGATCATACCTAAAAATAAAGATAAGAGCCTGCCGGAGTCCAGGCGTACCGGCAAAGTGGATTATAAGCGGGATCGCCAGCGGTATTTTTCCTATTATATGCTGCATTCCCTGCTGGTAGGGATAAAGGCAAGCTTTACCCTCGGATTTCTTTTGCCGGGGTAGGGCGGGTGACGCCGTCCGGGAGTATATTTGCTTGATGAAAAAAGACATTCCCGTCTACGATATTGGCCATTTCAACAGGGAGGATATAGTTGTCAGCAGATTCGCCCCCTACCTGGAGTCGCATCGGGAATTCATACTACCGCATAAGCACAACTTTTATCACTTCCTGCTCTTTACAAAGGGTGGCGGAACCCATATGATAGACTTTAAGACCTTCCCCGTCGAGCCTTACCAGATGTATTTTATGAAACCCGGGCAGGTGCATTCATGGAATTTTGAAGGAGAGGTGGATGGGTATGTTATCAATTTTTCACCGCCTTTTTTTAAGGCGTTCTTATTAAACCCCGACTATATCGATCGGTTCCCTTATTTCAGCGGGGTCCTCGAGAATTCGGTGATCGCGTTGCCTGTCAGCATGCGGGAAGATGTGAAGAGGATCTTTGAGAACATTCTGGCGGAGACGGAGGCGGAGGACAGGCAAAGCATCGATATGATCAAGGCCTTGCTGGTGCAGCTGTTCATTAAGATTGGGAGACTGGGTTTTGAGAATACGGCTATCAAGGTGGGGTCGCATAGCTATACGGTAGTGCGGAATTTTTTGCGATTGCTGGAGCAGCATGTCGGAGAGCTGAAGCTGCCAAAGGAATATGCCGAACTGCTGTTTGTTACGCCCAATCATCTGAATGCCGTATGTAAAGAGGTCCTTGGCCGGACTGCGGGAGAGGTGATCCGCCACCGGGTGATACTGGAGGCAAAGCGGCTCATGGTAAACCAGGAGCTGTCCATCGCCGAGATAGGGTACAAGCTCAATTTTTCTGACAATTCTTACTTCTCCAAGTTCTTTTCAAAATATGCAGGTGTGTCGCCGGAGGAATTTCGTGCACGGCAATTGTTAACGTAAGCCGGCAGGAGACCTAAAGGCGTTTGTCCTCCAGCGAGGCGCTGTATCTTTTCAGGGCCGTGACGATGTTCTGTACTATTTTGTTCTGGCCTGCCTTGCTGTTGAGGTATTTTTCCTCTTCCTTATTGGTGAGATAGCCCGTCTCGATAAGCACGCTGGGCATGCCGGTGGCCTCGAGCACCCAGATGCCGACGTCCCGTTGCTGTAATCCCTGGCTGCGGCGACCGGATCTGATAAATTCATCGTGTACGAAAGAGCCGAAAAGCGCGCTGTTGGCAAAATATTTCTTCTCGTACAGCTGCGCCCTGATCCGTGCTTCGGGGGAGTCCATGTCCATGGCGGTGGTGTCGCCCATATTCTCTTCATTGATCATGTCGCCTTTTGTCCCGCTCCTGTCGGCTTTCCAGATATAGACGGCGGCGCCTGTCGTTGTATTTTTTATCCATTTGGAGGTATATACGGGGACCTTTTTTTTCTTTCGGCCTTTTCCAATCCATTTGTATCCTGTCAGGCGTCTTTCTTTATAGCTACCGGGAGGACGTCCGTTGGAGTTGGCGTGGATACAGATAAAGAGATCTCCTTTGGACCTGTTGGCAAGCTCTGCCCTGTAGCGCAGGCCCTGGTGGATATCGGGAGCGTTGCCTGGCATGATGTCGGTGGTTCGGGTATATACGATCTTTATATCGGGGAATGCCTGCCTGATGGCTTTCCCCAGTTTGAGGGAGATGGCGAGGGTAACGTTCTTTTCTTTGGAAAAGAGGCCATGGGTGCCAGGATCGAATCCGCCGTGGCCGGGGTCGATGACGATGGTGTGGAGGGGTGTTTTTTCCAACGGGCGGGTGATGGCGCTGAAGGAGGTGGCGGACCAGGCTATTGCTGTCAGGAGAAGCCATAAACACGTCGTCTTTGTCCTATTCATCAGGGGATTTTGGGGGCAAAGATACCGTAAACCTGCATTTTGGAGCGATCTCTGCCATTGATTTTAAGGTGACGCCTCCTGTCACGGACGGCACTGAGGATGCTGTCATACTGGCGGGCCGAAATAAATTTATTGTTGATAGCCATGTTGCGGCACGAGCATATAGAAGCAGATCCAGTCATATTGAGTACGAGGGACACCACCGTTTTTGTCTATAATGGAGAAAATAATCATATGGATATCACTTACTCGGAAAAGCAGGATTTCAGATCGCACAAACTGGCAAAAGATCTTCCTTCCGAGGTGGCGGTGGACATGGCTTACAAGCGTATGAATCTCCGGTGACGATCCATTACAATATGCGATTTAACTTTTCCGTTAGTGATCCGGTATACTTTCCCCCTATGCCGAATGCCGAGTGAAGCGCAATTCCTTTGCTGATCGTGTTTAAAAAGTTATAGAGAATTTAAATATTATGTACAAGAACGTGCCGATAAGGGCTTTTCTCGTTATGTTTTCTGGTTTTTTTGCTGCCTGTCAT